>Ga0299913_10005747_pt1 | contig 10650 bp, 10 predicted proteins | sample RVTome_9_FD_201360 | JGI IMG/M metagenome (GOLD analysis project Ga0299913, IMG submission 201360) | Soil microbial communities from uranium-contaminated site in the Upper Colorado River Basin, Wyoming, United States - RVT155D38 (version 2) ... | reverse complement strand
ACGCGGCGCCCGATTCCTTAATGCTCGTCGCGCCCCGACGCCAGACCCGCAATGCGTCCCAACGCCCCCGATCCGCGCGCAACCCGCCGGCGAAGAGCACCGTCGCTCCGCGCAGTCCGCCACGCCGCACCATGCGGCGCAGAATGGACAGATGGGCATCGATACCCGCCTCCTCGCCGCCCGGGACCACGGCAACGAATCCGTCGGGCGACGCCTCGAGGCAGGCCTCGAGATCACCCGCCCAGCCTGATACGGACGCCGAGACGCTGAGCCAATATCCCATAAACAACGGGTCGTCGGCGAAAAGCGCCGGCAACGGCGATCCGGAGGATTGCAGCCCTCCTGGCCGCGCCACGCCGCCGCCCCACAGCCAGAGTCCATTGACCGGAAGCAGCCCGGCCCCGGCGCGACGCCGATTGAACCCGGCCTCATGCAGGCACATCTGAATTTCGCCTTGCAGTCGATCGTGCGCCCGAGCCTCCGTCGCAGGCGGCAGGAACGCCTCGGGCGAACTTCCCTGCGCCAGTTCCGGTGACGCGCTCGCCGTACTCATCGGCTGCTGCCCGCGTATATAGCCAAAGTCATCGAGGCTCGTGAATTCGACCGGCCCTTCGGCCAGACTTTCCTGCAAATAACCGAAAATCTCGCCTACCTCACTCGCGGACAGCCCCGGCAACGGATGCAGGGAAAGATGATCGAGCCGCGCCTCCAGATGGACCGGATCTGCGGCCGCGATCCACCCTGAAGGCGGCTCGCCCGTCTGTCCCCACAAGCGCAATGCACCCAGGCCTTGAGACGACGAGGCCACGCCGAGCACGGACAGTGCCTGCGCCAACCGCTCGCCACGAACCTCACGCCACTTCGACCGCGCCAGCCAACGGCGATGCGGTGCCGACATCCCCTCCGGGCGCCAGGGCAGAACCACCAGTGCCTGCGCCTTTCTCTGCATTCGCGCTAACTCGCTCCCGCGTACCCTGTGCCAGACCCCAATGGCGCCGCTCCTGTGACGATGGCCCGTGTCACGACGCCTGACCCGCGCCTCCCGGTCGAATCCCACGGCGTATTCTTCACGTTCGCGGTTGAACTGCAACCCGAACTTTGTATGATCGGATAAATGGGGACAGTGACCCTAATCGCGCTGCGTGCATCAGGGAACGCTGACTGCTCAATTCGCAATTAGGGTCACTGTCCCCAATTTATCCGAACCAACGGAACCCGGATGCAATTCACGCGCGAACAGAATTCCGCCATTACCGTGCGTCAGGTCGAACCCGGACAGCTCCGGATCGGCAACGACATCGTACGCAACAACGTGCTGCTCACCGCCGATCGGGAAATTCGCGACTGGCGCATCGACGACATCGACGAACTCACCGAAGACCACCTGCAGGCGATCATCGAGGCGGCGCCCGAGATGATTGTGGTCGGAACCGGATGGAAATCCGTTTTCCCGCCCCGCGAGCTCGTCTTCGCGCTTGCCCGTCGCGGCATCGGCTTCGAAACCATGGACACCCCGGCCGCCTGCCGCACGTTCAACATCCTGATCAACGAAGGTCGCCGGGCCGCCGCCGCGCTGATCGTGAACGACCCCGCAGTTGTGCAAGAACCTTAACGCTGTTGGTGCTTCTGCCGGGTCTGCATTATTCATGAGTGATGGGCTTGGGGTAAACGGAGCCCCTTCGTTGCGCGGGGCCTGATACGTCTCGGCGAGTCCCGCAGCACCGGCGACGTACGGAGGCAGAATTCGCAATTTTCGATCATCTCGCAGGCAGGAATTGTCGCGGGTCAACCGGCTTGCCGTTGCGCCTGATTTCGAAATGCAGTCGCGGCTCACGTCCCGGCCCCTCGCCCATCGTCGCTATGCGCTGCCCCTTGTCGATGGCTTCGCCTTCACGGACCAGCAACGACGCGTTGTGCCCGTATGCACTGAGGAAGGTGTCGTTGTGCTTGATGATGACAAGCTGACCGTAGCCGATCAGTCCACCGCCCGAATACACGACTCGCCCGTCCGCAGCCGCCCGCACGTCCTGACCCGCCCTGCCGTCGATCAGCATGCCGGTGCCGCTGCCCGGGCGACCGCCGAATTCGACCACGACCTGCCCTGCGGTCGGCCACTCCCATGGCGGCGGTGGCTGGGCGGGAATCGACGGCAACGGCGCGGGGGCGCTCGACGGCGCCGGCCGGGTCGTCCGCCGACCGGAGGCGGCCGGCTGGGAACCCGGCGGAGCGTTCAGCTGGATCATCTGACCCGGATAGATCAGCGACCCGTCGCCCAGTCGGTTCCACCGCGCGAGATCGCGGTGGTCCCTGCCGTAGCGCCAGGCGATGGTATAGAGAGTCTCGCCGGAACGGACCACGTGGTAACGGTCGGGAGCGTGGTCGCGCCGCACCGCAGAACCGCAGGCCGACACCAGGATCGCTACCAGGAGCAGCACGATAACGCGCAGGAGCAGAGTCGATCCTGCGCCGGGGAAGCGACGGCTACCCTGCTCCGCTCTCATTCCTTCAGCATTAGAATGCCGACGGCAAGCGCGGCCACCGAAACGACGCCCCAGCCGATGCGCTCCACGTATTTCGGCAACATGGTCGCCATCCGCTCGCCGCCGGCGACTATGAAACCGGCGACCAGGAAGAAGCGTCCTCCACGACCGAGGAAGGACGCGATGACGAATCCGGGAAACGTCAGCATCGCCGCGCCCGCCGCGATCGTGAAAATCTTGTAGGGAATCGGGGAAAAGCCGGCAATAAACACTGCCAGCACGCCCCACCTTTCGAACCAGTCGCGCGCTTTCGTGTATCCCTCCCAGTAGTGCGTCGTCTGCAGCCAGGGCTCAATCAGCTCGATCAGAAAGTAACCGATCAGGTAACCGGCAACGCCGCCCGCAACGGATGCAATCGTCGTCACCGTCGCATAGCGCCAGGCTCGATTGCGTTCCGCGAGACACATCGGGGCCAGCATGACATCCGGCGGTATCGGAAAAAACGACGACTCGGCGAATGACAATCCAACCAGGTAACGCTCGGCGTGACGGTGCCGCGACCATGCGAGCACACGCTCATACAGCGGTCCGAACAGGCGCACGTCAGACGGCTCCAAAGGCCATGGCACTCTTCCTGGATACGATCTTAAGCATATACTGCAAATTGTTGATTAGCATATCATTTAAACCTTCCCGTGTACCAACGGCACGAAGCTTACGGCACCGAGCGAGCAGTGCTCGAAATGATCGTCCTGATGAGTGATGCGGCAGAGCTCCTGGCGGCCCGGCGGTCCGACCGGAATGACCAGGCGCCCGCCCGGCGCAAGCTGCTCCAGGAGTATCGGTGGAATGTCGGGCGCGGCGGCCGCAACGATAATGCCGTCATAAGGCCCGTACTTTCGCCAGCCTTCCCAGCCGTCTCCCAGTCGAAAACGCACATTATACAAATCGAGACCGCGCAACCGCTGCCGACTCTTTCTCAAGAGCTCAGGGATTCGCTCCACCGTGAATATTTCCTTGACCAGCGGGGCGAGTACCGCCGTCTGATAACCGCAGCCCGTACCAATTTCGAGCACGCGCTTTCCCTCGAAACCCTCGAGCAGGGATTCGGTCATGCGCGCAACGACGTACGGTTGACTGATGGTCTGGCCCTGCCCGATCGGCAGAGCCGTATCCTCATAGGCGCGGCTCGCGAGCGCCTCGTCGACGAACAGGTGGCGCGGCACACTGCGAATCCGTTCGAGCACCACCCGAGACCGGATGCCTTGCTCGGCAAGTCGCTGGATCAGGCGATCACGTGTCCGCGCCGAGGTCATGCCAATGCCCCGCTCGCCCGCGCTCCGGTTCATCAGCTTTCGAGCCAGTCGGCGACCCTGGTGAGCGCCTCGTGGCGCGTCAGGTCGACCTTCAGCGGCGTCACGGAAACGGCGCCGCCTTCGATCACGGCAAAATCCGTCCCCGGTCCGGCGTCCTGGCCCGGGCCGGCGGGACCTATCCAGTAGATCCGGCTGCCGTGCGGATCCGTGGACTCGATGAGCGGCTCAGACTTGTGCCGGAAACCCAGGCGGGCAACGGTCAGGCCCTCGAGCTCGTCGTACGGCCGGTCCGGAACGTTCACGTTCAGGATCACGTCGCTCGGCAGCGGATGGCGTTGCAGCCGTGCAATGAGATCGCAAGCGACGCGCGCCGCCGTGTCGAAATGCACCGCCCGGTGCCCTACCAGCGACACCGCGATTGCCGGAAGACCCAGAAACCGGCCTTCCATCGCGGCAGCCACCGTGCCGGAATAAATGACGTCGTCTCCGAGATTGGCGCCGTGATTGACGCCCGAGACGACGATATCAGGCTCGAAGTCGAGAAAACCGGACAGGGCCAGGTGAACGCAGTCGGACGGTGTACCGTCGACAAAATAACGGTTCTCGCCGACCTTGCGGATACGAAGCGGCGTGTGCAGGGTCAGCGAGTTACTTGCACCGCTGTGATTTCGCTCGGGCGCCACGACGACGATATCGGCAACCCTGGACAGCGCGTTGGCCAACGCGTTGATGCCTGTCGCGAGATACCCGTCGTCATTGCTGACAAGAATTTTCACTGACTTTCCCTGTTGACACGGCGACCGCCGCCCCCACCTGCGTGCGGGGTGCGCGCCCTGGTTTTTCCGGTTTTGCGAGGCCGGCGGTAGCCGGATAAGCTAACACGGACCACGCTTCGCATGGCGCCCCGCAAAGCGGCGCACACTATACTGAATGTCGTCACGCGACCCCAGTACTCCGACAAGGTGATATTGCCTCGTCAGAGTACCAGTCTGGTACCAGCACGGAGCAGACCATGCCGTTGAAGAAAAACCCGTCGAAACCGGGCCCCGGGAAGGGTGCCGCAGGCGAGGACGGCGACCTGTTTCGCAATGCGGTGGGCGAGACGAAGCCCTTGGCGATCGATACGGTGGAACCGCCGCGACGGCGGCCCCGGCCGACGGCCCGGTTCTCCCGCCTCGACGAAGGGGAGGTCCTGCGGGAAAGCCTCGAGGCTCCGGTTTATGTCATGGAGATCGAAAGCGGCAGCGCACTTTCTTACCGCCACCCGTCGGTCAGCCTGAAAACCATGCGCCTGCTGGCGCGCGGCGGGATCAGTGTCCAGGGAGAAATCGATCTGCACGGCATGACCTCGGCAGAAGCGAAGGAATCCCTCAAAGCGTTCGTCGCGCAGGCGATCCTGCGCGGTCACACATGCGTACGGATCGTGCACGGCAAGGGTCTTCGTTCCGGGCAACGCGGCCCGGTGCTGAAACGCGACGTAGACCGTTGGCTGCGACGCTGGGAGCCCGTTCTCGCATTCGTATCGGCGCGGCAGGCCGACGGGGGCACAGGCGCGGCTTACGTCCTGCTCAGAAAAAATACCTGAAGTCTCCCGGCCGCGGCCGCGATCAATCGCTGTCTGCGGCGGATTCGCCCGTGCACTCGATGGCTCGCACCGCTTCACGAAGCAAGGCGGTCGCGAACGATCCCCGGCCAAGGGTAAACTCGATCGACAGCGTCCGATCGTCCGGGGCATGCCAGACGAGGTCGAGCGAGCGCGCACGAAGGGCTCTGCGGGACTGGTCGACTCTCTGCGACTCGAGGCCTCGTGCGAGACCGGGATGTCTCTCCACCAGCTCTTGTTCCAGACTCGCAATGTCTCCTGCCACCGGCAGCGGACCGTCGCCCCACAGTGGACCGGTCGGGTGCAGGTCCAGCCGGGCGGCGCGCGCTTCCAACTCTTCGTCCACCGCGTAGACGGGAAACACGCTGCCGGTGCCGTCGAGGTTCGCCACGTCACCCGGCAAGAGTCGGTTCCAGGTGCCCTCGCAGACACGCCGCTCGAGAACGAGATTGAAAAGGTACGAACGCGCCGCCGACAGGGCCATCGATCTCTGGTTGCGCGATACACGGCGACCGGCAAACAGCGTTTCGGCGAGACGGAGATTGCGGCCCCCATGTCCGAACCGCTGTTCGCCGAAGTAGTTCGGCAAGCCCTGAGCGCGGATTACGACCAGTTTCGCCGCGACGGTCGCCGCCGGCGCTGAGAGATCACGTAGCACAATACGGAACCGATTGGCGCGGTGAGCGCCGCGCTTGAGTTTACGGCCGTGCCTTGTGACTTCGAGGATGCGCACGCCTTCCGCCTGGAACGCATTCCAGTCGGGCTTGGCGCCCCCGGGGCGCCGGACGCTGAACCATTGACGGGTAAGGGCTTGCCGATCCTTCCGTCCCGAAAAGCCGACGTCGGGTTCCCGTATGCCGGCAAACTTCGCCAGCAGCCCGGCCACCCACGCCGTGTTCTGCCCCGTCTTTTCGATCCACAGAAAATCGTGCTCGCCATCGGCCTGCGGCTCGAAACCCAACAGTTCCGTAACCTGAAAATCCTCGCAGGAGCGGCGAATGCGCGCCGTCACGTCGACGTCGCCGTACGCGCGCCGCCAATCCGGTAGAAGGTGTGTGGTCAGGGTGCGTCGTTGCCGGTTGGCCGGCTGTCCGGCACGACCTGATAGAATGTCTCGGACTTACCGATCATTCCAAGGTCGGTCCGGGCACGTTCCTCGGCTGCCGCGCGACCCTGCTTCAGGTTGAGCACTTCGGCTTCCAGTGCTTCGTTGCGCGCTTTCAAGCTGTCGTTCTGCGAGCGCTGCAAGGCAACGGCCTGGCGCAGATCGCGAGTCTTGCGATAGCCGTCCTCGGAGAACCACAGCTGACCCTGCATCGCAAGCGCGGCGACGGCCAAGACGACAACGATCCAGCGCATGTGCAGCAAATCGATCCTCTAACTCGGCGTGACCGAGAGTGCTTCCCGCCCGGCGTAGGTTGCATCGCTCCCCAGTTCTTCCTCGATGCGAAGCAGACGGTTGTACTTTGCAATGCGGTCGGAACGTGACAGCGAACCGGTCTTGATCTGGGTTGCCGTCGTTCCGACGGCAAGGTCGGCGATCGTGCTGTCCGAAGTCTCACCCGAGCGATGTGAGACGACTGCCGAGAAGCCCCCGCTGGTTGCCATAGTAATTGCTTCAAGAGTTTCCGATAAGGTACCGATTTGGTTTGGTTTTATCAAGATAGAATTTGCAATCCCCTGTTCCAGGCCGCGGGCGAGGATACGGGTGTTGGTGACGAACAGGTCGTCACCGACCAGTTGCACCCGCGCACCCAGTTCCTCGGTCAGCAGCCGCCAGCCCTCCCAGTCGCTCTCGTCCATGCCGTCCTCGATGGTGACGATGGGATAGGCCGCGACCAGGCCCTTCAGATAGTCGCAAAAAGCGCGGGCGTCGAAGTCGCGATCCTCCGATGCCAGCCGGTAGCGTCCGTCCTTGAAGAACTCCGAGCTCGCGACATCGAGTCCCAGCAGGATGTCGTCGCCGGCAGAGTATCCTGCTTTCTCGATTGCCTCGACAATGGTGTCGAGAGCGGCCCGGTTGGACGGCAGGTCGGGAGCAAATCCACCCTCATCGCCCACGGCCGTACTGAGTCCGCGAGTCTGCAGCACGCTCTTCAGCGAGTGAAAAATTTCGGCACCGTAACGCAAGGCTTCGGCGAAAGTCGGCGCACCGACCGGCAGTATCATGAATTCCTGGATATCGACATTATTGTCGGCATGCGCGCCGCCATTGATGATGTTCATCATCGGCAGCGGCATGGTCGTGTCGCTACCCAGGTGCCTGAAAAGCGAACGTCCGCGCGATCCGGCGTCGGCTTTGGCAAATGCGAGCGACACCGCAAGCAATGCGTTTGCGCCGAGCACGCCCTTGTTGTCGCTCCCGTCCAGATCGCACAAGCGCTGATCGAGGGCAGTCTGGTCGGCATAGGATTCGGCGCAGACGGTCTCGCGTATGATCCCGTTGACGTTGGCCACGGCCTTCCGCACGCCCTTGCCGAGGTAACGCGTTCTGTCCCCGTCGCGAAGCTCGACGGCCTCGCGGGTTCCGGTAGAGGCGCCGGAGGGCACGCCTGCCCGGCCGTGACTACCGTCCGCCAGCCACACCTCCGCTTCGACTGTCGGATTACCGCGCGAGTCGAGTATCTCGCGCCCGTGAACATCTTTGATTCTGATCATCGACACTCCGTGATGTTGGGCTTACGTTCTTCCGTCAGGACGCACCCGGTGAACTCTGTACCGGCGCTGTAGGAGCCCGCCATTGCGGGCGACAACCGCAACGATCGGCGTGGCAGGTCGCCCGCAATGGCGGGCTCCTACAGCGTCCTTCCCTCGCGCCTGCACGTCAGGGTAGTCCGTATTCCGATTCGAGAAACCTGTTCTTCTTGACGCTTTCATCGATCGCCTGCAGCACTTCGAGCAGCTCCCGCATATTCTCGAGCGGCAAGGCGTTCGGGCCGTCGCTCAGGGCTTCTGCGGGGTCGGGATGCGTTTCCATGAACAGCCCGGCGACACCTGCGGCGGTGGCGGCGCGCGCCAGGACCGGGATGAATTCCCGTTGGCCGCCGGATGCCGTGCCCTTGCCGCCGGGAAGCTGTACCGAATGCGTCGCATCGAACACCACCGGACAACCCATGCCGCGCATGACAGCCAGACTTCTCATGTCGGATACGAGGTTGTTGTAACCGAACGAAAAGCCTCGCTCGCAGACCATGATCTGTTCGTTGCCGGTCGATCGCGCCTTGTCGACCACGTTCTGCATTTCCCAGGGCGAGAGAAACTGACCCTTCTTGATGTTTACAGGCAGGCCCTGCCCGGCGACTTTCAGGATGAAATTGGTCTGGCGGCAGAGAAACGCGGGTGTCTGCAGCACATCGACGACGGATGCCACTTCCGCCATCGGGGTATCCTCGTGAACATCGGTCAGCACGGGCACGCCGATCTGCTTGCGAACCTCGCCCAGAATTCTCAGTCCTTCCTCGAGGCCGGGACCGCGAAACCCGGACCGGGAGCTGCGGTTCGCCTTGTCGTAGGAGGACTTGTAAATGAACGGCACGCCGAGCGCCTGCGTAATCTCCTTCAATGTGCCGGCCGTATCGACGGTCATCGCCTCGCTTTCGACGACACAGGTGCCGGCAATGAGAAAGAAGGGCTCGTCCGCCCCGACGTCGAAGCCGCAGAGCTTCATCCTTCGGCGGCCCGGGGCAGCTCGCCGCTCTTGTGTTTTCTCGCCGCGAGGACGAAGCCGGTGAATAGCGGGTGTCCGTCACGAGGATTGGAGGTGAATTCCGGATGGAACTGACTGGCCACGAACCAGGGATGGCCGGGCAACTCGATCATCTCAACGAGGTCGTCGACCGACACCCCCGAGAATCGCAGTCCGGCTTGTTCCAGTCGCTGGCGGTAGTGATTGTTCACCTCGTAGCGATGCCGATGGCGTTCCCAGATCTGCTGTTTCCCGTATATGGAAGCGGCAAGCGAACCCTTCGCAAGGTCGACGCTCTGCGCGCCGAGGCGCATCGTGCCTCCCAGATCGGAATCCTCGTCACGTTCCTCGACGGCGCCCGCACTGGTCTGCCATTCGGTAATCAAGGCGATGACGGGGTGCGGCGTCGACTTGTCGAACTCCGTGCTCTGCGCGCCGTCGAGTCCCGCCACATTACGCGCGAACTCGATCACGGCCACCTGCATCCCGAGGCAGATCCCGAGGTAGGGGATTCCGTTTTCCCGCGCAAAGCGCACGGCCTGGATCTTGCCCTCGATGCCGCGGTCGCCAAAGCCGCCCGGCACGACGATCCCGTCCATGCCATGCAGACAGCTCGCGCCCCGAGCCTCGATATCCTGCGATTCGATGTAGTGAATATTGACGCGTGTCCGCGTGTGGATGCCTCCGTGGAGCAGTGCCTCGCTCAGCGAGATGTAGGAATCCCGGAGATCGACGTACTTTCCGACCATCGCAACGTTGACTTCGCCGTCGGGGTTCTGTTTCGCCGCAACGACCGCATCCCATTCGCTCAAGTCTGCAGGTGGCAGCTCGAGCCTGAGCTGCGACGCAACGATCTCGTCCAGTCCTTCTCGCTGCATCATCGCCGGAATCTTGTACAGGTCGTCGACATCGGTGGCCGAGATGACCGCCTTTTCCGGCACATTGGTGAATAATGCAATTTTGCGACGCTGCTCCTGAGGCAGTTGTTGTTCCGAGCGGCAAACCAGAATGTCAGGCTGGATGCCGATCGAACGCAACTCCTTGACCGAGTGCTGGGTCGGCTTGGTCTTTATTTCGGCCGAGGTCTTGATGTACGGCACGAGTGTCAAGTGCACGTACACGACACGGTCGTGGCCGAGTTCCACGCCCATCTGCCGAATGGCCTCGAGGAACGGCAGCGACTCGATGTCGCCGACCGTACCGCCGATCTCGACCAGGCACACATCGGCATCGCCGGCGCCTCGCCGGATGCTTTCCTTTATCTCGTCCGTTATGTGCGGGATCACCTGCACGGTCGCGCCGAGGTAGTCGCCGCGCCGCTCCTTGGCTATGACCGTTTCGTAGATGCGACCGGTGGTGAAATTGCTGTTCCGGCCGGTCGTCGTGCGTATGAAGCGCTCATAGTGACCGAGATCGAGATCCGTTTCGCTGCCGTCCTCCGTGACGAACACCTCGCCATGCTGAAACGGACTCATGGTGCCCGGGTCGACATTGATGTACGGATCCAGCTTGATCATGCTGATCGTGAGGCCGCGAGATTCGAGAATAGCGCCGAGGCAGGCCGAC
>Ga0299913_10005746_pt1 | contig 10650 bp, 9 predicted proteins | sample RVTome_9_FD_201360 | JGI IMG/M metagenome (GOLD analysis project Ga0299913, IMG submission 201360) | Soil microbial communities from uranium-contaminated site in the Upper Colorado River Basin, Wyoming, United States - RVT155D38 (version 2) ... | reverse complement strand
CGCTCAACTCGACCCTGTCCGCCCCCGCCGAGCGCGAGACCCTGGCCGCACTGGACGCCGGCGAGGTCGAGTTCCTGTTCGTCACGCCGGAGCGTCTCGTCCGCCCGGGGTTCCTCGCCCGGCTGGCGGTGGTGCGGCTCGACCTCTTCGTCGTCGACGAGGCGCACTGTATCTCCACCTGGGGGCACGACTTCCGCCCCGACTACCTCGAGCTCGGGCGCGTCCGCGAGGCGCTCGGCGGCCCGCCTCTCCTCGCCCTCACGGCGACGGCGACCCGCGAGGTCGTCGAGGACATCCGGCGCCTCCTCGGCGCCCCGGACCTCGACGTCGTCGACCGCGGCCTCCACCGCGAGAACCTGCTGCTCGACGTCGTCCACCTCCCGAGCGGCGAAGCGAAGCTCGAGCACCTGGCCGAGCTCCTCGAGCGCCGGGCCGGGCTCCCCGGCGGCGAGGGGACGGGCATCGTCTACGGCGCGACCGTCCGCCGGTGCGTCGAGCTGGCGGATGCCCTGGCCGGGCGCGGCTTCGCCGTCGACCGCTACCACGGCCGGCTCGGCCGCGCCCGCCGCACCGAGTGCCAGGAGCGCTTCATGGCCGGCGAGCTCGACGCGATCGTCGCCACCAGCGCCTTCGGCCTGGGGATCGACAAGCCGGACATCCGGTTCGTCGTCCACGACTCGCTGCCCGACTCGCCGGCGACCTACTATCAGGAGGCCGGCCGGGCCGGACGCGACGGCGAGCCGGCGCTCTGCCGCCTGCTCTACTCGCCGGCCGACCGCGCCGTCCAGCTCCGGCTGCTGGCCGGCAGCTACCCCGAGCCCGCGGACTTCCGCGCCGTCCACCGCGCGCTCCGGAGCGACGAGCCGCGGACCCTCCCCGAGCTCGCCCGCAAGGCGCGGACGACGATGCGGCGGGCGCGGATCGCGCTCGCCGAGCTGCGCGCCGCCGGCCTCGCGGAGCGCTCCGGCACGGGTCCGACGCCGCGATGGGCGCCCGGCCGGCCGCCGGACGACCGCGGCGAGGTCGGCCGCCTCGCCGCCCTCTACACCGCGCGCGCCGAGGCCGACCGCGAGCGGCTCGACCGGATGGAGTCCTACGCCCTGTCCGCCCTCTGCCGCTGGCGCCACCTCCTCGACGCCTTCCGCCAGGAGCTGCCCGGCGGCGAGGGCTCGCCCTTCGACCGCTGCGGCCACTGCGACAAGTGCCGCGACCCGCTCGACCCCGACCAGGTCCCCGATCCGCTGGCGGCCGCCGCCGACCGCGGCCTGACCGCGAGCCTCCCCGGGAGGCTGACCGTCGGCGAGCCGATCACGCTCCCCGTCTACGGCCGCGTCCGCGTCGCGGCCCTCGACGACCGCACCGTCACCGTCGCCCTCCCCGACGGCGAGCGCCTCCGCATCGCCCGGCCGTAGCCGCTCAGTACCTGGACGCCGCGCGCTCCTTGGCCGGGAGGATCTCGAGGCAGGTGGTCCACCAGCCGGTGAGGACGGTCTCGACGAACTCCTCGGGGAGGCGCTCGCGGCGCATCTCGGCGGCGAGCGAGGCGTGGTCGTAGCGGAGCGGGACGTGCTCGACGGCGAGCTCGCCGCGCCCGTTCCCGCCGCCCTCGCGGGCCTCGAGCAGCGCGTACCAGACCTCGGTGCGGCCGTCGTTCGCCGGGCGGCCGATCACCCCGACGTTGACCGCGTCGCGGCCGGAGGGGAGCCGGCGGTGCCAGTGGAGCCCGGTGTGGGTGCACAGCAGGCCGTCGGCCCGCTCCTGGTCGAGGAGCACTTCGAGGAACGGCACCGGCGTCGTCGACCGGAACAGGAACTCGTTGACCCGCCGCGGCGACCCGTGGACGAGCAGGAGCTCGCGCTCGCCCACCCGCACCCGCCGGCGGGCCGGGAGGGCTCCCATCCACGCCTTGAAGTCGGGCGAGGTGTGCTCGGCCGTGTAGCGGTACGAGATCTCGGCGAAGAGGTTGTCCCGCGGGTCGGTGTAGCCGCAGTTGCAGTCCTCGGCGCCCGCGGCCAGCGACTCCTCGTAGTTCCCGCGGATCGCCGCCACGCCGCCCTGCTCGAGAAGCGGCCGGACCCGGTCCGGGTGCGGCCCGAACCCCCCGAGATCGCCCAGGCAGTACGCCGCCTCCGCCCCCCGCCCCGCCGCGTCCTCGAGCAGCGCCGCGAGCGCCTGGCGGTTCGAGTACACCCCCCCGAAGACCGCGATCTTCCCGAACGGCCCCTCGACCGGCGTCGGGTCGTCCTCCGCGGCCAGGTAGCCCGCCACCGCCCGCTCCCGCTCGGCGGCCCCGAGTCGTCGCCCCGCCGCCTCCGCCGCCCGCCGGAACTCCCCGAGCGGCACCAGCCTCTCCCCCCAGGTCGCCTTCCCCCGGTGCGCGGACAGACGCTCCCGCTCCCGGCGGCGCCGGTCGTCGAGGTCGTCGAGGTCTTCGGGCGCCGGTCTCACGTCTTGCACGACACACCGTAGACGTGGCACGTCCAGCAGGCCGGGTGGGCCAGGTCGTGGTCGCCGAGGGTGTCCGCCAGGCGCTCGCCCATCTTGCCGGCGGGCTCGTTGACCAGGATCGGGCAGACCCAGACCCCCCGGCCGGTGACCATCCGGCACGAGCTGCACTGCAGGTGGTCCCAGGAGCCGTCCGCCACGTCGCCCTCGCGCAGGCGCTGCCACGACTCGTAGGCGCCGCCGCGCTCGGCCTCGGCGCCGAGGTGGAAGACCGGCAGCACCTTGAGCCGGGGCTTGTCGATCCCCAGGCCGCGGAGGAGCTCGAAGAAGCGTTCCTTCCCCGCCGGGGTGGCGTTCTCGTCGTAGACCTCGGTGACGGTGAGGACCGGGTCGAAGCCGGCCTCGACCAGGTTCGCGACGCCGGTCAGCGCGCGGTCGAAGACCCCCTCGCCGCGGATCGCGTCGTTCGACGCCGCGTCGTAGCCGTCGAGCGAGACGCGGAGGTCGAGCGAGTACTCGGCCGCCGCGTCCAGCGCGGCGAGGCGGGCGCAGCGGCGCGGGTCGAGCAGCAGGCCGTTGGTCAGGACGGTCGCCGGGCCGACCTCGAGGGTGGCGGCGAGGATCGCCTCCATCTCCGGGTTGAGAAACGGCTCGCCGCCGGTGAAGTAGTACTCCTTGACGCCGAGCCGCACGGCGTCGTCGAGGTGCCGGCGGACCTCGGCGAGGGAGAGGAGCTCGTGGGTGTGGTTCGTCGGCGAGCAGGAGACGAAGCAGTGGGTGCAGGCAAGGTTGCAGACCGTGCCGGCGACCTGGAACCAGAGGGTGTCGAGCGAGCGCAGCTCGACCCGCGGCGGCGTCTGCGCGCGGACGCGGTCGTAGCCCGACGCGCGGGCCGGCTCGATCACCCGGCGGCCTCCCGCGGGCCCGGGGCGGCCTCGGCCTCGTCCGCCGCCGCGGCCGCGGCCAGCCGCTCGGCGACCGCCGGCATCACCTCGTCGACCTGCTGCCAGCCGACCCGCATCAGGAAGGTGTCGACCCGGCCGTACGACTTCGCGCCGAGGATGAAGAAGCCGGGCTCGGGCACGGTGAGCGCCTCGAGGCCGTGGCTCGTCTGCGCCAGGCAGTCCGCCGAGCCGGCGCCGAGGAGCGCCGCGGAGAGCTTCATCGGCCCCTCGGTGGCGTAGCACTGGTGGACCTGGAGCTGGCGGTGGAGGTCGCGGTCGCCGAGGTAACCGGTCAGCGACAGCACGCGGTCGACCTCGAGCCGGCGGCCGGCGGCCGCACCGCCGAGGGTCACGCGGAGGCGGCCGCTCTCGGCGGGTGCCAGCGCCTCGACCCGGGCCCCGGCGAGGACCTCGACCGCCGGCGACGTCCGCGCGGTCTCCCGCGCCCCCTCGGCCAGCCGGCGCCGCTCCGGGAGCGGGTCGTCGGGATCGATCGTCCACGTCTCCGGCGCACGCGGCAGGACCCAGACGACCCGGGTCCCGGGAGCGCCGGCGGCGAGGGCCGCGAGGTCGCGGAGGGCGGTCTGCGCCGAGTGGCCACCGCCGGCGAGGAGGACGGTCCGCCCGGCCCACTCCTCCCGCTCGGCGGCGAGGTCGGGGAGGTGGCGGCGGATCCGTCCGTCGAGCTCGCGCTCGCCCGGCGCCGGGATCCCGCCGTCGCCGAGCGAGTTCGGCTGGCCCCAGGTGCCGGTGCAGTCGAGGACGGCGGCCGCGCGCTCGACGCTCTCGCCGCCGTCGCGGTCGGCGACGAGGAGCCGGAACGGCCGCCGGCCGCGCTCCGGCGTGGCGATCTCCCGGTGCTTGCGGAGGCCCTCCCGGCCGACTGCGACCACGCGCCGGCCGAGCGCCAGCCGCTGCGCCACCCGCGGCGAGCGGGCGACCGGGTCGAGCACCCGCTCGACGAGCTCGGCGCCGGTCGGGCACCGGTCGCCGTCCGGCGCCTCCCGTCCTTCGGCCGCGAGCGCGCGGCGCATCCGGGGCGAGACGTCGAGGCTCCAGGGCGAGAACAGCCGCACGTGCCCCCAGGCACGGACGTGGGCCGCGGGCTCCTCGGCCGCCTCGTAGAGGGTGAACGGGAGACCGGCCTCGGCCGCGGCGAGCGCCGCCTCGAGCCCGACCGGCCCGGCGCCGAGGATGGCGAGGCCGCGGTCGGCGCGGTCGTGGTCGTTCGTCGCGATCATGGGATCTGCCTCCTGAAAACGTCTCGACGGCGGCGGGCCTCCGGCGCCCGCCGGGCGCGTCCGGCGCGCCGCTCCGTCCACTGTTACGGGAGCGGCCGACCCCCGGATCGGCCCCGGGCCCCGCGCCTCCGTCGCCGCCGGAGAGGTGCGCTCCGAATATAGCCCGGCGACGGGCCGCGCCACCGCGCCGGACCCGCTACGGCGCCGCCGGCCCTGCGGTATCCTCCCCGCACCTTGCCGCGCTTCCTGCTCCTCGCCCTCCCCCTCCTCGTCGTCCTCGCCGCCCTCTACAACCTGGCCCTGGAGCTGCTCGGGCTGCAGCCCGACCTGGGCCCGCTCGTCGGCTGGCGCGACGGGGCGTCGGGGCTGCCCGGCGGGTGGATCGTCGCCACCTGGTGCCTCGAGGCGCTGGCCCTGACCGCGCTCTTCCTGCTCGTCGACGGGCGCGGCGGCTGGCGCTGGCTCAACGGGCTCCTGACCGGCTGGATCGCCTGGGTCTTCCGCGGCCCGCTCCTGGTGATGACGGTGGTCGGGTTCGCCGGCCTGGCGCGCCGGCCCTGGTGGCAGCTCTCGTTCCGCTGGTTCGTCCTCTACACCGTCGCGGGCCTCGGGCTGGGCCTCCTGGCCAGGGCCTCGGGGCTGGAGCGCGGCGGCGGGCGGCGGGCGGCGGCGCGAGCGAGGCCGGATGCGCCGGCCGTGGCCTCGCAGGACGCGCCGGCCGTGGCCCCGCCGCCGGAGAGGCCCGTCGTTGCGTCGGCCTCGGGCGCGCCGGTAGGATCGCGCGCGTCCTCCCCCACCGAGCGAGGCGAGACCGTACCGTGACGACGTGCCCAGCGAACGTCCCGACCGCCGACCGCGCGCCGGCGCCGCTGCCCCACCCGAGCAGGTGCGGCCGGTGAAGGCCTTCGTGCCGCGGGAGCGGCGGCCGGGCGAGACCCGGGTCGCGGCGACCCCCGAGACGGTCAAGAAGCTGGTCAAGGAGGGGCTCGAGGTCGCCGTCGAGCGCGGGGCCGGGCGGTCGGCGTACTTCGCGGACGGCGACTACGAGGGCGCGGGCGCGACGCTCGTCGACGGGGGCGGCGGCGAGGCCGCCGGGGGCGATGACTCCGGGGCCGACGCCGCCTGGGGCGACGCCGACCTGGTCGCCACGGTCACCGCGCCGCCGGCCGACAGGGTGCGGCGGATGAAGGCGGGCGCGGTCCTCGTCGGCCTCCTCGCACCGCACGCCGAGGACGAGCTGGTCCGCGCCCTCGCCGAGCGGGGGGTCTCCGCCCTGGCGATGGAGCTCGTGCCGCGGATCAGCCGCGCCCAGTCGATGGACGCGCTGTCGTCCCAGGCCTCGATCGCCGGCTACAAGGCGGTGCTCCTAGCCGCCCACCGGCTGCCGCGCTACTTCCCGCTGCTGATGACCGCCGCGGGCACCGTGCCGCCGGCCAGGGTCGTCGTCATGGGCGCCGGGGTGGCCGGCCTCCAGGCGGTCGCCACCGCGAAGCGCCTCGGCGCCCAGGTCGAGGTGTCCGACATCCGCGAGGCGGTCAAGGAGCAGGTCGAGTCGCTCGGCGGCAAGTTCATCGAGCTGCCGATGGAGGAGAGCGGCGAGGGCGCGGGCGGCTACGCGCGCGAGATGGGCGAGGACTTCCTGCGCCGGCAGCGGGAGATCGTCGCCGCGCGGCTCGCGGCGGCCGACGCGGTGATCACCACCGCGCTCGTCCCCGGCAAGCCGGCGCCCAAGCTCGTCACCCGCGAGATGGTCGCCGGGATGAAGCCGGGCGCGGTGATCGTCGACCTCGCCGTCGAGCAGGGGGGCAACTGCGAGCTGTCGCGAGCCGGCGAGGAGGTCGACGAGGGCGGGGTGCTGATCCTCGGGCCGCGGAACCTGCCGGCCGAGATGCCCCACGACGCCTCGCTGCTCTACGCCCGCAACGTCCTCGCCCTGGTCAAGCCGCTCCTCGCCGACGGGAGGATCGAGCTCGACCTCGGGGACGAGGTCGTCGACGGGGCGCTCCTGACCCACGACGGGGCGGTCCGGCACGCGCCGACCGCGGAGCGGCTGGGGATGGCGGCGGCGGCCGCGGGCGAGCGGGCGGCGGACGACGGACCGCACCCCGAGCCGGGCGCCCAGCCGGACGCGACAGCGGTCGAGACCGAGGAGGTCCGCTCACCGTGATGGGCCCGCTGCTGATCAGCGTCTACGTCTTCGTCCTGGCGATGTTCGTCGGCTTCGAGATCATCACCAAGGTCCCGCCGACGATCCACACGCCGCTGATGTCGGGCGCCAACGCGATCTCCGGCATCACCATCGTCGGCGCCCTCTACGCGGCGCAGACGGGGAACGTCACGGTGTCGAACGTCCTCGGCACCCTGGCGATCGTCCTGGCGACGATCAACGTGGTCGGCGGCTTCCTGGTCACCGACCGCATGCTCGGCATGTTCGGCCGGAAGAAGAAGACCAGGCCGTGAGCGGCGCGGAGACCACCTTCGTCGGCGGCGTCCTCGTGCCGCTGCTCTACCTGCTGTCGGCGGTCCTGTTCATCTTCGGGATCAAGGGGCTGACCAAGGTGCGCACCGCGCGCCGCGGCAACCTCCTGGCCGCCGGCGCGATGCTCCTGGCGATCCTCGCCACCCTGGTCGACCTCGGGACGATCGACTACCGCTGGATCCTCGCCGGCCTCGCCGTCGGCGGCCTGGTCGGCGCGGTCGCGGCGGTGCGGGTCGAGATGACCGCGATGCCGGAGATGGTCGCGCTGTTCAACGGCTCGGGCGGCGGCGCCTCGGTCCTCGTCGCGATCTCCGTCCTCTGGCTCCTGATGATCGAGGAGCCCGAGGCCCCCGGCGCCACCGCGGCCGCGGCGCTCGGCCCGGACTCCGCAGTCTCCGCCGTCCTCGGCATCCTGATCGGCGGCGTGACCTTCTCGGGCAGCCTGGTCGCCTTCCTCAAGCTGCGCGACCGGATGAGGATCGCCGGCAAGCGCCTGTCCCAGCCGATCCTGCTCCCCGGCCGCCACCTGGTGAACCTGGCGCTCTTCCTCGGCGCGCTCGCGGTCGGCGGCTGGTTCGCCTTCGCCACCGCCTCGGAGGCCGCGATCGGGCTCGGGGCGGTCGTCGTCGCGCTCGCCGCCCTCCTCCTCGGCGTCATGCTGGTGATCCCGATCGGCGGCGCTGACATGCCGGTGGTCATCTCGCTTCTCAACTCCTACTCCGGCCTCGCCGCCTCGGCGACCGGCTTCGTCCTCAACAACAACCTCCTGATCATCTCCGGCGCCCTGGTGGGCGCCTCCGGGCTCATCCTCACCCAGATCATGTGCTCGGCGATGAACCGGACGCTCGCCAACGTCCTCTTCGGCGGCTTCGGGATGCAGGAGGAGCCGGCGGCGGCCGGCGGCCCGGCCGACGAGTACGGCACCGTCCGCTCCTACAGCGCCGAGGAGGCGGCGATGGTGCTCGAGAGCGCGGAGAAGGTCGTCATCGTCCCCGGCTACGGCCTCGCCGTCGCCCAGGCCCAGCACGTCGTCCGCGAGCTCGCCGACCTGCTCGAGTCGCGCGGCTGCCGGGTCCTCTACGGCATCCACCCGGTCGCCGGTCGCATGCCCGGCCACATGAACGTGCTCCTCGCCGAGGCCGACGTCCCCTACGAGCAGCTCCAGGAGATGGAGCGGATCAACCCCGAGTTCAAGGAGACCGACGTCGTCCTCGTCGTCGGCGCCAACGACGTCGTCAACCCGGCCGCCGAGAACGTCCCCGGCTCCCCCATCGCCGGCATGCCCGTCCTCCGCGTCTGGGACGCCGGCACCACGATCGTCGTCAAGCGCAGCCTCTCCCCGGGCTTCGCCGGCATCAAGAACTCGCTGTTCGAGAACGAGAACAACATCATGCTCTTCGGCGACGCCAAGGCCGTCCTCCAGGAGCTCGTCGCCGAGCTCAAGCAGGCCGCGGCCTGAGCACGATCCAGCTACCAGCTCTCCTTCCCTTCACGGCGACCGAAGTCGACCTCCGGATGCCCGTTCTCCTCGGTCACGCCAGCGAGTAGCGTTTTCCGTCGGCGGCGAAGAACGGCCACCAGAAGCCCACCTGCGAGCGTGGCTGCCATCAAGGTCACGCTACCCATCAGCCGGAACCAGGTCGGGGCCGGCGACTCGAAGACGAGCACGACGTAGGCGGTGTCGAGCACCAGGAAGATCAGGACGAGCGCCGCGTCGCGTAACGGCCGGCCGCCGACGAGCGCGGCCACGGCGCCGCCGGCCAGGCCGGAGACGACCGCCACGAAGGTCGCCTGGAGCTGCGTCGCCAGGCCCGCACCCCAGAGCTCCACCCCCTCCATCCACACCTCGAGCCCGAGCGTGGTCAGCGCCACGATCACCGCGTAGCCGACCACCGCCGCCAGCGCCTCCCGCAGGACCTGCTTCCATCGAGCCATCGTCGCCTCCTTCGCCGGGACGTCCACGATCCGACACCAGACTTCGGAGCCATCCGATCACTCCCCGGCGATCCGGTCTTGTACCAGAGTCGCAAGGACGGGACGTTTGCGTGGAAACGCCTCAGCAAGCTCCCTCGCACTGCCCGCCAGAGTCCGACGCGTAGACTCGGGCCGTGGCGCATCACTCCGAGCTCAGCGCCGGCCGCGAGCTGCGGTCGGCGGAGATCGACGGCCTCCGGGTCGGCGAGGTGGAGATGGCCGGCACCACCCGGCTAGCCCCCCACCGGCACGACTGGGGGCAGCTCTGCTTCGTTCTCGAAGGCAGCTACGAGGAGCTGTGGAACGACCGGCCGCAGCCGCTGGTGGCCGGCGACCTCTTCTATCGCCCGCCCGGCTTCCCGCACGCGAACCGGTTCGACGACGGGGTGACCACGCTCCTGGTTTCGATAGCCCCTCGGCGCCTGGCCGTCCTCGCCGACGCCGGGCCGCAGCGGGTGCCACCCTGGACCGTCGGCCCGCTCCATCGGGAGATCGAGCCGCTGCTCGACGCCGCGCGACGCGACGACGGCCTGCTGGAAGACCTCTCGTGGCTCCTCCTGTCGCGCATCGAGCGGACCGATCCCGGTCCGGCGCCGTCTTGGCTCCTCGCCGCCGAGGCCGCCGTCCGCCGCCGGCTCGACCGCTCGCTAGGTCTGAGCGCCGCGGCCCGGGCGGTCGGGGTCCACCGCGCTACCCTCGCCGCCGGCGTTCGCCGCCACCGCGGATGCACCTTCGGCGAGCTCGTCCGCCGCGCGCGCGTCCGCCACGCCGCCGACCTCCTCCGCCACGGCGACCGCCCGCTCGCCGACGTCGCCCTCGAGTGCGGCTTCGCCGACCAGCCCCACCTCACCCGCACCTTCCTCCGGCTGACCGGCCTCACCCCCGCGCGCTTCCGCCGGGATCGCGAAGCGAGGGCTGCTCGCACCCACCCGCCGGGGCGGCGAGCCCCCGACCCCCGCCTGCCATAATCGACCCGCCATGGGCGAGCAGCGGGTGCGGCACGAGACCGACACGGTCGAGCTTCGGCGGTTCATGCAGAAGCTCCTGGTCGACCTGCGGGCGCTCGAGCAGATGCTCGCCGAGGACGCGATCGAGCGCGGGGTGCGGCGGATCGGGGCGGAACAGGAGGTGTTCCTCGTCGGGCCGAGCTTCGGCGCGGCGCCGGTGGCGATGGAGGTGCTCGAGGAGCTCGGCGACCCGCACGTCACGACCGAGCTCGGGCGGTTCAACCTCGAGTTCAACCTCGATCCGCTCACCCTCGAGGGCGACTGCCTGCGGCGGATGGAGCGGCAGGTCGACTCGCTCCTCGGGCGGGTCCGGGAGGTCGCCGCCCACCACGGCGCCCAGGTGCTCCTGACCGGCATCCTGCCGACCCTCGACAAGTCGGACCTCACTCTCGACAACATGGCGCCGCGGCCGCGCTACCGGGCGCTCAACGAGGCGATCAAGCGGCTGCGCGGGCAGCACTTCGAGTTCCACTTCAAGGGTCCCGACGAGCTCCACATCAGCCACGACAACGTGATGCTCGAGGCGTGCAACACGAGCTTCCAGGTCCACTTCCAGGTCG
>Ga0299913_10005745_pt1 | contig 10651 bp, 9 predicted proteins | sample RVTome_9_FD_201360 | JGI IMG/M metagenome (GOLD analysis project Ga0299913, IMG submission 201360) | Soil microbial communities from uranium-contaminated site in the Upper Colorado River Basin, Wyoming, United States - RVT155D38 (version 2) ... | reverse complement strand
GGCCCGGCGAGAACAGTGGTCCCGGCAACTCGGATGACGACAATGACAACTCCGGGGCGAGCGACAACAGCGGCCCCGGCGGCGGCGACAACGACGGCGACGACTCCGGCCACGGCGGGGATGACGACTGAGCGTCACTCGCCTCATCGAGGTCGAGAGGTGAGGGCCGCGGCGCCGAAGGCGCCGCGGCCCTCACGCGTTCCGGTCGTGTGGCCGATAGCATCTGCTCGCGATGGCCGACGATCCGAACGCCGGGCGACCGCATGAGGGCCCTTCCCCGGTCGGCCCCGTGGATCCGCTCGTCGTCCCTCGCTTCGCGGGACCGGCGACCTTCGCTCGTCTCCCGCGGCGCGAGGACGTCGACGTCTGCGACGTCGCCGTCCTCGGGATCCCGTTCGACAGCGGTGTGACGTACCGGCCCGGCGCGCGGTTCGGGCCCGCCGCGATCCGCAACGCCACGCGGCTGCTCCGTGCCTACCATCCGAGCCTCGATATCCACCCGTTCGCCGCGCAACAGGTGGCCGATGCCGGCGACGTCGCGTGCAACCCGTTCGACATCGCTGAGGCGATCGCGCAGATCGAAGCCGCTGCCGACACGACCCTCGAGGGTGCCACACACCTGCTGTCGATCGGGGGCGACCACACGATCGCGCTGCCGCTGCTGCGGGCAATGCACCGGCGTCACGGACCCGTCGCGCTCGTCCACTTCGATGCGCACCTCGACACGTGGGACACGTACTTCGGCGCCGAGTACACACACGGGACGCCGTTCCGACGGGCCTGGGAGGAGGGTCTGCTGCTCGAGGACAAGGCCACGCACGTCGGGATCCGCGGCCCGTTGTTCTCCCCGGAGGACCTCGTGGATGACGCTCGGTTCGGGTTCGAGATCGTGTCGGCCATGGACGTCCTCGACCAAGGCCGGCAGGCGATCGCGGACAGGATCCGGAACCGGCTCGGCGATGCGCCGGTCTATGTGTCGATCGACATCGACGTGCTGGATCCCGCCTTCGCTCCTGGGACGGGAACGCCGGAGGCCGGTGGACTCACGAGCCGCGAGATCCTCGGGATCCTCCGCGGTCTCGCGGGAGTGCACCTCGTGGGCGCGGACATCGTCGAGGTGGCCCCTCCCTTCGACCACGCGGAGGTGACGGCCGTAGCCGCGTCGCACGTGGCCTATGAGCTCCTGGCACTGTTCGCCTCGAGGGCCTAGCGGTTCTTCTCGAGGATCGCAGGGTCAGCGCCAAGGAACTTCATCAGGTTCCCGAAGATCGCGAACAGGGTGAACGTGGTCGCGGCGATCAGGATGAACACGACCGCCACCGCCGCGATCGTCGGGGTGAACCCGTAGCGGAGCCCGTTCACGATCTTCACCGGCAGCGTCTCGACCGTGAACCCGGCCACGAGGAACGCGATGATGTACTCGTTCAAGCTGAGGACGAACGCCGCCGCGTACCCGGTGATCATCGACGGGATCAGCAACGGGAGGGTGACCGTGCGGAACGTGGTGCGTTGGTCGGCGCCGAGCGTCTGCGCGGCCTCGGGCAGGGCCTGATCCATCGTCTCCATCGCGAGCGAGATCGTTACCAGCGGCAGCGTGGAGAAGAAGATCCCGTGCGCGATGATCACGTTCTCGATCCGTCCCACGTGACCGGTCGAGAGCCAGAACACCTGCATCCCGAGCGCGCTGATGATCGGCGGCAGCATGAAGGGGAGGATGCCCAGCGTGTAGAGCAGCGGCGCCAGCCGGATCCGGTAGGTGCGGAGGAGGTAGGCGAGCGGGGTAGCGATCAGCACGGCGAGCGCCGCGCTGATGGCGGCGATCGTCAAGCTGTACCGGATCGAGGTCTGCCATCCCGAGTCGGTGAAGAGCTGGCCGTACCACGAGAGGGAGAAGCCCTCGGGCGGGAAGTTCAGGTACCTATTCTCGTTCACGGATCCGACCGCGACGACCAGCAGGGGCGCGAGGAGGAACACGACGATGAACGCGGTCACGGCCCCGCGCCACACGCGCATCTAGGTCGTCCTCGTCCGGGATTCGATGAACCCCACGAGTGCCACCACGACGAGGGAGAGGACCGTCAGGAAGATCGCCATCGCCGCCGCGAACGGCACGTTCGCGTTCGCCGATGCCTGGTCCGCGATGAAGACCGAAAGCGTCCAGTGCTCGGGGCGTCCGAGGAAGAAGGCGATGATGTAGCTGCCTAGCGTGAACACGAACACGAGCAAGAACCCGGCGACGATGATCGGACGGGCGATCGGGACGACGACGGTCCAGAACGTGCGCCACGGCGATGCTCCCAAGGTCTGCGCCGCCTCGGTGATCTCGGGATCGAGGCGAGTGAGCTGCGGGTACAAGGTGAGGACGCAGTACGGGAATGCGATGTAGCAGAGGCCCAGCAACACCGCGGCGAAGCTCGGCTGGTACGCGGCCGCCTCGTTCATCACGCCGAGCCAGACGAGGATGTTCGACACCCCCGACGCCCGTCCGAGCAGGATGTACCACGAGAACGCGACGATGACCTCGGAGAGGCTGAGCGCGGACAGGACGACGATCAGGAGCGCGACCTGCGGGCGGCGCCGCATCCGCGTCAGGAAGTACGTGAAGGGGAACGCCACGACGATGCACACGAAGCCGGCGAGGAGGCAGATCCCGATCGAGAAGAGGGCTCGCTCGAGGAACACGGGCTGGAAGAGGCGCTGCCAGTTCGCGAGCTCGAACGCCGGCTCGTAGAAGGCGCCCTCGATCCGGTGGTAGAAGCTCGTCGCCACCATGATCCCGAACGGGATGAGGAAGAAGATCACGAGCATCCCCACCGGGAACGCGAGGACGCCGTACGTCCTGGCCGAAGGCCGCTCCCGCTCGCTCACGGCACCACGACCACGCACGCCTCGGCGGGGAAGTGCACCGCCACCTGGGCACCCTGCTGGACCGGCACCCAGTCCCGAGGCGAACCCGCGACGATCACGTGCTCATCCAACCCACAGTCCACGAAGCACTCGAAGAGCTCGCCCAAGTCCCGAACGAACACGACCGTGCCGGGCAGCACGTTCCGTTCGGGCACTCCCTCCACGACCAGCAGCGCGGCCTCGGGTCGCACCGAGAGCGTCACCTCGCCCGTGCGATCGGCCTCGCCCGCGATATCGAACGGGCGGCCGGCTACGGCGACCGAGCCGTCGCCGGCCGCCTCGCCCCGAAGCAGGTTCGTGCGGCCGATGAAGCCGGCGACGAAGGGAGAGCCGGGCTGCCGGTACACCTCCAGCGGCGGGCCGACCTGCTCGATGTGGCCCGCGCTCATCACGACGACGAGGTCGGACATCGTCATCGCCTCCCGCTGGTCGTGCGTGACGATGATCGTGGTGATCCCCAGATGTTGCTGCAGCAGCCGGAGTTCCACCTGGAGCTGCTCGCGCAGGTTCGCATCGAGCGCGGAGAGCGGCTCGTCGAGCAGGAAGAGGCGGGGCTCGAGCGCCAGCGCGCGGGCGGTCGCCACGCGCTGGCGCTGCCCCCCGGAGAGCTGCTGGATGCGCCGATCGCCCATCCCCTCGAGCGACACGAGCGTCAGGAGCTCGTCCACGCGCGAGGAGATGCGGTCCTTCTCCGCCCCACGGATCCGCAGGCCGTACCCGACGTTGCCGGCCACGTTCAAGTGCGGGAAGAGCGCAAGGCTCTGGAAGACCATGCCGATGTCCCGCGTGTAGGCGGGCCGGTCGGTGATGTCATCGTCGTCGAGGAAGATCCGACCTTCGGTCGGACGCTCGAGTCCGGCGATCATCCGTAGCAGCGTGGTCTTGCCGCATCCCGATGGTCCGAGGAACGAGATCAGCTTGCCGGGGGGCAGCTCGAGGTCGATGCCCGCGACGGCGGTAACGTCGTCGAACCGCTTGACGAGCCCTTCGAGCTTCAGGCCGCCTCGTACGTCCACCGCGCCCTGGCTCATGGGATCTCCCCGCTCGTCGGCGAGCTAGGAAAGGATCAGCTCGGTCCAGTTCTGGTCGATCCAGTCCTCCCACTTGTCGTAGATCTCGTACTTCGGACGGAGGGCGGTCTCGGGCCCCGGTCCGGCGACGGCCTCGTACTCCTCGTCGGTCATCGTCAGCGTGTCCCGTTTCGTCGACGGGATCGTGCCGAGCGTGAGCGCCAGCTCTTGCTGCACGTCGGGCCGACACATGTAGTCGATGAACGTCACGCACGCGCCGATGTTCTCGGTCGTCTTCGAGATGGACCAGAAGCCCGAGTCGAGGATGGCGCCCTCGGTCGGGAAGACGCTCCGGAGCGGGGCGCCGCCGCCCGCCTCCGAGGCCGCGAAAAGCGTGATGTCGTGGTAGAACTGCCCGAGCGACACCTCGCCTTCGTTGTACGCGGGCTGTGCCTGCGCCTCGTCGCGGAACCAGAGCTTCACGTTCGGCTTGACCTCCTGCAGCTTGCCGATCACGTCGAGGACCCCGTCCTGGGTCTCGAGGATCTCGTAGCCGTCGAAGAAGCTCGCGGCCGCGATCTCGAGGAGGAACGAGTTCGCGGCGTTCCGGAGCAGCGCCAACTCGTTCTTCCATTCGGGATCCCAGAGCGCGGTCCACGTGTCCGGGCTCTCCTTCACGCGGTCGGTGTTCGAGACGAGCGTGATGTACCAGGAGAGGCCGCCGACACCGACGACGTTATCCGCGTCGTCGGTCTTGATGTAGCCCTCCGCGAGGTTCTCCGAAGTCGGGATGTCGGAAGTCTGGTACGTCGCCAGGATCTCACCGTTGATCGCTCGCTGGAGCCCGACGCCCGAGAGCATCGACACGTCGGCCGGCGGTGCCCCGCCGGCGCTGATCGCCTGCTGAAGCTGCACGACCCAGACCTCGGAGGTCGGCTGGGACACCGACTCGACCTCGACGTCGAACTCCTCGGTGAAGGCCGGGTACATCTTCCGGAAGTTCTCCTCGAAGAATCCGCCGTAGGTGCCGACCTTGATCGTCGAGCCGGCGATGTTCGACGTATCGATCGCGGTGGGCGACGGGTCGCCCGAGGGCGGTGCCGGCGCATCGGGGGCGCAGGCGGCGAGGATCGCCGGCATGCCGATCGCGGCCCCCGCGAGCGCCCCACCCCGCTTCAGGAGATCGCGTCTGCTGAGTCTTCCATCCCGAAGCACCCGATCGATGTCCACGGATCCACGCCCCTCTCGGTCGTGCCGATGACCTTCGGCAGGCTACCCGGCATCCGGAACGCCGCGCAAGTCAGTGAAGTGTGGGCGCATCCTGTGGCGCAACGCAACCCGCCCGACCGGACTCAACGCGCGAGGCTGTCGACGAACCCGAGCACCCGGGCCCATGCGTCGCGGCACGCGTCGGCGTGCTCCGTCATCTTCCGGTCGAAGAAGGAATGCGGAGCGTCCGGGTACACGACGATCCGATGCTCGATCCCCGCCCCGTCGAGGGCGCGATCGTAGGCCTCGACGTCGCTCGCCGGGATCCCTCGGTCCGCCCCTCCGTAGAGACCGAGCACCGGCGCACGGACGAGGCCCTCCTGTGCCTCGTCGATGGGAGAGAGGCCACCATCCTCCGACTGCGAGGGTGGCCCATAGAAGGTGATGACCCCGTCAACGCTCTTCTGTGAGGCCTGCATCAGCGAGGCGCGGCCGCCGAAGCAGAACCCCATCGAGGCCACGCGGGTGGCTCCCTCGCCTCGCAGCACGTCGGCCGCGGCCCGGACGTCCGCTCGGAGCCCTCCGTCGCGCACCGCGGCGCGGTGTGGTGCGTAGTCGAATTCGTCCTCACGGTGCTCCGCTCCCGCGGTCCGTCCATAGGGGTCGAGCGCGACCGCGCGCACGCCGGCGTCCGCGAGATGCTCGGCGAGTCGTTCGTAGTAGCGGCAGAGGCCCCGGACGTCCGGGATGACCACGACGCCCGCCGAGGCGGGTTCGCGGGTCCTGGCGACCGTGGCGGCGAAGTGGTTTCCGTCGCCGGCGACCAGGACCGTCCGCTCCGAGCCGGACCCCATGCCGGTGCGGGCAGGATCCGGAGGCAGTGCGTCCGTGTCGAAGCACATCCTCAGGCGCCGAACTTCGCGAGATGGCCGGCGTTGGCCATCAGGATCGGCAGGAGCTGCATCGAGGGGCGAACGCCGAGACCGCCAGCCCGGCACCAGCGCTCACCGAAGCGGTCGGTGTCGTCGCGTCCGGACCGAGGTCCGTGCACGACGACCGGCACGGGGTGCCAGGAGTGCGCCGCCATCTGCGAGGGCGTGGCGTGATCGCCGGTCACGGCGATCACGCCGGGCTCGAGCGCGGCGGCCAGATCCCGGATCGTGGCGTCCACCCGCTCGATCGCGGCGATCTTCGCGCCGCGATCGCCGTCCTCACCGGCAGCGTCCGCGTCCTTGACGTGGACGAAGAAGTAGTCCGCGTCCTCCCGGTGCTTCTCGAGGAGGCGGACCTGATCGGCGAGGTCCGCCGGCGGCCCGAGGACGTCGAACCCCAACAGCTTCGCGATGCCGCGGTACATCGGATAGACCGCGACGGCCGCGGCGCGGAGGCCGGTTCGATCCTCGAAGCGTGGAACCTCACGATGCGTGTCGAACCCTCGGAGCACCAGGCCGTTGGATGAGGGCTCGCTGGCCAGCGCACGGTGGATCTCGGCAAGCTCGGCGGCGACGAGGTCGGACGTGGACGTCGCCGCCGGATCGAGCGGCCGCGGATCCAGCGGCGGGACCCCGGTCGTCTGCGGATCGGTGTCGCCGATCCGCGGGTCCAGCCCATCTCCCCGGAACACCACAAGGAGTCGATGGCCCTTCTCGTGGTGGAACTCGACTCCCTGGACGGCGGTGGAGAGCCGCGCCACCACGCGACGGGCCTCCTCGTCGGAGATCCGGCCGGCTCGCCTGTCGACGACGTTTCCATCCGCATCCAGGGTGCAGAGGTTCCCCCGGGCCGCCACGTCACCGGGACGGAGCTCGACACCGAGGCCGGCCGCGCTCAGCACGCCGCGTCCCAACACGAACTCCAGCGGGTCGTACCCGAACAACGCGAGGTGTCCCGGGCCGGAGCCCGGCGTGATCCCGGGGCCGACGGGCTCGAGGAGACCTGTGACGCCCTCGCCGGCGAGGCGGTCGAGGTTCGGGGTGATCGCTTCTTCCAGCTCCGTGCCGTGCGCCAGGTCCGCCATGCCGCCCAGGCCGTCGATCACGACCAGGAGGATCCGCGACCCGGTGCCGGTGGCGAGCGACGCGAGATCCATCGGGCGATGCTACCCCCGACCGACCTCCCCATCCCTGGCGATGGTGGGCGTGCCGGCACCGCGTCGCGGCGTCGCCGGTCTTCCTCCCCGTTCGAAGCGTCCGAAGACGGCGATCAGCCCGAGCAGGATCGCGCCGGAGGCGAGGAACCACAGCGGCCGCTCGAGCCACCACCGTGCCGTGGAGTCCTGCTCGCGTCCGAACCCGAGTGGCCAGAGCGCCAGGAGCGCCAAGAGGAACGCCGTCATGTGCCAGAGGAAGAGCGTCATGATCCGCGCGTTCACGACGATCGTGAACCGCCAGGGTCGTTCCCGCAGCAGCCACCTGTCGAGTTTCGGTTTGAGCAGCATCACGGCACCGATCGTCCAGACGCCGCCCAGCAGGAAGCATACGGTCGGCGGGTAGGCGTTCGAGACCGCCTCGACGTCGGTGCCCAGGAGGCTCTTTGGGTAGTGGCCGATGCCGGGGAACCAGTCGAAGCGGGCCTCGCCGATGAGCCGGAAGACCCATGGCGTCGTCAGCACGACCAGGCCGGCAAGCCCTCCCACGACCATCGCCCCGAAGTGCCGGTGGGGCCACCGGGCGAACGTGCCGTCCGCATACGCGTGACCCAGCTGGTGGGGGAACAGCAGCACGAACGCCACATTGAGCCAGCGCCACTCCCACTCGCCCGTCGAGAAGGCGAAGAGATCGACCGCGGCGGCGCCGAGCGCCATCGCCAGTGGCACCCGCAGCCCGAACCGCCTGTGCAGCCAGATCGTGATCGGTGCGATCATCACGACGACGAGGTACACCCCGAGGAACCACAGGGGGCCGAAGGGGATCGTCGCTCCCGGCGGTTTCATCCCCCGAAGCAGCGTCGTGTCGCCCCACAGCCGCGGCCCGGTGGGCGCGCCCACATCGGCGAGGTGGAGCACTACCTGCACGATGGTCCACACCCCCAGGAAGACGATCGAGGGCCGAAGGAGCCGCTCGAGCCGGCCGCGGATGAACGTCCAGGTCGACTCGCCCTTGCGTCGCGCAGAGTCGTACGCGACGAGGTTCGAGAACCCGCCGACGAAGAAGAAGATCGGCATTACCTGGAAGACCCAGGTGAAGAGCCAGAGGCCTGCCGTGACCCCGATGGCGCTCGTCGAGCGGATCACGCCGCCTTCCCAGTGGTTGATCGAGATGAACCAGTGGCCGAAGACGACCGCCACGATCGACGCCGCCCGGAGGAAGTCCATCGCGCGATCGCGGGAGGAGGGCGTTGCTCGGACGAGCGCATCGAGATCGGACGTGGTCACGACCCGTCGAGCATGGACCCCGCATCGGTCGAAGGGAAGCGCGCGGGGGCACCGAGCGAGGCTCGGTTCGCGACGATCCGAACGATGCGGTCCTCGATCGCGACCGCCTGGGATTTCGACATCCCTCGGGACATGATCGAGAACTCCCCCCACGCTCCCTCCTGCTCCAGCCACACCCAGCCCGAAAGCGCGGAGATGTCGATCAACGTGCCGGTCTTCGCTCGCACCTTGACGCCGACCAGTCGCCCCTTGAGCGTCCCCTGCCCGCCGGTCGGGAGGCTGCCGCGGAGGGACGTCTCCCATGGGCGGGTCTCCGCGAACCAGAGCAGCTTCACCAGATCCTGGGTGCGGATCCGGTTCTCGTAGGAAAGGCCGGAGGCATCGCGGGCGACGAGGCTCACCCCGTGCGCCCCGGCGAAACGCGCGATCGCTTGCGCCCCCTTCGCGATCGACCCTGCGCCACCGATGACGAGCCCGCCGAGCCACTTGCCGAGCACCTCCGCGTAGAAGTTCCTGGAGCGTCGATTCATCCGCGAGATCAGTGCTCCGAGGGGATCGGACGCGAGGGTCACGACGCGGTGAAGGCCGGTCGGCGGCGCGCCGGCGCCCGCATCCATCGTGACGGCGACACCGAGCGCCCGGAGCCGCTTCGTGAGGGATCGCGCCGCTCGCCGCTCGGGATCGCGGATGTGCACGCCGCGAGCGTCCTGGTTCCCTTCGAACGTGAGCGCGGTCGGCAGCGCGATGTAGTCGCGCGGGAAGTAGTCCTGCCATCCGGGCGCCCACCAGTCACGCTGGAAGCCCGTCGTGGCTCCCATCACGCGCCCGCGCACCTTGCGGATGCCGGCCTCCTTCACGGCCCGGGCCAGCGCCGCCATGGTGGCCCTGTCGACCTCCGGATCCCCACGGCCGACGATCCAAACGTTCCCGTGAAGGACGCCGTTCGTCGTCGCACCCTTCGTGAAGACGCGGGTGCGGATCCGCGTGTCGATCGAGGCTTTCTGCAGCAGGGCCATGGAGAACACGAGCTTCTGGTTCGACGCCGGCGTCATCCGATCCCAGGTGTCGTGGCGATAGAGCCATCCACCGTCGAAGCCGATCGCGACGGACACGTTGTGACCGGCGACGGCCTCGTTGATGTCCTGTTTCCAGGGTGGGGGTACGGCGGCGGCGGGCGTCGCGGCGCCCGCGACGAGCAGTGCGAGGAGCACGGAGACCGATGCGCGAGCGAGCGGGGGAAGGCGCAACACGCGCGCAGGATACGTCAGGCTGCGTGCGCGACGAGGGAGCCGAGCTCGAATCGTTCCGCCGCAGCGGTGCACGGGGGCCCTTCCGTGACCCAGAGTGCCCCGTCCGTGAGGTCCATGGCGATCGCCGCGACGGTTTCGATCGCGGTCTCCGGCGGACCGCTTCCGTCGGCGTGCTGGCAGACCGTGGCGGAGTGGTCGCGCAGCACGCCGAGCACGTCGTCGATCGATCGCTCGCCGGTCGCGGAAACCCACGTATCCGCGGCCGCCTGTCGCGAGACGCTGGTGCTGGCATCGTCGAACCGCTCGAGGTCCTTGAAGCCGGCCCGCGACGGCCGCAGGAAGTGATTCGCATGTGCGAGCCGCGGGCCGTCGGATCGATGCACCGCATCCGGTCCTCCGGGCGCTCCCTCCAGATCCGCGGCACGGCCGTCGCGGGACGCGAGCAGGAAGTTCCCGGAGGACGCACGGGTCGGTGCCACGACGGCGTCGACGGCTTCGTCGAACGAGCCCGATGTGAGGATCCGGCGCAAGATCGCATGGAACGGGACACCGGGCGCGCCGCGGTCGAGCGTCGAGGTGAGTGCGGTGGCAGCCAGACCGAGGCCTCGTTCGTTCATCCCGCACTTCGCCAGCAGTCCCGCTTCGACCAGGGTGACGAACGGGGGCGCGTCGTGTGGCGCTTCGACGAGCAGCACGCACGTCTCCCGGGCATCCGGGTGCCAATCCCAGTTCTGCGCGAGCAGCACGTGGGCATCCTCGCGATCGTTGGCCGTCGTGCAGAGCGCCGTGCACTCCCCCGACGCCATCCCGAACATCACCTCGGTGCGGACGTTCAGGGCGAGGATGTCCTCTGCCTCCACCGCTGCTCCCTCGGCGATCCCCTCGATCTCGGGCAGGAGGCT
>Ga0299913_10005744_pt1 | contig 10652 bp, 10 predicted proteins | sample RVTome_9_FD_201360 | JGI IMG/M metagenome (GOLD analysis project Ga0299913, IMG submission 201360) | Soil microbial communities from uranium-contaminated site in the Upper Colorado River Basin, Wyoming, United States - RVT155D38 (version 2) ... | reverse complement strand
CGATGGCGACCTCGACGCGCTGGCACGTCGTCTGAAGGAGCTGTTCCTCGAAGCCGTGCGCATCCGGCTCGTGGCCGACGTGCCGCTGGGTTTCTTCCTCTCGGGCGGGCTCGACTCGACGGCGGTCGTGGCCGCCGCGCGCGAGCTGGGCGCCGAGGTCAAGGCCTTCTCGGCCGGCTTCGACACGACCAACGAGCTGCCGTTCGCGCGCATCGCCGCGGCGCGCTTCGCCCACTCGTTCCAGGAGGTCCACATCGGCGACGAGGCGCTCGCGCTGATGGACGACGTGGTCTATCACATGGACGAGCCGGTGGGCGACGCCGCGTTCCTGGCCGTCTACGTGCTCGCCCGCGAGGCCCGCCGCGCGGTGAAGGTCGTGCTGGCCGGGGAAGGCGCCGACGAGCTCCTGGCCGGCTACGATCGGTACAAGGCTTTCGTCTACGGCGGGAGCCTCTCGCGCGTGGTGCCGGGCGGGCTCGCGCGCCGGGGCGCCGCCCACCTGTCGGAGAACCCGGCGCGCGTGCTGCGCATCCTGGGCGAGAAGGACCCGGCGCGGCGCTACCTCGAGGTGATACGGCTCTTCTCGGCGGACGAGCTGGCGCGGCTGGGCGTGCCCGAGGCCGCGAACGCGGTGGGAGCCGGTGGCGTCAACGGCCTGTTCGAGACCGATCCCCTGCGCGCCGCGCAGCTCTACGACCTGCGCACGCTGCTGCCCAACGACTTCTTCCTCAAGGCCGACAAGATGACCTCGGCCTGGGGCCTCGAGATGCGCGTGCCGTTCCTCGACCCCGCGATCGTGGACTTCAGCCTGCGCCTGCCCCGCCGGGCGAAGCTGCGCGGCTGGAACGAGAAGTTCCTGCTCAAGCGCGCGTTCGCGGGCTCTCTGCCCGAGGCCATCGTCCGCAGGCGCAAACACGGCTTCAACGTCCCGCAGGATGCCTGGCTGCGCGGTCCGCTCTACGAGCCACTGCGGAAGATGCTCTCCGAGCGCGTCCATGGCTGCTACGACCCCACGGTCGCGCTGGAGCTGCTCGAGCGCTTCCGCGGCGGCGCCGGGGGCTACAAGGCGAGTTTCCACGACGCGCAGAAGCTCTGGAGCCTGTACGTGTTCGAGCTCTGGTACCGGCGGTTTTTCGTCGTTTAAGGCCATGCGGGCCGCTTCGGCTACGCGCGGGTCATCCTCGAAATGCGGACCGCTTCGGCTTCGCGCGGGTCGTCATCGAGCGGGGGCCGCCGGAGTGAATCCGGCGGCCTCCGAAAGCGGAAACGCTCCGCCTGCGCGGCCCGGACGCGAGGGAAACTCGTTGGCTCCGCGTGCGCAGCTGGACGCGGCGCAGGACCATTGACGCCGGCCGCTCGGCCCAAGCCGCGCGTGCTCGTCTTCGCCTGGTTCTACCTGCCGTTCGTCGGCGGCGCGGAGCTGTTCCTGCGCGCCCTCACCGAACGGCTGCGCGACCGGTTCGACTTCGTGATCGTGACCGGCCGGCTCCGGCGGAGCCTGCCGGCCGTGGAATCGGTTGCAGGGGCCACGATCGTCCGCGTGGGCGTGGGCGCGGCGCTCGACAAGTTCCTCTACCTCGCGGCGGCGCCGCTGCGCGCGTTCCGGCTGGGCCGGTTCGACGTCGTGCACGCGGTGATGGTCAGCGGCGGCGCCTTCGCGGCGGCCGCCTACCTGAAGGCACGGCCCCGGCCGTCGCTGCTCACGCTGCAAGACGGCGACAGCGAGGAGTACGTCCGCCGCTACCTCGGGCCGCTCTTTCGTGCCTACGCACCGCTGCACCGCCGCTTCGACCGCGTGCACGCCATCAGCTCCTACCTGGCGGCGCGCGCCCTCCGGTACGGTGTGCGGCCGGAGACGGTGACGGTCATCCCCAACGGCTGCGACCCTCATCTGTTCGACGATCCACCTTCGGCGGAAGAGCAGGCCACGCTGCGGCGAGCGCTGGGGCTGGAGGGTACGCGCGTGGTGGTCTCCGTTTCCCGCCTCGTGCTGAAGAACGGCCTCGACCGTCTGCTCCAGGCCTTCCCCGCCGTCGTGGCCGCGGTGCCCGAGGCCGCGCTCCTGCTCGTGGGCGAGGGCGAAGACCGCGCCGCGCTCGAGCGCCAGGCCGAGCTTCTCGGGATCGCCGCGCGCGTGCGCTTCGCGGGCGCGGTGCCGCACGCGGACGTCGCAAGCTACCTGCGCCTGGGAGAGGTCTTCGCGCGGCCCTCCCTCAGCGAAGGCCTCGGCACCGCGTTCCTGGAGGCGATGGCGTGCGGCCTGCCGGTCGTGGGCACGCGGACCGGGGGGATCCCGGACTTCCTGGCCGACGGCCGCACGGGCCTCTTCTGCGATCCTGCACGGCCGGAGACGATCGCCGCGGCGATGGTGCGCCTCCTGGGCGACCGCACGCTGGCGCGTGCGGTGGGCCAGGCGGGGCGCACCCTCGTCTCCGAGCGGTATCGCTGGGAGGCCGTGGCCGCGAAGATCGCCGCGACCTACGAGGAGCTGCTCACGGCGCCAGCAGCCAGGCCCTGATTCCGCCGCTCCGGAACGTCTCGAGCACCCGTCCCTCCGGCGGCATGTCCGTGGCGCCTGGCGGCGGCGCTTCCGACACGATCACGCGCACGCCGCGGTCACGAAGCTCCGCGGCCGTGGGAAGGTCGCCGGGGCTGGCGCGCGCCACCCGCCGGCCGGACAGCGCGGGGACCCAGGCCATGGCGTCGCCCGAGGCGAGCACCACGTCGGTCCCGCGCGTCCGCTCGCGCAGCCACGCCGCGAGCGCGCGCATGTCGTAGGGCACGGGCTGCAGTGCCGCGGTGAAGTGTCCGTCCATCCGCGGCGGGTCCCACCACCACCCGATCGTGAACGGGAGCCAGGCCAGCAGCACCGCGGCCGCCAGGCGCCGGGGCGTGGCGAGGAGGGACGCACCCCGCGCGCGGCGCCAGCCCGCGGCGGCGCGGCGCACGAGCGCGTGCGCTCCGAGCCCGGCGTGCACGGCCACGGCGAAGGCCAGGAACCAATAGACCTCGTCGGCCGCCCGCGCGCGCGCCATCGTGTACAGCACGGCGGTGGCCGTCCAGGCGACGTACGCCGCCGCGAGCACGCCCAGCCAGACGAGGTCTCCCCGCCGTCCGCGGCGCCAGGCGCGCAGGGCACCGTAAAGGGCGAGCGGAAAGTGCGGGCCGAGGTCGAACGTGGCCAGGAAGACGAGCGAGTGGGCCGCGGGACGTGCGTCGCCCCAGGGGCTGGCCCGCGAGCCCGCCGTCGGGTCGCCGGCCGAGAGCGAGACCGCGTTCGGGAAGTGGCGCGCCAGATAGAGCACGAACGGCGCCACGAGCAGGGCCGATGCCAGCAGCACCGCGGCGAGCCGCAGAGCCTCCGCCTTGCGAACGAACGTGGCCCGTCGAACCGCCGCCAGCACGAGGAAGCACACGAGGCTCGCGCAGAAGAGCGCCCAGTCCACGACGAAGACCCAGCCCAGCAGCCCGAGGAGCGCCGCGCCGGCGAGCGCGCGCGCCGCGCCGAGCGGCCGCGCGAACACGGCGGCGAGCACGGGCACGAGCGCGAGCCCGAGCGCGTGGTTCGGCTTGAGCAGGAAGTGGCGCGCCCAGAAGATCCGGAAGGGCTCCAGGTGATCGAGCGGCTGGGTGGCGGCGAGGAGGACGAAGAAGGAGACGAGCATCGCCCGCAGCGGCTGCGCCCGGAAGGCCCACCAGAGCGCGGCGGCCGTGGCCGCCAGGCCCAACACGGGCAGGAACGGATACACGGTCATGACGCGCGCGGGGTCGCGGAGGGCCAGGAGCGAGACGAGGGCGCTCCAGAGCGGCTCGAGCGTGCGCTGTCCGACCACGCCGGACTCCCAGGGCGGGTTCCCCGCCGCCGCGGTGGCCGCCCACCACACGTGGCGCAGCCGGTCGGACGTGGGCGCCTGCAGCCCGTAGGGCCGCAGCAGCGGGAACGTGGTGAGCGCCCACACGCCCAGCGCGAGGAGCACCGGCCCCCAGGCCCACACGCGCCGCCGCGTGTGGACGAGCAGCGCGATCCAGCCCAGGTAGGCCGCGAGGTAGAGGAGCCGGCCGATGCTGAAGAAGGCGTCGAGGTCGAGCCCCCGCACGTCGATGCCGAGAAAGTTCAAGGAAGCGGCGGCAATGTTAACATCGCCCTCCGCGCGATCCTGGCCACCGGCGCTCGAGCGGAGCGTCGCGCGCCGCATCCCGAAACATGATCCTCGACCGGCTCGAGCCCCTCTACGACGCGACCTTGCGCCGCGTGGGGCCCGTCCATGCCGTCCTGCGGGAGGCGGTCTGGTCGGCCGGCGGCGCGATGGTCCGCGTCGCGTCCGCGGTGACCGCCTTCGAGCTGCCTCCGGACCGCCTGCTCCCGCTCTACAAGCTGCAGTTCCTCCTGGGCACGTACGAGCGCGGTACCGTGCACGCCGTGCGCGAGCTGCTTCGCCCCGGCATGATCGCCATCGACGTGGGCGCGCACGCCGGCTACTACACGCTGCTCTTCTCGCGCCTGGTCGGGCCGAAGGGACGCGTGCTGGCGTTCGAGCCGCACCCCGTGACCTTCGCCGTGCTCGCCCGCAACGCCCAGCGGCGAGCCCTCGCCAACGTCCGGCTCTTCCCGTCGGCCGTCTCCGATCATGAAGGCCCGGCGCGGCTGTGGCAGACGGAGCTCAGCGTCGGCCATTCGCTCCTGCCCGGGAAGCCCGGCGCCGTGGAAGCGCTGCCGGTGACCGCCACCACCCTCGACGCGCTGAGCCGCGCGGAGGGAATCGAGCGCGCCGATCTGGTCAAGGTGGACGTGGAGGGCGGCGAGGCCGAGGTGCTCGCGGGCATGGCGGAGCTTTCCGCGCGCTCGCCCGGCCTGGCGCTGATCCTGGAGTACAAGCCGGAGATCCTGCGCGCCCGCGGCGAGGACCTCCCCGCGCTGCTGGCGCGCCTGGCCGCGCGCGGGTTCACGGAGGTCTGGGCGCTCTCGAACTCCGCGGCGCCGCGCCGCGTGGATCCGCGCGACCCGTCGCTCCGCTCCTGGCCCAAGTGCAACCTGCTGGCGCGCCGGTCATGACGGACGGGCCGGTCTCACCGCTCGACGACCACGAGGGGCTCCTGCCCGGCAACCCGGAGATCGGAGCCACCGCGCGCGACGCGTTCCTGCGCCATTGGTACGAGATGGAGGACGCGCTCAATCGCGACGGCGCCGTCGTCCGCGAGCACCCGGAGCACTTCGCCGGCATCGACGTCAAGGCGGTGCGCCCATGAGCGCGTCCGGCGCTTGAACGTCCTTTTCGCCACCGGGATCTACCCCCCGGACATCGGCGGTCCCGCCACGTACGTCCGTCACCTCGCTCGCGCGCTGGCCGCGCGGGGGACCGGCGTGGAGGTGGTCACGTACGCCGCCGCGCTCGGCGACGGCGCCGACGGCTTTCCCGTGCACCGCGTGCCCCGCGCGGATGCGCTGCCCGTTCGCTACGCCGCCTATGCCGCCGCGGTTCGCCGCGCGGCCTTCCACGCGGACCTCGTGTTCGCCCAGGACCCTCTCAGCGCCGGCCTGCCCGCGCGCCTGGGCGCGCGCCTCGCGCGCCGGCCGACCCTGTTGAAGGTGGTGGGCGACCTCGCCTGGGAGATCGCGGACGACCTCGGCTGGGTGACGGACGGCGTAGACGCGTTCCAGCGCCGGCGGTACGGCCTGCGGGTGGAGTCGCTCCGGCGCGCGCAGCGAACCGTCGCGCGCGGTGCGCGGCTGCTCGTCCCCAGCGGCTACGTGCGCGACATGGTGCTGGGCTGGGGCGTGGAGCCGGAGCGGCTGCACGTCGTGCCCAACGGCGTGCCGCCGCTCCTCGCTCCCCTGCCCTCGGCCGAGGAAGCGCGCCGGCGCCTCGGCCTCGGGGACGCGTTCGTCGTCACCTCCGTCGGCCGCCTCATCGCGCTCAAGCGCTTCGACCTGCTGATCCAGGCCCTGGTCGCGCTGCGGTCCGACGTTCCGGAGGCGCGTCTGGTCCTCGTGGGCTCCGGGCCGTGCGAAAACCGCCTGCGCGCGCGGGCGGCCGAGGCGGGGATCGCGGACCGGGTCTTGTTCACCGGCCGGCTGCCCCATCCCGACGTCATGCTGTACCTGCGCGCCAGCGACGTCTTCGCGCTCGTCTCGACGCACGAGGGCTTCTCGCACGTTCTGCTCGAGGCCATGCAGGCGGGCGTGCCGGTCCTGGCCACCGACGTCGGCGGCAACCGCGAGGTGGTGGAGGACGGACGCTGCGGTCGGTTGCTGGGCGAGGCCAACTCCGCGGCGGCCGCGGTGGCCTTGCGGGAGCTGTGGCGCTCCCCGGCCGAGCGGGCGCGGCTCGCCGCGGAAGGCGAGCGGAGGGCGCGCGAGAGCTGGCCGGCGATGCTGGAGGGCACGCTCCGTGCCTTCCAACGCACGCTGGACACGCGGCGATGACGAGGCCTGCCCCGGGCCTGGCCGCGCAAGCCTCGCGCGCGCTGCTGTGGAACCTGGCGCTCATTCCCCTCCAGGCCGTCGTGGCCCTGGCCGCCTCCGCGATCGTGGCACGCCGCCTCGCCGTCGAGCATTACGCCCTCTACGGGCTGGCCATGGCCGCCCTCACCTCGCTGCTCCTCTGGAGCGACCTGGGCCTGATGCCCACGGTGAGCCGTTACACGCCGGTCCTGCGCGCGGCGGGCGCGACCGTCCTGCGCCGGTTCCTGTGGCAGGTCTCGGCGGCCCGCCTGAGCGCGCTCGCGGTGGCCATCCTCGCCTTCGCCCTGGCCTGGCGCCTTCCCGCGGTGCGGCGGATGCTGCCCCTCGAGGGACCCGGCCTCGCCCTGCTCCTCGCGGCCCTGGCCGCGCAAGGCGTGGCGCGCCTGCACGAATACTTCCTGTCCGGGCTCCTCGAGCGGCGGTCGGTCGGCCTCATCCGCATCGGCGTCGGCCTCGCTCACCCGCTGCTCGTGATCGCCGCCGTCACCGCCGGCTACGGCGTCAACGGCATCCTGGCCGCGGTGTGCGCCGCAAGCGTCCTCGACGTGGCGCTGTTCACCCGGGCCGCGGTGCGCCGCACGCACCCCGCGTTCGCCCCGAAGGTCCCGGAAGCGGCCCTCCCCTCCGATCTGCGTTCGCGCGCCGCGCGGTTCGCCGCCGTCTCCTACGTCGAGAAGCTGGCCAGCCACCTCAACAGCGCCGGCTTCATCATCTTCCTGGTCGCGGCCCTGGCCACGCCGGCCGACGTCGCGGCCTTCGCCGTGGCGGGCGAGTTCGCCTCGCGCGTGATCGCCGTCGTCTCCATACCGTTCGCCGGACTGACGCTGCCGCTGTTCGCCTCCGTCGAGGCGCAACGGCCCGGGGAGACGGGCACCGCCGCCCGCCTGTACCTCACCGTCATGCTGCTGGCCTGCCTGCCGGCCGCCGCATTGCTCAGCGTGCTGGCCGAGCCGCTCGTCGCGCTCGTGTACTCGGAGCGGTACCTGGCGGCGGCGCCGATCCTGCGCGCGTTCGTGCCGTTCCTCTTCGTCGAATACGCCGTCTACTCCGCGCTCCTCTCCCCTCTCCTGACGCGCGGCCGCTACCGGGCGGTCCTGCTCTCGAAGCTCCCCATGGCCGCGGGCCTGGTGGCCGTCGTCCTCGTGCTCCCGTCCGCGGGGACGGTCGGCGCGGCCTTCGCCTACGGCCTCGCCCGCCTGGCCTCGGCCGCCGTGCTCCTGCACGTGGGCCGGAAGGAGCTGGGCTTCCGCGTCCCGTTCGCGTTCGCCGGGAAGGTCGCTCTGGCCTCGGCCGTGGCCACCGGCGCGGCCGCGGTCGTCCTCCCGCTCGCGGACGGATGGGCCGGGCTGGTGCTGGCGGGAATGTCGGCGGGGCCGGCCTTCTTCGTTGCCTACCGTGCCACCGGCGGGATGGACCCGGCCGACCGGGCCCTGGTCGCGCAGGGCGCGCAGGGAGCGCCGGCCTTCGAACGGATCGTGACCTACCTCTTGTAGGCGCGCGGCACCGCGGCCGGCACGCCGCCGAGCAGGTCCGCGAACAGCGCCTCGTACCGCTCCGCGACGCGGCGCCCGTCGAAGCGCTCCTCGATCGTGGCCCGTGCGGCGCGCCCGAGACGCTGGCGCAGGACGGCGTCGGTGACCAGGCGTTCGAGCGCCGCGGTCAAGGCCGGCACGTCACCCGGCGGCACGAGCAGCCCGTTCCGCCCGTCCTCGATGAGGACTTCGACGCCGCCCACGCGGCTCGCCACGCAGGCGCAGCCCACCGCCATGGCCTCCATCAGCGCGTTGGGCAGCCCCTCCGAGAGGGACGGCAGGCAGAAGACGTCCATCCTCTTGAGGACGGAATACACGTCGCGGCGGAAGCCGAGGAACCGCACGCCCGACGACGCTTCCAGCATGCCGGGCCCGGTCGCGCCCACGAAGAACGTCCGCACCGCCGGGTGACGGCCGTGCACCAGGCCGGCGGCGCGAAGCAGGAAGTCGTGGCCCTTCACGCTTTCCAGCCGGCCCACGTAGCCGACCCAGACCTCGCCCGCCGGCTTGGGCAGGTCCGCGGCCGGCGGCGCCGCGTCGGCTTCCGCCAGGTCCGGGCCGTTGTGGATGACCTCGTAATCGAGGCCGTAGCGCCGCGCGACGTCCTCCAGCCCCTCGTGCAGCACCACCACCTTGCTCGCCGCGCGCAGCAGGGGCACGCCCACCAGCCGCGCGTAGACCCACATCACGGCGGCCACCGCCCGGTTGCGCGGGAACCAGTTGATGCCCGGGTACGTGTCGGTGACCAGCACCACCGGCTTGCCCAGGACCCGCGCCACCAGCACGGACAGGCTGGTGAAGAACATGAACTTGCTGACCAGCACCACGTCGGGCCGCTCGCGGCGGATGAAGCGCGCCACGCGCCAGAGCAGCGCGGGAGAGATGACGTAGTTGACGGGGTCCGGCAGGAGCCACCCCGGCGCGCTCACGACCGTGAGCGAGGGCGAAAGCGTCTCCATGGGCGCGTCCCGCCCCGTGGTCAGCACCGTCACGTCGTGGCGCCGCGAGAGCTGGCGCGCCGCCATCACCGCGCTGCCCATCGAGATCCGTCCGGCGAAGGAATCGAGGAAATAGGGGGTGACGAGCAGGACCTTCAATGCACGTCGTCCTGCTTCAGCGCCAGCTCGCGCACCAGGTCCTGCAGCCGCTTCTGCATCCGCCGCAGCTCGAGGTGGTTCAGGAAGAGGACCACCCACACCAGCATGAAGCCCAGGATCATGAACAGGTCCATGACCCGGTTGACGTGCAGCCGCTGCACGAAGACGGCCACCGACTGGGGCAGGAGCACGGCCAGGGAGAACGCGGACCAGACCGCGACCCACAGCGCCAGCTCGCCCAGGCGGAGGGTGCGCCGGCGGTAGCCGGTCCACGTCCAGTAGATCATCCCCAGCGCGAAGAGCAGGCTGACGATCTGGAGCTGGAGCATGTTCGGTGCGCTAGAGCGTCAACCGCCAGGCCGCGAGCTGGACGAGCACGCGCAGGCCGTCGAGCACGGTCACGCCCTTGTAGGCGTCGTGGTAGATGGCCGGGATTCTCACCTCCGTGTAGCGGAGCTTCGCCCGGCCCGCGCGCACCGCCATCTCCACGTCCACCGCGTAGTCGCTGGCGTTCCAGGCCAGGAGTGGAAAGGCCTCGGCCCGGAAGGCGCGATACCCGCACCAGATGTCGTGCAGGTCGAGGCCGAACAGGACGTGCGTCCACGCGTTGAGGACGCGGTTGCCGAAGAGGCGCACCCAGGGCACCTTCCAGCCCAGCTCGCGCGCCGCGAAGGCGATGTCCACCTCGCCCAGCGCGCCGAGCAGGCGCGGGATCTCGCGCGGCTCGTGCTGGCCGTCGCCGTCCATCAACACCACGGCGGTGGCACCCTCGAGCAGCGCCTTCTCGCAGCCGGTGCGAAGGGCCATGCCCTTGCCGAGGTTGACCGCATGCCGCACGAGCCGCGCGCCGCCCACCAGCGCGCGGGAAACCGCCGGCTGCGACCCGTCGTCCACCACGATGACGCGGTCGGCGGGAACGTGCCGGGCGACCTCCTGCAGCAACGCCCCGAGCCGCGGGCCTTCGTTGTAGGCCGGGATCACGACGAAGGCGCGGCGGCCCGGATCGCTCACGCGGGACTGTCTTCTCGCGCGGCGGTCATGGGCGCCGCAGATGGATGATGCTGGCCACCACCTCGACCAGCTCTTCCGGCACCACCGGCTTGGGCACGTGGCTCTGGAAGCCGGCGCGCAGCGACTGCAGGCGGTCCTGCACCATGGAGTGCGCGGTGAGCGCGATGGCGGGGATGCGGCCGCCGCGCTCGGGCGGCAGGGCGCGCACCTTGCGGAGCAGCGCGTAGCCGTCCTCGTCGGGCATGGCGATATCGCTGATCAGGAGATGGAACCGCTCCTTGTCCAGCGCCTCCAGCGCCTCGCCGGCCGAGCCCGCAGTCGACACCTCCGCGCCCGCGCGGCGCAGCACCCAGTCGATCAGCTCGCGGGTGTCGACGTCGTCGTCCACCACCAGGAGCTTGAGCCCGTAGAGTTCCTTGCCCATGCGTCAATTGTAGGGGTCTGCTACTCCTTCGAGGGCACGACGCCGATGGCCTCGAGCACGGTCCGGCCCGATCCCTGCGCGAAGCGGTCCGCGTAGCTCGTGATGGCGCCGATCGTCTCGTCGCG
>Ga0299913_10005743_pt1 | contig 10652 bp, 5 predicted proteins | sample RVTome_9_FD_201360 | JGI IMG/M metagenome (GOLD analysis project Ga0299913, IMG submission 201360) | Soil microbial communities from uranium-contaminated site in the Upper Colorado River Basin, Wyoming, United States - RVT155D38 (version 2) ... | reverse complement strand
TGATGTCGAGCGGCGCGATGTTGGCGGGGCCCTCGAGGTCGGGCACGTGCCAGCTCTGGAACGTGCCGGCGCGGTCGCACAGCAGCTCGTCGCCGTCGTTGAAGTAGTCCTCCTCGGTGACCAGCAGAACGTTGCCGCTGGCGACGCTCGGGGCGGCGCCGGGGCTGAACCTGTCGGCGTTCGGCCGCATCGAGTTGTGGTGGATGAAGTCGTTGTACGGCGTCTGCGTGCCGTGCTCGTCCGTGCCGTTGATCTGCACGGGAGCGGTCGGGGTCGAGACGTCGAACGCCGCGGCGCCGCCGGAGCCGGTGTGCCAGCCGATGCCGGCCGCGTCGAAGTCCCAGTAGTGGCCGGAGCCGCTGGTGAAGATGCTGTTCGGCGCCGACGCGGACGAGGTGCCGGTGCCCACCTCGGCCGGCGCGTCGAGGTCGCGCAGGTCGATGATCGAGAAGCCGCCGTTGTCGCCCGCCGTGTAGGCGTAGTCGCAGGCGACGGTGACGCACTGCAGCGTGTGCGTGCTGGTCGTCGCGGGCGTGCGCGAGCGCACGTGCGGGTTCGCCGGGTCGGTGACGTCGACGACGATCACCTCGCCGCCGCCGACGCTGCCGCGCTGCACGCCGCCCGTCTCGTCGGCGGACACGTTGTAGAGGTCGTTGCCGACCAGCACGAAGCGCTCGAGCTCGCCGTCCACGCGGCGCTCGCCGTAGCTCATCGCCTCGTTCTCGAACACCAGGTTGGCCAGCGTCCCGGTCAGCCGCGGGTGCAGCGGGTCGCTGGTGTCGAACACGCTGATGCTGTCGAGGCTCGACATGTAGAAGTAGTTGCCGGTGCGCGCGAACTCGCCGGAGATGCCCTGCGTGTCCGGGAAGTTGGAGACGAAGCGGGCGTTCGGGCTCGTGACGAGCGGGACGCTGGTTCCGTTCGTGGTCAGCGAGCGCTTCGGCCGGTCGTCACGCGGGTCGTGGGCGGACGCGGCTGCGGCGGACAGCGATACGAGGGCGAGGGCGGCGGCGAGGGCGGCGACAAGTCGGCTCATGCCTGCTGGAACGCAGGCGGCGGCCGGAACTTGCGCTCAATGGCGGTCGCGCCGGCGGGTGCCCGGGTCGGTCAGGCCGCCGCCGCGGCTGCGGCGGATGAGGTAGACGATCACCGTCGCGCACGCCAGCGAGCCGAGCCAGCCCGCACCGTAGTACCGCCCGCCGGTGATCAGGTAGACGATGACGCCGCCGATGAACGAGCCCGCGATGCCGACGAGCATCGTCTGCGGAAGCGACATCGGATCCTTGCCGGGCAACGCGAGCCGGGCGAACGCGCCGATGATCAGGCCGACGACGACGAGCGAGATCAGGAACGCGAGCCACTCCATGGCGGGGAGGCTACCGGGCGCCGGTGGTGGCCCCGCCGCGGCACTGCCGCCGCGCCGCCCTCGCGGGCGAACGGCAACTGCGCCGGGTAAGGGAGTGCGGTTGCATTCCTAATGCGCCGGAATCGCGTGGGGCGGATATCCGTCCGTATGCGACCGTAATCAACCCCGCTCTCGAAAGAGCGGGGCGTTCGAGTCACCTTCCTCACCCAGCCGCCGTTGACCTTCGCCGGGCGGCGACGCCGCGCCCCGCCTCAGCCCGCCGCGGCGCGCTGCGGCGGGTCGGCGCCCAGCTCGCGCGAGCCGGCGCGCTCGGACGCTCCTGCCGACAGCGCCGCGCGCGGGTCGACCGCCGGCAGATCGCGCAGGTAGCGGTCGACCATGCGGGCGCACTGGCGGCCCTCGTTGATCGCCCACACGATCAGCGACTGGCCGCGCCGCGCGTCGCCCGCGGCGAACACGCCGTCGGCCGAGGTCGCGTACGTGCCGGCCTTCGCGTTGCCGCGCGGGTCCTTCTCCACGCCCAGCGCGTCGAGCAGCGTGGGCTCCGGATGCAGGAAGCCCATGGCGAGCAGCACGAGGCCGGCCGGGTGGCGCTCCTCGGTGCCGGGCAGCGGGTCGAACGGCGGCGTGCCGGAGTTCTGGACCCAGTGGATCTGCTCGACGTGGCCGTTGGAGCCGCTCAGCCCGGTGGTCGAGATCGCGAAGTCGCGCGTGCCGCCCTCGTTGAGGGCGTAGCTCATGCGCAGCTTCATCGGCCAGCGCGGCCACGGCGTGAGGTCGTCGGGCCGCGACTCGGGCGGCTCGCCGAGCAGCTCGATCTGCGTCACCGACGCGGCGCCCTCGCGGTGCGAGTTGCCGACGCAGTCCGCGCCGGTGTCGCCGCCGCCGATCACGATCACGTGCTTGCCCGCCGCGGTGATGGGAGATCGGGTTTCGCCTGCCAGGCGAGCAGCTCCTTCGTCGCGCTCGCCTTCGGCGACGTTACTCGCGACCCACCGGTTGCGCCCGTACAGATAGTCCATCGCGAAGTGCACGCCGTCGAGCTCGCGGCCGGGCACCGGCAGGTCGCGCGGCACGCGCGAGCCGGTGGCGACCACGACCGCGTCGTGGCGCGCCCGCAGCTCGGCGGCGTCGAGGTCGGCGCCGACGTCGACGCCGTACTCGAACCGCACGCCCTCGGCGGCCAGCTGCTCGAGCCGGCGCTCGATCACCCACTTCTCGATCTTGAAGTCCGGGACGCCGAAGCGCACCAGGCCGCCGCCGGCCTCGTCGCGCTCGTAGACGGTCACGGCGTGGCCGGCGCGGCGCAGCTGCTGCGCGGCCGCCAGGCCGGCCGGCCCGGCGCCGATCACCGCGACGGTGCGGCCGGTCTCGACGGCCGGCGGCCGCGGGACGACCCAGCCCTCGTCCCACGCGCGGTTGATGATCGCGACCTCGATCTGCTTGATCGCGACCGCGTCGCCCTCGCGGATCTCGAGCACGCAGGCCGCCTCGCACGGGGCGGGGCACAGCCGGCCGGTGAACTCCGGGAAGTTGTTCGTCGCGTGCAGCTGGTCGATCGCCTCGCGCCAGCGGTCGCGGTAGACGAGGTCGTTCCAGTCCGGGATCAGGTTCCCGAGCGGGCAGCCGTTGTGGCAGAACGGCACGCCGCACTCCATGCAGCGCGCGCCCTGGTCGCGCAGGCCCTCGACCGGCAGCGTCTGCATGAACTCCCGGTAGTCGCCGACGCGCTGCGCCGGGTCGCGCTCAGGCTGGCCCGCGCGATGGATCTCGAGGAAGGCGCCGAGCTTGCCCATCAGCGCACGGGCTCCCCGGCCACGAAGCCCTCGCCGCCGGTCGACTCGGCCGGCTCGAACGCGTGCTCGTCGACCTCGGCCAGCTCGGCCAGCGCGCGCTTGTAGTCGTGCGGCATGACCTTCATGAAGCGCGGCAGGTGCTCGTCCCAGCGCGAGAGGATCCGCGCGGCGACGGGCGACTGCGTGCGCAGGTGGTGCTCCTCGATCAGCTCGTGCAGCTCGATCGCGTCGGCCTCCTCGATCGGGTCGAAGCCGACCAGGCCCATGTTGCAGCGCTCCGCGAAGCCGCCGTCCTCGTCGAGCACGTACGCGATGCCGCCGCTCATGCCCGCCGCGAAGTTGCGGCCGGTGGCGCCGAGCACGACCACGCGGCCGCCGGTCATGTACTCGCAGCCGTGGTCGCCGACGCCCTCGACCACCGCGCTGGCGCCCGAGTTGCGCACGCCGAAGCGCTCGCCGGCCAGGCCGCGGAAGAACGCGCGGCCGGCGGTGGCCCCGTAGAGCACGGTGTTGCCGACGATCACGTTCTCCTCGGCCTTGAAGGTCACCTCGTCCGGCGGCCGCACGGAGAGCACGCCGCCGGACAGGCCCTTGCCGGTGTAGTCGTTGGCGTCGCCGACCAGCGTCAGCTCGACGCCCGGCGCCAGCCAGGCGCCGAACGACTGCCCGGCCGAGCCGCGCAGCGTGTAGCGGATGGTCTCCGGCGGCAGCCCGTCGAACCCGTGCACCTGTGTGACCGCGCTCGAGAGCAGCCCGCCGACCGTGCGGTTGACGTTGCGGATCGCGAACTCGCCCGCGACCGGGCGGCGGTGGTCGATCGCCTCCTTGGCGGCCTCGATCAGCTTCCAGTCGAGCGCGGCGGGCAGCGGCGAGTCCTGCGGGCGGACGCGGCGCAGCGGCGTGCCGGGCGGCACGTCGGGCGCGCGCAGCACATGCGTGAGGTCGACGCCGCGGGCCTTCCAGTGGTCGATCGCCTGGTCGGCGCGCAGCAGGTCGACCCGGCCCGTCAGGTCCTCGAACCGGCGCACGCCGAGCCGGCGCATGATCTGGCGCACCTCCTCGGCCACGAAGAAGAAGAAGTTGACGACGTGCTCGGGCTGGCCCTGGAAGCGCTTGCGCAGCTCGGGGTCCTGGGTCGCGATCCCGACCGGGCAGGTGTTCAGGTGGCAGGCGCGCATCATGATGCAGCCGGTGGCGATCAGCGGAGCGGTCGAGAAGCCCATCTCGTCCGCGCCCAGCAGCGCCGCGACGACGACGTCGCGGCCGGTCTTGATCTGGCCGTCGGTCTGCACCCAGATGCGCGAGCGCAGGTCGTTGAGCACCAGCGTCTGCTGGGTCTCGGCCAGGCCGATCTCCCACGGCACGCCGGCCGACTGGATCGAGGACAGCGGCGACGCGCCGGTGCCGCCGTCGAAGCCGGAGATCAGCACGTGGTCGGCGTTGGCCTTGGCGACGCCGGCCGCGACCGTGCCGACCCCGACCTCGGACACCAGCTTCACGCTCACGCGTGCGCGCGGGTTCGCGCAGCGCAGGTCGTAGATCAGCTGCTTGAGGTCCTCGATCGAGTAGATGTCGTGGTGCGGCGGCGGCGAGATCAGGCCGACGCCGGGCGTCGTGAAGCGGATCGAGCCGATGTAGCGGTCGACCTTGTGGCCCGGCAGCTGGCCGCCCTCGCCGGGCTTGGCGCCCTGCGCCATCTTGATCTGCAGCTCGTCGGCGTTGACCAGGTAGTTGATGTTCACGCCGAACCGGCCGGAGGCGACCTGCTTGATCGCCGAGCGCCGCGAGTCGCCGTTCGGATCGGGCGTGTAGCGCGAGACGTCCTCGCCGCCCTCGCCGGTGTTCGAGCGCCCGCCGAGGCGGTTCATGGCGATCGCCAGCGTCTCGTGCGCTTCTCGTGAGAGGGACCCCAGCGACATCGCGCCGGTGGCGAAGCGCCGCACGATCTCCTTCGCCGGCTCGATCTCCTCCAGCGGCAGCCACTCGGCCTCGGGCAGGTCCTGGAAGTCGAGCAGCCCGCGCAGGGTGGCGCGGCGCGCGGCGTCCTCGTTGACGAGCCTCGAGTACTCCTCGTAGGTCTCCTGCCCGCCGTGGCGGACCGCGTGCTGGAGCAGCGAGATCGTCTCCGGGTTCCACATGTGGTGCTCGCCGTCGCGCCGCCAGGCGTAGACGCCGCCGACCGGCAGCAGGTCCTCGTGGGCGGCCGGGTACGCGCTCGCGTGGCGGTCCAGCGTCTCGCGCGCGAGCACGTCGAGCCCGACGCCGCCGATCCGCGACGCGGTCCCGACGAAGCAGCGGTCGACGACCTCGGCCGCCAGCCCGACGGCCTCGAAGATCTGCGCCCCGTTGTAGGACTGGATCGTCGAGATGCCCATCTTGGAGATCGTCTTCAGCAGGCCCTTGGCAATGCCCTTGACGAGGTTCCAGCGCGCGGTCTCGGCGTCGTCGACGCCGTGCACCTTGCCGTTCGCCACCAGCTCGGCGACCGACTCGAACATCAGGTACGGGTTGATCGCGCTGGCGCCGTAGCCGATCAGCGTCGCGAAGTGGTGCACCTCGCGCGGCTCGCCCGACTCCAGCACGAGGCCGGCCTGCAGGCGCGTGCCCTCGCGGACCAGGTGGTGGTGGACGCAGCCGACCGCCATCAGCGACGGGACCGGCGCGCGCTCGGGGCTCACGCCGCGATCGGAGAGGATCAGGACGTTCACGCCGTCGGCGAGCGCGGCGTCCGCCTCCGAGCAGATCCGGGAGAGCGCACCGTCGAGCCCGTCCGGGCCCTCCGCCACCGGCCACGTGGCGTCGAGCGTGCGGGCGCGGAACCCCGGGGCGTCGACCTGGCGCAGCTTCTCCAGCTCCGAGTTGAACAGGATCGGCGTCTTCATGGAGACCTGGCGCGCGTGCTGGGGCGACTCGTCGAGCAGGTTGCGCTCGGAGCCGACCCCGGTCGCCACGCTCATCACGATCGCCTCGCGGATCGGGTCGATGGGCGGGTTCGTGACCTGCGCGAAGAGCTGCTTGAAGTAGGAGAAGACCGCCGGCCGCCGGTCGCTCAGCACGGCGAGCGCGAGGTCGTTGCCCATCGAGCCGATCGGCTCCTCGGCCTTGGCGGCGGTCGGTGCGAGCAGCACCCGCAGGTCCTCCTGCGTGTAGCCGAACGTGCGCTGCAGCGCACGCAGCGGCTGGTCCTGCCCGTGCGCGGGCTCGCGCGCGGGGAGGTCGTCGAGGTGGGTCACGCCGCGCTCGTACCACTCGCCGTACGGCTTGCGGCCCGCGACCTCGCGCTTGACCTCGCCGTCCTCGACGATCCGGCCCCGCTCGAGGTCGACCAGGAAGAGCTTGCCGGGCTGCAGGCGGCCCTTGCGCACCACGTTGGCGGCCGGCTCGTCGAGCACGCCGGTCTCCGAGCCGAGCACGACCCAGCCGTCCTTGGTCTCCAGCCAGCGGCCCGGGCGCAGGCCGTTGCGGTCGAGCGTGGCGCCGATCGCGCGGCCGTCGGTGAACGCGACCGCGGCCGGGCCGTCCCACGGCTCCATCAGCGCAGAGTGGAAGGCGTAGAAGCCCTTGAGGTCCTCGGGCAGGTCGTCGCGGCCCTCGTAGGCCTCGGGGATCATCATCATCACCGCGTGCGGGAGGCTGCGGCCGGCCAGCGCGAGCAGCTCGAGCACGTTGTCGAACGTCGCCGAGTCCGAGCCGCCGGCGCGCACGACCGGCAGCACCTTCGGCAGGTCGTCGCCGAACAGCTCGGAGGCGAGCTGCGACTCGCGCGCGCGCATCCAGTTCACGTTGCCGCGCAGCGTGTTGATCTCGCCGTTGTGGGCGATGTAGCGGTACGGGTGCGCGAGCTCCCAGCTCGGGAACGTGTTGGTCGAGAAGCGGGAGTGGACCAGCGCCAGCGCGGACTTCGTCCGGGGGTCCTGCAGGTCGGGGTAGTACCCGAGCAGCTGCGGGGACGTGAGCATGCCCTTGTAGACGAGCGTCCGCGAGGAGAACGACGGGATCACGAGCTCGGGGCCGGCCGCGAGCTCGGCGACGCGGCGGATCACGTAGAGCTTGCGCTCGAACGCGTCCTGGTCTGAGCGCAGGTCGCCCTCGGCGGCGACGACGAGCTGCTTGATGTACGGCGCGTAGATGTTGGCGGTGATGCCGACGTAGTCCTTGTCGACCGGGATGTCGCGCCAGCCGACGACGCGCTGGCCCTCGTCGGTCACCGCGCGCTCGAGCAGCGCCTCGAGCTCGGCGCGGCGCTCCGGCTCGTGCGGCAGGAAGCAGACGCAGACGCCGTACGCGCCCGGCGGCGGCAGGTCCTGGCCGATCAGCCCGCGCATCAGCTCGTCGGGCATCTGCAGCAGGATCCCCGCGCCGTCGCCCGTATTGGGATCTGCACCCGCCGCCCCGCGGTGCTCGAGGTTCTCGAGCGCCACGATCGCGCGGCTCACGGTCTCGTGCGTCGGCTCGCCGCTCAGGCGCGCGACGAAGGCGACGCCGCAGGCATCGTGCTCGTACTGAGGGTCGTAAAGGCCGACCGGACGGGTCGGCCGTGCAATCCAAGACATTCCGTGGCTCCCGTGGGCGGCGGTCGGGGACTTCGGAGGGAGGGCGGAAAGGTAGCAGTGGTCCAGGTCGCTTTCCCTGTCCGCTTCTCAGTTTCGTGCGCGACTTGCAGCGATCACCGGGTCATCCGGGCCCGTCTACGCAACGTTGTTGCATTCCGGCGGTGAATCGTTACGGTCGGCCCGCCCGCGACGGTGTCAGGTGCCGGCGCGGAGCAGCCCGCCGACCGCGGCGTCGTAGACCGCCGCGACCTCCCCGGCCAGCGCGGGCCAGGCGTAGCGCTCGCGCGCGCGGGCGAGCGCGTGCTCGCCGCGGCGGGCCCGCTCGGTGGGGCAGTTGACCGCGTGCACGAGGGCGTTCGCCAGGTCGACGAGGTCGTCGCCCTCGACCAGCCAGCCGGTCTCCCCGTGGACGACGATGTCGGCCGGCCCGTAGGCGTCGACCGCGATCGCCGGCAGGCCGCAGGCCATGCCCTCGACGAGCACCTGGCCGAACTGCTCGCGCACCGATGGCAGCACGACGACGTCGGAGGCGGCCAGGAACGCGGGCAGCTCGTCGTGGCCGTGCCAGCCGGCGAGGAAGGCGTCGCGCGCGCCCGTGCGCCGGATCGCGTCCAGCGGGTGCTCGCCCTCCCACTCCCCCGGGAACCCGCCGACCAGCACGAGCGGCGCGCGGCTCGCGTAGCCGGGCTGGGCCCGGGCGTGCGCCTCGATCAGCAGCTGGATTCGCTTGACCTCGGTGAAGCGCCCGACGTAGAGCAGCACTGGCGCGTCCCCGAACGGCTCCAGATCGGCCTCCGAATAGCGGACCGACCCCGCCGCGGCGCCCGGCGCCCAGCCGCGCGGAGCGTCCACCAGGTGCCGGCGCCAGTGCGCGCGGCGGTCGACCTCGCGCGGCCGGAAGGCCGCCGGGTCGAAGCCGTTGGGCACGCGCACGCAGCGCTCGGACGCGACGCCGAGCAGCTGCTCGGCGCGAGCGACCTGGCTCTCGGACAGGACGATCAGCCGCTCGCATGCGGCCGCCCAGCCGCGCATCCGCTCGGCCCACACCTCGCCGTGCGGCCAGCGCCCCGGATCGGCCGTGATCGCCTCGAGCATCAGCAGCTCGGTGCCGTGCAGGTGGCCGACCACCGGGACCTGCGGCGCCACGCGCGACGCCGCCTCGTTGATCGGCGTCAGGTGGTGCAGGTGCAGCACGTCGGCGTGCGCCGCGCCCGCCGACTGCAGCGCGCGGCACCAGGCGGTCACCTGGCGCTCGAACGCCGCGGCGCCGAGCTCGGCGAAGATCCGGTCCGGCGCGTCCGCCCGATCCTCGTAGGAGGGATGCATCGGCACCTCGGCCGCCATCGGGTCGGGCGCCGCGAGCGCCGCGGTCATGTCAAGCGGCCGCACGTCGAGCCCGGCGTAGAACTCGCGCGCGTCGCCCGGCTCGCCGGCGCGGCTCAGCGAGCCGGAGAGCACGGTCACGTCCCAGCCGGTGCCGCCGAGCGCCGTCGCGAGGTTGCGCGCGACGTGCGCGGACCCTCCGCGCGGGAAGAACGCGAGCCCCATCACGACCCGACGGTGTTGTGAACCTGGCGTGATCAGGCAGTGAACATACCCTGCCGGTCACGAGCTAGGCGTGGCGCAGCTCGAGCGCGGTGACGATCGCCCGGCCGCCCGGTTCGGGCACCTCGTAGTCGCTCCGCGGATGGTTCTGCAGCCGCCCGCCCGAGACCAGCGACGCCGAGCCGCCGCCGTCGAGATTGAGCGCGTCCTCGCAGCCGAGCGCGGCCATCAGCCGGGCCAGCTCGAGCAGCGTGAGGCCCGCGTCGCGGCGCGAGCGCCCGTCGCACACCACCGCGACCACCCGCCCGCCGCCGAGCCCGAGCGCCGCCCGCGGATGGCGGCCCGCGGTCGGGTCCGGGTCGAACTGGTGCGCCGCCGCCCGGAACCCCTCGGCATCGGCATCCGGGTCGTAGACGACCGCCCCGCCGGCCACGAGCAGCGGCCCGGCCTGCAGCAGGTCGCCGCGCGGCCGGGGCTCGATCCGGTCGCGCGGGGCGATCCGCGCCCGCCCGCCGGCGACGTGCACGCACGGGCGGACGGCGTGCCACGGCGCGTCGAACGGCACGTACCGGCGCTCCACGCCGCGCATCCGCAGCTCGCCCAGCGGGACCCCACCCGGGCGGGTGAAGAAGCCGCCGATGATCGCCTCCTGCACGCCGTGGCGCGCGCACCACGGCTCGAGCCGCTCGGGCCCGAGCAGCGCGACCCGGACCTCGGTCCGCGCGGCCTCGTGGCTCGAGACGTGCACGGTGGTGCGGGCGCCGCCGGCGAGCAGCAGGCGCCCGCGGCGGCAGCGGCCGTCGGCCGGGGCGAGCGTGGAGAGCGCGGTGGCGGTGGAGGCCATGGCCCCAGCGTGGACGGCCGGCGCCGCGTCCGCGTGAACCACCGGTGACGCAACCGTTATCTGCTTGTTACCAGGGGTTTTTGCCGCCGCGCCCGGTTGCCATGCTGGCGCCATGAGCCGCGCCGACCTGCACTGCCACTCGACCGCATCGGCAGTCTCCAAGCTGGGCGTCCAGCGGGCGCTGGGGCTGCCGGAGTGCGCCACGCCGCCCGAGGAGGTCCATGCCCTCGCGAAGCGGCGCGGGATGGACTTCGTGACGATCACCGATCACGACACGATCGCCGGCGTGCTGCAGATCGCCGACCGGCCGGACGTGTTCGTGTCCGAGGAGCTGACCGCGCGCTTCCGCGGCGAGCCGCAGGCGGTCCACGTCCTGTGCCTCGGCATCACACCCGGCGACCACGAGTGGCTGCAGGCGCATGCGGGCGACGTCGAGGCGGTCGCCGCCTACCTGCACGAGCACGAGATCGCCTGCGCGCTCGCGCACCCGTTCTACGCCGTCGCGGCGCCGCTGACCGCGCGCCACCGCCGCCGGCTCGCCGAGCTGT
>Ga0299913_10005742_pt1 | contig 10653 bp, 6 predicted proteins | sample RVTome_9_FD_201360 | JGI IMG/M metagenome (GOLD analysis project Ga0299913, IMG submission 201360) | Soil microbial communities from uranium-contaminated site in the Upper Colorado River Basin, Wyoming, United States - RVT155D38 (version 2) ... | reverse complement strand
CTCGACGGCGGGGCGCTCTTTCGGTGTGCCGGTAACGCACGGGACGAGCCGCGCCGGCTCCTCGGGCTCGGCTACACGCCGAAGTGCCGCATCGACCTGTTCGACACCACGTTCTACTTCACCCACGCGCGCCAGAACCCGGACCTGCGGTTCTTCGTCGTCTATGTCGTTCAGGCGGATGTCGTGCAGCCGGATCGCGAGCGGGGACGACGCCCGATCGACGCCCGGATCGTCTACAAGGACATCTCGCTGATCTGGCGCACCGCATCCCACCTCCATCTCACCGACGAGGAGCTGTGGATCGGCAAGGGCGCGACCCGGATCGAGCGCTGCGACGGGCACGTCCGCGAGGAGTCGATCGAGGCGACCACCGACCTGCCGCTCGAGATGCAGGCGGCCGTCGAGTCGCTCAACCGGCGCGTGCGCCGGCCGCGCCACGATCTCGGCGCGCTTCCTCTGGTCCTGCGCAACGCCCCGCGCGACCGGCTCCGCCCCTACCGCGACTTCTCCGCGCCGCGCGAGCGGGCGGCGGCGAATCCGCGCAACCGGATCTACGGCGGTCGCAAGGTGCTGCGTTTCACGCGACGCGACGATCCGACCTCGCTGCGCATCGCGAGAGGCTTCGAGCCCGACTTCGGCAGCGGTCCGATCGAGCAGGCCGCCGGCTCGAGCTCGCTCTACGGCGGCATCGTCCGGCGCCTGCGCTTCCTCTCGACGAACGGCGAGATCCAGTACCTCTTCTTCGTCGGGCCCGAGCACGCCTGGCTGGCGCCGCCGCAGGCGCTGACCACCGAGCTGTCGACCTACGGCGTGCGCACCGTCGACGTCCTCGCCGACGAGGACGCCTTCATCCCGGGCTACGAGTACCACTTCGAGGACGAGGGCGACGACGGTCCCGAGCTCCACAGCCAGATCCCGGCGGGCTACGCCGGCGCCCACCACGAGCACGACGACACCCGCGCCGACGCCTCCGCCTGGCTCGATCGTCTGCCCGTGATCCGCGAGCTCCGCGGCGCGCTCGCGGCGGGGCGGTTCTGAGCAGTCACCGGTGAGTCGCGTCCGGCCCTGCCGCCAGTCGCTCCACGACTGCCGCTGCACGGTCTGTCGCTCTACGTTGGCCGCTACAGCAGGCGGCGCTCGAGCTCCTCGAGCTCGCGGAGCTGGACGATGCCGCTCGGCACCAGGCCCGCGGCTCGTTGGAGATCCTGGACCGCCGCCTCGGTGATCGGGCCGAAGTCGCCGTCGACCGCCCCCGCGGCGAAACCGGCGCGGTCGAGCAGCTCCTGGAGCTGACGAACCGGCGCCTCGGCGGCCGGCATGTCGCGGCGAAGCCGGCTGATCGTGGCGGCGCGCAGGATCTCGACCGAGTAGAGGGAGGGGAGTTGGAAGTGCGGACGGTCCGGGAACCTCGGCCAGTCGCCCCCCCACTCGAGGCCGAGCCCCTTGCCGAGCGCGCCCACCAGGCTCCACGGGTTGTCGTCGGCGAAGGGATCGTCGGCCGGCGGGCTGCGAAACGCGACGTCGAAGGCGAGCCCGTAGTTGTGGCGGGACTCGCCGGCCCGCGCGTTGGTGACGATTGGCCCGGAAGTCGTGCGCCCCTGCGCGTAGAGCACGTCCTGCTCGTGGAAGGTCCGCAACGTCGAGGTGACGAAGATCGAGAGGCCCGCCTGCGAGCACGCCTCGAGCAGCTGCTCGGCAAGGGCGCGCACGGCGGGGAGCAGGTCGTCGAGTCGGTTGCTCATGGCGTTCTCTCGCGCCGGGTCCCGAAGCTCTGTCCTGGAGGTTCTGGGTGAGATGTTCTCCCGAACGCCGCGATCGGGCAATCGATGCGCGGCAATCGACTCGCCGGCGCGCGTCGTTTGGGCTCTCGGGTCGCGACGCGCCGCGAGCGGCGATCGGCCCGACTCCGTCAGCGCCGCCGCCGCGCCTCGAGGGTGGCCGTGACCTGCGCCGGCGGCAGCACGCCCGAGAGCAGGAGCAGCTTGCCGCGTTCCGGGATCTCGACCTCGAGCGGGCGCACTCCGCCGACCGTCCCCTGTCGCAGGTCGCGCGCGATCGCCTCGAACTCGAGGCCTTCCCGGCCGGCGCGGAGCTCGTCGAGCTCGTCCTGGACCTCGAAGTGGTCGAGCAGCGGTGCTTCGCTGGTGACGGTGATGGCCTCGCTCACTCCGAGGCCGAGCGCCAGGTCGGCGCGCGCGGCGCCCCGGCGGCGGATCCTGACGTCGGTCTGGGCCGGGAAGAACCCCTCGAGCTCGGCGCGTACGGCGCCGCGTCCCGGTTCGACGCCCGAGAATCCGTAACGGCCCTCGGCGTCGGTGATCACCAGCCGGCGCGTGCCGTCGATGACGAGCGTCACCCGGGCGCCGGGCAGCGGATTGCCGGCGTCGTCGCGCACCGTCCCGAGGACGGCCCCGTCGCCGCTCCCCGCGTCGTCGATGCCGACCGGCCGCGCTGCGGTGGCCGGCGTCGCCGGCAGCAGGTCGCCGCCGGCGAAGCGGTAGCGCGCGTCCTCGGGGAGCAGCAGCCGCCACTCGTGGACCAGCACCGGCGCCCGGAGGGCGGGAAGAGCAAACTCGAGCTCGGTGCGGCCGGGCGGCACCGCTCCCTCCGCGACGCTCAACAGCTCGACCTCGAGCGTCTCGCTCTCGGCGCCCGTGAGCGGCAGCCGCACCGTGCTCCCCTCGACCACCGGCCGCACCAGGACTCCGCCGACACGCGCCATCCACACCACCGCGTCGGGCGGGAGGTCGAGCGCGAGCGACCCCGCGCGCGAGGAGACGCTCAGGTTCTCGCGCTGGACCACGGTGCCCTCGGGAGTGAGCAGCGTGGTCGAGCGGCGCGACCGGACCAGGGTCTCGGTTCGCAGCGCGATCGGCGCGCGGGCGACGCGCAACGTCCCGGGATCGGTCTCTGCGCCGCCGGCGGCATCCGCCGCTCGTCGCCACACCGACACCGGCGGCGAGCCCGGCAGCGCGGACGCGAGAGCCGGGGGGAGGTCGCCGCGGTCCACACGCTGCCAGGCGGCGGCGGTCGACGGCGCGAGCTCGGCCGCGACCGAGGAGGCGAGCAGCAGGTAGCGCGCCCGCGGCTCGATCCCGGGCCGCACCGCCCCGAGCGGGACTTCGAAGACATCGCCGGCATCGTCCGCCGCGCCGGTGAGCGACGACCGGTGCTCGAGACGGACGAAGGCCAGACCGGCGAGCGGTTGCTCGGGCTCGATGCGCAGCCGGCGCCGGTCGCTGCCCGCCACCTCCCCCTCGTCGATCACCACCGCGCTGCCGCCGCTGGTCACCGCCTGCTCGACCTCGAGCCGCGCGGGCACGGTGAGGGCGAGGCTGGGGATCGTGCCGCGCGAGATCTCGTAGAGAACCGCGTCGGAGCGCACCCAGCCGAGCGCGCCGACCTCGATCCGGGTCGCCGTCACCGTGTTGGCCAGCGTCTCGTCGCCGCTTTCGATCCCGGCGCGGCGGGCCGAGAACGCGACCGCCCGGTCGGAGGGGAGCGCCAGGACGAGCCGGCGCGTGTCGTTGCTCTCCTGGTCCGCGACCACGATCGCGCCCGGCGCGCTCCAGGCGAGGGTCGTCGGGAGGGAGATCTCGGCGACGCTCAGCGGCGCGCCGGCGGACGGCAACTCGATGTGCACCGAGCCCCCGGCGGCCGGAGCGGCAAGGCGGCCGTCGAGCACCAGGCGGTGCTCGCCGGCGTGGCGGGCGAAGAACAGCGGTCCGGCCTGCGCGTCCGGGCCGCTGCGCACGGGGGAGTCGGTCCGGGGGCTGGCAGGGTCGCGGTCGCTGCGCGGCCAGCCGACGCTGCCGCCGTCGGCGGGCTCGACCCGCACGCTCTCGATCGTTCCCGCAACCGCGAGCGGCACCGGCGCCAGCTCGGCGCCGCGGACCAGGATCTCGACCTCGGTAGTGGTGCGCACGGAGCCGTTCTCGATCGTGATCCTCGTGGTCTGGCGCGTGACGGCCGCCACCTCGGGCTCGACCGCGGGCTCGCGTTCGGCGCGCGCCACCAGGTCGAGGTAGCGATCGAGCGGCAGCGTCACGTGCCCGGCCGCCGCGCCGTCCTGCCGCGCGCGCGCGCTGCCGGCCGCTCCGACGATGGCGAGCATGGCCAGCGCGACCGCCAGCGTGGCGCCGCGGGCCCGGACGCGCAGCACGAGCGCGCCGCTCAGTACCACGTTGCCTCCTCGGGCTCGTCACGGACCTCGACCCGCAACGGTCCGGGGCGCGTCGACAGCGCCCCCCAGCCCGCGTCGACGGTGACGTGTCCGGGAGGCACCGGCCAGGCGGAGCCGTCGCCGGGCGAGCCTCGCACCCGCCTTCCGGTCTCGAGGCGCTCGGCGTCGACCAGCCGATACTGGTAGCGGCCGTCGAGGACGCCGCGCACCTCGACCCGCGAGATCGGCGCCGATGCGGCAGGGACCGCGAGCTCGAGCACGACGCCGTCCGCCGGTCGCGCGACGGTCGCCAGGCCCTCGAGGGTGACGAGCTGCGCAGCGCTGTCGACGCGCAGCGGGATCGCCCAGAGACCTGCACGGCGTCCGGGCTCGATCGGGGCTCCGTCGATCGCCGCGCCGGTGAGCTCGAAGGACTCGGGAAGCTCGAGCTCGAGCACCTCCAGGCCGGTGCTGCGCACCCGCGCACCGATCCTCAGCCCGGCGCGGCCGGAGGCCCCCCACAGCCAGTCGACGTGCAGCGTGTCGATGGTCGCGGCCAGCACCTGGGTGTCGTCGGGCCAGGCGACCTCCCAGCGCGGGGCCGCGCCGCCGTCGGCGAGCAGCCTGGCGGTGCGCTGCGCGTCGACGGGCAACCGGTCGCGCAGGTCGCCGGCGACCGCCACGCTCAGGCCGCGGCTCGCCCCCGGCTCGAGCAGGGTGATGATGCCGTCAGCCTCGGCCGTGATCCCGAACACGGCGCGGCGGCTGCGCTCGATCTGGAGCCTCGGCGTCGCGGCGGTGACGATGACCGTCCTGGCGGCTTCGCGCTCCCCGGAGAAGACGGCGGCGGACGGAGGAGCGCCGGGCGGCGCCAGCGGCAGGTCGCGGGCGATCTCGAGCAGCAGCGGTCCGCTCTGGCCGCTGACGCGGAGATCGAGCGAGACGCGCAGCGTCCCGTCGTCCTCGACGCGCCAGCCGTCGATCGCCGAGCCGCGGACCGCGTTGACGGTGGATCCAGCGGGCAGCTCGAGGACCACCTCGGAGAGCTCTCCGCGCGTGTGCAGGAGGAGCTGGTCGACGAAGGCGAGGCGGGTCGGGCGCACGCGGGCGAGGGTGACGGCGTCGAGATCGACCACCGCCTCCTCGGCGCGGGTCGGAGTCGCCTCCTCGGCGCGCAGGGCGAGGGTCAGGGTCGCGGCGGGCAGGGCGGCGAAGCGGACCGTGCCATCGGCGCCGGGAGCACCGAGCGCCACCCCGCCGCCGGCGATTTCGAGCGCCGCGTCCCGTTGGCCGGTTCCGGTCGCTTCGGTACGGGCGCTGCCCACCACCACGCCCGCGGCCGGAGTGGCGAACGCGACCGACCACTCGGTGCGCCCGAAGCGCGTGCGCCGCTCGATCGCGGCGACCGCGGTCAGCGTGAGGGTGTGCCGGCCGGGACCGCGAAACACCAGATCGTCTCCCTCCTCATCGAGCCGACCCTCGAGGGCGCCGAGCTCGACCGACACCCAGCGGCCCGGGGAGGGGAGCGCGAGGCGCTGCCAGCCTTCGTCCGAGACGACCAGCTCCAGGCGCTCCTCGATTCTCGCCCGCTCCGCAGAGAAGACCACGTCGAGCGCGGCGCGCTCGAGGACGAACGGCGCGGCGGGTCGCTGGAGCGGCGCCGTCTCGCGCGCCCGGCGCTCGAGCTCGTGGAATCGCTCGAGGGGGAGGCGCACCTCCTGGGCGGTCGTGGCCGCGGCGAGCAGGGCCGCCAGTGCACACGCCCGGGTGAGGCGGCCCCGGCCGCAAGACCTGCCGGCCTCGAGCTCGGCTCGAGCGTCTGGAGCTGCCCGACGACGAAGGTTTCGTGGCATGGATGGTGAAGCGAACGGCGGCGAGAGGGACCCTATTCCGGGATCGATCCGAAGGAAACCCGAGGAGCGCTGGTTCGGCCGGCCGGTTTGGAGCCGCTCGCCGCGCTTCAGCCGCTGGCGCGCCCGCGGGTCGGAGCAGCGCGCCGTCCCGCGACGACCAGACGGTTGCGGCCGGCCCGCTTCGCCCGGTAGAGCGCCTGGTCGGCGCGCTCGAGTGCCTCGAGCGCGCTGCGATCGCCCGGCCTGGAGCCCGCGAGCCCGATGCTCACCGTGACCTTGCGCTGCTGCCGTCCGGCCGCTGGCTTCAGCGAAGCGGGCTTGCGCCTGGGGCGGTCGGGGGCACGAACCGTGAAGCGCCGCGTCGAGATCTGCCGGCGCAGCCGCTCGAGCGCCTGCTCGGCCTCGGCGGGTCCTGCGCGCGCGAAGACCAGGGCGAACTCCTCGCCTCCGTAGCGGTAGGCGACGGCGCCGCTCACCGTGCGCAGCTCGCCTGCGACCCGGCGCAGGACCTGATCGCCGACGTCGTGACCGTGGCGGTCGTTGAAGCTCTTGAAGTGGTCGATGTCGACGATGGCCAGCGCGAAGTCGCCGCGGGCGCGCGCGAGCGCATCGGTCAGGGCGCGCCGCCCCGGCAGCCCGGTCAGCTCGTCGGTGTAGGCGAGCCGATAGGAGGCCTCGGCGAGGACGAGAAGAAGGACGGCGGCCGCCAGCCAGGCGTAGAGCTCCTGCCGGCTCGAGGGATCGCCCGTCGACAGCACGACGACCTCCGCGCAGAGGCACGACCAGACGACGGCGAGTGGAAGACGGGCGCCAGCGAGCGCGGCGCGCGCGATCCAGGGGAGGAGACCGAGAAGCGTACCGGCGGGGAGCCAAACATCTGCCGCACCGAGGCCGAAGCGTTCGGTGACGCCAGCGACGAGCGAGCTCGCGGCGGGTGCCCAGAGCCCAGCGGTCGCCGCTTGCACGGCGATGAGCAGCAAGCCGGTGAGCCAGCGCCAGGCGAGTCGCGCACGAGTCGGCCAGAGCCCGATCCAGGCCAGGTTCAACGCGAGCATCGAGAGCACCGCGAGCGGATCGGTTGCGGCGGTGGCGCCAGGCGGATCGGCCAACCACAGGACCGCCGCCAGCAGCGTGCAGAGGGCGGCGAGGCGCACGTGGTGAAAGCCGAGGCCGAAGAGGCTCGCGACCAGCAGGATCGCCGGCGGCCCCGCAGCGGGAAGGCTGGGGGCGAGGTCGTCCCAGGACGCTCGGGCCGCCGGGCTGAGCTGGTAGAGGCCGGCGACCGCGAGGAAAAGCCAGGTGCTGGGCGTGGGGCGGCGGACGAGGCGTCGCGCGAGCGTCGCGCCGCCGGTGCGATCGTCTGGTGCGGCCATTGCGCTCCTGCCGGGATCGGCTCGGGTGCGGTTGTGCTCGGCGAGAAGGCCGGACCATAGCGTGGCGGAGCGGGTCGCCTCGCGGAACGAGATCGCATGGCGAGCGACCGCGATCCGTCGCGATCGCCCGCTCCGCTCGTCGCTACGGCTCCCGGCGACCGACGAGCGCGGCGTCGACGCCGTAGTGGTCGGCCTCCTCCAGGCTTCGCTTGAGCGGGTCGATGCGCCGCCGCGCCGCTTCGACCGCGAGATCGGGCTCCGGGTCGACCAGCGTGCTGGCCAGGAAGCGGTAGGCCGCCTCGGTTCGCGGGCCGAGGCTGCGACCAACGTGATCGGCGCCGTAGTAGAGCCGGTACTCGTGTCGGATGCGCTCCTGCCAGAGCACCCGGTGGAGGTGCTCGGTCCCCTCGTAGAGCCAGAACATGTCGGCGTCGCCGGCTTCGAGGAAGATACGCAGCTCCGAGTCGCGCAGCTTCGCGGCGTGCTGCCGGGCGATGGTCGCCGGATTGTTGGCGTTCCAGTAATCCCGGTCGACGGGCGAGCCGTAGGCCGCTTCGAGCAGCCGATCGCTTCGCCAGAAGCGGTGCTTGGGTCGCATCTCGGTCCAGTCGTCGATCGGCTCGATCCCGGGCTCCATCGCCGCGACCGCGCCGAACAGCTCCGGGTGCTCGAAGGCCAGGCGCAGCGAGCCCATGCCGCCCATCGAGATGCCCGTGACCAACGTGCCGCGGCGGTCCGTGCGCACGCGGAAGCGCTCGCGCAGGTGCTCGAGGAAGGGCCCCGTGAGGAAAGTCTCCCACCGCTCCGACCCGTCCTCGAAGTCCAGGTAGAAGCAACGCGGGGTCGCGCTCGGGGTGACGATGACCATCGGCGGCAGCGCGCCCTCTTGCCAGAGGCGCTCGAACAGCGGTTGCTGCCGCTTCAGCACCTCGCGATCGCCCCCCCCTCCGTGCAGGTTGAGGACCAGGGGCGCCGGCTCGCTGGTGGCGTCGAGGCCGGGTGGAACGAGCGCGTAGTAGGGGACCGGGCCCGGCACCAGATCGGAGGGAACCGACCCCTCGATCAGCCGGGCGCCGGTCTGGGCCGCCGTCATCGGCGCGGTCAGAAGCCAGGCCGCAAGCACCGCCAGAAAGGCGGTCCGCCGGCCTGCTCTTGGCCGAGATTCCGTCGTGCGCATGGATGCTCCCTCCTCGAGACGGCAGGCGACGCCGCGCTGAGTCAGCTCAGTTAGCTCAGCCGTTCCGGCAGGTAGTCGTTGATGCAAGCCGACACCGTGACTCGCGGCGGCGCCCGACCAGGCTGCCGCGGCGTCGGATTCCGTAGACCGACTCGCTGTAGATCTCCTGCCCGACGGGCGGCGTCTCAGCGGTCTCGAGGCGACGCGCCTCGGCGGTCGCCAGCATCCGGGGCCAGCCCGAGGTCGCGGCGACGGCGGCGAGCAGCTCACGGCGGGTCAGGGGCAAGATCGTCGAGCCGAGGGGTCGTGTTCGTGGGATCGCTTCCGTCCAGTCTATCGGCCCCGGCGGTCCTTCACCGCCGTGCCCGCACTCGGGTGACGACCGGCGGCGATCCCAGGAGGTCGGAGCCGCGCCAGGTGGCGGCTGGGCGGCTGAGCGCGCGCACGGCAGCGTCCGTGGCATCGAGCGGCGGAACGGAGTCCTCGTTCGGCGGCGACCGACGGCGACCTCCGGTGGTGCGGCAGGAGCCACCTCGAGGGCCCAGGCCCTTGGGGCCGAAGCCCCTCGACGACCGGGCTCCTAGCCGAGCAGGCGCGCGCGCAACGCCCTGGCATCCGCCGGCAGCGTCTCGAAGTGCTCGGTAGCCTGCGCGGCGCGCAGGATCGCGTCGGGCAGCTCGACGGCCTCGCCCGGCGCCTCGTCGGACGCGCGCTCCACGGTCTCGGCGAACTTCGCGGGGTGGGCGGTCTCGAGCAGCGCGCCGACGCCCGGGCGCTCCCGCAGGGACGCCTCGAGCCCGAGCCAGGCGACCGCGCCGTGGGGGTCGAGGGTGTAGCCGTGCTCCCGGCGGACGCGAGCGATCGCGGCGAGCGTCTCCTCGTCGTCGAAGCGACGGCCCTCGATCGCCGCGCGCATCGCCCGGTCGTCCTCGCCGAACAGCCACGCGATGCGCTCGAAGTTGCTGGGATCGCCCACGTCCATCGCGTTCGAGAGGGTGGCGACAGCCGGGCGCGGCTGAAAGGCGCCGCCGCTCAGATAGCGCGGCACCACGTCGTTGACGTTGGTGCTCGCGACCAGGCGATCGAGCCGCACTCCGAGCCGCCGAGCGACCAGTGCCGCGGTGAGGTTGCCGAAGTTGCCGCTCGGCACCGAGATCACGAGCTCGCCCCGCTCGCTCACGCGCTCGGCGAGCAGACGCCGCAGGTGACCGTGGTAGACGCACTGCGGCAGCAGACGCGCGAGGTTGATCGAGTTCGCCGACGCCAGTGGGCGCGTACGCTGCAGCGCCTCGTCGGCGAACGCCGCCTTGACCATCCGCTGGCAGTCGTCGAAGGCGCCGTCGACCTCGAGCGCGGTGACGTTGCCGCCCAGCGTGGTGAACAGCCGTCGCTGTGCTTCGCTGACCTGGCCGCGCGGGAACAGCACGACGACCTCGAAGCGCGCGAGGCCCGAGAAGGCGTGGGCGACCGCGCTCCCGGTGTCGCCGGAGGTGGCGACCAGGATGGTCAGCGGTCGATCGTCGCGCAGCGAGGCCGGCGCGCCGCCGCGATCGAGCAGGTGCTCCATCAGCCGGGCCATGAAGCGCGCGCCGATGTCCTTGAAGGCGAGGGTCGGCCCCCAGAAGAGCTCGAGCGCGAACCGGTCGGGAGCGACCTCGCGCAGCGGAATCGGGAAGTCGAGCGCCGTTTCGACCAAGGAGCGCACGTCGTCCACGTCGAGCTCGGGCGCCAGCAGGTGCGCCAGCATCGCGGTGGCGGTCTGATGCAGCTCGGCCCCCGAGGGGTCGGGCCGGCCGAGCAGCTCGAGGGTGGCGGCGGACGGGGCATCGATGCGCTGTGGCACCCACAATCCGCCGTCGGGCGCGGTGCCCGAGAACACCGCCCCGGCGAGGTCGACGGGTGGGCAGCGCCCACGGGTGCTGACGAAGCGACGTGGCGGAGCCGCGCCGCGGGAGCGCGCCGGGGGCGCCGGCGTCGGGCGGCCCGCGGATCGGCTCATCGCGAGCGCTCCTCGCCATCGGCGCGCTCGGAGCCCTGGATGCCTGCGCTGCGGTCGCTCGACGGCTCGCCGGGGGCTTCGAGGCCGGA
>Ga0299913_10005741_pt1 | contig 10653 bp, 10 predicted proteins | sample RVTome_9_FD_201360 | JGI IMG/M metagenome (GOLD analysis project Ga0299913, IMG submission 201360) | Soil microbial communities from uranium-contaminated site in the Upper Colorado River Basin, Wyoming, United States - RVT155D38 (version 2) ... | reverse complement strand
TCCGCAGCGCGATCTTCAACGGGATGGTGGAGCCGGGCCGGACGGGCCGCGCGCGCTCGAGCCAGGCGCGCTGCAGCGTGGCCGTCTGGATCGTCTCCAGCGAGGAGACCTCCACGTCCAGGCCTTCGATGCTCACCTTCTCGAAGTCGTTGGTCAGGAGGTAGGCGAGCGGAGCGGCCACCAGCGTCGCCGCCTGCATGGCCGGCTGCTCCTGGGTGAAGAGGTCCTGCAGGCGCACCTCGCGTCCGCCGGACAGGCGCACGCTCGCGTCGAGCCGGATGGTCGACGTGCCGAACGCCCGCTCGTTGCCCTGGAGGACGGAGGCCACGCCCACGAAGGCCAGCACCGGCGTGAACAGCTCGTCCTCCACCATGCGGAACGAGAACGTGCGCTCCTGCCCGCGGCTGGTGGAGAGCTTGACGTTGACCGGGATCATGCGCGGCGCCTTGCCCAGGCGTCCCGCGATCGCGGTCGTGCGGTCCTGGTCCATGGTGCCGACCGGCTCCGAGGCCGCGGTGCTGATCTTCCAGGACTGGTACAGGCTCGGGAAGACCGAATACACGTAGGCCTTCTTCATGGGGAAGTTCGTGGGGCCCAGGTTGTAGAAGGGATGGCCGAACGCGTAGACGCGGTCCTGGTCGATGTGCGTGATCGTGCCCGTGACCGACAGGTCCATGTCGCCTTCGATCAGCGACACCCCGAGCGCGGCGCCCGGCTTGAGGTCGGGCAGCGGCCCTTCCGGCAGCGCCCCGCGGCCCGTGCCCACGACCGGCGTGAAGCCGAAGCCGCTGAACAGGCCGCGCGCCCACTCGAAGGTCGAGGGGTCGAAACCGGAGAACACGAGGGGAAGGGAGAGCGGGGTCAGGGACACGCCCGCGAGGTGCGGCGGAAGCGCGCCTGCGGCCAGGGAGCCCGGCTGCAGCGTCACCGCCTGCAGCGGCCGGCGCAGGGAGGCCATGAGCGCGTTGCGGTCGAGGGGAGCGGCCGGGCCGGCGGCGCCCCAGGCCGGCTTGAAGCGCGCGGAGGCGGCCCGCGGCGCGTCCACCGCGCTGTCGGTCAGCTCGATCATCTCCGCGATGGGCGTGATGCCCCCGATCGTCTCCTTCGAGAACGGGAAGCCGTAGGCCACGGCGCCGATGAGCCTGCCGTCGATGAACACGGGGCTGCCGCTCATGCCCGCGATCACCCCCGTCTTCTCCAGCGGTCCGCCCGCGAGGCGGGCCAGGATCATGCTCTGCTTGGGCCCGATGTTCTCCAGGACCCCGATGATCGTCACGTCGAAGTCCACGACCTCGGTGCCCTCGAACACCGTGCGCCCGACGCCCTTCATGCCGGGCCGGATCTGGTCGAGCGGCATCGTCTCCACCGCCTGGGCGACGGCGGGAAGGAGCAGGATCGTGAACAGGCCGAACGCCAGACGGCTGCGGCGCATGTAATTTATCTCCCCTCCGGTCATATTAAGGAACGCGCCTGCCAGCGTCAACGTTCACGCCGTCCGGCCACTTTCACCGCCGCGAATGGTACGATCGCAGCTTTCCCGCCGCGCGCGCGGAGAGAGGACAGACGAGTTGGTCGAGACCCGCCCCGCCGCCGCCGTTCGCGCCCGCCCCGCCGCCGCCGTTCCCGCCTGTTTGCTGGCCTGGCTGATCCCGGGCGCCGGACACCTGTTCCTGCGGCGCACGGGCAAGGGGCTCCTCTTCCTGGGCGCGATCGGGACGCTGTTCGTGATGGGCGTGATGATGGACGCGCGGCTGCAGATGTACATCGGGCTCGACGACCCCCTCGCCTTCTTGCGCAGCCTGGCCCAGATGGCGCTCGGGTTGCCCTACTTCGCGGCCCGCGCCCTGGGCTTCGACGCGGGGCTGGTCACTTCCGTTACGCACGAATACGGCAATACGTTCACCGAGGTGGGCGGGCTGCTGAACATCCTCATCGTGCTCGACGCCTACGACACCGCCATGGGACGCAAGCCGTGAGGCCGAGCCATCTGGTCTACCTCATCGTGTTCTCCGGCCTGGTGTCGGCCGTCTTCGCCACGCTCCTGCGCGACGACATGCCCGGCCGCGTGCGCTTCGCCCTCACCGCCTTCGGCGCTTTCGTCGTCTCCGCGCTGGCGGTGGGCTGGCTGATGTACCCCTTTCCGGGTTAGGCCGTGGCGGCGTCCGCGCTGCGCGTGGCCGTGGTGCCGGGCGACGGCATCGGCGTCGAGGTGATCCCGCAGGCCGTGGCGGCGCTCCGCGCCGTCGCCCTCAGCGCCGGGCGGGCGCTGCACACCACCGACTTCCCCTGGAGCGCGGAGCATTACCTGAAGACGGGCGAGACGCTGCCGCCGGGAGCGGTGGCGCGGCTCCAGGACGGCTTCGACGCCATCCTGCTCGGCGCCATGGGCGACCCACGCGTGCCCGACAACCGCCACGCGGCCGACATCCTGCTCGGCCTGCGGTTCTCGCTCGACCTCTACGTCAATTACCGGCCCGTTCGCCTCCTCGACGAGGCGCTCTGTCCGCTCAAGGGCGCGCGCCGCGAGGACGTGGACTTCGTCGTCTTCCGCGAGAACACCGAAGGCCTGTACGTGATGATGGGCGGGCACTTCAAGAAAGACACCCCCGACGAGGTGGCGACCGAGATCGACCTCAACACGCGCAAGGGCGTGGAGCGGATCATCCGCTACGCCTTCGACCACGCCGCGCGCCCCGGCCGCCACAAGGTCGTCATGGCGGACAAGTCCAACGTGCTCGTCCACGCGCACGAGCTCTGGAGGCGGGTGTTCGAGGCCGTCGCGGCCGAGCATCCCGCCATAGTGGCCACCCACCTCTACGTGGACAACCTGGCGCTGCAGCTCGTGCGCGACCCGGGCCAGTTCGAGGTGATCGTGACCTCGAACATGTTCGGCGACATCGTCACCGACCTGGCCGCCGGCCTGCAGGGCGGGCTCGGCATGGCGGCGTCGGGGAACGTCCATCCCGGGCGCTTGAGCCTCTTCGAGCCCGTGCACGGCTCGTCGCCCGCCCTGGCCGGCCAGAACGTGGCGAACCCGATGGGGGCGATCCTCAGCGCGGCACTGATGCTCGAGCACCTGGGGTGGACCGAGGAGGCGAGGCAGATGGAGGACGCGGTGCTCTGGGCGGTGCAGAACGCGCAGACGACCGCCGACATCGGCGGCGACAAGGGCACGAGAGAGGTCGGGGAGGCGATCGCCGGCCGGCTCCGGTCGGCCTGAGGAAGTGGGACCCCCTTCGATGATCCGCGTCGTGAGGCTCGGCACACCACGCAGGCGGGGTGAGGGGTTGCGCATCGGCACCGTCCGGCGGCCGCCGCGCGGGGTGAAGAAGGCGGACTTCGCCCGGCGAGACTTCTTCGACGTCTGGCTGCCGGAGTTGGCGCCGAGCGCGGCGACGGTGTCGTGGGCGATGGCCCGTCCTTGGACGGCGTCCCGCTGGCGGCAGTTCGGGCGGCGTTACCGTCGCGAGATGGGCGCGCCGGCGCCGCGCCACGTGCTGGAGACGCTGGCCGCGCTCTCGCACGGGACGAGCTTCGCCGTGGGCTGCTACTGCGAAGACGAGACCCGGTGCCACCGCACGATCCTGCGCGAGCTGCTCCGCGCGGCCGGGGCGGAGATCGCGGAGGGCCCCTGAGCGTTCACCGGCCACCCGACCGTATGCCCTGGATCCTCGATCTCACGCCGGACCGTGCCGACCGCATCGAGCAGTGTGCGCGTCTGCTCCACGAGAGCTTCCGCAACCGGGCGGCGGCCTGGCCCGATCTCGAGTCCGCCCGCGCGGAGGTGGTCGCGTCGCTCGCGCCCGGCTGGACCAGCCGCGTCTGGCTCGACGGTGAGGCGGTCCTGGGCTGGATCGGCGGCCAGCCCCAATACGACGGCCTCGTGTGGGAGCTGCATCCGCTGGTGGTGGCGGAAGGCCACCGCCGTCGCGGGATCGGACGCGCGCTGGTGCAAGACCTGGAGGCGGTGGTTTCCGCGCGCGGCGCCCTGACGCTCTGGCTGGGGGCGGACGACGAGAACGACGAGACGTCCCTCGGCGGCCGCGACCTGTACCGTGACCTGCCGGACGCGCTGCGCACCGTGACGAGCGGCGGAGGGCATCCCTACCCGTTCTACGAGCGGCTCGGGTTCCGGATCGTCGGCGTCATGCCCGACGCGAACGGGCGCGGCAAGCCGGACATCTTCATGGCCAAGCGCGTCGGCGCCTGACCGGCGCCGCGAAAGGATGGAGGCATGAACGACGCATGGCGGGCGGGTCCGGCAGTGCTGTTGATGCTGGCCACGGCGGCGCCGCCGAAGGCGGCCGCGGAGGCGCCGCGCCCGCGGACGCTGCTGGCCGTCTTCGCGCACCCCGACGACGAAGGGATCGTGGGGCCGTTGCTCGCGCGCTACGCGCGCGAAGGCGTGCGCGTCCACCTGGCCATCGCCACCGACGGACGCTACGGCGTGCGCGAGTTCGCCGGCATCGCGGCGGGGGAGGCGCTGGTGAAGGCGCGCGCCGAGGAGGCGCGCTGCGCGGCCGAGGCGCTCGGCATCGAGCCGCCGGTGCTGCTCGGGTTCCCGGACGGCCTGGCCCGCAGCGAGGGCAGCCCCGCGGGCGCCATGGGCACGATGGCCGCCCTCGTCCAGGAGGTGCGGAGCCTCTTCACCCGGCTGCGGCCGGACGTGGTGCTGACCTGGGGCCCGGACGGCATGACCGGCCACCCGGACCACCGGCTGGTGAGCAGCATCGTCACGCAGGTCTTCCAGGAGGACCAGCCGGGCTGGCCGCGCAACCTCTATTACCCGGGCTTCCCGCGCGACCGGGCCGCGACCGCGCCATCCATCCCGGGCCTGCCGCCGCCGCCCCTGACCGCCGAGCGGTACCTGACCGTGCGCGTGCCCTACGAGGAGAGGGACGCGCAGAAGGCCCGGGCCTCGTTCGCCTGCCATCGCAGCCAGTTCACGGCGCAAGAGCAGGACGCCCTGTTCGCCTTGATGCGGCACTTCCATCCGGGCGCGGTGGCGCTCCGCCCGTGGCACGCGGCGGGGCCGGCGCGGGACCTCTTCGGGGAGCCCTGACTCAAGGCGGCGTCGGCTGCGGGCGGTATCATCGGGAGTGTCCTCGATGAGCCCCACCGCCACCGTCGCGCTCACCCCGGGCAAGCGCGTCCTCTTCCTGACCAGGGACCCGGAGCTCATCCGCCGCCAGCTCCGTGGCGAGCTCGACCTGCGCATGGCCGACCTCGCCGTGGCCGACCTGATGGACGACGTGAACACCGACGCCATGACGCCGGCCTGGGCCTGCTTCGACTACGAGCCCGCGAAGATCGCCCGCAACGCCTATGCGGGCATCACGGTCGCGGGCGAGCGGTTGTTCCCCGAGGGCGCGCTCATGGACGGCGGCTTCGAGGTGATCGTGGCCGGCTTCCGCAAGGGCACCGGCTCCTCGCGCGAGACCGCGGTCCAGGCCGAGAAGTGGTCGGGCATCCGCATCTCGATCGCGGCCTCGTTCGCGCCCATCCACGCCCGCAACCTGGTGAGCCAGGGCGTGCTCATGGGCGACCACGACATGCTGCGCCGGCTGCAGGCGGGCGAGGCGCTGCCGCTGGCGGCGTTCACGCGCGGCCACGACCCGATCACGCAGAAGGTGATCGAGCACGGCGGGCTGTTCCCCTTCACCAAGGCCTACGCGCGCGGCGAGGTCCGCATGCCCCTGCCGCACCACGGGCCGCGGCCCATGACCATGGCCGAGAAGCTGCTCGCTTCGCACGTGGTGGGCGCGAGCGGGCCGGTGTACGTGCGGCCGGGCGACGCGGTCTGCGTGCGGGTGGACGGCGGCTACTCCCACGAGTTCACGACCGCGCAGGTGGACCTGTTCCTCGAGCGGGAATACGGGGCGGGCTACCTGGTGGCCAGCCCCGACCGCTTCGCCGTCTTCGAGGACCACCTCATCTATGCGGACGGCGTGGCGAAGATGGCGCCCTTCGCGGACAAGATCGAGGCCCTGCGGCAGGCGCAACGCGCCTTCCAGCGCAAGACCGGCGTCCGCGACTTCTCGGCCGTGGACGGCGTGTCGCCGGGCATCTGCCACACCGTGGCCCGCGAGCAGATGATCGAGCCGGGCGACTTCATCCAGGCCACGGACAGCCACACCACCATGGGCGGCTCGCTCGGCGCGCTGGCCTACGGCGTCGGCACCACGGAGTACGCGGCGCTGGTGAAGGCGGGGTTCACGTTCGTGGAGGTCCCGGAGACGATCCGCTTCGAGCTCCGCGGCCAGCTTCCTCCCGGGGCCACCGCCAAGGACGTCATGCTGCACATCCTGGCGGAGCACGCCCGCAAGCAGCTCACGCTCGACCGGGCCATGGAGTTCGGGGGCCCCGGCCTGGCCTCGCTTTCGCCGGACGAGCGCGCGGTGCTGGCCAACATGGCCACGGAGTGCTCGGCCAAGGCCGGGCTGGTGGAGGTGGACGAGGCGACGCTGCGCTGGATCGCGGCGCGCCGGCCGGGCACCGACCTCGAACGCCTGCGCCGCGCCGTGGTGGCGCCCGACCCGGGGGCGGAGTACGGCGGCGGCGTCCATGTGATCGACCTGGCGCGCATCGAGCCCATGGTGGCCACGCCCGGCGACCCGGCCCGGGGCATCCCCTCCGACCCGACCAACGGCGCGACGATCGCCGCGCTGGGCGAGGTGCCGATCGAGATCGCCTACGGGGGGTCGTGCACGGCCGGCAAGGAAGACGACCTCGACCAGTACGCCACGGTCATGCGGGAGGCCATGGAGACCGGCCGGCGCGTCAAGGACGGGGTCGAGTTCTACATCCAGTTCGGCTCCGCGGCCGTGGAGGAGTACGCGCGGCGCCGCGGCTACCTCGACGTCTTCGCGCGCACGGGCGTGAGGGTGATCCGTCCCGGCTGCGGCGCCTGCATCGGCTGCGGCCCGGGCGTCTCGAGCCGCCGCGAGCAGGTGACGGTCTCCGCCATCAACCGCAACTACCAGAACCGCTCGGGACCGGGCCAGCTCTACCTGGCCTCGCCGCTCTCGGTGGCCGCCTCGGCCGTGGAAGGCCGGATCGTGGCCTATCGTGAGGGGATGTTCCGGGAATAGGATCGCGTCGCCGGTCAGCGGGCGGTCAGCCAGCGCGGGTAGCTGAGCAGGATGCTGCCGCCCAGCGTCACCGGCGTGCGGCGGTTCGTGCCCGCGGCGTCGATCGTGACGAGCTGCGAGCGCGCGGCGGCCACGTCTACCTCGTTGAAGAGGATCCCGTCCGGTCCCCAGTCCGGCGCGCCGCGGTAGGCCGGGCCCGACGCCACCACCGTGAGCTCCGTGCCGTCCGTGCGCGCCGTGAGGATGTCCCAGGTTCCCAGCCCGCCGTTGCCGGTGGCGGTGAGCCGGCGGAAGACGACCAGGCGGCCGTCGGGCGAGAAGTCCGGGTCGGCGTCCGAGCCCACCACGTAGTGCGTCCCGGCCAGGGGCTCGCTGCCGGGCCCCCCGCTGGTCACGCGGAAGGCGGAGAAGATGTAGATCTGGCCCTTGCCCGTGTTGTCGACGCGCTCGTAGACCGCCGAGTTGGCCGAGGCGTTGAGCCGCGGGCGCCGCTCGGAGATGCCCGGCGAGAGCGTGCGGTTGCGGTTGTTCTGGCCGTTGGGGTCCATGATGAAGATGTCGTCCTGCCCCCCCTCGCCCACGGCGCTATAGATGATGAAGTCGCCGAGCGGCGACCAGTCGACGCCGTTCACGCGGGCGTTGGCCGGCAGCAGCTCCGCCTCCACCGAGCGGCCCAGGTCCACGAAGACCAGCGACTCGCCGTCGGCGGCGCTGAGCTGCCCGTCGTTGTTGGCGTCGGTGGCGACGCGCCGGATGGCCATGCGCTGGCGCTCGGGCGCGGGCGCCGCCTCCACGTTGTCGCAGCGGGACTGCTCCGTGTTGCAGAAGGTGAGACGGGTGACGGCGTCGCCGCCGTCCCCGGCCGCGTAGATCTCCCGCGGAGACCCCGTCCGGGTGGTGTAGGTGTTGCTGGTGAAGACCACGTCCGCGGCGTCCGGGGGCGGCAGGCCCGTCGCCGTCTCCGCGAAGGGGTTGTCGTATTCGGTGTTGCAGCCGCCGAGGGCACCGGCGAGCAGGACGGCGAGCGCGGCGCTGTGCCTCATCGACGTACTCTGCGAGACTAGTCTCGCGCGCGCGGGTGCGTCAAGGGGCGGCGCCGGCGTGGCCGCCGGAGCGCGCCTCCGGACTATGATAAGAAGTTCCCATGGCTTCCGGCGAGGTCGTCATCCTGGGCGGCGCGCGCACGCCCATGGCCGAATACGTGGGCGCGTTCAAGGACGTCTCCGCGCTCGAGCTGGGCGCCCAGGCCGCGCGGGCCGCCCTCGAGCGCGCGGGCGCGGCGCCGGGCTGGGTCGATCACGTCGTGATGGGCAACGCGCTGCAGACCTCGGGCGACGCCATCTACGGCGCGCGGCACGTCGGGCTGAAGGCGGGCGTCCCCGTCGAGACCCCGGCGCTCACCGTGAACCGCCTGTGCGGGTCGGGCATCCAGTCCGTGGTCTCCGCCGCCCACATGATCCGCCTCGGCGAGTCCCGCCTGGCCCTGGCCGGGGGCATGGAGAACATGACGCAGGCGCCCCACGTGGTGCGCGGCGCGCGCGCCGGGCTGCGCCTGGGCGAGGGCCAGCTCGAGGACGCCCTGATGGTGGCGCTCCTCGACACGCACTGCGGCCTCTACATGGCGCAGACCTCCGACAACCTGGCCCGGCGGTACGCCATCGGCCGCGAGGACATGGACGCCTACGCGCTGCGCAGCCAGCAGGCGGCGGCCGCGGCGCGCGAGCGCGGCGTGCACGCCGAGGAGATCGTCGCGGTCGAGGTGAAGGAGCGCGGGAAGACGGTGCGCGTGGCCCAGGACGATCACCTCCGGCCCGACACCACCCTGGAGATCCTGGCCGGGCTCAAGCCCGCCTTCGGCAAGGACGGCTTCGTCACCGCGGGCAACGCCAGCGGCATCGTGGACGGCGCGGCCGCGCTGGTGGTGGCCTCGCGCGACGAGGCCGAGCGGCGCTCGCTGCGTCCGCTGGCCGCCATCGTCTCCTGGGGCGTCGCGGGCGTGCCCCCCGAGATCATGGGCATCGGCCCCGTGCCCGCCTCGCGCCGCGCGCTCGAGGCGGCCGGCCTGTCCCTGAAGGACATCGACCTGGTCGAGGTGAACGAGGCCTTCGCCGGCCAGTACCTCGCCGTGGAGAAGGAGCTGGGCCTCGACCGCGAGCGCACCAACGTCAACGGCGGCGCCATCGCCCTGGGCCATCCCCTGGGCGCCACCGGCACGCGCCTCCTGCTCACGCTCGCCCTCGAGCTGCGACGGCGCCAGGCCACCTACGGCCTGGCCACCGCCTGCATCGGCGGCGGCCAGGGCATCGCGATGGTAGTGCGCAACGAGACCCGCTGATGGCGATCAAGGTCGTGGGCGTGGCCGGGTGCGGCCTCATGGGCGCGGGCATCGCGCAGGTCTGCGCGGAGGCGGGCTACGAGGTCGTGGTGCGCGAGGTGTCGGAGGAGCTCGCGCAGAAGGGCTTCGGCCGCATCGACGCGTTCCTGGCCAAGGGCGTGGAGCGGGGCAAGGTCACCCCCGAGCGCCGGCGCGAGGTGATGGGCCGGCTGCGGGCCACGACCGAAGTGAAGGACCTCGCGCGCGCCGACATCGTGATCGAGGCCGTGGTGGAGAACCTCGAAGCCAAGCGCGAGCTGTTCCAGGCGCTGGACCCGCTCTGCCCGCCCGCCACCCTCTTCGCCTCGAACACGTCGTCGCTGTCCATCACGGAGATGGCGGCGGTGACGAAGCGGCCGCAGCGGTTCGTGGGGCTGCACTTCTTCAACCCGGTGCCCCTCATGAAGCTCGTGGAGGTGGTGCGCTCGCCGCTCACCGCGCCCGAGTCCTTCGAGGAGGCGTTCGCGTTCGCCCGGAGCCTGGGCAAGACCCCCATCCGGGCCACCGACCGCACCGGCTTCATCGTGAACCGGCTGCTCGTGCCCTACCTCCTCGACGCGATCCGCGCCCTGGAAGAGGGCGTGGGCTCCGTGCCCGACATCGACGAGGGCATGCGGCTGGGCTGCGGCCACCCCATGGGCCCGCTCACCCTGCTCGACTTCGTGGGCCTCGACACCACGTACTACATCGCCAACATCATGTTCGAGGAGTTCCGCGAGAAGCGCTTCGCGCCGCCGCCGCTCCTGAAGAGGATGGTGCAGGCGGGGCTCCACGGCCGCAAGAGCGGCCGCGGGTTCTACGACTACGCGAAGGAGCCGCCCACGCCCGTGAGCGGTCTGGTCTGAGGCCATGAGCGAACAGAACCTCATCCGGGACGTCCGCGACGGCGTGGCCGTGGTGACCGTGAACCGGCCGGACAAGCTCAACGCGCTCGACGACCGCACCATGGACGAGCTCGACGCCGCCTTCCGCGCGCTGGCGGACGACGCGGCCGTGCGCGGCGTGATCCTCACCGGGGCGGGGGAGAAGGCCTTCGTGGCCGGCGCCGACATCGGCGAGCTGTCCGCGCAGAGCCCGGTGCAGGGCCAGGAGCGCTCGCTGCGCGGGCAGAAGGTGCTCGACCGCATCGAGGGGCTGGGCAAGCCCGTCCTCGCCGCCATCAACGGCTTCGCGCTCGGCGGCGGCTGC
>Ga0299913_10005740_pt1 | contig 10653 bp, 11 predicted proteins | sample RVTome_9_FD_201360 | JGI IMG/M metagenome (GOLD analysis project Ga0299913, IMG submission 201360) | Soil microbial communities from uranium-contaminated site in the Upper Colorado River Basin, Wyoming, United States - RVT155D38 (version 2) ... | reverse complement strand
GTCCTCCCCGATCCGGACCACCGCGCTCTCGTGGACGAGCATCTGCTCGGCAAAGGCGGAGAGATCGAGAAACTGCGTGATGGGGCGTCCTGCCTGGCTCAGGCGGGGAGGGATGCCCGCCTGCCGACGGGTCGCATCCTTGTCGACACAGAGATGGGGCCGGCCCGACACACACAGCGGGCACGTCCCACAGAAGACCGAGATCGACATCACGACGTGGTCGCTCACACCCACTTCGGTCACGCCGTCGCCGATCGCCCTCACGGTGCCCGCCACCTCGTGGCCGAGCACGGTGGGAAGCGGGTGGTCGAAGGAGCCTTCCAGGAACCTGAGGTCGCTATGGCACAGCCCGGCTGCGGCGACGTCCACGAGGACCTCGTGCTCTCGGGGCGCGTCCACATCGACGTCCTCGATGATCAACGGTTGGCCGACGGCCCGCATCATGGCTGCTCTCACGGCGGGCACACTATCCCTACCATCATGCGGGTCATGCCCACCATCGACGAGTACCTGGAGAACGCCCGGTCCCGACTGAATCGGGTGAGCCCCGACGAGGTCGAGACCGCTGTCGCCAACGGTGCCCTGCTCGTTGACATCCGGCCTCCCCACAACCGCACTGAGGAAGGCGACCTGCCGGGAGCAATGGTCATCGATCGGGTCGTTCTCGAATGGAGGTTGGCGCCGTCGAGCGACGCACGGACCGTCGATCTCGAGCCGGGTCAGCAGGTCATCCTGTTCTGCAACGACGGGTATCAGTCGAGTCTCGCCGCCGCCACTCTCCTCGACCTCGGTGTCGACGGGGCAACGGACCTGGTCGGCGGTTACCGGGCCTGGAAGAGCCTGGTCACGGGGTCTCGCTGATCTCGAACAGGTGACCGTCGGGGTCGCGGAAGAAGCAACGTATCTCCGCACCCCAGTCGTGAGGTGGAGTCAGGAAGACGGCGCCGCGTTGCAGCAGCTCCTCATATGCGGCCCGGCAATCCTGGACGCGGATGGTGAACGAGTGACTGACACGGTCGCGGTCATCCGGCGCAGCCATCACGACCCCGGGCTTGTCCTCGGTCGGCGCACCACCGGTCACGATCAGGAGCCATGTTCCGTTGAAATCGAACACAGCTGAGGTGCCGCCGTAGGCCCGGTCCAGCCGCGCACCGAGGACATCCCTGTACCAGGCCACCGACGTTTCGAAATCACTGACCACGAGGATGTGGGTCAGAGTCATGTCAGAAGTGGGGAACTCACCCATGCAATCAGAGGGTAGGCAGGAGTGCCGTGCCGGCCACGGGCTCGCCGCTTTGAAATACCAGGTGGACATGCTGCTCCTCGACCAGGACACCGATGTCCTCGGTCGGGTCGCCATCGATGACGACGAGATCGGCGAGCTTCCCCGACTCCACCGTCCCGATCAGGCCGTCGAGGCCCAGGGCATAGGAGGCGGTGGCGGTGGCCGACCTCAGTGCCTCCGCCGTCGGCATGCCTGCTTCCACCATGAAGCCGAGCTCGGTGGCGGCGAGACGCTCCGGGGCGCTGTCGTAGCCCATGGCAATGGGCACACCCGCTTCGATGGCAGCGGCGAGAGTCCGGTTGGCCTCCTCGACGTTGTAGGCACCCCGCTCGACGAGGTGCGTGCTCCACTCGTCTGCCTTCCGCTCCGCGACGTCATGGAGGAAGGTGAGCGTGGGGACCAGGACCCCGCCACGGGCGGCGAGCTGTTCGAGCAGGGCGGGCTCCTGATGGAGGTAAAACCCGTGCTCGATCGTGTCGACACCCTCCTCGATGGCTAGCCGTGTCCCCTCGAGACCCTCACAGTGGGCGGCGACCCGGAATCCGAGGCGATGGACCTCGTCTACGACGGCCGCCACCTCCTCCCGGGTCATCTGGGCGGGGCCGGGGTTCTCCCACTCCACTGAGCGTGCCCCCGTGGTCATGATCTTGACGAAGTCGGCCCCTGAGCGGATCTGTTCCCTCGCCGCCTTGCGCATCTCGTCGGGGCCATCGGCCTCCCGGTACATGTCGTGGAAGTGGCTCGCCTGGGGCGAAGTCGCCGAGACGAGACGACCCGAGATGAGGAGGCGGGGGATGCGGAACGCCCCGTGACGAGCGGCCTGACGCACCTCGAACACGGTGTCGCCATGGGCTCCCACCTCCCGGACCGTGGTGATCCCCATGCCCAGGGCGTCGCGGAGATTGGCGGCGACGATGTGGCCAACCACCCCCGGTCTCAGTGCCTCCTCGCCCTCGGCGAGGTCGGGCTCGGTGTTGATGGTGAGATGGGTGTGGCAGTCGATGAGCCCCGGCATGAGAAACCTGCCCTCGAGGTCGATCACCCGGGCTCCGTCGCGACCTCCGTTCGCAGCGCCGATCGTCTGTATGTGACCGTCGGTGATCGTCACCGTGACGTTGTCACGGACCGGCGATCCGGTGCCGTCGAAAAGCCTGGCGTTGAGAAGGACCGTGGTGCCCTCGGCGGGTGGCGGTTCGGCGAGCCGGCTTGGCAGGAGGAAGGGGACGCTCATCCGATCACGATACGCACCCGTCCGCCACGGGGCGCATGGCGTTAGTCTCGCCCTCACTCATGGCTGAACTCCCCAAATCCACCAAGTACCTGATCGTTGGATCCGGTGTCCACGGGATGAGCACCGCATGGCACCTGGCGATGGAGCTCGGGAGTGGTGAGGACATCGTCCTCGTCGACAAGACCCGTCCCGGTGCCGGGGCAACCGGAATCGCCTGCGGGTGCGTTCGCAACTTCTACATGACCGAGCCTCTGCACGGGATCGTCCGGGAGTCGGTCGACGTCTGGAACTACGACCCCGTGCTGTTCGGGTTCCAACAAGTCGGATATGTGTCCTGTGGCGAGGAGAACCAGATCGCCGAGTACGAGAAGATCCACGCCAGCCAGAACTCGGTGGGATACAACTCCGACATGTACGTCGGCCAGGAGGCGCGCGACTTCCTCACAGGGATCTGGCCCGACTTCCAGCCACATTCCACCGAGGTGGTGCTCCACGAGAAGCTGTCCGGCTATGCCGGGACCGCCCAGGCCGTCGAAGGGCTGGCCGAGATGTGCCGCCGGTATGGGGTCGACATCGTCACCGGTGTCGAGGTCACCGGCTACGACGTGCAGAGAGGCGAGGTGAAAGCCGTGGAGACATCGGCCGGCACCATCAGCGCCGACGTCGTCGTCCTCTGCATGGGGGCGTGGATCCCCCATCATTGGGAGATGTTGGGCAAGCCGATGACCCTCGATGTCGGGTATCAGGACGGGTCCTTCGTCGAGGGCAAGGACATGTGGACCTACTGGCGTCTCGAGGAGGGCGAGGTCTACTTCGACGGTCCGTACTACACCGCCGACAACCTCAACCCGCCGGTGCTCCACATCGAACTCATGAACACCCCGGTGGTCGATCCCGAGACGGGCAAGGAGCTGGACGATCACGTTTACGTCTATTGGAAGAACGGGACCGAGCGGATGGAGCGTCCCGGGATCCAAGGTGGCGGGCTGCCCAAGAAGATCGGGCCCAAGGCCAGCGTGGAGCCCTACGGGCACGCCAACGACGAGTACCAGGCCGACGCCGAGTTCGCCGACTACTTCACGGCGTGCATGGGGATGTTCATGACCCGATTCGAGGGGATCCGCCCCGACTTCAAAGAGCGCCGCAACGGTGGGATCGGCGCCTTCACGCCGGACAACATCCCGGTGATCGACTGGATCCTCCCCAACGTCTACATGATCGCCGACTCCAACCACGGCTTCAAGATGACCGGCATCGGCAAGCTCGTGGCCCGCGACCTCGCCGGCTCGGGCCACGTCGACGGTCTCACCCCCTTCCGCTTCGACCGTTTCGCCGCCGGCACCGCCTACGGAACTGGAACCACCCACTCCCCCTGGGTGTGACGTGTCTGTGGTACGGATTTGCGCCCTGAGGGAGTGAATCGGTCCCACAGATCAGGGGGGTTGAATCGGGACGTGTAAACGTCGACTCTGACGTGGTGGAACAAGACCGAGCGCTCGACGAGTACGTCGCCCGTCAATACGGGACGTTCTCCCTGGCTCAGGCGCAACGGGTTGGGCTGACCCCGAAGATGGTTGAGACCCGCCTCCGTTCCGGTGCGTGGGTCCGGCTAGGACCCAAGGTGTACGCCCTGGCTGCGGCCCCGCCAAAATGGGAGCGTCAGATGGCTGCGGCGATCTTGACGAAGCGATTCGCCATCGTGGCGGGTCGCGCTGCCGCCTATCTCCACGGATTCGACGGGTTCCAGCCACCGAAACCGGTGATCATGGTCGGGCGGGATGAGAATGCCAGGTCGCCTCTGGCGCGAGTGATCCGAAGCAACCGGTTCGAAACGGTGCGTCGCGTCAGAAAGCGAGGCTTGATCGTCACGGACGAAGCCGAAACGGTGATGACCCTGGCACGAGACCTGACCCCGACGCGTCTGGAGACCACCGTCGACTGGCTGCTCGCCAGGAAGAGCTGCAGCGTCGACGACTTGAGGAGAGTCGTCGACCTCAGCGAGGGTGTACCCGGTGTCGCCAAGCTCCGACCCATCGTCGCATTCCGGCTTCCGGACGCCTACCAGCCACCGACCACCGAACTAGAGCGACTCCTCTTCCGTTTACTCGACGATCCTCGTCTGCCTCGATATGAACGCCAGATGCCAATGCCCTTTCGGCGCCTCCAAGCAACGGTCGACGCATATCTGCCTGCCTGGCGTCTGATCGTCGAGGGCGACGGCCGCCGCTGGCACACACGGAGGGCTGACTACGAACGAGACCGACTACGCGACAACGAGGCCACCGCCCACGGATACGCCGTCCTCCGATTCTCCTACGAAATGCTGCGACACGACCGCCCCGCCTGTCTGGACACAATGCTCCGGGCCGGGCACGTCAGACAGTCCGCCTGACCTGTGGGACGGATTCGCTCTCTGAGGGGGCATTTCTGTCCCATCGATGGTCAGTCGGCGACGTCGATCGGTCGTTCGGTCACGTCGAGATGGAGCCCGCTCTCGGTGTAGGGGTGGGCGCGAGCGACGTCCTCGTCGAGCTCGACGCCGAGACCGGGGGCGGTGGGCGGGACCACATAGCCGTCCTCCCAGTGGATGGGGGTCTTCAGGAGATCGGCGTGAAAGCCGCCCCAGTCCAGAATCCCCTCCAGGATGAGGAAGTTCGGCGAGCAGGTGGCGAGCTGGATGTTGGCGGCGCCGACGATCGGGCCGCAGTAGAGATGGGGGGCGATCTGGGCGTTGTGGGCCTCGGCGAGCGAGGCGATCTTCTTCCCCTCCAGGATCCCCCCAGCGCGCCCCAGGTTTGGTTGGACGATCCCGACGCCCGCGTCGAGGAGACGTGCGAACTCGGTCTTCGTGGTGAGTCGCTCCCCCGCCGCCACCGGAATGGTCGTCCCAGATACAACACGGGCCATGCCGGCGAAGTCGTCGGGCGGCACCGGCTCCTCGAACCACAGCGGATCGTATGGCTCGAGACGTGACGCCAGCCGGATGGCCCCCGATGCAGTGAACTGACCGTGGGTGCCGAAGAGGAGGTCGGCCGAAACCCCGACAGCCTCCCGAATTCGGCGAGTCAACTCGACAGAAAGGCCGATCCGGCGCAACGACGGCTGATGACCCCCGAACACCGTGTAGGGCCCGGCCGGATCGAACTTGACCGCCGTGAAGCCCCGTTCCACGTATTCGGCGGCGCGAGCAGCCGCCAAGTCCGGGTCGGTGTACACGTCGGCAGTGTCCCCTTCTTCCGGGTAGAGATAGGTGTACGTGCGCAGCCGCTCGCGGACCTGGCCGCCGAGCAGCCGATAGACGGGCTGGCCAACCGTCTTGCCCACGATGTCCCAGCACGCCATCTCCAGGGCACTCATCACCCCCTGCAGGGTGAGGTCGGGCCTCGAGGTGAACCCGCGCCCATACGCCCTTCGCCAGAAGGTCTCGACATCGAACGGGTCGTGACCCACCAGATGGCGCTCGGCGACGTCGAGCAAGGCTCGGGCCACTACCTCGGGATGCACGGACCCGGCGTAAGCCTCGCCCCATCCAACGGTGCCGTCGCTCGAGGTGAGCTTGACGAATGTGAAGTAGCGGCCGCCGAGGGAAGGCGGCGGGTTGGCCACGACAAAGGTCTCGACCTCGGCGATCTTCACGGCCGTCACACTACGGAGTCAGAGACGCCGGTACATGACGTGAACAGGAACCATCTCTCCACCCGAATGACGGAAGGCATCGGGGACTGTTCCGACGATTGCGAACCCGAGCGACTCCCACAGGGCCACCGCCTTGGTGTTGGTGGCAACCACCGCGTTGAACTGCATCCCGTGGTACCCGAGACGGCGAGCCTCCTCGATCACGTGCTCCGCGAACGGCCGGCCTATGCCCTGTCCTTGCAAGCGGGGGTCGACCATCCATCCGGCGTTGGCGATGTGATCACTGAGCCCGACCCCGTTGGACCTGATGTAGGCGGTGCCAATGATCTCGGCGTCGAGGCGGGCCACGTATGTGCGCTCCCGGTCGCCGGACTTCATCCAGATGGCGCGCGCCGCATCTTCAGAGATGTCGGGTGGATACGGATAGGTGTCTCCGGTGGCGACCACCGACCGCACGATCTCCCAGATCGCGGGCCAGTCGTCAGTGCCCGCCACCCCGAAGGAGAGGGTCACGTGGAGAGGAGAGTCCGCTCCGCCCGCCACGCCTCCGGGCCTGTGTAGTCGAAATACTTGGTCTTGGTGATGACGATCTGGGGCCGGTCGAAGATGCCGGAGGTCAGTCTTCCGTTGTGAATGCGCACGTTGAAGTAATGCTCAGGAGTCAGCGTGTCGACGGCTCGTTGATGCATCGGAGAGCTACGCCAGAACTGGACGTCGACCGGGTCGTCGTGCAGAACTAGGTTGGCCCAATGCCCTTCGGGCAACTCCACAGAGGCATAGGAGAGGATCCCTGGATACTTGGCGAACTCGGCGACGATCTCGGTGTTGGCCTCCTCCAGGGGCCAAGGGTCCATGGTGGGGCGCTTCTCGCCGAAGAACCCGACGGCACACAGCGAGGAGTGGTCACGGAGACGCTCGACGTCACAGATGAGGAGACGATGGGTCAGCCCGCCGACCCTCCAGGCCAGCTTCTGATACGGCTCGAAAGCACGGGAACCCTCTTCTACCTCGACGACCACCGACCTGACGTCGGCGAGAATCCCGTGGAGGATCCCGAGATCACGAATTGTCAGCTCGGTGGCCGTGAACGGCCGGTCCGAGATGACGTCCCTTGGGCCCAAACTGACCGTTAATGGCACCATCCCACCGATTCCTACTCCTGGTGAATTCTAGTTCGGCGAAGGCGCCGATCCAGGCCATGTCACCTCGACCGTGCCCGGCACCCGGAACACCAATCCCTGTATCGGGTCCAGGCGGTGTGAGTTGAGCGGTCCCGGCGCATCGAGCAGAGCCTCGACGGCGACCGTCGTCTCCAAACGGGCCAGATGGATGCCGAGACACGCATGCGGACCGCGGGCGAAGGTGAGGCTCCGGCCGAGGTTGTCGCGAGCCCAATCGAGACGATCGGGCTCCGGGAACACGGCCGGATCACGGTTCGCCGCGCTCAGCGAGACACGCACCAAGTCACCTCTTTCGATGTTGGCACCCGCGAGAGCCACATCGCGGGTGGCATAGCGGTCGACGGCGGCGGCAGAAGGCTCGATGCGAAGGGTCTCCTCGACAAACGCCTTCACCTTCGACCGATCGTCTCGCAGAACCTCGTGTGCCCGGGAGTCGTCCATGAGATGGTGGAAGGCAATGGCGGTGCTGCTCTCGGAGGTGACGATGCCGCCGAAGAGGAGGACGGCCACGTTGGAGACGACCTCGTCGACGCTCAGCGAGCCCTCCTCGTCGACCGGGCCGAGAAGCCGGCTGGACGATAGGTTGGCGGCCACCGCTGTCTTCAGATTCTCGAAAGCGTCGAGACCCGACTGGGGGACGGCGCCCCCTGCGGTGACCACATGGACTGCGTCGACGATGTCTTCGTACCAGCCGAGCACGTCTGACACTGCCACTTCGTCGAGATCGAGGACGCCGGCCATTACGGCCACCGCCAAAGGGGCGGCCACCCTGGAACGGAGATCACCGCCTCCTTCCGCGGCGACTGCAGCCAGGAGTCTTCTCGACTCCTCCTCGATCTCGGTTCGAAGACCGGCGATCGCAGCCGCTCGAAACGGAGGAGAGAACGGATCGCGGTGACGACGGTGCTCGACGCCATCGAGGGAGAGCATGCTGGGGCCGATCACCTGCTGTGTCGAGAACCTGGGATCGTCGACGGTGTAGGTGTCGGCGTCGAGCATGACCTCGGTACACAGGGCATGACTGGTGATGAGCCAGGCACCGAGGTCCGGGATCCATGAGACCGGTGCATCGCGGCGAAGCGACGCCAACACGGGGTGAGGGTCTGTCGCCAGCTCCTCGACGGAGACGTGCCGTTCTGGGTGTCGGCTCATCTCAACCCGGGCAGCCGCCCGCTGCTCTCACGCGGTACGGCGTCGTGAGCGGCGGGCCCGCTCCGGGGCCACATCACTGCGGACCTCGCCACCAAGCCGACTCGCCACGTCGGCGCGATCGATCCCGACTCGCTCGTCGTAGCTGTCGACGACGGCTCTGATCTGTGCGATGTGATCCGGAATCGACCCACAACAGGCACCGACGATACGTGCTCCCGCATCGAGAGCGAGCTCGGCGTATGCAGACATGTCGTCGGTAGCTGTGGGGTACCAGAGGGTGCCGTCGATCATCTGAGGGATGCCACAGTTCGACTTGGCCACGATCACGACTTCAGGATCCGCGGTGCGCAAGTCATCGACGGCGACGACCACGTCGGCCGGCCCGACACCGCAGTTGGCACCGATGGCCGTCGGGGAGAGGTCCGATTTCTGCCACCAGTGAGCGAGCTCGGCAGGGGGAAGACCCATCATGGTCTTTCCGTGGGTGTCGAAGCTCATCGTGGAGACGATGGGCAGGCCGACGGCGCCGGCGGCCTCGACGGCAGCCGCCAACTCCTCGGTCGACGAGAGCGTCTCGATCCAGATGGCGTCGGCACCGGCGGCGGCGAGAGCGGTCACCTGCTCTGTGAACAGCTCGACACCGCGCTCATGGGTGAGAGCGCCGAGCGGCTCGAAGAGCTGGCCCGTGGGGCCAACCGACCCGGCGACGATGACATCGCGGGATGCCTGGTCGGCGGCGCCGCGTGCGACCCGCACTCCGGCTTCGTTGAGCTCTGCCACACGATCTCCGAGCCGATCGAGATCGAGACGGGCCCGGGTGCCACCAAAGGTGTTGGTCAGGATGATGTCGGACCCCGCCTCGATGAACCCGGAATGGACCTTGGTCACGAGCTCAGGATGCTCGACGTTCCACAGCTCCGGGGTGGATCCAGCTTGGAGACCAAGCTCGAACAAAGAGGTGCCCATTCCGCCATCGGCGACCAGACGACCCCTGGCGGTGAGGGCTTCGGCGATTCGGTTGCTCATGTCGACCATCCTTCGGATCGACCGGGGAGCACAGGACCGCCGGGGGTGACAAGAGGCTGCTCGTGTCGGGAGGACCGAGCGGCCGGTTGCCGCTTTAGCTGGTCTTATAGAGCGCCCGCAAGCTGGTCGATCAAATTGGCGCTGTTCGGTTGGCCGTCAGGTTATCAGATGAGGTTGGGTGAACCGAGGGCGCCGGGTGGAGCGCCTCCAAACCGAGGGCGCTGGACTTCGCCCAGCGAAGTCTGGAACCCTGGGTTCGCCGTTCAGAGGCCCTTCGGCCGCAATCCCCGTTCTACGGAAGCGGCGACGAAGTCGATGAGAAGGGCGAGGAGGGCGACGAGCGCTCCGGCGATGAACACCCCGGTGTCACGCTGCAATTTCAGCCCAGCGTTGATGGTCACTCCGAGCCCGCCGCCACCGATGAGAAAGGCGAGCGCCGCAGTCCCTACATTGATCACCAGGGCGGTGCGGACCCCGGCGAGGATCACCGGGACTGCCAATGGGAGCTCGATAGCAAACAACGCCTGACGCTTGGAGAGCCCCATTCCCCTCCCGGCTTCGATGACGGCCTGATCTACCTGGTCGAGCCCGACCATGGTGTTGCGGAGGACGGGAAGCATGGCATAGACGGTGAGCCCGATGATCGCGGTGATCGCTCCGGGAGGGCGCACGATCAACAGCAGAACGAGTAGACCGTATGCCGGCACGGCTTGGCCGGCGTTTGCTACCGAAAGGACCGGGCCTGAGAGACGTCGGAATCGGGGTCTGGTCAGGAAGATCCCAAGTGGCACGGCGATCGTCAGGACGAGCAGCGTGGACCAGAACGTGAGGTTGATGTGCTGGCGGGTCTCCCTGATCAACTTTGAGGGCTCCAGCATGCTGGCCGTCTGCGCATCGAAGTCGGCGTAGATCCACACCACGGCGACGGTCGTGGCGAGGAGGAAGAAGAACGCCGGGGTCACATAGAGTTCGATGTTCCCCCGCAGCTTTTCAGCCAGCGGAGATGAGCTGGATTGCTCCCCGACCTTGGTGGCAACCGTCATCTGGCCTCCTGCCGGGCCTGCTCCTCGCGCTGCAGCCTGTCGATGATCTCCACCAACGTCTCCACGCGCACCACGCCCCGATACGCTCCGGTCGGGTCG
>Ga0299913_10005739_pt1 | contig 10654 bp, 7 predicted proteins | sample RVTome_9_FD_201360 | JGI IMG/M metagenome (GOLD analysis project Ga0299913, IMG submission 201360) | Soil microbial communities from uranium-contaminated site in the Upper Colorado River Basin, Wyoming, United States - RVT155D38 (version 2) ... | reverse complement strand
ACCGAGAGGCTGCAAGCTCCGCGAGGTCGGCGGCGACGGCGTCGCGGTCGAACACCGGGTTCGGGGGAGGGCGCTGGAGTTCGGCGACGGCGGACATGGCGGCTATCGGTAGCGGACCGGAACCGGACTGTCACCGGCCAACGTGGATGGAGGCCTATAGTCCAATTCGATTTCGGTAGATGGCCATCGCGGCGGGGAATGCCAGCGTGCCCCATGGACCCGCGCCGGCGGCGCACCCCTGGCGCGGCCTAGGCCGCTGAACTACAGTCCGCCTTCCACAGCGGGGCGAAGGGCGTTTCTGCGCGCAAAGCGTTGACATATCAGGGAGGTTTGTAATGCGACCGTTTCAGCGGGGCGTATGGAGTGCCGGCTTGGCCGTTCTGGCCGCACTGGCCGTCGACGTCGGCGGCGCTCAGGCGCAGAACGCTTATCCCAGCAAGAAAATGACCATGGTGGTGGGCTTCTCCGCCGGCGGCTTCGCCGACACGCTGGCGCGTTTCGTCGGCCAGAAGCTCAGCGACAAGTTCGGCCAATCCGTGGTGATCGAAAATCGTGGCGGCGCGGGCGGCAATACGGCGGCGGCTCAGGTCGCCAAGGCGGACGCCGACGGCTACACCATCCTGGTCATCACCACCGCGATGGCGATCAACGCCTCGCTGTACGAGAAGCTGAACTACTCGATCAACGATCTCACCCCGATCGCGATGCCGGGATCGTCGGCCGAGACCTTCGCGGTTCCGCTCGACCGGCCCGGAACCGTCAAGGATTTCGTCGCTTGGGCAAAGGGGCGGGAATTCACCTTTGCGACGGCAGGCGTCGGCAGCGGCTCGCACGTCGCAGCCGAGCACTTCTACCGCAACCTCGCCAAGATCAAGGGATCGCACGTTCCGTTCCGCGGCGGCTCGCTCGCGATGCAGGCGGTGCTTGGCGGACAGGTGGACAGCATCACTGCGTCGCTGGGGACCAATCCGCATATCCTGGCCGGAAAGCTCAAGGGGCTCGCCGTCGCCAGCGCCAAGCGCAATCCGGTGATCCCGAACGTGCCGACCTTCGCTGAAGCCGGCTATCCCGGATTCGAAGCCGGCTCTTGGGTCGGCTTCTTCGTGCCGGCCAAGACCGATCCCGCGATCGTCAGCAAGCTCAATGCTGCGATCAACGAGATCGTCACGGAAAAGGCCAACAACGCGCATCTGGCCAAGATCGGCTATACGCTGACCGTGCGCTCGGTTCCGGAGTCGCAGACGTTCCTCAAGGGCGAGGTCACGAAGTGGGGACAGTGGGTCAAGAACGTCGGCATCTCGGTGAAGTGACGTCTTGACGATCCCTCACAACAACAGGCGGGCGGTATGACAATCCGCTCGCCGCAAAATCTCATCGCCGGCCTTGCGCTGATCGCTATCGCGCTGATTGCGATCTGGGCGGTGAGCGATCTCCCGCAAGGCAGCCTGCGCATCATCGGGCCGGCAATGATGCCGCGCTGGCTTGCGATCATCGTCGGCGTGATAGGGTTGCTGTTTGTCATCGGCGGATTTGTCGTCGATGGCGAGCCGCTTGAGCGCTGGCATCTGCGCGGGCCGTTCTTCATCTGCACCGGAATGATACTGTTCGCCCTGACGATCCGCACGTTCGGCTTTCTGGTGGCCGGTCCGCTGACCATGCTACTCGTCGGCTACGGCACGACCGAGGTCCGCAGGGTCGAGCTGATCGTGTTCGCCGCCGCGATGACCGCGTTCTGCATCATTCTGTTCGTCTACATCCTCGACCAGGCGATCCCGGTGCTGACGATCCCGGGCACGTCCATCAAGTTCTGACGATGTTCGATCTGTTCTCCAATCTCGGGCTCGGGCTGGCAGTCGCGGTCTCGCTGCAGAACATCGCGCTGTGCTTTGTCGGCTGCCTGCTCGGCACGCTGGTCGGCGTGCTGCCCGGCATCGGTCCGATCGCCACCATCGCGATCCTCTTGCCGATCACGTTCGGGCTGGAGCCGGTGAGTGCGCTGATCATGCTCGCGGGTATCTATTACGGCGCCCAGTACGGCGGCTCGACCACGGCGATCCTGCTCAGCATTCCGGGCGAAACCAGCGCGGTTGTCACCACGCTCGATGGCCACCAGATGGCGCGGCAGGGCCGCGCCGGGATCGCGCTTGGGATCGCGGCAATCGGTTCGTTCTTCGCCGGAACCGTTTCGACGCTGATCATTGCTGCGCTCGCCGATCCGTTGACGCGGCTCGCGCTGGTGTTCGGGCCGGCGGAATATTTCTCGCTGATGGTGATGGGCCTGATCTTTGCCGTCGTGCTGGCGCGCGGCTCGATCTTCAAGGCCATCACCATGGTTCTGATCGGCATCCTGTTGTCGACCATCGGGCCGGACCTCACGACGGGCCAGTTGCGCATGACCTTCGGCATTCCCTGGATGGCCGACGGCATCGAAATCGCCATCCTCGGCATGGGGATGTTCGGCATCGCGGAGGTGTTCAGAAATCTTGAGGCCCGCACCGCGGGGACGGTTTATCGCGGGCGCATCGGCCGGCTGCTGCCCGGTCGCGACGACCTCGCCCAGTCGGCCAAGCCTATTCTGCGCGGCACGGCGGTCGGCGCCGCACTGGGCATCCTGCCCGGCAATGGCGCGGTACTCGGTGCGTTCGCCTCCTATACCATCGAAAAGAAGCTCGCCGCCGACCCCAGCCGCTTCGGCCGAGGCGCAATCGAGGGCGTGGCTGGGCCGGAATCCGCCAACAACGCCGGCGCACAGACCTCGTTCATTCCGCTGCTGACGCTGGGCATTCCCCCTAATGCCGTCATGGCGATCATGGTCGGCGCGATGACGCTGCATGGGATCGTGCCCGGCCCGACCGTGCTGACGCGCTCGCCGGAACTGTTCTGGGGCCTGGTCGCCTCGATGTGGATCGGCAACCTGATGCTGCTGATCATCAACCTGCCGCTGGTCGGGCTGTGGGTGAAATTCCTGCAGGTGCCGTACCGGTTGATGTTCGTCGGCATCGTGATCTTCTGCTGCATCGGCGTCTATTCGATCAACCGCGAGCCGGGCGACATCATCATCCTCACCGCGCTTGCGATGTTCGGGTATGCGCTCAGCAAGTTCAATTTCGAGCCGGCGCCCATGACATTGGGTTTCGTGCTTGGGCGCATGATGGAAGAGAACCTGCGGCAGGCGCTGATCATCTCGCATGGGAGCTTCACGACTTTCGTCGAACGGCCGTTGTCGGCCTTCCTGCTGGCGGTGGCCGTTGTGCTGCTGGTGATCGCGTTGTCGCCGGCCATCAAGCGGAGCCGCGAGAAGGCGTTCGTGGAGAGCGACGAGTAGTGGCACCGCGCGGCTATTCCGCTAACATTCGACCGCTCCGCGGCCGCCACAAAGGAACAGTTCCATGCGAAGCTTCCAAGTCCGGGCCTGCGGCGAGCCGCTGCAATGCGTCGAGACCACCACGCCGCAGCCGAAGGGCACCGAGGTGCTGCTGCGGCTCCTGGCGGCCGGTGTGTGCCACAGCGATCTGCACATCTGGGACGGCTACTATGACATCGGTGGCGGCAAGCGCATCAACCTCGCCGACCGCGGCGTGACGCTGCCGCTGACGATGGGCCATGAGAATGTCGGCGAGGTGGTCGCGGTCGGTCCCGATGCGAAAGGTGTGAAGGTCGGCGACCGGCGCATCGCGTTTCCCTGGATGGGTTGCGGGGCCTGTGCGGTGTGCAAGCGCGAGCAGGAGCAGCTTTGCACCGCGCCGTGCTTCCTTGGCGTGTTCCGCGCCGGCGGCTACAGCGACCATCTCATGATGCCGCACCCGCGCTATCTCATCGACTATGGCGATATCCCGGCCGAGCAGGCAGCGCCGCTTGCCTGCTCGGGCGTCACCACCTACGGGGCGCTGAAGAAAATCGGCCAGGACGTGCTCGAGCGTGAGGCGGTGGTGATCGTCGGCGCCGGCGGGCTTGGACTCATGTGCATGTCGATCCTCAAGGCCATGAAGGGCCGCGGCGCCATCGTGCTCGATATCGACGCTAAGAAGCGCGAGGCGGCGATGAAGGCCGGCGCGCTGGCCGCGATCGATCCCAACGCGCCGGATGCGCGCCAGCAGATCGTGGATGCGGCGGGTGGCGCGCTGTGGGCGGCGGTTGACCTCGTCGGCTCGTCGAGCACCGTGCAGCTCTGCATCGACTCCCTTACCAAGGGCGGCGCACTGATCGTCGTCGGCCTCTATGGCGGCGCCATCACCATCCCGACGCCGTATCTTCCGCTGCGCGCGCTGGCGGTGCGCGGCTCGTATACGGGCAGCCTCGGCGAGTTGAAGGAACTGGTCGAACTGGTCCGCAGTGCGCCGCTGCCCTATGTGCCGACGCGCGTGCGGCCGCTCGACGAGGCGAATGCCGCACTCGCCGATCTCAAGGCCGGCAAGGTCATCGGCCGGCAGGTGCTGGGACCGGGGCGGTAACGACAGAAAGCATGGGTCGCCGTTCGCGGGGACGACCAGCTTGAGACTGCCAATGTCCCTTTATGCCTTCTGGCTGCCGCTCCTGGTGAAGATGGCCGTGACCGCGGCCTTCGTCATCGTGGCGACGAAAGCGGCCGAGCGGGCCGGCGCGCTGGTGGCCGGCATGATCGCGACACTGCCGATTGCGGCCGGGCCGTCTTACGTGTTCCTCGCGCTGGAACACGACTCCACCTTCATCGCCGACAGCGCGTTGGCCAGCCTCGTGGTCAACGCCGCCACCGGCATCATGGCGCTGGTCTACGCGTCGCTGGCGCAGCGGCGCGGGCTCATGTTGAGCCTCGCGGCCGCGCTGTGCGTCTGGTTCGGCCTTGCGGCGATCGTCCGCGTGATTCCGTGGACCACGGCGGCCGCGGTCGTCTTCAACGTCGTCGTGTTCACGGCCTGCATCGGGATCGGCAACCGCTTCAGCCACGTGCGAATGCCGCCGGTGCGGCAATACTGGTACGACGTGCCGATGCGAGCCCTCCTGGTCGGCCTCTTGGTGGCGACGGTGGTCGAACTCAGCAACCGGCTTGGCGCAACAGTCACCGGCACTCTTGCCGTGTTCCCGATCGTCGTCACCAGCCTGATGGCGATCCTGCATCCGCGCATCGGCGGGCCGGCGACCGCGGCAGTGATCGCGCACACGATCTCGGGACTGGTCGGGTTCTCGCTCTGCTGCCTGACCGCTCACCTGCTGGTGATGCCGCTCGGGACGCCGCTCGGTCTCGCGATCGCGTTGGCGGTCTCGATCGCCGCCAACATGGGGATCGGAATGACGCGCCGCGCATTGGCGGCGCGTCAAGCCGGAACTACTTCTGCTTGATCTGCAGATTCTGGTCCTTGATCACCTTCGCCCACAGCACCGATTCCTCCTTGAGCGCGGCGGCGAATTCCTCAGGCGAACTCAGCATCGGCGTGTAGAGCTGCTTCTTCACGAATCGATCGTAGATCGCCGGATCGTTGATGGCTTCGGCAACGTCCTTGTTGATCTTCGTGATGATGTCCTTTGACACGCCCGCGGTTGTGGCCATGCCGAACCAGGTGCCGGCGTCATAGCCGGGGACGCTTTCGCGCGTGGTCGGCAGGTCGGGATGCTCGGGCAATCGTTTGGCGCTGCCGACCGCCAGCATCTTCACCTTGCCGGCCTTGGTGGCGCCGAGCGCGGAGGTCAGGCTGATCAGCATCATGTCGATATGACCGCCGGTGAGATCGTTGAACGCAGGCGTCGCGCCGCGATAGTGCGCCGCCACCATTTTGATGCCGGCCGCCTGTTCGAGCAGCGCCATGTTGACATGCGGGCCGGAGCCGACGCCTGCAGTACCGTAGGTCAGCTTCCCGGGCTGCTGCTTGGCCAGCTTGACCACGTCCGCGAGCGAATTCGCCGCCATATCCTTCTTCACGATCAGAGCGTGGTGGATACGCACCAGCCCGGTGATCGGCACGAGGTCGCTCATCTTGTAGGGCAGCTTCTCGGCCGGATACATGTGAGGATTGAGGACGAAAGTTCCGCGCTCGGCGACCAGAATGGTGTGACCGTCGGGCGCAGCCTGGGTGACCGCCATGGCGCCGAGGATGTGGCCGGCGCCGCCCTTGTTCTCGATCACGATCTGCTGCCCCCATTTCTGTGAGAGCTGCTGCGCGATCGCGCGCGCGACCACGTCGGTAACGCCGCCCGCCGAGGCCGTTACGACAAAGGTGACAGTCTTGGTCGGCCAGGACTGCGCCTGGGCCGTCGTCGTGCCGATTAGGCAAACGACCGCAATCAAAGCGGAAAACCAGTGCCTCATGGTGCGCCCCTCCTGGCGGCTGCGTTAGCTCCCGCGGGCTTGCCTTGATCGTGCCCGCCCATTGAGATGGGCAACCTACCACACGATCATTTTCGACCGCTATGTCTGCCTTGTCGCAGCTTTGAGCTTTAGCGCATAGAGCGCCTCGAGCGCCTCGCGTGGCGACAGGTCGTCAGGGTTGAGAGCCGCCACGGCTGCGCGCAGCGCCTCGGCTGCCGAATCCTGCGGGGGGGAGGCGGTCTGCCGTGCCGTTGCCGCAAACAGCGGCAGATCGTCGATCAGGCGGCGCGCCGGAGAGGATCGGTCCTCGGCTTCGAGCTGCGTCAGCACCACCTTGGCGCGTTCGATTACCGCGGCTGGTAGGCCGGCGAGCTTGGCCACCTGGATCCCATAGGAACGGTCGGCGGCTCCGGGCACGACCTCGTGCAGGAACACCACATCGCCCTGCCATTCCTTGACGCGCACGGTAGCGTTGTGGAGCCGCGGCAGCTTGGCGGAAAGCGCCGTAAGCTCATGGAAGTGCGTGGCGAACAACGCGCGGCAGCGGTTGGCTTCATGCAGGTGCTCGATCGTCGCCCAGGCGATAGACAGCCCGTCGAAGGTTGCGGTACCGCGGCCGATCTCGTCGAGAATGACGAACGAACGCTCGCCCGCCTGATTGAGGATCGCCGCCGTCTCGACCATCTCGACCATGAAGGTCGAGCGTCCGCGCGCAAGATCGTCCGCCGCGCCCACGCGCGAGAACAGCCGGTCGACGATGCCGATGTGCGCGCGCCGCGCCGGGACGAAGCTGCCCATCTGTGCCAGCACGGCGATCAGCGCATTCTGCCGGAGGAACGTCGACTTGCCAGCCATGTTGGGGCCGGTCAGCAGCCAGATGCGGCCTCCTTTGCCCCCACCCTTTCCCTCCCCCGCGTGCGGGGGAGGGTAGAGAGGGGGCGGCGGAGACAGATCGCAGTCGTTGGCGACGAACGGTGCGCCGTCGCGCGTCAGCGCCTGCTCGACGACGGGATGCCGTCCGGCCTCCACCTCGAAGCGCAGCGACGTATCGATCTCCGGCCGGGTGAAGTCGCGTTCGACCGCAAGCAGCGCAAGCGCGGCTTCGACGTCCAGCACCGCGAGCGCCTCGGCGGCCTCCTTGATGGAATCCGCATTCGCGGTGACGACGTTGGTGAGCCGCTCGAAGATGTCCAGCTCCAACCCGAGCGCTCGGTCGCCGGCGCTGACGATCTTGGCTTCCAGTTCGCCCAGCTCGGTGGTCGAGAAGCGCACCTGTCCGGCGAGCGTCTGCCGGTGGATGAAGCCTGCGTTAAGCGGCGGCTTCATCAGCTTTTCGCCATGCTGCGCGCTCACCTCGATGAAGTAGCCGAGCACATTGTTGTGCTTGACCTTCAGCGCCTTGACGCCGGTTTCGTCCGCGTACCGCGCCTGCAAGGCGGCGATCACGCGCCGCGACTCGTCGCGCAACGCGCGCGCTTCGTCGAGCGCGGCAGCGTGGCCCTGGCGGACAAAGCCTCCGTCGCGCTTCAGCGCGGGGAGTTCGTCAGCGAGCGCTGCCTCCAGCTGCGCCACGATGCCAGGATCGGGACGGCACAGCGCGGCAACGGCTTGCCTGATTTCGGCAGGCGCATCGGCCATCGCGTCGAGGCGGCGCGCCAATTCCGACGCGCTCTCAAGCCCATCGCGGATTGCCGCGAGATCGCGCGGCCCGCCGCGCCCGACCACCAGCCGCGAGAGCGCGCGGGCGAGATCGGGAACCTTGCGCAACTGCGCGCGCAGGTCGCTGCGTGCGCCCGTGTCGGCGACCAGCGCTTCGACCGCATCGAGCCGCGCGCGGATCGCATCGGGGTCGGTGAGCGGCGCCGCCAGACGCCGCGCGAGTAGCCGGCCGCCGGCCGAGGTCACGGTACGGTCGATGGCGTCGAGCAGGGAACCGCGGCTCTCGCCCGCGAGCGTACGCATCAGTTCGAGATTGCTGCGCGTCGCCTGATCGATGGCGAGCGTCGCGCCCGCCGCCTCGCGCACCGGCGGCGACAGCGGCGGCCGCTTGCCGATCTGCGTGCGCTCCACATAGGTGATGCAGGCCGCGGCGGCGGTCAGCTCCAGCCGCGTCAGATTGCCGAACGCCTCGCTGGTGGCGACGGCGAAGTAAGTCGTCAGCCGCCGCTCGGCGGTCGCACCGTCGAACACATCTTGTCCCAGCGGCGTCACGATATTCGAACTGCGCAGAAAGCCGGCGAGGTCGGGATCGTTGTAGAGGGAATCCGAGACGATCATCTCGCCCGGCTCAAGCCGTGCGATTTCCGCCGCCAGCATGGCGTGCTCGCATTCGGCGATGCGGAACTCGCCGGTGGAGATATCGATCCAGGCGAGCGCCAGCCGCGCTGGGCCGTCGCTTGAGCCGCGCGCCCGCGCAATCGCCAGGAGGTAATTGTTGCGCCGGGCATCGAGCAGCGTGTCTTCGGTGAGCGTGCCGGGCGTCACCAAGCGGATCACGTCGCGGCGCACCACGCTCTTCGATCCGCGCTTCTTTGCTTCCGCCGGATCCTCCAATTGCTCGCAGACGGCGACGCGGTGGCCGAGCGCGATGAGCCGGTGCAGGTATTCGTCCGCGCGCTCGATGGGTACGCCGCACATCGGAATGTCCTGGCCGAGATGCTTGCCGCGCTTTGTCAGCATGATGCCAAGCGCGCGCGAGGCGACTTCGGCGTCGTCGAAGAACATCTCGTAGAAATCGCCCATCCGATAGAACAACAGGCAGTCCGGATTGGCGGCCTTGATCTCGATGTACTGCTCCATCATCGGCGTGACGCGGCCGGGGTCGTCGCCTTTCGCGGCCGCGCGGCCCTGCGAATCGGCAGCGTTTGTCACATCCGTGGTGGAGGTCGCATCCATGGCGGAGACGCTAGCAGAAGCGGGCAGGGGATTCAGCCAGCGATTGCTGCGACTCACAAGCTCTCCCCGTCACCCTGAGGTGCGAGCGAAGCGAGCCATCGCAAGTCGGCTGTAGCCGACTTGCGCACTCAACGATCCAATGTCGGGTAAACCCGACATTGGTGGACGACGGCCTGCAACTCGCGGCCATCCTTCGAGGGCCATGCTGCGATGGCCGCCTCAGGATGACGGCGGTGTGTGTGGGGCGTGATAGCTCATGCAATCTCCGCCGCTTTCCGCGCCCCGGAAATCATCGAAGTCTCCAGCATGTGCTTGCGCGCACGCTCGGGGTCGTTGGCGACGGCGACGAGCTCGGTCAGGTGCTGCCGCTGAACCGCCGGATCGCGCTCTTCCAGAAGCCGCTTGTTGCGGATCGACATGCGCTGCACCTCGTCGATGCATGTCGCGCGGCGCTGCCGCACATAACGGTCGAGTAGCGATTCATCGGCCTCGCCGCGCCAGACCTGTATCAGCTTCTCAGACAGATTGACGGCGTCGTGAATGCCGGAATTGAGCCCGAAGCCGCCGACGGGGTTGTTCAGGTGCGCGGCGTCGCCGGCGAGCAGCACGCGGCCCTGGCGGAAGTCCTTGGCGACACGCTGGTGCACCCGGTAGATGCTCTTGTATCGAATCTCGTAGCGTTCCGGGCGCGCAACCAGTCCCTGCATGCGGCTCTCGACATTCTGCTCGCTGAGCAGTTCGTCTTCGGATCGGTCCCCGTGACACGGGAAGGCCGCGCGCCATAGACCGGGCGGCCCTTCGTCCGGCACTTTGAACACCGCCGCCCATTCCACCGGATCGGACAGGTAGGAGTTCATCGCGTAGCCGTGCTGGCCCAGGTCGTAGGGCGTGCTCACGACCAGAAACTGTTCCGGATAGGTGAAGCCCTCGAACTCGATGCCCGTCGTGCGGCGAACGGTGCTGCGCCCACCGTCGGCGGCGATCAGCCAGGAACCTTCGAGCGCGATTGCCTCGTCATCCGCTTCGACTTCGACATGGACGCGGTCCGCATCCTGCTTAAATCCGGTGACGCGGTGGCTGAAGCGTATGTCGACCTCGGTCTCCTTGCGGATGATGTCGAGCTGGATCGGCGTGACGCGATGCTGTTCGATGTGCAGGCGATACGGATAGGGCGTGATGTCCCTGAGCAAGCCGAGATCGAACTCGGCAATCAAGTCGCTCCGCCGGTCGCGAATCTGCCAGCGCCGCACCTGGATGCCGGTCTCGTGCATGCGCTGGGTGACGCCGTACGGCGCCATCATCTCCTGGGTCGGCGGGTGGAACGTGCCGGCGCGCAGGTCGTGGGTCAGGCCAGGCTCCGCCTCGCACAGAATTACCGGAATGCCCGCCTTGCCGAGCGCGAGCGCCGCCATCAGGCCGGTCGGTCCGGCGCCGGCGATGATGACGGGGAGGGTGGTCATGGCGCGCAGCACACTCCAG
>Ga0299913_10005738_pt1 | contig 10654 bp, 9 predicted proteins | sample RVTome_9_FD_201360 | JGI IMG/M metagenome (GOLD analysis project Ga0299913, IMG submission 201360) | Soil microbial communities from uranium-contaminated site in the Upper Colorado River Basin, Wyoming, United States - RVT155D38 (version 2) ... | reverse complement strand
CTCGCCCGCGGCGGTGGGAGCTTCGAGGACCTGCTCCCGTTCAGCTCCGAGCTCGTCGTGCGCGCGGTCGCATCCTGCCCCGTCCCGGTCGTCTCCGCCGTCGGGCACGAGCAGGACACGCCCCTGTGCGACCTCGCCGCGGACGTCCGAGCGGCGACGCCGACCGCGGCCGGGGCCGTCGTGGTGCCGGACGAGCAGGAGCTCCGCGCGGCGCTCGAGGCCGGCCGGCGGCGCCTCGGGCTTTCCGTGCGAACGCTCCTCGACCGCGACCTGGCGAAGCTCGCGCACACCGGACAACGGCTGCGAGCGGCACCCGGGCTGTTGCTCGAGCGCCGCCGGTCAGCGCTGGATCGCTCCGGCGCGCGTCTCCAGGCGCTCTCGCCGCTGGCGACCCTCGGCCGCGGCTACGCGATCGTGCGCGCCGGAGGTCAGGCCCTGCGCGAGGCCGGCGCCGTCGCAGCGGGAGACGCACTCGGCATCGAGCTCGCGTCCGGGAGCCTCGACGCGCGCGTCGAGAAGGTCAAGCCGTGAGCGACGACCGGTCCTTCGAAGAGCTCCAGCGTGAGCTGGACGACGTCGTCGCCCGGCTGGAGCGCGGCGACGTCCCGGTCGACGAGGCGATCGCTCTCTTCCGGCGCGGAGAGGAGCTCTATCGCGCCTGCGTCGAGCGCCTGCAAGCAGCCGAGCTCCGGATCGAGGACATCTCGCCGAGCGATGCGCGAGGCGCGTGACAGAGAGCGGGCCGATGGTGTATGAATCGCTCCGTGGCCAAGCCGTCGTCTGACCTGCTTCGGGGTGTGAACCTCTTCTCGGGCCTCGACGACCGCGAGCTCGAGAACCTCGCTGACGAGTTCAACGAGCGCCGCTTCTCGGCCGGGGACGCGATCGCCCTGGAGGGCGAGGGAGGCCTCATGTTCTTCATCGTGGAGAACGGCGAGGCGACCGTCGAAGTGCAGGGATCCGAGGTGGGCCGCCTCGGCCCCGGGGACGCGTTCGGCGAGATCGCGCTCATCGACCGGCGCCCGCGCACCGCGACGGTGACTGCGGTCACCGACCTGCGGACGTTCGGTCTTCCGGTGTTCGTCTTCCGCCCGTACATCGAGGCCCGGCCGCAGGTCGCCTGGAAGCTGCTCGAGGCGATGGCCGACCGGCTCGCCGCGGCCGAGAGCCGGTAGAAGCTCGCGTCGCCCGGGCGAGGCAAGCCTCGCCCCCTACGCCGCCAGCCGCGTTCCGAGCGCGACGAGGTCGGCTTCGGCCGCCGCCGGGTCGCCGGAGAGCGCGACGGTCTCGACTTCATCGAGCTCCAGATCGACGAGGCCACCGAAGACGACGCAGCGCACGCCCGCTCTGTCGGCACGACGCGCGACCTCGCCCGGCACCTTGCCCTCGACCGTCGTCGCGTCGACTCGCCCCTCGCCGGTGACGACGAGGTCGCAGCCCGCGAGGCGCGCGTCGAAGCCGACGAGGTCGAGCACGGCGGGCGCACCGGGCACGAGCTCGGCCCCGAGCGACGCGAGCGCCGCCCCGAGGCCGCCGGCCGCGCCTGAGCCGGGGAGCTCGGCGAACGGCCGCACCGCGTCCATGGCCGCGAGTCGCCCCTCGAGAACGACCACATCCGCGGGCGAAGCGCCCTTCTGCGGGCCGAAGACACGCGCAGCATCCGCGAGCCGCGTCCTCACGTCGCAGAGCGCGAGCGTCGGCACCGGAAGCGAGTCCACGACCTGGCGCAGTCCCGCCCCGCCGTCCATCGTTGCGGTCCCTCCGAGGGCGACGAGCAACCGCTGCGGCTTCTCGCTGAGCGCGGCCAGCAGCAGCTCGCCGAGCCCGCGGCTCGATGCCCGCAGCGGATCGCGCTCGTCCTCGGCCAGGAGCGGCAGGCCGATCGCGGCTGCCGCCTCGACTACAACGGTCCCGTCGTCGAGCACGAGAAAGCGCGCGCGAATCTGCCGGCCGAGCGGATCCGCAACGTGCGCGTACGACCACTCACCGCCGAGCGCGGCCACGAGCGCCTCGGCGGTTCCCTCGCCGCCGTCGGCGACGGGAAGCTCGACGGCCTCGCTTCCGGCCTCCCGCACGCCGCGGGCCAGCGCGGCAGCTGCCGCCTGTGCCGAGAGGACGCCCTTGAGGCTAGCGGGACACAGGAGCGCCCTCACGGGCCGGCTCCGCCTCGAGCTCCTCGACCATCTCGCGTGCCTCCTCGACCGCGTTCTCGGAGGATTCGCCCTCGTCCTCGAGACGCCGCAGCATCGCGAACGAGATCCCCTCGCGAGTGAGGGCGATGACCCCGAGGCCGACGCCGCACGCGATCTCGAGCGCCTGCAGCGCCAGGCCGTACGCAAACCCGGTCGCGTACGGCACGCCATAGTTGCGAAGGGGGATCGCGACCGCCGCCTGCACGAGCCCCACGTTCCCGGGCCAGAGCGGGAGGATCGTCGCGACGTTCATGAGCACGAGCACGAGACCGGCCGCTGGCAGGCCCGCGTCGATCCCGAACGCCTGCATCGCCGCGAAGACGGCCATGAGCTGGAGGAACCAGCCGGCGCACTGGAGAACGATCGCCCCGGCCAGCGGCGCGGGAGCGTTCAGCACGGAGAGGCCCTGACGCGCCATCCCGAGCAGATGGCGGATCTGGCCCACGCCCTCGCGCACTACGGGGCGGTGTCCGCGGCGGGCGCTCAACCAGGCGACCGTGAACAGCGTCGCGCCTCCGAGCACCGTGATCCAGAGCCCGACGACTGCCCAGTGCGGGACCTCTGCCGTAAAGAGCACCCAGACGACGAGGATCGTCGCCGGGACCAGGTCGAAGAGTCGATGCGCGAAGACCGTGCCGACGAGCGCGGCCGTCGTTCCCGGAGGCGCGTCCGTCAGGTGGCGGCGCAGCGTCGCCACGCGGGCGAGCTCCCCGAGGCGGCCCGGGACCACCGCGTTCGCGAACAGCCCGACGCCGAACGCGGAGAGCACGTGGATCAGGCGCGGATGGTGCTTCGGCGGCAGTGCCTGCCCGATGGTGAGCGACCACGAGAGCGCACGGAAGAGCGTCGACGCAACGTTGAGGAGGAGCGCCAGGACGATCCAGCTCCAGACCACGAAGCGGAACGCGTTCCAGACCGCCCCCCAGTCGGGGCCCTGCCACCAGAAGACCACCAGTGCCAGCGCCACGAGGGCGACCAGCATCGAGGCTTGGACCCAGGGGCTCCGCCAGGCGCCACGCAGTGCCGTCACGCGGCTCGGACCTCGCCGTCGACATCGGCTCGGGTCGTCAGTCCGGTCACCTGCTCGTAGATCTTCTCGAGCCGCTGGGCGAGGCGTGGCCAGGAATAGCGGTCCACTGCGAGCTCGCGCGCCGCCGCTCCCATCGCGGCGCGGCGCGGCTCGTCGGCGACGAGCTCCGCGACCGCGTCGACGAGGGTGTCGGTGTCGCCGGACGGCACGGCGACGGAGGCCGACGGGTCGAGCACCTCGCGGTACCCGGGTATGTCCGACGCGACGGCCGGCAGAGCGCAGGCGAACGCGCGCGTCAGCACCATCCCGAAGCTCTCTTGCCCGAGCGACGGCGCCACCAGCGCCTTCGTTCGCAGAAGCGTCTCCGTCAGCTCCTCCTGGCTCAGGAAGCCGACGACGTCGATGCCCTCGTCCGCGACGCCGAGCCGGGACAAGAGCAGCCGGACCGCGAGCGGATCGGCGCCCGCGACCGTCAGCCGCAGGCCCGTGCGGCGCCGGATCTCCGGCCACGCCCTGAGCAAGACCTGGAGCCCCTTCCGCGGCTCCTGCCTCCCGGCGAAGACGATCCGATGCTCCCGGTCGCCCGCCGGTGCGGACTCAGGCACGAGCACGCCGTTCGGGAGCACCTCGTACTCGCCCGGAAGCCACCGCTCCTGCGAGACCCGCGCGCGCTCGGACACGGCGATCCGGTAGTCGATGCGGTCGATCAGGAATCCCCAGAGCGGCTTGCCGAACTTCATCCAGCCGAGGTCCCCGGACGCGTGGAAGGTCGCGACGACGGGCGTCCGCGCCATCGCGAGCGTCGCGGTGCAGATCGCCGGCGTCATCGGCTCGTGCAGGTGGAGCACGTCGAACCGCTCGCGCTCGAGGGCCCGCTGGATGCGGAAGTACGCGCGCGGGGAGAGCACGATGTTCGGGAGCGAGCCGTTGGCCGGGACGATGACCGAGCGCCCGACCGGGATCACATTCGGCGGCGGGTCGCCGTGCCGGCCCACACGGGGGTGGAGGACGCGCGTGAACTGCCCGGGCGGATCGTTGCCCATGAGCAGCCGGACGTCGTGGCCCAAGTCTTCGAGCGCCGCGGCCTGTAGCTCGGCGTGCTCGATCACTGCGCCCCAGAACGACCACGAGAACGGGACGACGATCCCGATCTTCATCACCGTGAGCCTAACTATCCGCGCAGACCGGAATCCGCTAGCGCGGATTCCGGTCGCGCAAAGCAAACCCCTCTCTATGTGCTCGGGACCGGAATCGCCGGGTTTGATACCGATCTCATGTCGAAATACGAGTCGGCTAGGCTGCTGGGAGATGCGGCCCGACGGCCTCCACCACGTCACCTGCATCACGGGCGACGCCCCGCGGAACGTCGACTTCTACACGCGCGTGCTCGGGCTCAGGCTCGTCAAGAAGACGGTCAACCAGGACGATCCGACGGTCTACCACCTCTTCTACGCGGACGACCTGGGGAGCGCCGGTAGCGACATCACGTTCTTCGAGTATCCGAGAGCCCGGCGCGGCCGAGCGGGCGACGGCATGATCCACACGATCGCCTGGCGAGTCGGCTCGGACGACGCGCTCGACTTCTGGGAGAAGCGCCTCGCGTCCGAGACCGAGGTCGTCGAGCGGGACAATGCGGGGCTGGCGTTCGAGGACCCGGAAGGCCTGAGGCACGAGCTCGCGGCCGTCGAGACGAGCGACGCTCCTCTCGTGGCCGAGCACCCGGAGATTCCGGCCGAGCTCGCGCTCCAGGGCTTCGACGGCGTCCGTGCGTACGCGGGCGAGCCGGACGCGAGTCGCGAGACCATCGAAGGCGTGCTCGGCTTCGAGTCGCGCGGCGAGAGGGCGTGGGAGGCGCGCGGCCCGAGCCGCGGCGGCTCTTACGCGTACGACCAGCCGCCACCCGAACGCGGCATCCCGGGCGCCGGCACCGTGCATCACGTCGCCTGGGCCTCGACGATGGAGGACCACGCGAGCTGGCACGAGCGCGTCGTGGAGGCGGGCCTCCACCCGAGCCCGATCATCGACCGCTTCTGGTTCCGCTCGATCTACTTCCGCGAGCCGAGCGGCGTCCTCTTCGAGCTCGCGACCCTCGGCCCGGGCTTCACCGTCGACGAGGATCAGGAGCACCTCGGTGAGAGCCTCGTCCTCCCACCCGCGTTCGAGCACCTCCGCGCGCAGATCGAGCCGGTGCTGACACCGCTGCCCGATCCGCGACCGGCCCTCCGCCGGTAGTTGTACGGGCGAGGGCGAGCCTCGCCCCTACTCAGTGGTGCGCATGCGCGACTGCGTGGCCCTTGCCCCGGGAGATGAGGGCGCGGTTGACCAGGAAGGTCGGACCCCACGCGACCGCCAGCGCGATCGCGAGCGAGCCCCAGAAGAGCAGGTCGCCGAGGCAGGCGTCCATCGCACCCGGCCAGAGGAGGAGGATGGCGTTGTCCACGAACTCCATCGTCGCGATCGAGAGCGTGTCGGCCGCGAGGGCGATCGGCAGCGCGGCGGCAACCGCGAGCCCGGAGCGGAAGAGCGGGATCAGCGTGAGCAGGTAGCCGAAGAAGAACGCGAGGGCGACTGCGAGCGCGATCGAGGCCGCGCCCCCCAGCCCCACCACGTGGCGAGCACCATCCCGAGCACCTCGCCGATCCCGCAGCCGGTGAGGCAGTGGTTGGTGGCCCGCACCGCTAGGCGGTTGACGGGCATCGGCCAACAGTAGACTGCGCGCCCACGATGGTCGGCGCGGGCCTCGCGGAGCTCCATACCCATCTCGGAGGCTCGGTCGCGTCCGAGATCCTCTGGAGCCTCGCGCACGAGCAGGGCATCGCGCTCCCCGTGAAGGACTTCTGGGAGTTCGACGCGCTCGTGACAGTCTCCGACCCGCGCGGCGTGCGCGGGCTCGACGAGCTCGACAAGATCTACCACTGGACCGAGCTGATCCAGTCGTCGCCCATCGCGGTCGAGCGCTCCGTGCACGCCGCCATCGGCGGGGCGTACCGCTCGCAGGGGATCACGACGCTCGAGCTCCGCTTCAACCCGATGAAACGGAACCGCGGCGGCGAGCGCGACCTCGACCACATCATCCTCGCCGCGGTCCGCGGGCTCGACCTCGCGAGCCTCGAGTACCCCCAGGTGCGCGCGGGCCTGATCCTGATGATGGATCGCACCTTCGACCGGCGGCTGAACGAGATCATCGTCGAGAAGGCGAGCCGCTGGGCGAGCCGGGGGATCGTGGGCGTCGACATCGCCGGGCCGCGCCCGGACGGCGGGCGCTACGACTACACGCAGATCGGGCCGATGGTGGAGGCGGCGCGCGAGGCGGGCCTCGGCGTCACGATCCACGTCGGCGAGGAGGGCGGCGACATCGGGCGCGAGGAGACCGCGGAGGTCGCCGAGCGACTACGGCCGGATCGGATCGGACACGGGATCCTCGCCGCGAGCGACCCCGAGCTGATGCACACGCTTCGCGACCTCGGCACCGTGCTCGAGATCTGCCCCACTTCGAATCTGCTCACGGGCGCCCTCGAGGGCGAGGACGCGCTCCGCGAGACCATTCGGCGCTTCGTCGACCACGGCGTCGCCTTCACGATCGCGACCGACGGCCCGGAGATGATGCGGACGCACCTGCGGGACGAGTTCGAGCTGCTGCTGCGGATCGGCGCGCTCGACGAGGACGAGCTGCGCGAGGCGAACGCCCGCGGCCATGCCGCGGCCTTCAGGCGGCGCGCGGCGGTTCCGGCGTAACGCCGTTCACGGCCTCCGTCAACTCGCGCAGGAGCGACCGCACCTCGCCCGGCCCGACGACGTGGACGTGCTCGCGGGGGCCGCCGTCCGAGCGCGTGCTCGGAAGCAACCCGCCGACGTGGCCCGCGATCGACCCGGACGGGAGCGCGTCCAGGAGATCGTGGTCGGTGCGGTCGTCTCCGAGCCCGAGCACGAAGCGCGTCTGCTCCTTGCCGTCGGGGAAGACGTCCCGCACGTACAAGCCCTTGTCGACGCCGCGCGCGCGCACCTCGATGACGCGGTGCCCGAGCAACACCTCGGCCGGCGCCCCCGCGAGGTGCTGACCGAGGTCGTTCAGGAGCTCGTGGGCGCGCCACGAGCCGTACTCCGGCTCCGCCTCCCGGTAGTGCCACGCCACGCTGCACGACTTCCGCTCGACGTGCGTGCCCGGGACGTCGGCTGCGACGCGCCGCAGCAGGCGCTCGATCGGCCGCATCCAGCCCAGGTCGAGCTCGACGAGCGTGCGCCATTCCTCCCCGGGCCGCCTGGCGAGGTAGCCGTGCTCGGCGCACAGATGGAGATGTAGCTGGCCGAACCATTGCTCGAGATTCCGGCGGCGGCGCCCGCTCACGATGTGGACGTCCGTCCCGGGTAACGCGGCGAGAGCGCGCAGGATCTCGCGGATCTCGCCCGTCGGGATGGCGAGATCGGGGTGCACCTCGATCTCGCGGAGCGTCCCGTCGTAGTCGAGGAGGATCGAGCGCGTCCGCGCGCGCACGAAGCGCCGAACGAGCCGTTCGCGAACCTCGCCCTCCACGTCGGAAGGAGGCTTGCGCCGCCGGTCGCGCCTCGAGTAGCGGCCGAGGCGGGTGAGGAAGCCGTCCGCCCACTTCCGGCAGTCGAGCGCCTCGACGCGCTTCGACATCGTCTCCAGCCGTCGGCGGCGTTCCGGAAGGTCGAGCTGGAGCGCGGTTCCGAGCCGCTCCACGACGCCGTCCACGTTCCACGGGTTCACGAGCAGCGCTCCGGGGAGGACCTGCGCCGAGCCGGCGAGCTCCGAGAGAAGGAGCGACCCCCGCCAGCGCCCGGGCAGACCCGGCTCCGACTGGCAGAAGACGAACTCGTGCGCGACCAGGTTCATGCCGTCGCGGAGTGGCGTGACCATCATCACGTCCGCGCGCCGGTAGAGCGCGACGAGCCCGGGCTTGGAGAGGTTGCGGTGCAGGTACTCGACCGGCGTGATTCCCGGCTGACCGAAGCGACCGTTGATCCGCGAGATCAGAAGCTCGATGTCGTTTCGCTGCTGCTGGTACTCGGGGCTCTCCAGGCGCGACGGCACGAGCACCTGGAGCATCGTCGTCTGACGCGCGCGCGAAGGATCCTGCTCGAGCAGGCGCTCGAAGGCGAGCAGCTTCTGCGGGATCCCCTTCGTGTAGTCGAGCCGCTCGACGCCGAGCACGAGCGTGCGCCCGGCGTACTGCTCCTCGAGCTGGTCGAGGAGACGCGCCGTCTCCGGATCGCGAAGCGTGTCCTGGAAGCCGAGCGTGTCGATCCCGATCGGGTCGACGCCGATGCCGACTCGGCGGTTGGTGACCTCGATCGCGTCCGGGGCCGAGTCGACGCCGAGGATCCGCAGGCACGAGGAGCGGAAGTGGCGCGCGTAGTCCCCGACCTGGAAGCTCACGTAGTCGGCGCCGAGGAGCCCACGGAGGACCTCCTCGCGCGACGGCAGCAGGCGGTAGACCTCCGACGACGGAAAGGGCGTATGCAGGAAGAAGCCGACGGACAGCCCGGGCGCGCGCCGGCGAAGCATCGCGGGCACCAGCATGAGGTGGAAGTCGTGGACCCACACGCGCGAGTCCGGCCCGGAGCGCTCGATGATCGCCTCCGCGAAGCGCTCGTTGACGTGCGCGTAGCGCTGCCACGCCTCGGCCGTCAGCCGCATCCGGTCGCCGAAGTAGTGGAGGAGCGGCCAGAGCGTGTCGTTGCAGACCCGGCCGTAGAAGTCCTCCTCCTCGTCGGCGGTGAGGAAGATCGGCACGAGGTTGTCGGCGGCGAGCTCCTCGGTGACGGCCGCCTGCAGGTGCTCGGGGACGACCGCCCCCGGCCACCCGATCCAGAGCGCGTCCCCGCGCACGGCCCGCAGCGCGGCCGCGAGCCCGCCCGCGGACTGCGCCACCTGGTACTCGTCCCCCTCGACCGTCAGACGCACCGGCAGGCGGTTGCTCGCGATGACGAGGTTCTTGTATCCGGCGTGCTGGGCCAGCGGTCTCCCTTCCTGCGCTATCTCATCCGGTAGCTAGGTATAGCTTCCCCCGATGGCCTACCGCCTAGGCATCATCGGGAACTGCGCGTACAGCGCGCTCGTGCGCGACGGGTCCGTCGAGTGGATGTGCTGGCCGCGGCCGGACTCGAGCTTCGTCTTCGGTTCGCTCCTCGACGGAGAGAACGGGGGCGTGTTCGCGATCGAGGGCGTCGACGCCGAGACGGTGCACCAGGAGTACATCGAGAACACGAACGTCCTCCGGACGGTGTTCTCGGGGGCGCACGGCGAGTTCGAGCTCTTCGACTTCGCTCCGCGGTTCCTGCTCTACGACCGCTACTACAAGCCGCCGATGCTCGTCCGCGTGATCCGTCCCATCTCGGGGGAGCCGCGCGCGGTCGTCCGCTGCCGGCCGGTGTACGACTACGGGCGACTGCGCCCCACCGCCTGGGCGGCGTCCAACCACGTCGAGTACCGCGACCTGCCAGCTCCCGTCCGGCTCACGACGAACGTGCCGCTCGCGTACATCGAGGACGAGCGCCCGTTCCTGCTCGAGCGCGACCGCCATCTCGTCCTCACCTGGGGGCAGCCGCTCGAGGCTGGCCTCGAGGACACCGCCGAGCGCTTCCTCGAGCGAACGCTCGACTACTGGCGCCGCTGGGTGAAGGGCACGCGCGTCCCGCGCGACTACCAGGGCGAGGTCATCCGCTCCGCGCTCGCGCTCAAGCTCCACCAGTACGAGGACACCGGCGCACTGCTCGCCGCCACGACCACGAGCCTCCCCGAGTACCCGGGCTCCGGGCGCAACTGGGATTACCGCTACTGCTGGCTGCGCGACGCCTACTTCACGTTGAACGCGCTCGAGCGGCTCGGCCACTCGGAGGAGATGGAGCGCTTCCTCGAGTACCTGCGCAACCTCGCCGAGGAGGAGCAGGGCGTGCTCCGTCCCGCGTACCGGATCAACGGCAGCGCGGACGCGCCCGAGCAGGAGCTCGACTGGCTCGACGGCTTCAAGGGCGAGAAGCCGGTTCGGATCGGGAATCAGGCGTTCGAGCACGTCCAGAACGACGTCTACGGGGAGATGGTGCTCGCGGTCTCGCGGCTCTTCCTCGACATCCGCTTCGTCGGGTCGGTGCCGCCGAAGACCGCGCTCGCGACCATCGGCGGGCTCCTGCGGCAGATCGAGGCGAAGCTCGAGGAGCCGGACGCCGGCCCGTGGGAGTTCCGCGAGCGCTGGCGCCTGCACGGGTTCACGGTGCTCATGCACTGGGCCGGCGCGCGGCGCGCGGTGGAGGTGGGCGAGGCTTTGGGGGACGAGGCACTCGTGGCGAAAGCGAGGGAGCTCGAGGAGCGAGCCTTCGAGATCCTCTCGACGCAGCTCTGGAACGGTGAGGTCGGCGCGATCACGCAGGTCGCGGGCGAGCCGCAGCTCGACGCGGCGAACCTGCTCGCCGT
>Ga0299913_10005737_pt1 | contig 10654 bp, 9 predicted proteins | sample RVTome_9_FD_201360 | JGI IMG/M metagenome (GOLD analysis project Ga0299913, IMG submission 201360) | Soil microbial communities from uranium-contaminated site in the Upper Colorado River Basin, Wyoming, United States - RVT155D38 (version 2) ... | reverse complement strand
GCGCACCCTCGCGGGTTGGCGACGCTCTGTACCGGCCATTGTAGCACGTGTGTCGCCCTGGACGTAAGGGCCATGATGACTTGACGTCATCCCCACCTTCCTCCGGTTTGACACCGGCAGTCTCCCTAGAGTGCCCGGCTTTACCCGCTGGTAACTAGGGACGAGGGTTGCGCTCGTTGCGGGACTTAACCCAACATCTCACGACACGAGCTGACGACAGCCATGCAGCACCTGTGCACGGACTCCGAAGAGGGGCCGATGTTTCCACCGGCTTTCCCGTGCATGTCAAGCCCAGGTAAGGTTCTTCGCGTTGCTTCGAATTAAACCACATGCTCCACCGCTTGTGCGGGCCCCCGTCAATTCCTTTGAGTTTCAGCCTTGCGGCCGTACTCCCCAGGCGGGGCACTTACTGCGTTAGCGACGGCACCGGGAGGGTCGCTCCCCCCGACGCCTAGTGCCCATCGTTTACGGCGTGGACTACCAGGGTATCTAATCCTGTTTGCTCCCCACGCTGTCGCGCCTCAGCGTCAGCAACAGCCCAGCAGGCCGCCTTCGCCACTGATGTTCTTCCCGATCTCTACGCATTCCACCGCTACACCGGGAATTCCACCTGCCTCTACTGTGCTCGAGCCTGACAGTTTAGAAGGCAGCCCTGCGGTTAAGCCGCAGGATTTCACCCCCTACTTATCAGGCCGCCTACGCGCCCTTTACGCCCAGTGATTCCGGACAACGCTCGCACCCTCCGTATTACCGCGGCTGCTGGCACGGAGTTAGCCGGTGCTTCCTTTGGAGGTACCGTCACCCGCCTTGCGGCGTATTCGTCCCTCCCGACAGTGGTTTACAATCCGAAGACCGTCATCCCACACGCGGCGTCGCTGCGTCAGACTTTCGTCCATTGCGCAATATTCCCCACTGCTGCCTCCCGTAGGAGTCTGGGCCGTGTCTCAGTCCCAATGTGGCTGGCCATCCTCTCAGACCAGCTACCCGTCGTTGCCTTGGTGAGCCGTTACCTCACCAACTAGCTGATAGGCCGCGAGGCACTCCATCGGCGCATTGCTGCTTTCACCATCCGGGGATGTCCCCGAAAGGTCGTACGCGGTATTACCCGGCCGTTGGGCCGGCTATCCCCCGCCGAAGGTCATGTTCCTCACGTGTTACGCACCCGTCCGCCACTGAACCAGAGTTGCCCCTGGTCCCGTTCGACTTGCATGTGTTAGGCACGCCGCCAGCGTTCGTCCTGAGCCAGGATCAAACTCTCCAATGAGTGCTTGAACAGCTCTAGCCGAACGACCTGGTTAAATCGTCCGAATCACTAATGATCAGAGTAAACCCTCTCCGAACGGCCTCTGTGTCCGTCCAGATCGTAGGGTCCGCACTCCATCACTTCTAGCTCACATCACTTGTCAAAGAGCGTCAAATCGGTCCGGCACCGTTTCGCCGGTAGCCGTTAATGTTAACTACTAAAACGTGCTGGGTCAAGGGTTAAACTTCGGAAGGCGAACCATTTCGCTTGGTACTCCAGCCCCTGAGCCCGCGCTCATCTGGAGCCGCAAAGCCCGTTGCGGATTCCTGAAGCCCGATAATATACCGAAATACTACCTCTTGTCAAGCACGTCGTACCAGCCATCCAAACGCTTTGTGGAATCCTGAACCGAGCCCTTGTCTCTCGAGTTCCCGAGCAGGCATCCCGGTCAGGGACGGCAACTTTAACCCTGCCCCGAGCATGACGCAAGTCACTGAATCGTGACCTCTCCCGCCCGTTCCAACCCCCGTCTAAAGAGAATAGGGCCCAGAGCCTGATTCAGTGCGATGATCCCTACGGTGAGTGTCTGCATCGGAACACCAATGCCTGGCAGGCGATCGGCCACGGTCGTTGCCAGTCCCAGAGCAACCCCTGCCTGCGGAACCAGACCTGTCCACCCATACCGGGTCACGGGCTCTTCGGCTCCGGCCCACCTGCCACCCAGTCGGCCGCTCGTGTAGATGGCCACCATACGCACCAGCACCAGACCGACTACCACAGGCCAGAACCCCACGAACTCCTGGACCCTGAGCTCGGCCCCCGTCATGGCGAAGAAAACCACGAACACCGGTATCGCTGCCTGGTGGAGGGTCTCCACCAGCGGCTCAGCGCGCACCGGCGCCACGTTCTCCACCAGAAACCCTGCGATGACCAGGGTAAGCAGGAGCTCGAAGTGAAGCGCCTCGGCGGCACCAGCGGTGGCAAACACCACGACTACGGCAAAGACGACCAGTTCGCGCTTCACAAAGTGGAGATAGAGACTCATGATGCTTCCGATAACCACCCCTGCCAGAACCGCCTTTAAGACCTCCCAGAGCAGCTGCGCCATGATCTGCGGCGCCCCTGCCGCAGCCCCACCAAGACTCGCCTGGGCGAGGCTGAACGATCCTGTGAAAAGCAGGATGACCACGACGTCGGCCACGAGCACGACCCCGAGTGTGGTTCGCGCAAGGGGACCTCGGGCCCCGGCCTCTGTAAGGAGAGCCAGGGTGACCATGGGGGAGTTGACCGTCAACATCACAGCGAAGAGAAGGGCGACAAAGAAGGCAGGTGAGCCCGAGATCCCGTCCAGGAATGGTATCCAGCGTGAGGAGAGCAATGTCGTAGCTATTACGGCCACTAGTACGAAGGCTGTCTGGAGCACCAGTATCGTCGCGATTACCCTGCCCCGCTGTCGCAGATCGGCCAGCCTGAGCTCCGCCCCTGCGAGAACTGCGATGAGCCCTACCGCGAGCCGCTTCATCATGCCGAGATCGTCGAGAACGCCTGCTGGGACGATCCCCGCCACTGATGGCCCCAGGGCTAGGCCCGCCACCAAATAGCCCAGCAGTCGAGGGACCCTCAGGTCGTGGGCCAGAGCTCCGAAGGTGTCTGCGGTGAGAAGCAGGATCCCAAACAGAAAGAGTGACCGCGGTGCGATGACGCCCTCGGTTGGCGCGCGGAGAGGCTCGAGCAGAACCGCCCCACCCACCAGGAGCATCAGAACCACCAGGCGCCGGATCACTGCCGGAGTGGCTCCGCGACGTGCTCTTCCTTTCGTTCCAGACCGCTGCTCGACGTCGTCCGACCCACCACCTGCCCGATTTCCCGGCTGGCCACTATATCAAACAGGAGAACCGAGACCAGGGTAGCAGTCAGGATGACATCGGCGTTGAGGTCGGGCCGGACCTGGGTGTAATTCACCGCCAACGCCACGGCGATCCCGCCCTGGGCCAGGAGGGCGCGGCCAAGCTTTGGAGTCCTCAACTCAGGCGGTGCGATTACCGCGCCGGCCGTCCATCCCCCGAGAAACCGGGCGCCCAGGCGGACGAGGACGAACAGCGGCGCGACGAACAGCAGCTCAGGAGAGCTCGGGCTCCAGGCGGCGCCCGCGAAGATGAGCAATGCGAGATACACCGGGCGCTCCGTGTTTAGGAGCAGGCGAGTAACGTCCCTGTGGGCGCTTCCGCTGTTCGCCAGAATGAAGCCGAGTACGAGATTGGTGAATATGGGGGACAGGTTGAGGTAGTAACTGGCGCCGCTGGCTACCACGATGGCTCCGGCCAGCGCAACGAAGAGTCTGCTGTTTCCCTCGACCTCGTGGAGGTGCCCTCGGGGACCGAGAAAAAGGTGGAATAACACGCCGCTCGCCACCCCCACGGCCAGGTTGATAACTGCCCATTCCGTGGCTGTCGGCGGGCGCACCTCCAACGAGACCTGGCCCAGGTGAAACACGGCCAGAAGGAGTCCAAATGCCGCCACACCCACCAAGGCATCTATCCGGGCGGTGAGCTGAAGGACCGGGAAAATAGGAGCCACTTGCCCGGCCTTGCGGGAGACAGCATCGATCGCGGCGCTAGAGCTCAGGGTGGCAACCGCGGCCAGCGTGACCGCCTGTACCGTCGCCTCAGGCCATGGATATCCCAGGAGGCTATGAAAGAGGGCGAGGAGAGCCCCCAGGGCGCAGCCGAAAGTGATCAGCGCTTCACTGAAAGCGATTCGGAGGTGAGACGCCTCGATCGTTGCCATCGTCGGGAGCCGGAAATACGTCCCCAGAAGCATTCCCAGCCAGCCCAATGCCAGGCTCACGATCGGGGTAAGGTCCTGCACCTGTTCGGCCCCGAGAAGGCCGGTAATGCGCGGCCCCAACAAGAATCCGATGAAGACATACTCGGCGCCGCCGACGTAACCAAAGCGATCCCGCAGCCGGTCGAAGACCAGATAGGCGAGGATGTATCCAACGGTGATGACCGCCAGTGCCGCAAGAGTCGTCTGCATGGTGCTCCCATGCTAGTGCCACGAGAATGCGCTGACTAGATGGTGACGCACGACACGGTAACGCCTCGGCAGTGATCCTTACGTTGTCGTCCGCTGCCACAGATTAATCGCGCTCTCGGAATGCCGGACACCCGCCATCAACGAATATCGAGCAAGGAGACCCCCATGGCGACGAAGCTCAGATCACTAGATGATCTGCTTATCCATGAGCTACAAGACATCTATCACGCCGAAGGACAGATCGTGAAGGCGATGCCTAAAATGATCAAAGCGGCAAGCCATCCCGAGCTTCAGGCCGCCTTCGAAGAGCATCTCGAGCAGACTGAGGGACAGATCGAGCGTCTGGACCAGGCCTTCAAGCTGCTGGGCATGCCCGCGAAGGGTAAGAAGTGCGAGGGCATGGCGGGCCTGATCGAGGAAGGGAAGAAAATGATCGAGGAGGATGCGGACCCGGCCGTGATGGATGCCGCCCTCATCGCCGCGGCTCAGAAGATAGAGCACTATGAGATCGCGAGCTACGGCTGCGTCTGTACCTATGCCGAGATGCTCGGCTACGAGCAGGTGCATGACCTACTGGGGCAGAACCTCGAGGAGGAGGAGACCACCGACGAGAAGCTGTCGGTCCTGGCTGAAAGCGTTATCAACGTGGAGGCCGAGGAAGCCGACGACATCGAGAGCGAGGAAGAGGCGTCCAGGTAGGAGGATCGGCTCTAGTTGGTTGGGCGGCTGCAGAGCGCCGCCCTTCTTCCTGCCCCTAGGCGGCATCGGAGGCATGGGGCTCTGTAGAGGTCAGATCAGGCGTGTCTATGAGGACCCGGGTTTGCCGTCGCCTGAGGCGGCTCCTCACCCTGAGGAGGAGCGAGCTGCCTACTAGGCCCAGTCCAAGAACCAGCCCCCACCACAGCCCTGCGGGACCGAGATCTGCGCCAAACCCCAGATAGATGCTCACCGGAATTGCTATCAGCCAGTAGCCGATGAGGTTGGCAATCATGGGGGCGCGAGTATCACCCAATCCCCGCAACACTCCACCGGCAACCACCTGGGTACCGTCGAATACCTGAAACACGCCGGCGATCGGGATCAGCATAGCGGCGACTGAAATTACCTCGATATCCCGGCTATAGAGGCTCGCAAGCTGTTCGGGCAGCGAGAGGAAGATGGCACCTGCGACCGCCATGAAGGTGACACCGCAGGCGAACGCAGCGCGAGCAGCGCCGCTGGCGCCCGCGGGATCCCCTCGTCCAACCGCACGGCCCACCAGTACGGACGCGGCATCTCCCACGCCCAGCGGAACCATGAAGGTGAGTGCCGCGAGGTTTATGGCCACCTGGTGTCCTGCCATTTCGCGCATCCCCATCCAGCCCATCATCAACGCGACGAGTGCAAAGGCGCCGAACTCCAGCACATGTTGGGCTCCTATGGGTATTCCCAGCCTGACCATGCGGAGTAATGGTCTCAGCTGCCAGATCTCGGCACGGACGGGAAGCAGCAGCGGCCCCAGCTCCCGGCCCGCCGCAATCCAGAGTCCCACAACGAGAAGAACTCGGCTGATCGTGGTAGCCCAGGCCGATCCGACCACTCCCATGGACGGAAATCCGAGGTGGCCGAAGATCAGGATCCAATTCAGGCCCGCGTTCGCCAGGTTGGCGCCAACGATGGCCCCAACGATTGGAGCGGTACGACCCATTGCCTGAAGGCTCTGCCGGAAGACGACGAACAATAGAAAGGGGAAGACGCCTGGAGCCGTCCGCACGGCGTACGCCGCTGCCAGCGGAATGACCTCCGGGGGCTGGCCGAGAAGATGGAAGACGGGTGCCGCAAACGTTAGAAGGAGTACGGTGGGAATCGTCAACAAGGCGGCTATGACTATGCCCCGTTGGACCGCGCGCCCGACAGCTGGTTTGTCCAGCGCGCCGACGGCCTGCGCTACCACTGGATCCAGAACCATCAGCGTGCCAAGCGCGAACACGGCGAGGGTAAAGAAGTAGAGATTGCCCAACGCCACCGCCGCCAGCGCCTGCGCCGACACGTGACCTACCATGATGGTGTCGACGACCCCCATCGTCATCATCCCTACCTGGATGATCACCACCGGGACTGCGAGCCGAACCATCGGACGAAGCTCGGCCTGCCGGGGCAAGATCCGGCCGGGACCAGATCGGAACGGCACTCAGTTTCGGGGGGTTGACCGCGGCAGGTCCTCTGCCGGGTGGGTGTTGGCAAGGAGCCGCTCTGCAAAGTCCAACCGTTCCGCGAGCTCGGCCACCTCTGAACGAAGCGCGAACAGCTCTTCCAGAACTTCGGCGGAGGAGTTTTCGCTGCGTGGGCTCTCCGGATCCCAGCGCGAAACGAGACGACCCTCGATATCGCGGAATGACCCACCGGCGACGAGGACCAGGTCGTAGATATACCAGAGACCCAGACCGCCCAACGTGCAGAGCATCAGCGCAGCCGTGCCGGTCTTGCCGACGTAAAACCGATGGGCACCGAAAGGCCCCAAAAGCGCCGCAAGCGCGAACGCTACCCCGCGCGATTTTTCGGAGGGATATTCGGAGGCGTCACGTGTCAGGGTCATTCGGAATCCGAGGTGGGTAACGAATCCTCAATATCCCTCCTGACCGCATCAGTGTCTACCGCCACCAGGCAGTCTTCTCTGTGCCTTGGCAGGTTCACAGGCCCCGTGCGGTACATTCTTTGGATGGGAAGGAGACCGAGGGAGAGACCGATGCGCCCGGCAGGACTCGAACCTGCGACCCACAGCTTAGAAGGCTGTTGCTCTATCCATCTGAGCTACGGGCGCCAACGTGGCCTCAAGAAAACTAGCGGAGATCCAAAGAGCAAAGTAGGACGCCGGACTCCGTTCAGCGAAGGCGGAAGGCTATCCTCGTGACCCCGAGGTCTGGCTTTTATTGCCGATATACGAGATACTATCTGTAGCCCCCCTGGCAAATCTGCTGGACATACACAAGGTGTCCCGATCCTGAGGATTCGATGAAACGCTTCTCTCCCGCGCTGTATCCGGTTCGGGCCGCTCTGGCTGAGCACTTCGAGTTGTTCATGACAACCGTCGGCGTGCTGATTGCCATTCTGATTACGGTGAGCGAGTTGTCCAAAGGCGACCAGGGAATGGCTCTGATCTTTCTGATCTGGCTCCAGGGCTTGATCCTCTGGGCAGTACACCGCCACTGCGTCCTTCGGAGCCGCGCCCTCATCCAGAAGATGCGACTCATGATGCAGGACCGGGTAAACAACCGCCTGACCGTCTGGCTCAGCCTCACCGATGTGCAGGCCCGCGTTGCCGCCGAAGCCGGCCGCGAAGAGCGGGAAGCTGTGTCGCTCGCCGCCGCACGCGCGGTGTCGCTGGAACTGGAAAAGCTCTCCTTTGAGTCGCTCCGAATCTGGGAGCGGCGTCACGCCCGATTCCTGTCTTCCCGGCTGCTCTGATCCATGACTTAGCGACCGTGCCCGAAACACTCAGGGCACGGCTCACGTAATAGTCAGGATTGGAAGTTTATTCCTCATACCGGGAGGTTTGGTGCTGCAACTTCCGCTAGTCCTCTGCGCCCTCCTGCTCACGTCTGCCGTCGCCCCTCCCTCGCCGAAACCTGTATCGAAGCCCAAAAACGGCGAGGAGCTGGTTGCCCAGATGCGCGAGCGGTACCTGGGCAAATGGTATCGAACCTTGACCTTCATTCAGAAGACCACCCTGCCCGACGGGAAGGTCGAGACCTGGTACGAGGCGCTCGAGCTACCAGGAAAGCTCAGAATAGATATCGCCCCGCTGGACAGTGGCAAAACGCTGCTGTTTCGCAACGACTCACTCTATGTGTTCGAGCAGAAGAAGCTCAAGGCATCCCAACCGTTGGTGCATCCGCTGATGGTTCTGGGATTCGACGTATATCAGGCCCCCGCCGCGGAGACGGTTCGCAAGCTGGCCGGCCTGAAGTTCGATCTTTCCAAACTGCATCGTACTACGTGGCGCGGCCGCCCGACCTACGTAGTCGGCGCGGAGGCCGGCGACACGACGAGCCCGCAGTTCTGGATCGACGCCGAGCGTCTGTACTTCGTCCGCAGCCTCGAGCCGTCGAAGAAGGATTCATCGGTCATCAACGAGACGCTCTTCAACAAGTATGTCCCGCTGGCCGGAGGCTGGCTCGAGATGGAGGTACTCTTTCTGGCGAACGGGAAGCAACAGGTGAAGGAGGAATACAGCGACCCAGAGGCGAACGTGAAGCTCGATCCCGCCATCTTCGATCCCACCTCCTGGAGGCCACCGGGCTGGGTGGGAGCAGGAGGTAAGCACAGGCAGTAACAGGCTCTATCGCCGGGTGGGCCTGATCACAGGACATTATCCGCGGCAATCACAGCACCCCTGACCTCGCCGGCGCAACGTTCTAAGTACCATGCGCCTCGCGACCCTAGAGTGTACCGTTGTTCTGGCCGCCACTGGCTTGCTCCTCCCATGCGACGTGAGTGCCGCGCAGGAGCAGCCGACGGGCGAGGCGAGGAGACCGAGCTTCTGGCGGGCCGCCGGCGGTGTGGTGGCGGTGAATGGTGTCACCTGGTTCTACAACTGGCACGTTCAGCGCTGGGACTGGGCCAATGTCGGCACCCGAAGCTGGTGGGCCAACCTGCGCGATGGCTTTACCTGGGATGATGACGCGTTCGGCGCCAACCAGGTGGCTCACCCCTACCATGGCAGTCTGTACTTCAACGCCGCACGCGAGAGTGGCTACGGATTCTGGGGCTCCGCACCGTATGTGGCTGCGGGGAGTCTGAGCTGGGAGCTGTTTACCGAGAACGTTCGTCCCTCCATCAACGATCTGATCAACACGACGATGGGGGGCATCGCGCTGGGAGAGGTGTCGTTTCGGCTGAGCTCGCTTCTGACCTCCACCAAGCGCTCGGCGGCGGGCCGGGAGATGGGGGCGTTCGTGGTGAACCCCATCTCTCGATCTCACTCGCTGGTATTCGGCACGGGTCAGGGAAGATCGTTGGAGCCTCCAGAGTCGAGCTCGGCCCTACTGGCGGTCGGACAGCGCCGGGGCAGCGTTTCACCAGCAGGCGAGGTCGGAAATCGGCCGTTCGTGGGGCTCACGTTCGAGTACGGAAGCCCTTTCAACGAGCGCGTCAGCCGCCCCTACGATGCCTTCGAGTTCCGCCTTCATCTCAGTCCGAACGAGCACGTATTGCTCACCCACGCCTCAGTCTCGGGTCTGCTCGCGCGGCGCCATCTCATCCGCACCTCGAGGAACCAGCTTCTACTCGGCCTGTTTCAGCACTACGACTATGACGACCTCCCGCTCACCAAGTCGAGCAGCCAGAGCCTGAGCGGAGCACTTTTTTACCGAGGAACCTCTGGAGCGCGCACTCACGTTGAGCTCGGTCTGCATATGGAGGTGGTGCCTCTGGGGGCTGTTTCCTCGGAGCACGAGGCAATCCGGCGACGGGACTATGATTTCGGGCCGGGCCTGGGAGGAAGATTCTTTGGAGTGCTTCGACACGACGGACGAGAGCTCGTCCGTATCGATGGTAGGACGCTATGGATCCACAGCCTCTACGCGGCCGATGCCGATCATCTGACGACGACTGCACGGCTCAGTGCCGCGGTGCCGGTGATGCGGATGGTGAGCGTAGGCGGCGACGTGGGTCTTACGATTCGCCAAAGCTTCTACCGGGACCAGCCGCGGGTGACCAAAAAGGTTCCCGAGTTCCGGGCCTACCTTATCTGGTCGCCTTCCTCACCTTGATCGGGGCGCCGGGATTCGAACCCGGGACCTCCTGCTCCCAAAGCAGGCGCGCTACCGGACTGCGCCACACCCCGTTGTGATGCTCTGCATGAACTTTACTTCTGTCCGCCCCACTTAAAAAATCTCTCTGTCGCTCCGCCCCACCCACAACGACGTCAACATAGTGGCGTCATCAAGCTGCTGGTAGCAGCGGGTACCTGTTACGGGCGCTGAACGTAAAGAGAACTCAGGGTTTGGCTAAAGCAGGCAGTGCGGAGACGGCCGGATGCGGGCCCACGGGCGGCCTATGGCGTATATCGCTCGACCACCGTCAAATCGGTGCTACCGTTGCGCCCTCCGACGGCGTACAGGAATCCGTTTACGGCCTGTGCGCCCAGGCGTGAGCGGGCGGAAGGCATGAACGCCCTGCTGCTCCAGGCATCAGATGGGGGATGATAGACAAGCAGGCTCGTGAGTGCCCCGGGCCCTACCGTCAGAGCTCCCCCCACGACGTGGAGCTTTCCGTTGACCGCCACACTACCCGCCCCAAAGGTTGCTGCCGGCATGGACCTCTTGCTGCTCCAGGTGTTTGTAAGCGGATCGTACACGTGCAGAGAGGACGTGGGGACACCGGCTGCGTTCCTGC
>Ga0299913_10005736_pt1 | contig 10654 bp, 13 predicted proteins | sample RVTome_9_FD_201360 | JGI IMG/M metagenome (GOLD analysis project Ga0299913, IMG submission 201360) | Soil microbial communities from uranium-contaminated site in the Upper Colorado River Basin, Wyoming, United States - RVT155D38 (version 2) ... | reverse complement strand
GCGCATCGCTCGTGCGACAGCCGAGATGGCCGCCCCGAGGAATGCGGCCTTCTTGCCTACCGAATCGACCAGGGCCGAGCGCCGTGCTGGCAGCGCTATCGAGAGTGGCAATCCCGGGTAGCCGGCGCCACTACCCAGGTCGAGCAGGCTTGGGGGACGGCCGCCCGTCAGCCGCCGCAGGACAGGGACGGCGATGAGCGAATCGAGCAGGTGTCCGCGAGCGATGCCGGCCGGATCACGAAGGGCTGTGAGGTTGATGTGCGAATTCCACGCCACCAGCAGTCGCGCGTGAGCGTCGATCGCGGCCCGCGCTGCCCCGGCGAGCTCGAAATCGAGGGCGGCCAGCCCGGCGTCGAGGGTCGACCAGAAGGCGTCGTCCATCGGCGGCAGGCCGTCCACCGAGCGCGGCAGTTCGCCACGCCTACCAGAAACCTTGGGAGGGACACGCCGCGGGAGCGAGGACCGATCAGCGGCGTCCATGCCCGAACGCCGTCGAGCCGTTGCGCTGTCCCCGCTCCCCGCGGCTTGACGTCCTCGCACCACCGGCCTTTCAGTTTTCCCCCACCGACCGGATGTCCGACCGGATTTCTCCGGTCGCCGGAGCCGGCGAGGTTACCGTACTCGGACTGGGGCGCCATCCCCGCTGGGCGCGCCGTTGGTGCAGGCCGGAAGTCTCGCCAGCCCAGCACGTCGGGTCAACCCGCTTTTCCACGACTTGCCCGTGAATGCTGGCAAATGTGGAGAACAACAGCGACGAAGGGGCCCGATGTGGACGACGTCGATGAAACGAAAGTTTGGTCGACGGGCGGTGGTCGGTTGCCTGTAAAGGGCCGTCAGTCGCTGGCTCTGGCGCGGATCGGCCGGCCCATGCTGCGCCGGACGACTTCCATCACCTCGTCGGTGTACTCGGCCGCCTGGCCGGTCTTGACCGCGGTCGCCAGGCAGCCCGCGACGTGGTCCTCCATCAGCATCAGCGAGACGGCGTCGACGGCGGCGCGCAGCGCCGCCGTCTGCTGCAGGATGTCGATGCAGTACTCGTCGCGCTCGATCATCCGCGCGATGCCGCGTACCTGGCCCTCCATGCGCGACAGGCGACGCAACAACTGGGCGCGGTCCTTGGTGTAGCCGTGCCGTGATGGCGCATCAGTCGCCGCGGAAGGGTGCGATTGGCGGCTTCCACTCGAACCTGCGGCGGCCGTCGCTGCGCGTGTTGTTCCCATACTGGTAGGGAGTATACCTGAGGTCAGATTTGCGCTTTGGCACCAATACGTCACTCACCCGCAATCTGCAACGCCGATATCGCAGGCCGGATGGCCGTGCGACGGTCTAGACTCGGTCGTGATGGACAGCCCCGACTGGCTGCGGACACAGCTGACGGCGTTCACCTGCCCGGCATGTGGCCGGCGCTACCGCGACAGCCGGATCCGGTTGCTCGCCGAGCGTGATGGGTTGTACTTCGTCGACCTCGATTGCTCGCGGTGTGGCAGCCATACCGTTGCCATCGTCACCGTGGAGCTCGACGAGAGCGAGTACACGATCGTCGACGCCTCGGACCTCAGCCTCGGCGAGACGCACGCGCCGGAGCACCTCGGCGAAGATCTTCCTGCCGGCGCGGCTCCCGTGACCGCCGACGACGTCCTGGAGATGCACGAGTTCCTGTCCGATTTCGATGGGGACGTGCACCAACTGCTCCGCCTGAGCGCCTCCCACAGAACGGACGGTGCCGAGCGCAGGTGACGGACGACACCAGGTTCGCCCATGCCAGTGAGGCAGAGTTGGCGCGCATCCTCGACTATTACGGCGTCGCCTGGGAATATGAGCCGCGCACCTTTCCCATCCTGTGGAACACCGATGGCAAGGTCGTCGAGAGTTTCTCGCCCGATTTCTACCTTCCCGAGCTTGACGTCTACGTCGAGCTGACGACGCTCAAGCAGAGCCTCGTGCGGCGCAAGAACCGCAAGCTGCGCCGCCTGCGAGAGCTGTACCCGGATCTCCGCGTGAAGCTCTTCTACGGCAAGGACTTCCGTGCCCTGATGCTGAAGTACGGGCGCTTCGACCTGGCCGCGTCCTTGAGCGGACTCGAGGGCCAGATCGTGCCCGAGAACCTCGGTGGCCAGCCGAAGCTGGCGCTCGCCGTCCCTGTGGCAGCGGCAGAGCAAGCTGCGCGGACGGATGGTGCCGACCAAGATCTCGATAACGCGCCGAGCGTGGCTCCGATGAACGGTGAGGCGGGTAGATCGCGTCCCAACCGGAGGCTGTCGCGCGGCTCCCGCAGGCGGCGCGGGCGGCGGGCATACTTCGCCGCTCGTGACGACTAGCTAACGAGAGGCGGCAATGAAGACGAGGGAGGCGCCGCGCATTCCCGATCTCCGCACAGACGTCGGGACAGTGCTGATCAGCGAGGAACAGATCGGGGCCAAGGTGCGCGAGCTTGGCCAGCTCATCAGCGCCGACTACGCCGACAAGGCTGTCACCCTGGTCAGCGTCCTGAAGGGTTCGCTGCCGTTCATGGCCGACCTTATGCGGGCGATCGAGATTCCCGTCCAGATCGACCTCATGGAGGTCAGCTCGTACGGTGGCGCCTCGACCGAGTCGTCTGGCCTGGTGCGCATCCTGAAGGACCTCAGCTCACCGATCGCCGGCAAGGACGTGCTGATCGTCGAGGACATCATCGATACCGGCTTGACGCTCAACTACCTGCTGCGCTACCTGCGCGGCAAGAACCCCGGCAGTCTTCGCATCTGCGCGCTGCTCGACAAGCCGGCGCGAAGGCTGGTCGAGATACCCATCGACTACACCGGCTTCTCCATCCCAGATGAGTTCGTGGTCGGCTACGGGCTGGACTTCGGCGAGTACTACCGCAATCTGCCGTTCATCGGGGTCTTGCGCCGCGAGCTTTACGAAGTCACATGACGCGCCGCGCTCTGGGGCGCGGCCGGAGCCTCATCGCGCTCGGTTCGCTGCTCAGCCTGCTCGGCATCCTGCCGGCGTGGTGGCGAATCGCGCGGACGAATGCCGAGGCACTGTCGGGCAACGGCCTGGAAGGTGTGGGCATCGTCGTCTTCCTCGCTGCTCTGGCGCTGCTGGCGGTAATAACGCTGCCCTATGCGACGCGCGACGGCGATTCGGCGCTCGACCGGCCCGCGGCATACGTCCTGCTGGCCGGCATCGCAGTCGCCGCTTTCCTCTTTCGCATCTACGAGATCAGCACCTTCCACGCGCTGGGGCTGCCCCTCGAGGCACCGGGCCTATGGCTGACCGGTGGCGGGTTGCTGTTGATCGTGTGGGGCGTCGGCGAGATACTGACCGACAGACCAACGGCCTTCTGATCGTGGCGCGGGCTACGCGCCGAGGAACTCGCGGACCAGCTGCTGGAAGTGGTACGCGCCGTTCTCGCGCTTGGCGGAAAAGCGGCCGGCGTCGTAAGCCCGTGAGCGCAGGCCGCGCTGGACCTGTTCGCACAGGACGATGTCCTCCTGCTGTATCTGATCGGAAAACTCGATCGTCCGCTGCATCGATTCCCAGCCGGGACCCGTGCCTGGCTCAGCGAAGAACCACTCGAAGACCGTCAGCGTGCGGTCGACGCCGACGGGCAGGATAAGGTTGGAGGACATGTTGTCCTGGTAGATGTTGAACATCGTGTTGGGAAAGAGCCAGTAGTAGAGAGCCTCGCCCTCGCCATCGGCGGTGCGCACGTAGCGCCGGTCGCGTCCCAGTTCCTCGCCCTCCTTGAGCTCGCGGACGGGCGCGTGCTGCTTCGAGTAGTACCGGAAAGTCTCCACGCGGTACGCGTCGTAGTCGAGCTCGCGGAAGAGCTGCGGATGGGCGATCGGCAGGTGGTAACCCCTCGAGGTAGTTGTCGACGTAGACCTTCTATACGTTGTAGAAGCCGCGCAGCACGCCGCGAGTGCCGTGGGTGATGACGATCGGCTCGTCGAGGATTGTCGCCGGCACGAAATCGCCGGGCCGTGCCAGGTCGTCCAGCCGCGCGACGAGCTGCCACGTCCGACCGATCAGCTCCCGCTCGCGGTCGAAGACGCTCTCGTCGATATAGAACGACGACGGCAGCGTCGAGGCGCGTGCAAGCGAAGCGCGCGGAACCGTGGCGGGCATCGTTTAGAGTGTATGGGCGAAAAGGTGGGGAGAGGCGAGGCCTCGGGAGCTGCGGCCCGCCCGATAGGAGGAGGCAACAATGATTCCCATGCGAAGTGCCGCCTACCTGGCGGCGGCCCTGATCCTGGCGGTTGCCTGTGCCGGGCCTGGGGCGACTCAGGCACCCACAGCCGCGCCGACTGCGGCGCCCACCCCAACACCTGGCCCAACCACGGCTGCAACGGCGTGTGACAACCTAGCTGAGGCCGAGAGCGAGCTTCTGGCCACCATCTGCGAGCGCGGAAAGATCGTGATTTCCACGGACGCGGACTACGCGCCGCAGTCCTCGGTGACCCCGAGCGGCGACTTCGAAGGATTCGACATCGACGTCGGCGAGGAGATCGCACGACGCCTGGGCGTCGAAGCGGAATGGAGCGCCCAGATCTGGGACACGATCATCGCCGGTAGCTGGTCGGGTCGGTGGGACATGAGCGTGGGTTCGATAACGGTGACGCCGGACCGGGAACAACTCTTTGACTTCACGCAGGGCTATTACTATGCCCCGGCCATGGTCGCGGTCCTGGAGGGATCCGGCTTTACCTCGATAGATGACTTGGCCGGCGAAAAGGCTTGCGTCGGCGAGGACACGACTTACCTCTATTGGATCGAGGGTACGCTCGACCTCGGCCAACCGGGGATCATCGTCCGCGATGCTCCCGAAGGAATGACGGCCCACACCCTGGAGACGGACGCGAACTGCGCCGAAGCGATGCGCGCCGGCCAGACGGAAGTCGGCCAGGTGTTCATCACCGCCGAAGCGGTCATCGACGAGGCAATCGCGGCGGACACTCCGATTGAGAAGCTCGGCGAGCCGGTCTTCTACGAGTCACTATCCGTCGCCTTCGACAAGAACGGCCCCGAGCATGCCGCTCTTCTTACGGTGGTGGATGACATCATCGGCGCGATGCACGAGGACGGAACACTGACAGCGCTCAGCATGAAGTGGTATGACAAGGACCTGACGAAGGCTGAGTAACCTTGCGCTCCACTGAGCTCTTGAACGGGGACGCCGGGAGCGTCCCCGTTCGCATTTCCTGACGGGACATGGCGGCCGACACTGCGCTCGGCGGGCGAGACTTGCTCGCCCGCATCGCCGAGGATCAGCGCGCCCGACGCCGGTGGTTCCGTGGCAAGTTCGCGCTCGTTTGGCTGGTCCTCATCGGCGGCCTGCTCGTTCTGCTTTCGGCAACCGGGAACATCGACCCGGCCTGGTACAGGGAGTGGGGCCCGTACATCCTCGAAGGGACCGGAACGACCCTCGTCATCTGCGTCACCTCGATCATCTTCGCGACCGGGCTGGCCCTCCTAGGCGCGTTCGGGCGCCTATCGCCACGTCCGGTGGTCTACTCGGTCGCGTCCCTTTACGTGTCGCTGGTTCGCGGCACTCCACTGCTCGTCCAGCTGTATTTCGTCTATTACGGCCTGCCCGAGATTGGAATCGTGCTGCCCGGGTTGACCGCTGGAATCATTGCCCTCAGCTTCAACTACGGCGCATACATGACTGAGATCTTTCGTGCCGGCATCCAGGCCGTGCCACGCGGCCAACGGGAAGCCGCCGAAGCGCTGGGCATGCCGGAACGGCTCATCATGCGCCGAATCGTCCTGCCACAGGCCGTTCGCATCGTCATCCCCGCCATCGGCAACGAGTTCATCGCCATGATCAAGGACAGCGCGCTGGTGTCGACCATCTCGGTGACCGAGCTGCTGTGGCGCGCACGTCGAGTCGGCACTCGCGAGTTCCGCACGCTCCAGGCGATGCTCCTCGCCGCGCTCGTGTACTGGGTGCTGACGATCATTTTCTCGTACTTCCAGGAGCGGCTCGAACGGCGCATGGCGCGGAGCGACCGCTGATGGCGGCAGCGGGTGGCGTCATCGTGCGCGTCGAGGGAGTGCACAAGTACTTCGGTGAGAACCACGTGCTACGTGGAATCGACCTCGACGTCGCGCGCGGTGAGGCGGTGATGCTCGTGGGCCGCTCGGGGAGCGGGAAGACGACGCTCCTGCGATGTATCAACTTCCTCGAGGAGCCGACGGCCGGCACGATCGAGGTCGATGGCTTCCGCGTGGAGGCCGACCCGCTGGGTCGCCGCGGCCGGCGCCATAAGGAAGAGATCCGCCAGATCAGGTTGCGAGCCGGCATGCTCTTCCAGGAGTTCAACCTGTTCCCGCATATGACCGTGCTGCAGAACTGCATCGAAGCGCCGATGCGGGTCAGGGGCCTGTCTCGGGACGAGGCGGTCGCGCTCGCCGATCGCTACCTGGACAAGGTCGGCTTGAACGACAAGCGCGACGAGCACCCGTCTCGCCTCTCCGGCGGACAAAAGCAGCGGACGGCCATCGCCCGGGCTCTTTCCATGGAACCGAAGGTGCTCATGTTCGACGAGCCAACGAGTGCGCTGGACCCGGAGCTGATCGGCGAGGTTCTGAAGGTGATGGAAGACCTCGCCCATGAAGGAACGACGATGATCGTCATAACCCACGAGATGCATTTCGCCCGCGAAGCCGCCGACCGGATCATCTTCATGGAGGAGGGCCAACTCGTCGAGCAGGGCCCGCCCGGCGCCATCCTTAACGACCCACGCGACCCGCGGACGAAGCAGTTCCTACGCCGATTCCTGGAAACCGGCGGTGCCGGTGGTGCGGACTAAGCCGCCGAAGCCGATTCGCGGCCGTCCCCTGGGCTGATGCCTCAGGCCCCAGGGTAGGCGCGCTCGACCTCTTCGTTGTCGCGCAGCACGGCCGCGCTATCGGCCAGCACGATCACACCTTGCTGCAGGGAAGACGCCTTACGCGACCAGCTATCATCCGCGCACCTTTGGCCACACACGGTCTGCCTCAGGAACGCGACGAATCGATGGCAGCAGGACGAGAGAAGCCAGTGGAGGGGCACCTCGTACGTGAATGCGGTAGCGCCGTCGCCTAGATGAGCCGATCAGTTCGTCTCGCTCTTGGAGCGGCGATGCTGCTCATCCTCGCGTTCCCGCTCGTAGCGCTGGCCCAGGGCGAGACCATCGGTGGGACGCTGGTTTATCGGACCGACGGTGAACGCAACCCGGTCGAGGGCGTGACGATCACCGTCTCCCAGGACGGCACCCCGATCGGCACGGCCGTTTCGGATGCCGAGGGCAGGTGGGAGGTGCCGCTTCCGGGCCCTGGCACCTACCAGGTCAGCCTGGATCCGTTGACCCTGCCGGAGGGTGTCGCCCTTACCGATCCGGCGCAGGTAGAACTGTCGAACGTCGCCGTAATCGGTGGTCAGCGCCGGTCGGTCATCTTCCCCCTCGGCGAGGGCGCCACCGGCGGGGTCTCCACCTACGTGCGCCTGGGCGCCCTGCTCGTCGCCGGACTGAAGCTGGGGGCCACCATCGCGCTCGCCGCCGTGGGACTCTCGCTGATCTACGGCGTCACCCGCCTGGTCAACTTCGCTCACGCAGAGCTGGTTACGCTGGGGGCGGTCATCGCCTACCTCTTCCATGCGGGCGGTCCGGGCTGGCCGTTGGTGGTGGCCGCCATTCCGGCCGTCCTCATCGTCGCCGGTTTCGGTTGGCTGCAGGGGAGGTACCTATGGCAGCCCCTGCGCAAAAGGGGGACAGCCGTTCTGTCGCTCATGGTGGTCTCCATCGGGCTTTCCTTCGCGCTACGCAGCGTTATCCAGCTCTTTTTCGGGGGCTTGCCGGTGGCGTATCCGGACTTTGCGGGGCAGCCCGCCATCGACGTCCTGGGTATCCCCATGGTGCCGAAACACCTGGCGACGATCGGGGTGAGCATCGTCGTCCTGCTGCTCGTCACCCAATTCCTTCAGCGAAGCCGGACGGGTACGGCGATGCGGGCGGTATCCGACGATCGGGATCTCGCCGAGTCTTCGGGCATCGATGTCAACCGCGTGATCCAGGTCACATGGATCCTCGCCGCCCTCCTGGCTGCCCTCGGTGGCGTTCTCTACGGGCTCAACGAGTCGATTTCCTACGACATGGGCTTCAGGATCCTCCTTCTCCTCTTCGCGGCCGTGGTTCTTGGTGGACTGGGTACTGCCTACGGCGTGATGGCGGGCGCATTCGCGGTAGGCATCGTGGTCGAGATGAGCACGTTGTGGCTTCCGGCCGAGCTCAAGGTTGTTTCCGGCCTCGTAATCCTGATCGCCATGCTGTTGATTCGCCCACAGGGCATCTTCGGCGCCCGCGAGAGGATCGGCTGATGGACTGGACGCAGGTTCTTGCCGCCGGTGTGATCGCAACGATCGGCCCGGTCACGGCCGGTTATGCCCTGAGCGCCATCGGGCTCAACCTCCAGTTCGGCTACGCCGGGCTGCTTAACTTTGGCCACGTTGCCTTCATGCTGGTCGGCGCCTACGGCACGGCCATGACCGTCGAGTTCGGCGGGCCCCTCTGGCTGGGAGTCATCGTCGGGGTCGTGGCCGCAGTCCTGCTGGGGCTCCTGCTCGGCATCCCCACGCTGCGACTGCGCGCCGATTACTTCGCCATCACCTCCATCGCCGCAGCCGAGGTGCTTCGCCTGGTGGTTAGGTCCTCATGGGCCGAGCCGCAGACTGGCGGGGTGTTCGGCATCCAGGGTTTCGCCACAGACTTCCATCGCCTCAACCCATTCCCGGCTACGGAGCTGTACGGAATCGGCCAGTTCGTGGTGACCGGCAGGACCCTGTGGGTGATCGTGGTGGGATGGATCCTGGTGCTGATCGCGACCCTCTTCGTTGCGCGCCTGATCCGGAGCCCGTGGGGCAGGGTGCTCAAGGCGATCCGCGAGGACGAGGACGCGACCCGGTCATTTGGGAAGAACGTCTTTGCCTACAAGCTACAGGCGCTGATGATCGGCGGCGCGATCGCGAGCTTGGCCGGCATCCTGTTCGCCCTCGAGCAGCAGAGCATCTATCCGGGCGCTTTCGAGCCTCGGATCACCTTCATCCTCTACGTCATGGTGATCCTCGGAGGCGCCGGATCGATCTGGGGCGCCGTCCTTGGAGCAGCTGTGTTCAACTTCCTCTTCTATGCCACCGACACGCTGATGGCGCGGCTGCAGGCCAACGTCGATTGGATCGGCGCGATCCTCTCGCCAGCCGAGGCCGGGTTGATCAAGTACTTCCTCGTCGGCATAGCCCTGATGCTGTTGATTGTGTACCGCCCGCAGGGTTTGCTCCGCAGCAGAGATGAAGGTCCTGCAGATGCGGCCTGAACTCGACATCGCACACGAGCCTGGCGTCGCCAAGCCCGATCCTGTGCTCCTCATCGACGGCATGCGACGCTCGTTCGGCGGACTCGTGGCGGTCGACGTCGGCCACCTGGAGATCCAGCGCAACACGATCACGTCGCTCATCGGGCCCAATGGTGCGGGCAAGACCACCCTCTTCAACCTGCTCACCGGGTTCGATTCTCCCGATGCGGGGCATTACACGCTCGACGGCAGACTCCTGGTCGGGATAGCCGCCCACCGCGTGGCGCAGCGCGGGATGGTGAGGACGTTCCAGCTCACCAAGGTGCTCCCGCGGCTCACCGTCCTCGATAACATGCTGGTGGCCGCGAAGACCCAGCCGGGGGCTACCTTCCGCGGCGCCATCCTTGGCCGCTGGCAGGGAGCGGAAAGCCAGAACCGCGAGCAGGCCATGAGCATCCTCGAACGCTTCGGGCTTACCTCCATGGTCAACGAGTACGCCAGCCGTCTATCTGGCGGCCAACGCAAGCTTTTGGAGATGGCCCGGGCGCTGATGGTGATGCCGACCGTGGTGATGCTCGACGAGCCCACCGCCGGGGTCAATCCTGTGCTCATCCAGTCGATCGTCGAGCACGTCAAGGACCTGCGGGAGTCGGGCATGACCGTGCTCTTCGTCGAGCACGACATGGACGTGGTCCAGTCCATCTCGGATTGGGTGGTGGTCCTCGCCGAGGGACGCGTCATCGCCGAGGGCCCGCCCGGCGTCATCGCCCGCAACCCGCTGGTGATCGAGGCGTACCTCGGGAAGCATCGAGGGGTGGACGTGGCATGACCGAGCCATTGTTGATCGTCGAGGACCTGGTCGGCGGCTATGTCCCCGGGGTCGACATCCTCAAAGGAGTCAACCTGACGCTCCAGCAAGGGGAGCTGGTGGGGATCATCGGGCCGAACGGTGCCGGGAAGTCCACGCTTGTAAAAGCGATCTTCGGCCTTCTGGACGTCCGATCAGGATGGATCACACTCGGCGGCGAAGACATCACCGGACTGCCCACCCACGAGCTGGTCAGGAAAGGAATGGGCTATGTCCCACAACGAGCGAACGTGTTCCCCTCGCTTTCCGTGGAGGACAACCTGCGCATGGGCCTCTACATGAACATGGGGGCGTGGCCTGAGAGGGTCCAGACGATCAGCGCCATGTTTCCGCTGATCCAAGAACGACGCCACCAGAAGGCCGGACTCCTGTCGGGCGGCGAGCGCCAGATGGTGGCGTTCGGCAGGGCAATGATGGCGGCGCCCAGCGTGCTCTTGCTCGATGAGCCTTCGGCGGGGCTGTCGCCCA
>Ga0299913_10005735_pt1 | contig 10655 bp, 11 predicted proteins | sample RVTome_9_FD_201360 | JGI IMG/M metagenome (GOLD analysis project Ga0299913, IMG submission 201360) | Soil microbial communities from uranium-contaminated site in the Upper Colorado River Basin, Wyoming, United States - RVT155D38 (version 2) ... | reverse complement strand
GTCGACGCCGCCCACTTGATGGACGTCTACCGCCACGCCCACCCGCGGGCGTGAGGAGGGACGATGAGCGAACGCACCGACGCCGTCCTGCGCGAGCTGCGCGCGTTCGGGCTGGGACTGCCGGGCGCGCACCTGAAGTCGCCGTGGCCGAACCATCTCGACCTGGCCGTCAACGACAAGACGTTCGCCTACCTGCCGCGCGAGGGCGCCCGGTTCGAGCTGTCGTGCAAATTGCCCTATACGGGCGAGGTTGCGCTCGACCTCCCCTACGCCTCGCCGACGGGCTACGGCCTCGGCCGCAGCGGCTGGGTGACCTTCGCGCCCGGCGAGGACGCCCTTCCCGACCTCGACCAGCTCCGGGAATGGATCGAGGAGAGCTACCGCGCGCAAGCGCCGCGGCGGCTGGTGAAGGAGCTCGACGCACGCGGCGAGTGACGGCTCCGCGCCGGCCGTTTCCGCCGGTCGTTCCGCCGAAAGCCGGAAGCTCCCGGCCTTCAGGAGGGCCGCAGGGAGAAGCGGGATTCCAGCTGTCGCCGGAATGACGAAGAGTAGCCGGTCAGCTCCCGACCGCGACCTTCGCCTCGATCGCGTCCCAGATGCGGGCCGGCGTGTCGGTGCCGTTGAAGCGGTCGACGGCGACGATGCCGGTCGGCGAGGTGACGTTGATCTCGGTCAGCCACCGGCCGCCGATCACGTCGATGCCGACGAACAGCAGGCCGCGCGCCTTCAGCTCGGGGCCCAGGGCGGCGCAAATCTCCTCCTCGCGCGGCGTCAGGTCGGCCTTCGCCGCCTTGCCGCCGACGGCGAGGTTGGAGCGGATCTCGCCCTCGCCCGGCACGCGGTTGACCGCGCCGGCGAACTCGCCGTCGACCAGCAGGATGCGCTTGTCGCCCTCGGCGATCTCGGGGACGAAGGCCTGGACGATGTGCGGCTCGCGCCAGGCGGTGTTGAACAGCTCGATCAGCGAGGCCAGGTTGGCGCCGTCGCGGCCGATCCGGAACACCGAGCCGCCGGCGAAGCCGTGCAGCGGCTTGACGACGATCTCGCCGTGCTCGGCGAGGAATTCGCGCGCCACGCCGAGCGAGCGGGTGATCGCCGTCGGCGGCATGAAGCGGGCGAAATCGAGCACCCAGACCTTCTCGGGCGCGTTGCGGACGCTGGCGGGATCGTTGACGACCAGCGTCTCGCCGCGGAGGCGCTCGAGCAGGTGGGTGGCGGTGATGTAGCCGAGGTCGAACGGCGGGTCCTGGCGCATCAGCACCACGTCGGCGTCGCGGCCGAGATCGAGGATCTCGGGCTCGCCCAGCCGGTAATGGTCGCCTCCCGCGCGCTGGACCGTCGCCGGCGAGCCCGTCGTCCGCAGCCGTCCCTCGGCCCAGCTCAGCGCGTCGGGCGCATAGTGCCACAGCCGGTGCCCGCGCGCCTGCGCGCCGAGCATGATGGCGAAGGTCGAATCGGCCTCGACGTTGATGCTCTCGAGCGGATCCATCTGGACGGCGACACGAAGGGTCATGGGTGCTCCAATTCCGGCGGCAATCCTTCGATACGCCGGTTCGACAAGCTCACCGGCTACTCAGGATGAGCGGCTATTAATAGCCTCCGCTCATCCTGAGTAGGGACCGAGCCTGTCGAGGGCCCGTATCGAAGGATCAGCCATGCCAGACGTTGGCGAGGTGGCGGGGCAGGCGGCGCGGGACGATGAAGACGGCGTCGATGCGGATGTCGTCGCCGGGGCGGGCGAAGCGCGGGGCGAGCGCCTCGGCGGCGCGGGCGACGCGCCGCAGGCGCCAGTCGTCGAGCGCGAGGGCCGCGGCGTCGGCGCTGGCGCGGGCCTTGACCTCGACGAAGGCGACGATGCGGCCGCGCCGCGCCACCAGATCGACCTCGCCGACCGGCGTCTTCGCCCGCACCGCCAGGATGCGCCAGCCGTGCAGGCGCAGCCACCAGGCGGCGAGGCGCTCGGCGCGGCGGCCCCCGCGCTCGGACCGGCGGCGGTTCATTTGATCTGCTGCGCGCGCTCGTAGGCGAGGCGCCTGGCCACGCCGAGCCGCTGCGCCACCTCGGCGGCCGCGCGGGAGGGGGAATGGCGGGTCAGCGCTTCGGCGAGGGCGGCGTCGATCTCCGCCTCGGACGCTTCCGGCGCCTCGCCCGGCGGGCCGACGACGATGACGATCTCGCCCTTCGGCGGGGCGGCGCCGTAGCGCCCGGCAAGCTCCGCGAGCGAGCCGGTCACCGTCTCCTCGAACGCCTTGCTGATCTCGCGCGCCACCGCCGCGTCGCGATTGCCGAGCCCGTCGCGCAGCGCCGCCAGGGCCGCGCCGAGGCGCGGTCCGCTTTCGTAGAAGACCAATGTCCCGCCGAAGCCGGCCGCTTCGGCGATCGCCGCCGCCCGCGCCGCGGCCCTGGCGGGCAGGAAGCCGAAGAAGGCGAAGCGGTCGGTCGGCAGGCCCGCCAGCGTCAGCGCCGCGACCGCCGCATTCGGCCCCGGGATCGTCGTCACCGCGATCCCCGCCGCGCGGGCGTCGCGGACGAGCTTGTAGCCCGGATCCGAGACCAGCGGCGTGCCGGCGTCGGAGACGAGCGCCACCGCCTCGGCCCGCATCCGCTCGATCAGCCCCGGCCGGACGCGTTCGGCATTATGGTCGTGATAGCGGATCATCGGCCGCCTGGCGCCGATGTGGCGCAGCAGCTTCGCCGTCACCCGGCTGTCCTCGACCGCGAGCAGGTCCGCCTGCGACAGGATCGCGGCGGCGCGCGGACTGAGATCGGAAAGATTGCCGATCGGCGTCGCGACGATATAGAGGCCCGGTTCCAGCGACATGGAGTTCACCGTCATGGCATCGCAGCCGCACCGCCCGCAAGCACGGCCTGACGCCGGCCGAAGGGCCGGCCGCGCGCTGCTGAAGCTGGCCGGGCTGGCGCTGCTGTCGGGAGCAGTCGCCGGCTGCATTCCGCGCTCGCGGCCGGTGCCGCCGCCGCCGCTGCCCGAGCCGGAGGCGCGACCCGAGCGGGTCGAGCGCCCGTCCCGGCTGCCGGCCGACGCGACCCGCAACCGCGTCGCCGTGCTGGTGCCGCTGACCGGGCCGAACGCGCAGCTCGGCCAGTCCATCCTCAACGCCGCCAATCTGGCGCTGCTCGATACCGGCGGCGCGCGCATCCGCATCACCGCCTACGACACCAATGCCGGCGGCGGCGCCGGCGGCGCGGCCAACGAGGCGCTCGCCGACGGCAACGGGCTGATCCTCGGCCCGCTGCTCGCCGACGATGCGCGCGCGGTCGCGCCGGCGGCGCGGCGCGAGGGCGTGCCGGTGATCGCCTTTTCCAACGACGTGACGGTGGCGGGCGACGGCGTCTACGTGATGGGGGTCAACCCCGCCCAGTCGATCGACCGCGTCGTCGCCTTCACCCGCTCGCGCGGCGCGCAGCGCTTCGCCGGGCTGGTCCCGACCGGGACCTACGGGCAGCGCGCCGGCCAGGCGCTGACCGCCGCCGTCGAGGGGGCGGGCGGAACGCTGACCGGGATGGAGAGCTACGAGGCGACCGCGGGCAGCCTGACCGCCGCCGCCGACCGCCTCGCCGGGCGCGGGCGCCACGAGGCGGTGCTAGTCGCCGACGCCGCCCGGAACGCCTTGCTGGCGGTGCCGGCGATCCGCGGCGTATCGCCGCCGCCGCGAATCCTCGGCGTCGAGCGCTGGGCGCTGGAATCGGACGTCGGCGCCCAGCCCGGGCTGCGCGGCGCCTGGTTCGCGGCGCCGACCGACGCCAATTACGCCGCGTTCCGCAACCGCTACCGCGCCCGCTACAACGCCAATCCCTACCGGCTCTCGACGCTCGGCTACGACGCGGTGCTGCTGGCGGTGCGCATCGCCGTCAACTGGCCGGTCGGCCGGCGCTTCCCGGAGACGGCGCTGCGCGAGCGCACCGGCTTCGCCGGCGTCGACGGCGCCTTCCGCTTCGGCCGCGACGGCTTCGCCGAGCGCGCGCTCGAGGTGCGCGAAGTCACCGCGTCCGGCACGACGGTGGTGTCGCCGGCGCCGCGCGGGTTCGACTGAGGTCAGCGGGCGGCGATCTCGACCAGGATCGCGTCGAGCAGCAGCATGCCCGCCGGGGCGACGCGCAGGCGCTCGCCGGTACATTCCACCAGACCCAGGGCGGCGAGGCGGGCGACGGCGGCCCGGTCGAGCGCGTCGGCGACGGCGGCGACGGCGACGCCCTCGCGCAGCCGCAGCCCCATCAGCAGCGCCTCGAGCGCGGCCTCGGATGGCGGCAGCGGCCGCTCCTCCTCGATGCCGTGGCCGTGGCGGGCGACCGCGGCGAGCCAGTTCTCCGGCTTGCGGCGGCGCTGAGTGGCGGCGCCGGCGCGGCGGCCATGGGCGCCCGGGCCGACGCCGGCATAATCGCCGTAGCGCCAGTAAGCGAGGTTGTGCCGGCTCTCCTCGCCCGGCCGGGCATGGTTGGAGATCTCGTAGGCCGGGAGCCCGGCCGCCGCGGTCATCGCCTGGGTCAGCTCGTAGAGCGCGGCGCCGCGGTCGGCGTCGGCGGGCGCGAGCTCGCCCTTGGCCGCCATCGTCGCGAAGCGGGTGCCGGGCTCGATCGTCAGCTGGTAGAGCGAGAGGTGGCCGGTGCCGAACGACAGCGCCCGCGCCAGCTCGGCCTCCCAGGCGGCGGCCGACTGGCCCGGCAAGGCGTAGATCAGGTCGAAGCTGACCCGCGCGAAGACCGACTGGGCGGTGCCGAGCGCCATCAGCCCTTCGGCGGCGTCGTGGGCGCGGCCGAGGAAGCGCAGCGCCTCGTCGTCGAGCGCCTGCAGGCCGAGCGAGACGCGGTTCACGCCGGCGGCGGCGAGGTCGGCGAAGCGCGCCGCCTCGACCGACGAGGGATTGGCCTCGAGCGTGATCTCGATAGCGGGCGCGAAGCCCCAATGCGCCTCGGCCGCGCCGATCAGCGCCGCCACCGTCGCCGGCGGCATCAAGGAGGGCGTGCCGCCGCCGAAGAAGATCGAGCCGAGCCGCCGCCCCCGCGTCTGCTCGGCCTCATATGCGAGGTCGGCGAGCAGCGCGTCGCGCCACATTCGCTGGTCGACCGATGCGCGGACATGGCTGTTGAAGTCGCAATAGGGGCATTTGGAGACGCAGAACGGCCAGTGGACGTAGAGGGCGAGGGTGTCATCGCGCGCATCGTCATTGCGAGCGGAGCGAAGCAATCCAGGCCCACCCGCCGAAGCCGGAATGGATTGCTTCGTCGCTTCGCTCCTCGCAATGACGGGAACAGCGCCCACTATAGTAAGGCGTCGACCAGCTTGGCGAAGGCGTCGGCGCGGTGGCTGATGCGGTGCTTGTCGGCCGGGTCCATCTCGCCGAAGGTCCGGTCGTGCCCGGCGGGGACGAACATCGGGTCGTAGCCGAAACCCTTGTCGCCGCGCGGCGGCCACGCCAGCACGCCGTCGACCCGGCCCTCGAACCATTCGGCATGGCCGTCCGGCCACACCAGAGCGAGCGCGCAGACGAAATGGGCGTTGCGGCCGACGTCCGGGCCGAGCGCCTCCAGCTCCTGCTGGACGCGGCGCATCGCCCGGCCGAAGTCGCGCTCGCCGGCGATCTCGCCTGCGCCGGCCTCGGGCGCCACGTGCGGGTCGGCGAGCGCCCAGCGCGCCGAGAAGATGCCCGGGCGGTCGCCCAGGGCCTCGACGCACAGGCCGCTGTCGTCGGCGAGCGCGGGCAGGCCGGAAAGGTCGGCGGCGGCGCGCGCCTTCAGATCGGCATTGTCGATGAAGGTGGCGCCGATCTCGTCGGGCTCGGGCAGGTCGAGCTCGGCCGCCGAGACCGGCTCGACGCCGTGCGGCCCGAGCAGGTCGGCGATCTCACGCACCTTGCCGGGATTGTGGCTGGCGATGACCAGCCTGCCGGGCTCCAGCCTGCGCGGATTCATTTGCGAATGTAACGACTAAGTTCGCGCAATTTGCGCTCCACTTCATCAAACACCCTTTGACGTCGCCGTTCGGCACGTGCCGAGTGGGTCGCATATATCGCCACGCCCACACTGAATGCCGCCGCTCCAATCGCGACGGGTCCTGCCAGGATCGTTCCAACGAATGCCAATGATGAAGCAGCCAGGGCCGCGAGCCCTAAATCAACCTGGCTCTTCATAGACTGGTTCAGTGAAGACGCATATTCTAGCAAATCCAGTCTAAGCTCCCGCGCCTCCGACACAGTAAGGGTCGCCGGCGACGGAGCACTTTCAATCCACTTTACCAGTTCCCGATGGAAATGCGCTGGCTTCTCTCCCTGGTCCGGAACGAGAGGGGCGCCAGTAATCCATTCCTGCCAGCCCTTGTCAGCAACACGCGTGGGAAGCGCGTATCTCAAGCGTCGCTCCGCCGCTCATCCAATTCAAACGCCTCGATTTCCAGCGAAAGAAGTCTCATTTCATTCTGCAGGGTGGTTCGTCGTCTAAGCCACAATAATGAAGCTGTGTATATAATAGCTATTAGTGATATCACTTGTGCAATAATTGCAACTCGCTCTGTTTTAATTAGAGCGCTGATCATAGGGATATCAAACGCAGCTGCAGCTCGGGCTGCGAGTAGGGTTAGTCCGAGTACTGCAATTAGACTGAGAATTTGGCCGAGGCGCTGCGTTCGACGCTCACGCTCCATAAGCAATTCCAGCTGCGCCATTGCCGCCTGCTTTCGCCAATCAGGCCCCTGTTCCCGGGAGAGGCGGGCGTAGGATATCGGAAGTAGCTCGTTCATAGGTCCAAGCTCTACCCCCGCGGAATCAGGTGGTCAAACGCCCCGTCGCCTTGTCCTGCGCCGCGAAAATCTCCGCGCAGCCGATCCGCGCCAGCCGCAACAGCCGCAGCAGCCCTTCCTCGTCGAAACATTCGCCCTCCGCCGTGATCTGCGCCTCGACCAGCCTGCCGTCGTCGGTGAGGACGAAATTGCCGTCGCATCCGGCCGAGCTGTCCTCGACATAATCGAGGTCGAGCAAGGCGGTTCCGCCATGGATGCCGCAGCTCACCGCCGCCACCTTCTGCCGGATCGGATCCTTCTCGATCGCCTTCTTCGCGATCAGCCCGTCGACCGCCAGCCGCAGCGCCACCCAGGCGCCGGAAATGGCGGCGGTGCGGGTGCCGCCATCGGCCTGAATGACGTCGCAGTCGAGCGTCACCTGGCGCTCGCCGAGCGCTTCGAGGTCGACGACGGCCCGCAGGCTGCGGCCGATCAGCCGCTGGATCTCCTGGGTGCGGCCGGTCTGCTTGCCGCCGGCCGCCTCGCGGCGGCCGCGCGTGTGGGTGGCGCGCGGAAGCATGCCATATTCGGCCGTGACCCAGCCGCGGCCCTTGCCGCGCAGCCATGAGGGAAGCGAGGTCTCGACCGAGGCGGTGCACAGCACGCGCGTGTCGCCGAAGCCGACCAGGCAGCTGCCCTCGGCGTGGCGGGTGAAGCCAGGCTCCATCGCGATCTCGCGCATCTGGTCGGGGGCGCGGCCGGACGGGCGCATGACAATCTCCTTGCTCGGTCGCGGCCTTAGCCAGCGGTCGCCCGTCATTCCAGCGAAAGCTGGCATCTCTCTCGTTCTTCGACCACGACCGCAAAGGCAGGGAGATTCCGGCTTTCGCCGGAATGACGGATCACTACATTCGCCGCATGGCCAACCATTCGATCGGCGAGCTCTCCGACCGCGCGCGCGACGTGTTCCGGCTGGTGGTCGAGGCCTATCTCGAATCGGGCCACCCGGTCGGCTCGCGGACGATCTCGCGCACGTCCGGCCTCAACCTCTCGCCGGCCTCGATCCGCAACGTCATGCAGGACCTCGAGGAGACGGGGCTGCTGGCCGCGCCGCACACCTCGGCCGGACGGATGCCGACCGAGAGCGGGCTCAGGCTGTTCGTCGATGCGATCATGCAGGTGGCCGAACCGCGGGCCGAGGACCAGGCGGCGATCGAGGCCCTGCTCGACCGCGGCGGGCCGGTCGAGGAGGCGATCGCCAACGCCACCGCGGCGCTGTCCGGCCTTTCCGCCTGCGCCGGCATCGTCCTGGTGCCGAAGGCCGAACCGGTGATCAGGCAACTGGGCTTCGTGCCGCTGTCGCCGCGCCAGGCGGTGGCGGTGGTGGTCGGCAGCGACGGCAGCGTCGAGAACCGGGTCGTCGACCTGCCGCCCGGGGTCACCCCGTCGATGCTGAACGAGGTCGGCAATTATGTCAGCGCCCGCCTCGCCGGCCTGACGCTGAGCGCGGCGCAGGCGCGGCTTGGCGCCGAGATCCGCGCCGGCCGCGACGCGCTCGACCGGGCGGCGCGCGAGCTGGTCACGCGCGGCCTCGCCGTCTGGTCGGAGGACGGGGCGAGCCGGCCGGTGCTGATCGTGCGCGGCCAGGCCAATCTGATCGACGATTCGACGGCCGCCGACCTGGAACGCGTCCGCCAGCTGCTCGACGAGCTCGAGGGCAAGGAAGAGATTGCGCGCCTGCTCGACCGCGCCCGCGCCGGCGAGGCGATGAAGATCTTCATCGGATCGGAGAACGAGCTGTTCGCATTGTCGGGATCGTCGGTGATCGCCGCGCCCTATCGCGGCCGCGACGGAAAGGTGGTCGGCGTCGTCGGCGTGATCGGCCCGACCCGGTTGAACTATGCGCGGGTGGTGCCCATGGTTGACTTCACCGCGAAAGCGCTTTCGAGACTGCTGGCATGAACGAGGACGACGAGAAGATCGAGGAGACGGCGGAGGAGGGCGCGGAGGCGCCGGAGCCCGACCGGCTGGCGGAGCTGGTCAACGAGCTGGAGGAGGTGCGCCAGCACGTCCTCTACGCCCAGGCCGAAACCCAGAACGTGCGCCGCCGGCTCGAGCAGGAGAAGCTCAACGCGGCCCAATATGCCGCCACCGGCTTCGCCCGCGACATGCTGAGCGTGAAGGACAATCTCGAGCGCGCGCTCGCCGCCGTCCCCGAGGAGCTGCGCGCGGACGAGCGGATGAGCGCCCTGGTCGCCGGCATCGAGGCGACCGGCCGCGAGCTCGAAAAGGTGTTCGAGCGCAACGGCATCAAGCGCGTCGAGGCGATGGGGCAGAAGCTCGACCCGCATTTCCACCAGGCGATGATCGAGGTGGCGAGCGACGAGGAGCCCGGCACGATCGTCCAGGAGATGCAGTCCGGCTACACCATCAAGGACCGCCTGCTGCGTCCGGCGCTGGTGGGGGTGGCGAAGAAGCCGTAGCGGCTGCCGCTGCGCGGCGGCGAGGCGATCCAGGCGGACCCGCGGGCGGCGCGCTGGATTGCTTCGTCGCTGGCGCTCCTCGCAACGACGGGGAGGGCTGGACATCCACTTCGGCGGGAATGACGATGGGGCGATGCGGAGACTGCTTGCCCTCCTTCTCCTCCTCTTCGCCGGCTGCGCGACGATGCCATCGGCGCCGCCGCCGCCCGTCGCTTATGCCTGGGCGACCTTCGACCGGGAGGGGATCGCCGCCGCCGGCGCCTCCGGCCTCGCCGACCGGGCGCGGGGGCGCGCGCTGACGATCGACGATCCGGTGCGGATCGCCTCCATCTCGAAGCTGGTCGTCGCGCTCGGCGCGCTGCGGATGGTCGAGCAGGGGCGGCTCGAGCTCGACCGCGACGTTTCCGACTATCTCGGCTGGCGGCTGCGCAACCCCGCCTTCCCGGACCGGCCGGTCACCTTGCGCATGCTGCTCTCCCACACTTCCTCGCTCGCCGACCGGGTCGACTATGCGGTCCCGCTCGGCCGCACCGTCGAGGAGACGTTGGCGCAGCCGGGCGCCTACGATTCGGCGCATGCGCCCGGCGCGTTCTTCCGCTACGCCAACCTCAACTTTCCGGTGATCGCCTCGGCGATGGAGCGCGCCTCCGGGGAGCGGTTCGACCGGCTGATGCACCGCCTCGTGCTGGCGCCGCTCGGGCTCGACGCCTGCTTCAACTGGACCACGTGCAGCGAGGCGGCGGTGGCGCGCGCGGTGGTGCTGTACGAGCCGGACGGCACCGTCGTCCGCGACGACCTCGGCGGCCGCCGCCCCGGCTGTCCGGTGCTGGCGCCGGAGGGCGCGCCGTGCGACCTCTCCGGCTACCCGCCCGGCGCCAACGGCGCCTTGTTCTCGCCGCAGGGCGGGCTGCGGATCTCGGTGCGCGACCTCGCCGCCCTCGGCCGCCTCGTCCTCGACGGCGGCTGGCACCGGGGCCGCCGCTTCCTGGCCTCCCGCAGCCTGCGCGAGATGTTCGCGCCGGAATGGCGCTACGACGGCGGCAACGGCGACACCGAAGCGGGCTTCTACTGCGCCTACGGCCTCGGGGCGCAGCTGCTGCCGGGGGCGGAGCCCGGCTGCCGCGACGACCTGTTCGGCGGCGGCCGCCGGGCCGCCGGCCATGCCGGCGACGCCTACGGCCTGCGCTCGGGGCTGTGGATCGACGCCGAAAGCGGCACCGGCATCGCCTATTTCGCCACCGGCAACGGCGACGACCCGCCGCGCGGCCGCTCCGCCTACCGCGCCGTCGAGGAATGGCTGGCGGCGCGGCCCGGCCGCCGAAAATAGGGACAGTCCCCTTTTTCGGCCGCGGCCTCCGCTCGATTTTTCAACGCGTTAGGAAAAGGGGACTGTCCCCTTTTTACGCCGGCGGGGCGGTGGGAAAAGGAGACTGTCCCCTTTT
>Ga0299913_10005734_pt1 | contig 10656 bp, 5 predicted proteins | sample RVTome_9_FD_201360 | JGI IMG/M metagenome (GOLD analysis project Ga0299913, IMG submission 201360) | Soil microbial communities from uranium-contaminated site in the Upper Colorado River Basin, Wyoming, United States - RVT155D38 (version 2) ... | reverse complement strand
GTGAGCCCTAACTTCCTGAGCTCGATGCCCGATCCTGGCGATGGTGCAGGGGGCTACGCCCTCTTTGCGGGACGATTGACGCCGGAGAAGGGCGTCAGAACACTTCTCGCCGCCTGGGAGGAATTGAGCTCCGAACTGCCGCTCAAGGTTCTCGGCGACGGTCCCGAGGCCGATCGAGTTGCATCGGCCACTGTTCGCCATCCCTGCATCGAGTGGCTCGGCTGGCAGCCACCAGAGCGGGTACTCGAACTGATCGGCGCAGCAAAGTTCGTGATCGTTCCCTCGCTCTGGTACGAGGGCTTTAGCCGCATGATTCTGGAGGGTTTTGCCAGGGGCACACCGGTTATAGCCTCGGATCTGGGCTCCATGCAGGCCATCATTCGCCATCGTCACACTGGTATGCTGTTCACACCAGGCGATCCTGCCGACCTTGCCCGTCAACTTCGCTGGCTCCTCAACTCGCCGGATGCGTATAGGCAGATGCGGCTCGCCGCGCGACAGGAGTTTGAGGCCAACTACACCGCCGCTGTGAACCACGACCGCTTGATGCGGATCTACCAGGCGGCGCGCGAACAGATGGAACGAAGAATTGGAACGAATGGTAAAGCCCGCAAGGCAATATCGGCAAAACATGCCCACCGGTGAGCCGTATGAGGCTTAAATTCACGAAACAACCAAGAGGAAAAATCCGATGGACATTGCAATTTTTGGTCTTGGCTATGTGGGCGCGGTATCGGCGGCTTGCCTCGGTAACGAAGGGCATAGCATCATTGGGGTTGATGCCAACAAAGCCAAGGCCGACCTGATCAACAATGGCAAGAGCCCGGTCGTCGAGAAGGACGTCGATGCCTTGATGGCGACGGCGGTCACGGAAGGTCGGCTGCGCGCGACGACAGATGCCCGAAGGGCCATCCGCAATAGCGAACTGGCCATCATCTGCGTCGGCACGCCGAGCCGCGGCAACGGCGACCTCGACCTATCGCATATCAAACATGTCTGCGAAGACATTGCCCGATGCTTGCGCGACAAGCCTGGTTTCACCGCGATCATCGTCCGCAGCACGGTTCTGCCGGGAACCATCCGCAACATGGTCATCCCGACCTTGGAGAGCGTGTCGGGAAGGCATGTCGGCACAGATTTCGGCGTCGGCTTTTTTCCCGAGTTTCTGAGGGAGAGCACCGCTGTCTACGACTTTTACCATCCGCCGAAGGTCGTGTTCGCGACGAGCGATCGCCAGACGTACCAGATGCTCGAAGCCCTGAACAGGAATTTCGGTGCGCCGATCACCACCGAATTCGAAGTCGCGGAGTTGGTCAAGTATGCCGACAATACCTGGCACGCGTTGAAGGTCGCTTTCGCGAACGAGATCGGCAGCATCAGCAAGGCGCTGCAAATCGACGGAACCACGGTGATGGACATCTTCTGCCAGGACACCAAGCTCAACATCTCGACCAAATACCTCCGGCCCGGCTTTGCCTTCGGCGGCTCCTGCCTCCCGAAGGACCTGCGCGCTCTCATCTACAAGGCGCGCAACCTAGACCTCGAGCTGCCTTTGCTCAATGCAATCATGCCAAGCAATCGCAGCCACATCGATCGCGCGATGCAGATGGTGCTCGACCTCAAGGAACGCAACGTCGGCGTTCTCGGGCTGAGCTTCAAGGCCGGCACAGACGACCTGCGGGAGAGCCCAGTCGTCGAGCTGGTGGAACGGCTGCTCGGCAAGGGCCACGAGATCCGCATTTTCGATCGCAACGTCAATCTCAGTCGTTTGGTCGGGGCCAACCGTGCGTACGTCTTCCAGCATCTGCCGCACATAGCGAAGCTGATGGTCGATCGCGTCGAGGAGGTCGTGCACCATGGCGGCACGATCGTGATCGGCAATCGAGACCGGTATTTTTCGGAGGTGGTCAGCCGCCTCAACAGATCACAACGTGTCGTCGATCTCGTGCGGATGGAGCCCAACGGGGCCTACAATGGTATCTGCTGGTAACGGCCGCCGTGTCCTCATCATCGTGCAGAACCTGCCGGTGCCCTTCGACCGGCGGGTTTGGCTCGAAGCGACCTCGCTGACCAAAGCGGGCTATGTGGTGAGCGTGATCTGCCCGAAGGCGAAGGGATGGACCGCTTCCTTTGAGACACGGGAAGGAGTGGACATCTATCGGTACGGCCTTCCGATCGAGACGCAGAGCACCCTGGGGTTTGTCATCGAATTCGCGTGGTGCTTCGTGCGAAGTTTCACGAAATCTCTCCGGATCGCGCTGCTCGGACGCGGCTTCGACGTGATCCATGCCTGCAATCCGCCGGATACGTTTTGGCTTCTGGGCCTGTACTGGCGCCTCTTTGGCAAGCGCTTTCTGTTCGATCATCATGACCTGTCGCCTGAGATGTACGCCGCTAAGTTCGGGCGCGTATCCGGGCCGATGTACAAGGGGCTGCTGCTCCTCGAAAGTATGACGTTCAAATGCGCCGACGTGGTGATCACCACCAACGAGAGCCATAAGCGAATCGCGCTGGCACGCGGCGGCCTCGCTCCGCAGGACGTGTTCGTCGTGCGGTCGGGCCCGGACATCGACCGTTTCAAGGTCTACGATGCCGATGCGACCTGGAAGAAGGGTAAGCGCTACCTGCTGGTCTATCTGGGCGAGATGTGCAAGCAGGACGGGGTCGACCACCTCATCCGAGCCCTGCGGATCCTGCGTGAGGATTTGAAGCGGGACGACGTCTATGCGGTGTTCGTGGGCGGCGGACCGGAGCAGCCCATGATCAAGGTTTATGCGAACCAGGAGGGCATAGGCGACATCTGCACGTTCACGGGCCGGGTTAGCGACGATGATCTGTGCCGCATCCTGTCCTCGGCCGACGTCGCGATCGACCCTGACCCGAAGACCGACTGGTCCGACAAGAGCACGATGAACAAGATCATCGAGTACATGTTCTTCGGCCTGCCGATCGTCTGCTATGCCCTGACCGAGCACAAGGTATCGGCGCGGGACGCTGCTCTTTTTGTCGAAGCCAACTCGGAACGGGCCCTGGCGGAGGGCGTGAGCGCGCTGTTGGACGATCCCGCACGCCGCCAGCGCATGTCGGCCTACGGAGCGCAACGGCTTCGCGACAAACTGGCGTGGCAGCACTCGGTCCCGCCGCTGCTCGCGGCGTACGACAGGATCTTCACACCTACGGCGCCGCAAAATCGCCGAGCACGCACAACCACGCCGAACCCAGCGGCCAGGTCGACGCCAGAGTGAATCGCCTGAATGGTCACGGTGTTGCAGGTCGCTAGGTCGGCGAGGCACGACCGGCTCGCAAAGTCGCTCCAGACCGCGCTCAATGGCCAGCGCTTCGGCGACGCCGGCCAAAGTCGAGCGGCAGCAAGGCCGGCGGGAGACCGAAGACGAGGGGCGGCTGGTTGCGTCGGCCGGTCTCCTCGCCTTCGAACCCAGGGCCGCTGATCGCGAAAACAGGCGGAGCGGTACGCTCAATCCATAAGACGTATCGGTTGTCAACCGGGCAAATCTGGATGAGGCGTTGACTACTCACTTCGTCATACGCAGCGCACCATTTCATACCTCGTCAGCATAGGTCGAGAAACTGAGCGTCACCACGTGAGGGGCGCCACTTCTGAGCGCGTCTTGCCTGTATTTCCCATTATTTTGAGGCGCGAAATTGGTAGGGTTACGAGTTGGATCTGATGCAAGCCTAAGTGACTCCATCGATTGAATGCATCAGAAATGCTTCTGTTGAAGCACCGGTGCCTCGGGGCCCGAGGGTCACGGCCACCGGCGACTTGCAAGGGTCGGGAGTTGCAGCTGATGTATGCGCTGAAGAGTGCGACGGTCGCGGATCAAGAAGCAGGCGTGGCAGCGCGCAGCGAGGGTGCGCTGGTTGGTGGGGCGTGGGACGAGGCGTCGGAACAGCCCCAGTCTGTCATCTACCTCGATCCTCGCGCATTCACTCGGGACTGCGTCGGAATCTGGCTGCAAAGCCGCCTCAACGGCTTCGATGTTCGCGTCATGTCGGATCCAAACCAGATCGAGATCGCTTTGACCGCCAACGAACGAGTTCGGGCGGTGGTCGTCAACACTGGTCCCGAACGGATATCCTCGGTCAGCATAACAAGCCTGTTGTCACGCATCGACGAACGCCTGCCGGGTGTTCAAGTAGCCGTCATCTCCGACCTCGAGGACCCCGAGAGCATTCGGGACGCGTTCGATCTCGGTGTGCGCGGCTACATTCCGACCAGCCTTGCGTTCCTGGTTGCCGTCGAAGCGGTACGCCTTGTGTGTGTTGGCGGGACGTTCGCGCCAGCGGACGCGTTGCTGTGCCAAGGCGACCATACCCAGCGCTCGGCAAGCGAGCCGCCGATCGAGGGTTTCACAGAACGGCAATCACAGATCCTGGGTTGCCTGCGACGTGGCATGGCGAACAAGCTCATCGCGTATGAGTTGAACATGTGCGAGAGCACGGTAAAGGTGCACGTGCGCAACATCATGAAGAAGCTGAAGGCCACCAATCGCACACAGGTCGCCTATCTGACTCGTGGGCTGTTCGAAGGCGCCGACGAGTATCAGCACGCTTTGCGCAGCGGGTAGCAGTTCAGCGCCGCGCATCCGGCGAAAGTCTGGTCCAGGCTTGGATGGAAAAGTATCATAATGGTTGGTGATTTGAGAAAGCCTCACTCGCGAGTAGGCGAAGCTATCCGGCCGACCGGACTGGTCCGATCCGGTAAGGGTCAATCGCCCGGCCAGAACAAACCGCTGCCGATCGATCTTCCCACGCTCATGGATTCGGTTCCATGTGTGGCATAGTCGGCCTCTACAATTTTGCGGTTCGGGAGGGCGTGCTGCCAGAGATGCTGCGCGCCATTGCACATCGCGGCCCGGATGCCCAAGGCATCGCCGAATTGCATAGCCACGGCGCCATCGTCCGTCTGGGCCATTGCCGACTCTCAATCATCGACCTCTCGGACGCTGCCAACCAGCCGTTCGAGAAGGATGGGCTCGTCATCGTCTACAATGGCGAGATTTACAACTTCAAGTCGTTAAAGTGCGAACTGGCAGCTGCCGGCATCTCGTTCCGGACAGCCTCTGATACAGAAGTCCTGCTTGAGGCCTGGCGCCACTGGGGCCCCGCCAGCCTGAATCGGCTGCGTGGTATGTTCGCCTTTGCCATCCTCGACCAGAGGACCGGGCGGCTTGTCCTCGGCCGGGATCCCTTCGGCATCAAACCGCTGTTCATCGCGCGCCGGGGTCAGGGCATCGCTTTCGCATCCGAGCTCAAGGCCCTGGCTGTGGCACTCGGTGACACGCTGGAACTCGATCTGACCGCCCTGGTCTCATCGCTGATGTACTATTGGGTTCCTGAAAGGCACTGTGCCTACCGAAACGTGGAGAAGCTGCCGCCGGGGCATTGGGCGGAGGTGTCACAGGACGGCACCTACCGGCAGGCGTGCTACTTCGACCCGCGGCACGAATTTGTGCACGATTCTTATAGGGAGATCACCCCGTCCGAGCTTCTAGCAATCATTGAAGACTCCGTCGCGGCGCACATGGTCGCCGACGTACCCGTATCGGCTTTTCTCAGCGGCGGACTCGACTCCAGCCTCATCACCGCCATTGCCGCCCGACAAGGTCATGCGATCGAGGGTTATACGATCTCGTTTCGGAAGGAGGACCAGAAGCTTGAGGCTATGCCAGACGACCTTCTCTACGCGCGGCAGGTCGCGAAGGCAAACGGTATCAAGCTACACGAAATCGAGATCGCACCGGACGTTGCGGACATGCTGCCACGGATTGTGACGATCCTTGATGAGCCGATCGGAGATGCTGCAGCGATCAACGCGTATCTGATCTGCAAGGTGGCCCGCGAGGCTGGGGTAAAAGTCCTGCTTTCTGGCATGGGCGCCGATGAGCTGTTCGGCGGATATCGCAAGCACCTCGCCTGCATGCTGGCCGCAAGGTATCGCACGCTGCCGGGCGTCATCCGCAATCATATCGTGCGACCTGCCATCGAACGTCTGCCTGTGGCTGGCAAAAACAAAGGCTATCGAACCGTCCGCTGGGCCAAGCGGTTCCTCGCATTCGCCGACCTCCCCGAGGAAGCCGCGTTTCGACGCAGCTACACCCACTGGAGCGTACCGGAATTTCACGATCTGCTTAGCCCGGACCTGTACAGCATCGTGGATCGTCTCGTCGATGAGCACACCGAGATCTACGACCAGTACCGCTCGGCCAACTGTGGCGATCAAGTGAACAGTATGTGCTACACCGACGTGCGCCACTTTCTCCCTGGCCTCAATCTCGCCTATACGGACCGCGCTAGCATGGCTGCCTCGACCGAGGTCCGCGTGCCTTATGTGGACCGGGAGGTCGCCGCTGCAGCTTTCGCCATCTCTGGCAAACGCAAGATAGAGGGACGGGAAACCAAGGCCGTGCTCAAGAGGGCCGCTGCACCGTATCTGCCGAAGAAGATCATCTACCGTCCTAAAGGACTGTTCAGCGCGCCGCTGAGAGCTTGGATACGCCGCGACCTGCAGACCATGGTCGAAGATCTCCTGCTGGGTGGCCGCTTGGTCAAATCCGGCCTCTTGAATGCCAGCTACCTGCGTCAGGTCGTCGACGACGACCGGGCCGGCATCGCGGACCGCTCCAAGGAAATCTGGCAGCTGATGACTCTGGAAAGTTGGCTGCAGCAACAGTCGGCATCGTTGTAAGTGCCGCGGAATCGACGCTGATCGCAATCTGAAATCTACGCTAGGTAAAAGATCATGAAGCAGATCGCCCAGAACTACAAATCAGGTGAAATACTGCTGCTTGAGGTGCCGATTCCGGCCTGTAGGCCCGGTGGCGTCCTGGTCCGCAGCGACTTCTCGCTCATCTCGGTGGGCACCGAAGCGATGAAGATCCACGAGAGCAAGCTCTCGCTGATCGGCAAGGCGCGTACGCGACCTGATCAGGTCAAGAAGGTGATGCAGACCATGGCGCATCTTGGGCCGGTCGCCACCTACAAGAAGGTGATGAACCGGCTCGATAGCTACACGCCCCTCGGCTACTCGCTCTCGGGGGTGGTCGTGGCCGTGGGTGAGGGCACCGATGAATTCAAGGTTGGACAGCGGGTGGCGTGCGGCGGCAACCAGTTCGCGCTGCATGCCGAATACAACTGGGTTCCGAATACCATGTGTGTTGCGGTGCCCGAAGGCGTGATGCAATTGCACGCTTCCTTCACCACAGTCGGCTCAGTCGCAATGCAGGGCTTCCGCCAGTCGGAGGCAAAGCTTGGCGAAACGGCCTGTGTGATCGGGCTTGGGCTTGTGGGTCAAATTCTCGTTCAAATCCTGCGCGCGGCCGGCGTGCGGGTCTTCGGTATCGACGTGTCCAAGGAACGCTGCGATATCGGTGAGACAAGTGGCGCGATCTATTGCGGGATCCCCAACGATTCTTCTTTCGATGCCTTGAAAGCCAGGCTGTCGTCACTGACCGATAACGCAGGTGCGGACCACATCTTCCTGACTGCGGCCGGTAACACCAACCAGCCTGTGGAGATAGCCGCCGAATTGGCGCGCGACCGTGCACGCATCGTCGACATCGGCAAGTGCAAGCTCGATCTTCCCTGGAATGCCTACTACGAGAAGGAACTCGACGTCCGATTCTCGAGATCCTATGGACCGGGACGCTACGATCCGAACTATGAGGAGCGCGGGATCGACTATCCGATCGGCTATGTGCGCTGGACCGAGCGGCGCAACATGGAGTGCATCCTCGACCTGCTGGCGACCGGACAGCTCAATTTCGACCTCATCATGAGCAATGTGATTCCTTTCGACGATGCTGTCTCCGTCTACGAGAAGATCCACAGCGGTGAGCTTCAGTGCCTCGGAGCGGTCTTCAAATATCCTGCCGAGGGAAGTGCAATCGAAGCGGTAGCAAAGGTGCCGGCCCCGGCTCGGCGGCTACGCATTAGCCCCTCACCCTCGGATCGCGTCCGTCTCGGCGTCATTGGCTGCGGCAACTATGCAACCACGATGCTGCTGCCGCATCTAAAGGGGCGGTCGGATGTGGAACTGGTCGAGGTAGCCACGGCAACATCACTGTCGGCGACCACCGCGCAGACCAAATTCGGTTTCGCGCGGAACTCGACCGACTTTTACCGTCTGCTTGACGATACAGAGATCAACGCGGTCCTGATCGCAACGCGGCATGACAGCCATTCTCACATCGTGTGCGAGGCGCTGAAGGCGGGCAAGGCCGTCTTTGTGGAGAAACCGCTGGCGGTAACTGCGGAGCAGCTTGCCGACGTCCGCGATGCGATTGCGGAATCGGGCAACGACCGGCTCATGGTCGGCTTCAACCGCCGCTTCGCTAAGGTCCTCGTTGGCCTGCGCGACGCATGGGGCGGTTGTGGTGGGCCACAGGTCGTGAACTACGTCTACAACGCCGGGCCCCTTGAAGCAGGCAGCTGGTATGGCCAAGCTGAATCCCAGGGCACCCGCTTTGCTGGTGAGGGTGGCCATTTCATTGATACCGTTTCCTGGTGGCTCGGCGCCGATCCGGTGACGGTACAGGCTGTAGCGACCGGCGGCTGTCCGGACAATCTTCTCGTGCTGTTGACCTATCCCGACGGTTCGATTGCAAAGATCGCGTACGCCACCAACGGCGACCCACGATACCAAAGGGAGGTCCTAGAAGCATTTGGCGACGGCAAGGTTGCCCGCATGGACAGCTTCAGGCGCACTGAGATCTGGCGCGGAGGCAGGGTCAGGACGACGCGCGCGTACTTGGATAAAGGCCAGAAGCAACAGCTCGAGGCCTTCCTCAAGGCGGTACTCACGGGGGCGATCATGCCCGTCACGCTCGACTCGCTGTTCGCAACCACCGCCTGTACGCTGGCGGTCGGCCGCAGCGTCGCGAGCGGTCGATCCGAGCCGGTTGCCGACTGGGAGCAGAGGTTGGATGAGAGCTGGCCCGAATATCAAAGCTACTCCGAACTACGAGCGGCCCAGTGAACCTGACATGGTATGCACGCCGCCTTTCGAGGATGTCGCTGGACGAGATCAAGGCACGGTGCGCAGAGGCACGGCTCAGGCGCCGCTGGCGAGCTCGGCAGATACGATTCTGCCAGTACGATCCGTTGCCTTTGCCGGGCTCGATCCCGGCATTCGCAACGACACTCGATCAGAAGGCGGCCGATGCGCTTCCCAAGGAGGTGCGGGCGCGCATCCTGCGGACCGCGGACCGTGCGCTATCCGGCCGGTTTCCTTTCTTTGACCGAGAGCGCGACGACTTATCGATCGACCCCGACTGGTTCTTCGACCCGAGGACGGGTCTGCGGGCGCCGAGCAACACCTTCGCATTCGACATCGACTGTCGCGATACTCGCCAGGTCGGTGCCATCAAGTACGTCTGGGAGCCTTCGCGCCACTACCAGCTCACTGTCCTCGCCGCAGCCTACTTCCTGACCTCGGACACGAAGTACGCGGAATTCGTAGCCGGGCAACTTCGGTCCTGGTGGCGCCGCAATCCATTCCTGTCCGGCGTGAACTGGACCAGCGCCATCGAGCTTGGAGTGCGTCTGCTCTCTTGGGTGTGGGTCCGACGCCTGCTGGATCGCTGGCCGGACATAGTGGCGTTGTTCGATGACAATCCGGACTTCCTGCGTCAGCTCCATCATCATCAGGAATATCTGGCGCTGCTGCGCAGTCACGGTTCATCGGCCAACAACCACATCATTGCTGAAGCGGCTGGCCAGTTCGCCGCCTGTTGCGCGTTCCCTTATTTCGAGCAGAGCCATCGCTGGCGTGAACAAGCAGCGGAGACGCTCCGTCACGAAGCACGTCGGCAAACCTTCGACAGCGGTCTCAACCGAGAACTGGCAAGCAGCTACCATGTCTTCGTGCTTGAGCTACTTCTCGTAGCGGCGGTCGAAGGCGAAGCGGCCGACTATCCATTGGGAACCGAGTTCTGGCACCGCATCTGTGCCATGATCGATGCACTTGCTGCCACGCTGGACGTGCGTGGCCGGCCGCCTCGACAAGGCGACGGCGATCACGGCCGTGGTCTGCTTGTCGACGATCCGCATGCCGATCCTTGTGCCGCCCTGCTCGCTACCGGTGATGCTTTTTTCGGTGCCTGCGACTGGTGGCCGCATTGGGGCGCAACGGATCTTCGGACACTGCTGTGGCATCAGCTCGCAAAGGGCGCAAAAGCGGGGGGATACCGTCCCGCCAGGCTACCAAACCGTTTTCCGGATGCCGGCATGGTTCTGTTGCGCGACGCCGCTCACAGGGAGAACGAGATCTGGTGCCGCTGTGATCATGGACCGCACGGCTTCCTGTCGATCGCGGCCCATGCGCATGCGGATGCGTTGTCAGTCGAGTTGAGATGCGGTGGCGTGGAGGTGCTCGTCGATCCTGGAACCTATACGTATCAAGGTGAAGCCGATTGGCGTTCGTATTTTCGATCGACGATCGGCCACAACTGTCTTCAGCTTGCCGGCCAGGACCAGTCGGTTTCAGGCGGTCCCTTCATGTGGGTGAGGACGGCGACAGCTAGCGAGATCGCTTCGAGCGGTCTCGACGGAGGGCAGAAGGCCATGTGGCGCGCGATGCATGACGGATATCAGCGGTTGTCACCCGCTGTTCGACACGAGCGCACGGTGACCCTG
>Ga0299913_10005733_pt1 | contig 10657 bp, 8 predicted proteins | sample RVTome_9_FD_201360 | JGI IMG/M metagenome (GOLD analysis project Ga0299913, IMG submission 201360) | Soil microbial communities from uranium-contaminated site in the Upper Colorado River Basin, Wyoming, United States - RVT155D38 (version 2) ... | reverse complement strand
ACTCGCGCGGCGATGGCGGAGAGTGCCGAAACCGTGCGCTGGGTCTCCAGCGAGCGGGTCGGCGGGGAAGTGACGCGCATGCTCAAGACGGATCCGCCGTCCATGGGGTTCGCCATCCTGGCCGAAACCGGCGTGCTGGTGCATACGCTGCCCGAACTCGCAGCACAACAGGACGTCCCGCAGGACAAGGCACCCGGGATGGATCTGTGGCGCCACACGCTGGCTACGCTGGATGCGGCAGCGCAGATCGACGCGGCCAACATCCGGCTGCGCTGGGCGGCACTGCTGCACGACATCGGCAAGCCACAGACGTTTGCCGACGGTCACTTCATCGGCCACGAGACCGAGGGTGCGCGACTGGCACAGGCGCTCCTTGCCCGACTCGCAACTTCCCACCGCGAGGCAGACGCGATCGTCGCTCTGGTCCGAAACCACATGTTCAGCTACGAACCCCGCTGGAGCAGCGCCGCGGTGCGGCGCTTCATCCGCCGCGTCGGGCGCGACCTGGTGCACGACCAGCTGAGCCTGCGCGCGGCCGACAACGCGGGCAGCGGACTGGCAGCCGATGCGGGCCACCTGGGCGAATTGCGCGACAGGGTGAACTCCGAACTCGCTGCCGGTGCGCCGCTCACGCTTGGCGATCTGGCCATCAATGGCGACGACATAGTCGCCGAGGTGACCGAGCGGCCGGGCGTGATGGTCGGCCGGCTGCTGAAGCATTTGCTCGATTGGGTGATCGACGATCCGTCGCGTAACAATCGCGCCGCCTTGATTGCCGAGGCACGCAACGAACAAGACCGAGTGAGCTCCCAGTGATCGAAGCCCTGTTGCAGGCCGAGCGGCTCCTGGTCCACGGCATGGTTGATCAGGCTGAGCAGATCTATGCCAGTGCGATCGACAGCGATCCGCGCAACGCCATCGCCGTGGTCGGCCTCGCCCGCGTTGCCCTCGAGCGTGGCGACGAGCGACTCGCCTACGACCGCGCCCGCGAGGCACTCGAGATCGATCCGGAAAACGCCGCCGCTCTTCGACTCGAGACTCGCCTGCGCGAGGTCTTCGCAGATCGCCAAGAAGGCCATTCCGCTGCACCAGCACCCGCCGCAGGGGAGCCTACCGACAAGGCGCGCCCGTCCGAGCGCGCCTTCCTCCTGAGCAACCCCTCCATGGCCGACCACCAGAAAATGGAGGAGGAGCGTGCGGCCAAGCCGGCAGCGCCACCGGACGAGCCCGAAACGGAGCCTGAGCGGCGGCCGGGTATCCTGCGCCGCATCCTGGGAGGCCGATAGGGACCAGCGCATGAGAATCCTGGTTACCGGCGGGGCAGGTTACGTCGGCGGCACGAGCGCGCAGCGACTCATCGAGGCCGGGCACGATGTCACCATCCTCGATTCGCTCGAGCGTGGTTTTCGGGCGGCCGTCCCGACCGGCGCCCGTCTGGTCGTCGGAAACATCTCCGACCTGATGCTCGTGGAACGGACGCTGCGCGAGGACGGCGTGGAGGCGATCCTGCATTGCGCCGGCCTGGCCCGCGTCGGCGAATCGGTCGACGAGCCGCAGCGCTATTACGCGGCCAACGTGGTCAGCGGCCTGGCGCTGCTCGACGCGATGCGCTCGGTCGGCGTGCGGCGCATCGTGTTCAGTTCCAGCGCCGCGGTGTACGGCGAGCCGGACAGGATCCCGATCGACGAGGGCCACCCGCAACGACCCGTCAACCCATATGGCGAAACCAAGCGCGTATTCGAGGGGAGCCTCGGCTGGTACGCCCAGGCCTACGATCTATCGGCGCTTTCGCTGCGCTACTTCAACGTCGCCGGGGCGACCGGCGAGCTCGGTGAGGATCATCGACCCGAGACCCACCTGATCCCCAATGCATTGGCTGCGGTCGCCGGCGGCCCGCCGTTCAGGATTTTCGGCACGGATTACCCGACTCCCGACGGCACATGCATCCGAGACTTCGTCCATGTCGACGACCTTGCCCTCGCGCACGCGGCGGCGCTGGCGCTCAGCGCCGAGATCAAGGCCAAGCATGTCGCGTGCAACCTGGGCTCGGGGACTGGGTTCAGTGTCCGCGAGGTGCTGGCGGCCGCCGAATCGGTCGTGGGACGGCCAATTCCGCACAGCGTGGGTGGCCGCCGTGCGGGTGACCCGCCGGTGTTGGTCGCCAGCAACGACCGAGCGCGCGAGCTGCTCGGCTGGGAGCCGGTGCATGGCTCATTGGCCGAGATGATCGGATCGGCATGGCGCTGGCGGGTGGATCATCCGCACGGTTACGGCCGCGCCGCTGAGCCTCCCAGCGCGCCTGCTGCTGGCGAAGGGTAGGGCTGCCGATGCGCACCGGCCAGGACCGCGCCGATCCGCGAGAGTGGCGCCCGCAGCGCATCGGTGCCCCGCGTCGCGGCTACGACATCGTCGATCCGATCGTCGAGCCATTGTGGAGTGGGACGCGCGTCATGGCACACTTCCGGGAATCGCCCCGTGAAGACGAATGGGGTGACGTCGAGGTGCTCGACGAGGCTGGCGTCGACGCAACGCCACTGGCACCCGTGGCACTGGAGCACTTGCGCCGCTCGGTGCGCGCCGCAGACGCTGTGATCGACGGCATCGTCACCGCGCAGGCAACGCCGGGTGGCGAGGGGACCAGGGTGGTGGTCGATGCGCGTGCCCAGCCGCTGAAGCGTCTGTTCATTGGCGGACGCGATGCAGACATCACCTTCAGCGGTCCCAAGGGCCCACCTCGTGTCGGAGAGCCCGCATTCGTGGCGCTCGACCTACTGCGGGTTGACGGCGAGGTGCTGCTCGATGTGCCCCTGCTGGAGCGCAAGCGCATTCTCGAGGGATTGATCGAGCCGAGCGACCTGGTGCGCGTCTCACCCTGGGTCCGTCCGCCCCTGCGACAGTGGTTCACTTCGTGGCGCAGCGCCGGGTTCCGTGGCTTGATCCTCAAGTCGTCCAACAGCCGCTACTTGCCAAGCAGCGAGACGCTCGATTGGGCAGTCGTCGAACGGATGCCGCGCTGAGCGACCGGCGCCGCAACTGGCCGCTCGTCATCCGAAGAGCTCGGCCGGGCGACGGGGAGGCGGTGAAGCGCTTCGCCTCGGGTACGTTCAGGGGTTGGGACTACCTGCCCCAGGCGTGGCCGCGCTGGCTCGAGCCGAGCGACGGGATCATGCTCGTCGGCACGCCCGGCGCAGCCGACGGCGCATCACGGCCGGTCGACGCCGACGGTGTGCCACTCGACGAGGACATTCCGGTGGCAGTGGTGCGCGTCGCGCTGCCGGCGTGGGGCGAAGCGTGGCTGGAGGCAATCCGCGTCGATCCGCGGGTTCGCGGCCTGGACGTGGCGACGGACCTGCAGGTCGCCGAACTGCACTGGGCCGCTGCGCAGGGAGCTTCGGTCGTCCGCTACGCCACCGGTCGGCGCAACGAGGCGTCCCATCGCCTGGGGAGGCGCGGCGGATTCGAGACGCTGGTCAGCCTGGAGAGCCACTGGTGGAGCGCCACCGGCGATCCCGACGCCGACGACGGCGGCCCGAGTGGCTTCCTGCCCGAGGTCGAGGCCGCGGCGGCAGCGAAGCGCGACCTGTTGCTCGCCGCACTCGCGGCAGAGAGCATCGTCGCCCCGCGCGACACTGGCGCCCGAATGTGGCGACGCCTGGCCGCGGATCCGGGCGTCGCGGCGGCACACCGCCTGTACGAGCCGCGGCCGTGGGCGTTCGAGGAGATCAGCGAAGCCAAGTTCGGCCGGCACGTGCAACGCGGCGAAGTGCTGCTGTTGGACGATAGCGGCGGCTGGGCGCTTGCGATCCTCGTGCGGCGTCCGCAGCCGGCCGAGGATTCCGCGTTTCGTTTCGCACTGCTGGCCGGTGACGGCCGTGCCGCCCTCGAGCTGATCGAGGCCGCGCGTCGGCTGGCGGGCGAGACCATTCGATTTCGCGTGGCCGCGGACGCGGCCCTGTTCGCCGACAACGAACAGGCCTTCCGTGAGGCCGGCTACGTGTCTCGCGAGTGGGCGCTTGACATCCTGTCGCGGCAGATCGACGCGGCGCATCCCATTCCACCGATCGACCTGGCTGCGGTGGTGATCGCCGACTCACCGGAGCCCATCCTGCGGCCGCCCGACTGAGCCACTCTGGCAGTGCCGCGGCTCATCGGGTAAGGTCAGACCGATGCCTGCGCCTGCCCTGCCCAAGGCGATCCGCGACGAGGTAGCAAGGCTGGGAAGTGCCGACATAATGGTCGGCATCCCCTCATTCAAGAACGCCGCCACCATCGGCTACGTCGTGCGCGCCGCCCAAGCCGGGTTGGTTCAGTACTTCCCCGACCTGCGACCGGTGCTGATCAATGCCGATGCCGGCTCACCCGACGGCACGCAGCGCGTGGTGGTCGATACCGAGCCACCCGACTACGTCGAGCGCATCCTCCTGGTCCGACCCACGCATCGCCTGAAACGCATAAGCCTGACCTACCCCGAGGTGGACGGCATCGGCGGCAAGGGCGCCGCGCTGCGCACGATCTTCCAGATCGCAGAGGCCCTCAAGGTCGAGGCGCTGGTGGTTGTCGACTCTGACCTCCGCTCGATCATTCCGGAGTGGATCGAGCTGCTCGCCGGGCCGATTCACAAGGGCGGCTTCGACTTCGTCGCACCGCTCTACTCGCGCTACAAGTACGACGGCACGATCACCAACACCGTCACCTATCCATTGACCCGGGCGCTCTACGGGCTGCGTATCCGCCAGCCAATCGGTGGCGACTTCGGAGTCAGCGGCGACCTGGTGCGCCACTACCTGGAGCAGGAGGACTGGGACGCCGATGTCAGTAAATTCGGCATCGACATCTGGATGACGACGAAGGCGATCAGTGGCGGTTTCGCCGTCTGCCAGACCCGGCTCGGCGCCAAGGTGCACGATCCCAAGGACCCCGGCGCCGACCTCGGGCCGATGTTCAGCCAGGTCGTCGCAACTCTGCTGCGCCTGACGGAGGCCCACGCCGAGCGATGGCTGGGCGTTGCCGGATCGCACGACGTGCCGATCTACGGCTTCGAGCGGCTGCTCGACCCGCCGCCGCTGGAAGTCGACAGTAAGCGCCTACTCGAGGTGTTCGCCAAGGGCGCGTTGAACGTCGGCGAGGAATGGGAAGCGGCCCTGGCAGCGGAGAACCTCTCAATCATCCGTCAGCTGGTCGACGAAGCTGGCAAGGCAGTCGATGCAGCGGTGCGCGCCGATCTCCCGTCACCGCTCGAGGAGAGCGGCTTCCTCTTCCCAGACGAGACGTGGGCTCGCGTGATCTACGACGTCGTCATCGCCTATCACGAGCGCCGCCTGCCACTCGAGCGCCTGGTGACTTCGCTGATCCCACTCTACTTCGGCCGAGTCGCCAGCCTCATCTTCGAGACCCGCGAGCTGACGACCGATCAGGCCGAAGCCTTCGTCGAACGCCAGGCACGCACCTTCGAGCTATCGAAGCCCTACCTCGTCGAGCGCTGGTCCAGCGCGCCCTCCACCCCCGACGCAGAATCGGTACCTGTGGCCGACGAGGAGGAAACGGCGCAGGTGCCAAGGTGACGCCGGCGACGGCGCTGCCGCAGCGGATCGTGCTGCCGCTGGCGAACCCGCGCACGGCGGCCGACCTCGTGCGTATTGGTGCCGCGCTGTTGCAGCACGGCGGCTCCCTGACGGCGCTCGGCATCGTCGAGGTGCCAGAGGGAATGCCGCTGTCCGAGGGTGCCACCAAGGCGCGCCAGGCGCGCCGGCTGCTGCAGCGGGTACTCGAGTTCGCACCGCCGGGCGTCGAGCTCCGCACCGTGGTACGCATCGGACGTCGGGCCGCGGAGGGTATCGTCGAGCTGGCCGCAGAGGACGAGGCCGATCTGATCATCTTCGGCTGGGGAGGACGCGCTGGCGGGAAGCGTGGCACCGAATCGGTCTTCAGCCCGACGATCGACGAGGTCGTCCGCGAGGCGCCCTGCAACATCGCCGTCGTCAAGCAGCGGGGCGTGAAGGACGTGCGGCGCATCCTGACACCGGTCCGCGGCGGCCCGCACGCCGAGTTGGCGCTGACCTACGCGGCCGCGCTCGGCCGCTACTTCGAGGCTGCCGTCGACGTCATGCACGTCGTCCCTCCCGACATCACTCCCGTCGTCCGCAGCCAGGCCGAGCGGGCGCTGACGACGTTCGTCAAGCAGCATGCCGGCGATCCGGCGCAGCCGCTGCTGGTCGAGGGCTTCAATATCGGCACAGCCATCATCAAGGAGGCCGAGGGGGCTCAGCTTGTCGTCATGGGTGCCGCGGCCATGACCCCAACCGACGTCGCCGAAGCCGACGGCGCCCTCTTCGGGGTGTTGCCCGAGACTGTCGCTCAGCATGCGCGGCCGTCGGTCATCGTGGTCAAGACGCGCGAGCCGATCAACCGCCAGACCTTCGAACAGCGCGCCGAGCAGGCCGAGACCCTTGAGGCGGCTGACCGGGCGGCCGAGCTTGGGCGCAGCATCACCGCCCGCGTGGATCGCTGGTTCGCCGAGTCGAACTTTCACCATTCCGAGTTCGCCGACCTGTCGCGCCTCGTCGCGCTGAAGGAGAAACAGGGCCTGACGATCAGCGCCGTCCTGCCGACGCTCAACGAGTCGGCGACCATCGGCCCCATCGTGCGCGCCGCGCGCACCGAGCTGATGGAGAAGGTGCCGCTCATCGACGAACTGTTGGTCATCGACTCCGACTCGGAAGACGACACCCGCGAGATAGCCGCGGACGAGGGGGCGCGGGTCGTGATTCACTCGCACGTACTGCAGCGCTACGGCAGCTTCCGGGGCAAAGGCGAGGCGCTCTGGAAGAGCCTCTACGAGACAAGCGGCGATCTCGTCGTGTGGTCCGACACGGACATCGTCGACTGGCACCCGCGCTTCATCTACGGCACCCTCGGCCCGATGCTCGTCGAACCCCGCATCGGTTACGTCAAGGCCTACTACCAGCGGCCCATCGTCGAGGCCGGCCAGCTCAAGGAGGGTGGCGGCGGCAGGGTAACCGAGCTCGTCGCGCGACCGCTGATCAATCTCTTCTTCCCCGAGTTGTCGGGCTACATCCAGCCGCTGTCGGGCGAGTACGCCGGGCGCCGCGAGCACCTCGAGCAGATCCCCTTCTTCACCGGCTACGCCGTCGAGATCGGCCACCTGATCGACCTCGCCGAGAGGCTCGACCTGTCCGGCCTGGGGCAGGTTGACCTCGATATCCGCATCCACCGCAACCAGGAGCTCGAAGGGCTGTCGCGGATGAGCTTCGTGATCCTGCAGGCAGTCATGAAGCGGCTCGAGGAGCGCCGCCGGGCGCGGCTGTTCGCGGAGATCGGTTCCTCGATCAAGCTCCCCCGTTCGGGCCCCAATCGCCTGTCGCTGGAGGTCTTCGACCTGGCCGACCAGGAGCGACCGCCGATGATCCGCATCCCCGAGTACGCCCAGCGCCGGACGGCGGTCGCCACGCCGGCCTGACACGCGCGTCGAGCCGGCTGCCGATCGATTGCACGTCCTGATCGCGCCCGATTCGTTCAAGGGCTCGCTCGACACTACCGCTGTGGCACGCGCGCTGGCCGACGGCTGGCAACGGGCGCGCCCGTTCGACGAGACTCGACTGATCCCACTCGCCGACGGCGGTGAGGGCACGCTCGAGGCGATCAAGGCAACCGGCGGCGACTGGTTGGAGCTGCCGGCGCACGCTATCGATCCGCTGGGTCGGCCGATACGGGCAACGTTCCTGCGGCGCGGCGACGAAGCGGTGGTGGAGATGGCAATGGCCTCGGGTCTATCGAGGCTCGCGCCGGCCGAGCGCGACGCCATGGCCGCCTCGACGTTTGGCACCGGCCAGGTCATCGCCGCCGCGATAGGTCTCGGGGTGCGCCAGATCGTCCTCGGCCTCGGCGGCAGCGCCACGACCGACGGCGGGGCGGGGTTGCTGACCGCGCTCGGCGCTCGCTTCCTCGACGCGCGTGGCAACGAACTCGCGCACGGCGGCGGTGCGCTGGCCGACCTCGCGCGGGTCGACTTGGCGGAACTATCGCCAGTGCTGAATGAGGTTCACCTGACGCTGGCGACCGATGTCACCAACCCGCTCCTCGGCGAGCGCGGGGCGGCTGCCACGTATGGCCCGCAGAAGGGCGCCGACCCGGAGCAGGTTGTCATCCTCGACGCGAACCTCGCCCACCTCGCCGACGTGCTGGAGGCTGAAGTGGGCAGATCGATCCGCGACCATCGGGGCTCCGGCGCCGCCGGTGGAGTAACTGCCAGTCTGCTGGCGGTCGCCGATCGATTCGCCTCCTTCGAGATTCGCCCCGGTGTCGAAGTCGTCATGGAGCTGGCCGGTTTCGACGAGGCGCTGCGGTCGTCCGACCTGGTGATCACCGGCGAGGGCCGAGTCGACGAGCAGACGGGTTACGGAAAGACCGCCCAGGGCGTCGCCCGCCGCGCGCGGGACGCCGGCGTGGCCTGCATCTGCTTCGGAGGCGGCGTCATGCCGGAAGGGATCGACGCGCTCGCCAGGCTCGGCGCGATCGTCGTGCCGGTCACCGAGCGGCCGATGACGATCGAGCAGGCCATGGCCTCCGGCCCGGGGCCGCTCGCGCGCGCCGCCGAGCGCACGGCCCGTCTGGTGTCCCTGCCGGATTCCGGCAGGTGACCGTCACTGTCCGCCCCAAACGGGCCAAGCGGCGCAGGGTCGACCCGACCCGAGCATGGCTGGGGCGCCTGAACCGCTACCGCCCCAATCTCATGAGTGACACCCTGGCCGCGCTGCGCCAGATGTACGAGCGGCCGGTCTGGCAGCGCGTCTATGACCCGACGAGCGAGCTGATCCTGACGATCCTGTCGGCCAACAGCGCCGACATCAACGCCGAGAAGGCGTTCGACGCGCTGTGCCGCCATTGGCCGGCGCAGGCCGACGGTGGAGTGGTCGGGTCAGGGGCGGGCTATCGGCCGGGCTGGGGAGGCGTCGGCATCGAGGAGACTGGGGCGGATTGGGCGGCCGTGGCAGACGCGCCGCTCGATGAGCTGGTCGACGTCATCCGCCCGGGTGGGCTGGCCCCGACAAAGGCACCGCGAATCCAGGCCGTGCTGCGGCGGATCTTCGAGGAGCGCGGCGACTTCTCGCTCGACTTCCTGGGCAACTTGCCGCCACGCGAGGCACTGGCGTGGCTGACGTCCATACCCGGCATCGGGCGCAAGACGGCGTCGGTGGTGCTGCTGTTCTCGTTCGGTATGCCGCTGATGCCCGTCGATCGGCACATCGAGCGCGTCACCAAGCGGATCGGGTTGGTCCCGGCCAAGGCCACCGCCGAGCAGACGCACGACTACCTCCAGGCCCAGCTCAGCGACGAGCAGGTCCACGAGGCTCACGTCAATCTGATCACCCACGGCCGCCGGACGTGCCACGCGCTACGCCCGGAGTGCCTGCGCTGCGCGATTGCCCCGCGCTGCCGTTATGTCGACCCAAAGGCTCCGTAAGCTCAGAGAGGGAGGGGTTCCGTGAACGACTTTGCCATGCTGGTGGACGGCTTTCTGGCCAACGAGTTCGAGACCTCACCGGTAACGGCCAGCGCCCTTGGGCTGACCGAATACGACGAGCGGCTCGACGACCTCTCGGCCGAGGCGTTCGCGCGTCGTGACGCCGATGCCGTGGAATGGCTTCGACGCTTCACAGCAATCGACGCGGAAACACTCACCTTCGACGAGCAGATCGACCGCGAACTGGCGATGGCCGCGCTCCGTGGACGAGTCATCAACGCTGATTGGCGAGTCTGGAAGCGCGACCCGGTGACCTACTCGGGCCCTATCCTCAACGGTCTCTTCTACCTGTTCCTCAACCGCCTGCGACCGACGGCCGACCTCGTGGACGCAGCGGTGGCGCGGCTCCAACAGGTTCCGCAGGCACTCGAACAGGCGCGGGCCAACCTGGATGCCGCGCTGGCGCACCCATTGATCGTCGAACGCGGCATCGGGTCGGCCAAGGCAGGCGGGCACTACGTGCGTGACATGCTGGCCGAGGAGGCCGAGACCGACTCGCAGCGCGAACGCCTCCAGGCCGCCGGCCGCGTTGCCGGAGAGGCGTTCGACCGATTCGTGGCAGATCTAGAAGCCCTTGCGCAGCGAGCCGACGGGGAGTGGCGGTACGGCGAAGAGCGCTACAGCCGCCAGTTGCGCGAGAGGGAACACCTCGACTTCGACGCCCGCTCGCTGCGTGAGATGGGCCGCGCTGAGTACGCCCGGCTGGATGCCGAAATGCGCGGCCTGGCACGTGACGCCCGCGGCACCGACGACTGGCGCGCAGTCCTGCACGAGGCGAACGAGGATCATCCACCAACCGAAGAACGGATGCGGCAGTCCTATGCCGAGGCGACTGCGCGCGCACGCGCTTTCCTCTTCGAAACCGGATTGGTCAGCATGCCTGCGGGTGAGACGTGCACGGTCGAACCGGCACCGGTCTTCAGCCGGCCACTCATTGCCGTCGCCTCGTACAGCGGACCGCCGGCCTTCTCAGACCGGCTCGCGGGGCACTTCTTCGTGCCCATCGCGCCCGATGGGACGCCACCCGATGAGATCGAGAAGCGCCTCGCGGCGAACAGCTACGGCGCGATCCCAACCACCTCCGTCCACGAGGCGTACCCGGGCCATCACTGGCAC
>Ga0299913_10005730_pt1 | contig 10660 bp, 9 predicted proteins | sample RVTome_9_FD_201360 | JGI IMG/M metagenome (GOLD analysis project Ga0299913, IMG submission 201360) | Soil microbial communities from uranium-contaminated site in the Upper Colorado River Basin, Wyoming, United States - RVT155D38 (version 2) ... | reverse complement strand
ACTGCTCGCCCAGCTCCACGAGGCCGGCTGAGACCGCCGCAACATCGCGGCGCCGCAGCGCGAACCCCTTCGGATGCCGCCGATCTCCCAGCATCATGTTCTCCGCCACGGTCAACGTGGGGACCAAGGCCGAGTGCTGGTGCACCATCCCGATCCCGGCGGCGAACGCATCGATCGGTGACCGGATCCGCTCCTCCTCGCCGCGGACCGTGATCGAGCCGCCGTCCGGCTGGATCAACCCCGACAGGACGTGCATCAGCGTGGTCTTCCCCGCACCGTTCTCGCCGAGCAGCGCGTGGATCTCGCCGAACCGGACATCGAAGTGCACCGAGTCGTTGGCAACCACCCGACCGAACCGCTTGGTGATGTCGGCCATCTCGACCGCGGGCAGCGTGGGACCCGTGGAGCGGACGAGGCCGGTCATCGTGACCGGATCGGGGTCGAGGTGCATACGCGGTGATCCGGGCCGGGAACCCGCGCGCGACTGTATGGAGGCTTCAACAATGTGTCAAGACAGAGCAGGGCTACGCGGGAGCACGACCTGGAAGGGCCGTCCCGCGTGCGAGACCATGGCGGCGTGTCGAAGCAGCGCGCGCTGGTGCTCGGGGCCACCCTGCTCCTCGCCGCGTGCTCAGAGGCTCCGCCGCGACCGGCGCCGGGCGTGACCGACATCATCCGGCTCCCGCCGCCGGTGGCGGGTGGCATCGTCGGGCTGGGCACCGAGGGACGCATCGCGTTCGTGAGCGACCAGGACGGCGACCTCGAGATCTTCGTGATGAGGGCGAACGGCACGGATCTCGAGCAGATCACGTTCAACGATGCGCCTGACTTCACGCCGTCGTGGTCACCGGACGGATCGAGGATCGTCTGGGCCGCCGAGCGCGGAGGCAATGCAGACGTGTACGCGATGGACCCCGACGGCTCCGACATCGCCCGCCTCACGTCCCATCCGGCGGCCGACTTCTCTCCCGCATGGTCACCGGCCGGAGACCGCATCGCGTTCCAGAGCACACGGAAGGGCAACTCCGAGGTCTATGACATGGGCGTCGACGGCTCGGACGTCCGGCGTCTCACGAGATCTCCGGACCTCGACGCGTCGCCCACGTGGGCACCCGACGGATCGAGCATCGCGTTCGCCCGCGGTGGGATCGGCGAGCTCGATATCTTCGCGATGGCGTCGGACGGCTCGCGCCAGCGGCGCCTCACGCGGGCTCCCGGAGAAGACGACAAGCCTTCCTGGTCGCCCGACGGTCGCACGATCGCGTTCCAGAGCGAACGGGGCGGTCCGTTCCAGATCTACCTGATGGATCAGGACGGCTCGCGTCAGCGGCCGATCACCACGGCGGGATCGGGCGACGTGGACCCGAACTGGTCGCCGGACGGGCGATGGATCCTGTTCGACAGCACGAGGGACGGGAACCTCGAGCTGTACGTGATGCGCTTGGACGGCGGAGACCCGGTCCGGCTCACGGATCGGTCGCGGGGGGACGGCGTCGCCGACTGGACGCCGACGGGTTGATCCGCTCACATGTCAGTGCTCGAGAGCAGCGGCTTGCCCATGATCTTGTACGGCGGCCACCACTTCTCGACACCGAGGTCCTCCGCGATGCGGTTGGCCGCGTTGTACCCGGGACCGAAGTGGATCGACCCTCCCGGATGGCAGCCGGAGCCGCAGAGGTAGAGACCCTCGATCGGCGTCGCGTAGGCGTTCGCCTCGGGGAACGGGCGTGTGTATCCCCACTGGTGACCCGTATACGCGCCCTGCCGGCACCCGCCGCCCTTCATGTTCACGATGCGCTCCTCGATGTCGGCCGGTGTGTAGCAGTACCTACCGAGGAATCGATCGCTCGTGAGGTTCGGCGCGTACTCGCGCCACCGCGCCTCGAGGGTCTCGAAGTAGTCCCACTTCACGTCGTCGTAGGTCTTGCCCTCAGCGAGCCTGTCGGCGGCGGGGACGAACTGCCAGAACAGAAGGGTATGACCGCCCGGAGGTGCGTAGGTCGGATCGATGACCGTGTGGCAGCACGCGTCTCCTCCCGACCGTTCCGGGAGCTCGCCCGCCTCGATCTCACGCCAGTGCTGGTCGAGGTCGGCGAGCGAATCGACGCCCAGGAAGATCGCGAGCGCGCCGTTGGCATCCTTGGGGTACTTGGGCGTGTAGTCCGGAGCCACATCGGTGGCAGCATGGAATCCGAAGAGCGCCGTGTGCTGTTCGAGCTCCCAGCTCTTGCAGCGATCGACGATCTGGGGGCTGAGCCTGTCCTCCCCGACCAGGTCGAGGAACGTCGTGGGAGGGTCGATCCCCGACGCGATGAACCTTGACGCACGGAACGATGCCCCATTGGCACATCTGACGCCGACGGCGCGATCGCCGTCCATCACGATCTCCTCGACGTGGTAGCCGTTGAGGATGGTTCCACCGTGCTGGTGAAAGAACGCCGCGAGGGCGTGCGCCAGCTGCCTCGTGCCGCCCCGAATGATGCCGAGCTTCGGTGATGCCGCGTACCGCAGGAAGAAGTCGCCCGTACCGGGCGCGAAGTCGGGCATCCCCCGCACACAGGCGTTCATCGAGGCCCACGTCTTCAGGCGGTCGGACTCGTACAGCTCGTTCAGCACCTCGCGCCCCGACATGTCGCAGAACGCCTGGTAGATCTTGCGATCCTCATCCGGGAGCCCCTCGCCTCGCTCCTCGGTTGGCTTGGGTGGCGCGTAGAACTCCTCCTCCACCTTCGTCAGGTAGCGGTGGAACACGTCTTCGAGCGTGTCCAGGTCCGACTTCGGCAGCAGCTGCGCGAAGTTCTGGTATGTGCGGTGCGGATCGTCCGTGTACGTGATGAGCGAGGCTCCGTCCGAGTAAAGGTACGCCCGCTCGGCTTCCCCGTACATCATCCTCAAGCCGTACCGATGCAGCTCCATATCCTGGTGGGGAGGGCCGTACGACCAGATGAAGTTCGCGTGCAGGTTGTGGTAGAAGCCCGGCTTCGTGACCTCTTCAGTGATCGTGGCGCCCCCGTAGTCCATGCGTCGTTCCAGGACGAGGACCTTCAGGCCCGCCTTCGCGAGGTAGCCCGCGGTCGTCAGCCCGTTATACCCCCCGCCGATGATGATGCCGTCGAACTCGCCGTCGTACATCGGGTCGTTCCTCCTTCGAAGGCTGGCCGGGGCGAGGGTAGTCAACAATTTGTTTAGGAGCAAGCGAGGAGGCTAGGCTGCCGCGGCAACATCCTGTCAGAGCGGCGTCGGCGAGAGGCGGTGTGGGGATGCACGTGAAGCGGCTGGGATGGCTGGGCGTACGCACCGAGCGGTTCGATCGGTTGGTGTCGATGCTTCGAGACACGATGGGGATCTCCCTCGAGCTGCAGCAGCCTGGCCGCGCGATGTTCAAGCTCCCGAACGGAGATCCGATCGACGTGTTCGACGCGAGCCTTCCGCAGTACGCCACGTTCACGACCGGCCCCGTCGTGGGGTTCGTCGTCGACGATGTCGAGGCCGGGATCGGTGAACTCGAGGCCGCCGGCGTCGAGGTCTACGGCGCCCAGCGAGGCGATGGGTTCATGTGGGCGCACTTCCGCGGCCCCGACGGCAATCTCTACGAGCTCCAGAGCACGGATCCGCCGAGCTAACCGGCGTGGCGCCACGGCACGCGCAACGACCCCAGCCCGCATCGCTCGACGAGGTCGTCGGCCTTCGCCTGTGCCTCGGCCATGACTCGGTCCTCATCGACCTTCGTGGAGTGGCCACCCTCCACGACGATCTCTCCACCCACGATCGTGATGTCCACGTCCGACCCTCGGGCGGAGTACGCGAGCGCGGCCACGGTCCGGTGCCACGGTGTCGTGTGGGCACGTCCGAGGTCGACGACGGCGACATCGGCGAGCTTCCCCGGAGCGAGGACGCCGGCGTCCACACCCAGGAACCGAGCGCCCTCGCGGGTGGCGAGCTCGATCGCCTCCTCTGCGTTCGAGACCGTCGGCTCGAGCGACTCCACCCGCTGGAGCAGGATGGCTTGCTTCATCTGCTCGAACATGTCCTGCCGGTGACCGCTGGCGCCGTCGTAGCCGAGTCCCACGACGGCGCCGGCGTCCCGTAGGTCGCGGAGCCGCATCACGCCGAGCCCGATGTACTCGTGGGAGACCGGGCAGTAGGCCACCCCCGTGCCGGTCTCGCCCACGCGGGCGACCTCCTCGTCGGAGAGGAAGATCATGTGCGCGAGGGTTGCCCCCTCGCCCAGGAGCCCCTCATCCGCCAGCCATTCCACGGCGCGCTTCCCGTAGTGCTGCGGATAGGTGATCGGGTCGGTGCGGAACTCGCTGCAGTGCGCATGCCAGCCGGTCCCGAGCTCGTGTGCGAGCTCGACCGCTGCCCGGACCAGGTCCTGGGCCACGTAGATGATGTTGAGTGGCGCGGGCCACACGCCCACCCGCCGCCCTCGACGCGATCCAGCGGCCTCACGCGTGATCGCCAGCTCGTCCCGCAGCGAGTACGGGAACATGCCCCGCTCCAGGTTCAGCTCGCGGGCGACCTCCGTAACGACCCCCGTCATCCCTCGTGCGACGGTCCCGCGGAGGCCGACCTCCTCGATCGCGTCCGCCACGGCGAGCGTGGACTCGAGATCCGTCGGCGCGTAGTGGTTGTCCACGATCCCGGTCGTGCCCGACCTCACGGCCTCGAGAGCGCCGAGTCGGACCGCCGCGACGGCCTCGTCGCGCGAGATTTTCGTCGAGACCGGCCACATGAACTCGGCCAGCCACGGCCACAGCTCCATGCCTTCGCCGAGCCCCCTGGTGATGAACTGGAAGAGGTGGTTGTGACAGTCCACGAACCCGGGCAGGACCGCCTTGCCGGAGCAGTCGATCGTTCGCGTGGCGGCGACATCGGCGAGCTCCTCGACGGGCCCGACGGCGACGATCCGATCCCCGGCGATCGCAACCGCCCCGGGCTCGAGCACGCGCCGTTCGTCGTCCACGGTCACCACGGAGCCGCCCGTCAGGAGCAGATCGCAACGTCGAGGCTGGTTCATCGTCGCCACGCCGTCAGCAGGTCCCGCATCCCCGCACGCGCGACCAGGTCCTCCGCACGCGCCTGGGCCTCGGCCAGCACCTCACCCTCGTCCACCCTCGTGCAGCGCCCTCCTTCGTAGATCACCTCTCCGCCCACGACCGTCATCCACACGTCGGACCCGCGAGCCGAATAGGTCAGGGCGGCCACGACGCGGTGCATCGGCGTCAGGTGGGGAGCGTCCAGGTCGACCACAACGACGTCGGCCAGCTTCCCGGGTGCCAGCTGCCCCGCGTCGATCCCGAGGTAGCGCGCGCCGTCTCGGGTCGCGAGCTCGATCGCTTCCTCGCCGTTGGAGATCGTGGGCTCCCTTGCCTTCACGCGTTGGAGCAGCACCGACTGCTTCATCTGTTCGAACATGTCCTGGCGGTGGCCGCAACCGGGCCCGTCCGTGCCGAGCCCGACGACGGCACCGGAGTCTCGAAGCTCTCGGAGCCGGATGTAGCCGGATGCCAGGTACTGGTTCGAGGTCGGGTTGTAGGAGACCCCGCTTCCGGTTGCGCTGAACCGTTCCACCTCCTGGTCGTCGAACCAGATCCCGTGCGCGATCGTGACCCCGCCGCCGAGGAGCCCCTCCTCGAAGAGCCAGTCGATCGGCCGGATACCGTAGGTCTCCAGGTAGATGTCCGGGTCGATCGGGGCCTCGGAACAATGCGCGTGCCAGCCGGTGCCGCGATCGTGCGCCATCTGGACGGCGCGCCGCACCAGCTCCTGCTCGTTATAGATCACGTTGATCGGCGAGGGCCAGATGCCGACGTGCCGGCCCTCTCGGGCGGAGAGCGCGTCGCTGGAGATGTCCAGCTCCTCCTGCATCGAGTACCGGAACAGGGACTGGGCGAGCCCGTTCGAGCGCGCGACCTCGGTCATCTCGCCGAACATCCCGCGCGCCACCACACCGCGGAGGCCGACCTCTTCGATCGCATCGGCGACGCCGAGGGTGGTCTCGAGATCGGCGGGCGAGTAATGGTTGTCGACGACGGCCGTTGTGCCGGCACGCGCCGCCTCGATCGCGCCGAGCTTCGCGGCCACGATGGCCTCCGCAGCGTCGATCGCGGCCGCGTACGGCCACATGAACTCACAGAGCCACGGCCAGAGCGACATCCCTTCACCGAGCCCGCGGCCCAGGCCCTGGAACAGGTGGTTGTGACAATCGATCATGCCAGGCATCAGCGCCTTGTCGCGGCAGTCCACCGTCCGCCGGGCTCTGTAACCGGCGAGCTCCCCGGGCGTGCCCACGGCCTCGATGCGGTCGCCGGCGATCGCCACCGCCCCCGGCTCCAGCACGCGGCGATCGTCGTCGACCGTCACCACGGATCCACCCGTGAGCAGGAGGTCGCAGAACCCCTCAGGCATCGACGCGCCGGGGCGACCTGATCTTGTCGCGGATCACCGCCGGCGTGATGGGCAGCGCGGTTATCTCCACGTCGAACTCACGGAGCGCGTCCACGACCGCGTTCGCGAGCGTCGCAGGCGGGCCCAGGCAGCCGCCTTCGCCGGCGCCCTTCAGGCCGAGCGGCATGTTGGGCGACGGGCTCTCGAAGTGCTCGATCACGATCTCGGGGATCTCCGTGGCCGAGGGGATCAGGTAATCCATGAAGGTGGTGGCAAGCGGCTGCCCGTCTTCCGTGTAAGCCATGTGCTCGTACAACGTGCCGCCGATCTCCTGCGCGACGCCTCCTTGGACCTGGCCTTCCAGGATCGGCGGGTTGACCATCGGGCCGCAATCGTGCACCACGACGTAGTCGAGGATCTCGACCACCCCGGTGTCCACGTCGACCTTGACGATGGCGGCGTGGGTGGCGTTCGCCCACGCAGCCGCCCCGTTCATGCGCCCCCGTTCGTCGGCGACGTGCTGCAGCAGCGGGGGATCGTACGTCGCGACCGCTTCGAGGCCCGGATCCACGCCCGGCGGGAGGTCCAGCGTTCGGACCCATGCCGCAGTGCCGATCTCACCCATCGTGATCGCTCTGTCGGCGCTGCCGACGACGTGGACGTTCCCTTCCTCGATCACGAGATCGGCCTCGTCGACCTCGAGCCGGTGCGCGGCGATCCGCAGCACCTTCTCCCGGATGGTGGCGGCGGCCTTCAAGATGGCCCCGCCGCCCGTCACGGTGCTGCGGCTCCCCCACCCGCCGAGGCCGTACGGACACGAGTCCGTGTCCCCGATCTCGACGCGCACCCGCTCGAGCGGGAGCCCCAGGGCGTCGGCGGTGAGCACCGCGGCCATCGTCGTCGTTCCCTGGCCGGTCGTCGTGACGCCGACGGACACGACGGCGCTGCCGTCCGGCTCGATCCGGATCGTCGCCGAGTCGTGCGACGTCCAGTGTCCCGTCGTGCCGAAGTACGTCGGGGCCGTGCCCTCCAGGTACGTAGCGATTCCGAACCCGATGCGTACGTTCGTCTCTCCTTCGTGTTCCTCGCGTCGGCGTGCCTCCGCCTCCCGGCCGAGCTCCAGCGCACGCTCGAACGACTCCTGGAAGCTTCCCGAGTCGATGATGCCGCCGGTCGCCGTCGTGTACGGAAGGTCCTCGTCGCGGAGCAGCATCCTGCGGCGAAGATCGATCGCGTTGACACCGACCTCCCTCGCGACCTTCTCCACGAGTTGCTCGACGGCGAAGTAGGCCTCAGGCGCACCGAAGCCCCGGTAGGCGCCCGACGGCGTCTTGTTCGTCACGTACTGCGTGTAGGAGTTCTCCGCGAGCGGGATCCGATACGCGCCGGCCACGTGGCTCCCCGCGACGAACGAGGGACAGATGCCCGGCATGAAGATCTCGCCGGAGCCCACGTCGTGCAGCAGATGGCACCGGACGGCGCGGATCGTTCCGTCGTCGTCGACCGCCGCCTCCATCTCCAGGGTGTGCTCGCGCGCGTGGTTCGAGGCCACGAGATGCTCGGCTCGATCCTCGATCCAGCGGACGGGGCGGCCGAGACGGATCGCGAGCCAGGAGACCAGCACCTCTTCGGGGTAGATGTGGGTCTTCACGCCGAAGCCTCCGCCCACGTCCGGCGCCACCACCCGGATATCCCGCTCCGCGATCGGCAGGACGTACGAAAGGGTGGTGCGAACGATGTGCGGACTCTGCGCCGAGGTCCAGAGCGTCAGCCGCCCGTCCCGGTACTCGGCCACGCATCCGCGCGTCTCCATCGGCACGCCCGAATGGCGGTGCGTGGAATACCGGCCGCGCACCACGCGACGACCGCGGAAGACGTCCTCGACGTCGTCCAGCTCGAGCGGCAGGTTGACGATCCGATTGTCGGGCCAATGGTCGAATAGCTTCGGTGCATCCTCCGCCAGCGCGGACCCGGCGGTCGTGACCACGGGGAGCTCGTCGTAGTCGACCTCCACGGCCTCCGCAGCGTCCTCGGCCACGTATCGGTCCTCGGCCACCACCGCCGCGATGGGCGACCCCACGTAGCGCACCTTGTCACGGGCCAGGGGGAATCCCTTGACCGGCTGCATGTACGTGATGAAGTCGGGGTACTCGGACACGTCATGGAGATCGGCCGCGCGCACGACGTCGAGCACCCCATCGACGGCCCGAGCGAGGTCGACGTTCACACTGACCTTCGCATGGGCGAAGACGCTTCGGACGATCGCGACGTCCACCATCCCCGGGAGCCGCACGTCTGCCACATACGTGCTTTGACCCGTCAGCAGCCGGTCGTCCTCGACCCGGGCGACCCGCGCTCCGAAGTACACCGGCCGCCCAGCGAGGCGCAGATCGGTCACTCGATCGGTCTCCCCCAGGCGGCCTTCACAGCCGTGACGATGTTCTGGTAGCCCGTGCAACGGCACAGGTTCCCCGACAGCATCTCCCGGATGCTCTGCTCGTCCGGGTACTCGTCGGGGTCCACGCCCGTGATCGTCATGAGGAACCCCGGCGTGCAGAAGCCGCATTGCAGTCCGTGGTGATCCTTGAAGGCTTGTTGCAGAGGGTTCAGGCCCTCTTCGGGCGTGATCCCCTCGACCGTCGTGAGCTCGCGTCCGTCCGCCTGGACGGCGAGCATGATGCAGGACCGCACCGGATCGCCGTCCACAAGGATCGTGCACGCGCCGCAGACGCCGTGCTCGCATCCGACGTGTGTGCCGGTGAGCTGGAGATCCTCTCGGATGAAATCCGACAGGAGCTTGCGCACCGGAACGGTGGCCGATCGCGCCACCCCGTTGACCGTGAGGGCGATCTCGAGCATCTCCACCGGTTCCGAAACGGTGTTCATGCGCTCCTCTCGGGGTTCGGCGCCTCTCGGGGTTCGGCGCCGCGGCCGCATCGTACGGGCGCCTTCAACAGAACGTCAAGCTAGTCCCCGGCAACCACATGCATACTCCATCGCGTGGACCGGCACGCGTTCCGCGCGCTCCTGCAGACGGTGGCCGACGCTTGGAACCGAGGTGATCCGCGAGCCGCGGCGGACTGCTTCGCCCCCGACGCGATCTACATGGAGCCCCCCGACGCGCAGCGCTACGACGGCCGAGAGGCCCTGTTCGCGTTCTTCCGTGGGGATGGATCCCGGGCGAGGGCGATGTCGATGACCTGGCATCATGCCGCCTACGATCCCGATCGCGGTCTCGGGTTCGGTGAGTACACGTTCTCGATACCAGGACGTTTCACGGCCCACGGCGTGGCCGTTGTCACGATCCGCGACGGGCTGATCGCGACCTGGCGCGAGTACCAGTACCGCTCGGACCTCCCGTTCGAGGGATTCGCGGGAGAGAGCCTCCCCCGCTCCTCGACAGCCTGAGCGCCGCTATCAAGCGTCCCAGTAGCCGAGGTGCACTTCGCGAGCCTCGTCCAGTAGAGCCGGCCCCTCCACGGCGATCGGGAACTTCCCACCGTTCAGGACGACCTCAGCGCGAAGGTGCGGCGTGGGGTTCTTGGGATCCGCCCCCACGATCCTGTCGAGACCCGGGATGTCCAGCGCGTAGACGACCCGTCGCACACCGACCCAGTAGACAGAGCCGGCGCACATCGCGCACGGCTCGCAGCTCGTGTACATCGTGCAGGCTTCCAGGAGGTCGGGCTCGAACCGACGGCCGGCCTCGCGCATCAGGTTCATCTCCGCATGTCCGGTCGGATCATGCTCGGTGACGGAGGTGTTCTCCGCCTCAAGGATCACCGCGCCGGCCGCGTCCACGAGCACGGCGCCGAACGGCATGTTCCCGTGGTCGACGGATCTGCGAGCCACGGCCAGCGCCCGACGGAGATGGATCCCGTCCCGTTCGTCCATCGCCCCCCCTCAGGCGAACCGGCGCCCGCCGTTCACCCTGATGTTCTGCCCGCTGACGAAATCGGACAGGGGGCTCGCGAGATAGATGAGCGTCCCCACGAGGTCCTCGGGGACCTGCTCGCGTTTGAAGCACCGGTCCCCCTCGATCCAGGCGTTGAGCCCCTCCCACTGCTGCGAGGCGTACTCCTTGTCGTGCGGGATGTAGTCGGGCGTGATCGTGTTGACTGCGATCCCGTCGTTCCCCATCTCTCTCGCCATCGAACGCGTCAGGCCGACGATCGCGGCTTTGGACGCCACGTAGTGGAGGAACTCCGGCGTCCCGTCCTCGACGGTCATCGAGGCGATGTTGACGATCTTGCCCGAGCGCTGCGCGCGC
>Ga0299913_10005729_pt1 | contig 10661 bp, 9 predicted proteins | sample RVTome_9_FD_201360 | JGI IMG/M metagenome (GOLD analysis project Ga0299913, IMG submission 201360) | Soil microbial communities from uranium-contaminated site in the Upper Colorado River Basin, Wyoming, United States - RVT155D38 (version 2) ... | reverse complement strand
TGTTGTAGCGGAAGCCATGGATGAACGAGCTCGCCGCAGCGCGATCGCGTACCTGCATGGTGGTACCGATGAAGTACAGTCCGGGGACAGACGATTCCCAGGTGCTGGACAAGAGAGGGAACTTGCCCAGCGGGTCGAGTTGCGGTTTGCAGTCGGGAGCGAACAAGGTCGGGTCGACGTACCGCCAGCCGGTGCAGCGGATCACGCGGTTGTAGGGAATCGTGGGGGTCGCGGTGCCGGGCGGGTCCCAATGTGGCAGATCCGCACTACCCGTCACGGCCAATCCTCCGCCGGGAAGTGGCGTGATCTTCTGCACCTGGATGCCGATGGTCGCGTGCAGCGATTTGAGCATGTACATATCGAGGATGGTGTTGTTGATCGCACGCAGGTCGCCCGCGAAATGCGTCTCCCAGGCGTGGCGGGCCGGATGGCGCATGATGATGTGAATCACCGCCGCGTGCCCGGCCAAGTGGTCGGCGACCTCGAAGGCGGAGTTGCCGGCACCGATGATCCCCACGACCTGGCCCTCGTAGTCCGCCGGGTCCAGGCTGTGCGTCTCGTAGCCATCGGCGTGCTCGATGCCTTCGATGTCCGCGGGCAGGTAGGGGCCGACAGCGCCGGTGGCCATCAACAGCCGCTGGCACCGGTAGGTCTGCCCGGACGTCACCCGAACAGCGAAGCCGTCCTCGCCGTCGCGCGATATGTGATCCACCCGAGATCCGTAGCGGATGTGCTCGGCCAGGGGGGCAGCGAAGTCACGCAGATAGCGGGCGAGGTCGTCGGCGTGCGGGAACAACTCCTTGGAGTAGGCGCCGAACTTCAGGCCCGGATCGTCGCTCAGGAGCGAGTTCCAGTCGTGACGGAGGTTGAAGTCCTCCTCGGGGAACAGATTGAACCTGCGGTTGATCGACAGCAGCCGGCGGTGGCGCGGCTGTACGTCGAAGAACCCGCCGGCCTGGTCACCGGCCTCCAGCACCAGGAAGTCGTGGCCTTCTCGCTGCAGGAAGTAAGCCATCTGTAGGCCGGCGGGACCAGCACCCACGACCAAATAGGGGATACGAGACATTATCTTCTCCTTTCGGGTGTGGGAGGGGTGTGGCGAAAATCGCCATCGCGGCTCGGAGGCTGTACATTCGGAGCGTAGGACAGGATGAATTCCCTGCACAACAATCTCCATCGAAGGAACCGTTGACCTCGACGATTCAAGGGGTGGGCGAGGCTGGTTATTGATCGTGTTGTGCTGGGTTCCGGCAGGCGCGCAGCCGCTGCCAGCAGGTCAGGCAGGCGGACGCGCGGGCGTGGTGGGGCGTGGGCGAGCCGTGCGGCCAGGCGCCATGGCCAACATCCTGGATCTCGCACCGTGGTACCGCGAACTCCAAGACGACCAGCCCGTCGCACCTGTGAGGCTTTCTGAAGATTTGGGGAGTTGCCTGCTGTCCTCACCGGCGATCTTTTTGGGGAGGTGGCGGAGATTACCGTGCCGCAAGCCCGCTGCGGCCTTTTGCAGGCGGCAAGGACGCTGACGGATCCGGCGTTGCGCGCCGCGGTGGGTGGACTGTCGCCCGCGATATCGCGGATAGTCGGGTATCACTTCGGCTGGTGCGATGTCGACGGAGTCCCGACCAAAGATGGGGCTGGGAAGGCCGTGCGAGCCGCACTGGCCCTGGGCTGCGCCGAGGCGGTGGGCGGCGAGGTAGGCGGCGCGGTACCGGCGGCGGTCGCGGCGGAACTGGTGCATAACGCCTCCCTGCTCCACGACGACATCATCGATGGCGATACCACCCGCCGGAACCGGCCCGCGGTATGGACGGTGTTCGGTGTACCGGCGGCGATCCTGGCCGGAGACGCCCTGTTCTTCCTGGCCGTACAGGTCCTGGCTGATCGACCACCGCACTCCGGCGGCGAGGCAATCCCGCGTCTCAGCACGACGGTCCAGCGACTGATCGAAGGTGAACACGCCGACACCGCCTTCGAGACCCGACGCAAGGTATCCCTGGACGAGTGCCTGGCCATGGCCGTCGCCAAGACCGGAGCCCTCCTGGAATGCGCGTGCACCCTCGGCGCGATCTATGGCGGTGCCACCGCCAGTCAAACCCATGCGCTCGGGCAGTTCGGCGTCCATCTGGGAATAGCGTTCCAGCTGGTCGACGACCTCCTGGGCATCTGGGGCGACCCGGACGTCACCGGCAAACCCGCAGCATCAGACCTGATAAACCGGAAGAAGACGGTACCGGTGGTCACGGCTCTGACCTCCGGAACGACCGCTGGGGAACGACTAGCCGCGATGTACGACGACGACCAGCCCTCGAACATCCAGACAGCAGCGAGCGCCGCCATCCTCATCGAACAGGCCGGAGGCCGCGCCCACACTCAGGCGCTCGTCGACCACCACATCCAGACAGCCCTCGAACACCTCCACGCCGCCCGGCCTGCTAGGTCGCCGGTAGCCGAACTCACTGAACTGGCCCAATTGGTCACCAACCGAGACCACTGACTGCTTCTAGCTGCTTCGACCTGAAAAGGCCGACCCCTCCGATGAACGGAGCGTGCGCATGACCGGCCCCTCACCGGAGCCTGGTTTCTACTGCCCCATCACGCCGACCCCCTACCCCCACCGTGACAGCCTGGTGGCGAGCACGCTGCAATGGGCACGGGCCGTCCGCTTGTGTGCGGACGACACGAAACGCACCGAGAATTTCGCGGTGGCGGGGGCACACAGCACCGCCTACTTCTACCCGCGTACCTCGACGATGGAACGCATCCAGGCCCTGGCGCATTTCCATGCATGGATTCTCGCCGTTGACGACAGGTCAGAGGATAGTCCGGACAACGATAGGCTCTGCTGGCTTGCAGAGACGCTTCCGAGGTTCGCTCGGATCTTGGAAGCTCCCGACCTGGGACACCGCAGTCATGACCACTTCGATCAGGCACTCGGCGACATCGCCGCCAGCCTGCATCGATGGGCCAGCGTCGGGCAGTTGCGACGGTTCACCGACAGCCTTCGCATATGGGCGCTCGGCTGCTTCTGGGAAGCCGCCGCCTGGGATCGCGGCATCCCGCCATCGCTCGCCGACTATCTGCCCATGCGTTACGCGGCGGGTGGTGGGACGGCCACCGCCGGAGCGGCGATGGCTGTCATGCGCGATGGTGAGGAACTCCCCGACGTCATAGCCGACTCGCCACAGGTGCGCGCTGTCAGCGAGGCGGCGGTGCTGACCGTCCTGCTGGACAACGACCGATACTCGCGCGCGAAGACGCTACGGCGGCATGGCAAGGAAATCGACATCGTCGACGTGGTCCAGCACGCCGACCCTGGTTGCTCGTATGTGGAAGCGGTAAAGCAGGCCGTTGCACTGAGGGACCGCATCATGACCCTGTACCTGCGGCTACGTGAGCAACTGCGTCCCAACGCCGGGCCAGAGCTCGGCCGCTATCTCTCAGCCCTGGACGATCTCCTCAGGGGCAACCTCGAATGGGGTCGTAATTTCGTCCGATACCTCACCCCTGACCGCGTTCTCCCACCGTACGCAGACAAACCGTCAGACCTCAGTACCGAACCGCTCGACGTCCCCGCCGTCGCCTGGTGGTGGGACCAACTCGCTCCTTGATCCACCTGCCCGGGACACGCGGCCATGATCAGTTCTCTTTCTCCAGTGCGGTCAGATCACGTTCGGCATAGAGCCGGTGTTCCCATTCCTCGATCAGGACGATGCGGAGGCATTCCTTGAAGGGGAAGTTCTCCACCCTGGGCCAGCCGGGCTCGGTGCGAGTCACCTCGGAGGCGAGTTGCTCGTCGGTGAGTGACTCCATGACGTGGCGGACCATCGCCTGGCATTCGCGTCGGACCGTGAGCACCTCGTCGAGCGAGGGTCGTGCCTCGCGGTCCCACGGGATACCGTCCCACCCGGGCGCCTCGTCCCACGGCAGGTCCAACTGGTGCCACGGCGAGGCGTTGCCGAGGATCATCCGGCCCACCCAGGCAGCGCTGGCGAAGTTGAGGTGCCGCAGGGTCTGGATGAAGGACCACTCGTCGTCGACGCTGCGGTGCAGCGCCGCTTCGGGGAACCGCCTCGCACGCGCGACGGTGCCCTCCCACAGCCGCTCCAGGGTTGCCCACGCCGCACGGAACCCGTCGGCGTCGTCGGGGCGCATCCTCGCCCGCTCGGGCATGCGACGGTTCAGTTCGGCCTCGACGAGCGGTGCGATGTCGACGCCGTTCACGACGACGTTCTGCAACTCGCCGCTGATCTCGACGTCGACCAGCTCGACGCCGCGCAGGCGGCTCCCGTTGAACAGGGCGCCGCGGACCTGCGCCCCGGTGAAGTCGACGGCGTGCATGCTGGCGTCGTTGAGGAACACCCTGGTGAAGGTGGCGCCCCGGAGGCTCACGCGCTCGAAGCGTGCTCCGGTGAGGTCCTGCTCGCGGAACTCGGTCATGGACATCACGCTAGAACCAGTTCCGGACGATCTACATCCGGCTCAGCTCGTGACGAAGTGCCCGCCTGGTTCAGAGTTGGCCGGCACGCCACTTGTCGAGTACCCGGCGTTCTCGTTTGGTGGGTCGTCCGGCGCCCCGGTCGCGGGAGGCGATGGGCGATGGGGCGTTCGGGGGTGGGGCGGGTGTCCGGTCGATGAAACAGGTGGCGGCGTCGGCTGCTCCGACTCGTTTCTGGATCACCCGGACCACCTCGACGATGCGCGTCGTGTCGCCGACGCGGGCGCGCACCTCGTCGCCGGGTGACACCGTGGTCGATGGCTTGGCCGGGTGGTCGTTGACCCGCACGTGCCCGCCCCGGCAGGCCGCGGCGGCATCCGGGCGGGTCTTGGTCAGCCGGACCGCCCACAGCCAGCGATCCACGCGGGTGGACTCCACAGCCATCCATGATGCTCCGTCGACGGCGGTAGCAGACAACGGCTAGGCGTCACGGACCCTGAAGAGGACGGCACCGAGGACGGTGGCGCCGCCCGCGTAGGCGGCGAGCACCCCGAGCCCCGGCCAGGGACCTATGGGCAGGGCGTCCAGGCGTTTGGTGGCCTGGGCGGCCAGACCGGCCGCCATCGGTGAGAACCTCAGGACGCGGTCCCGCCACACCTCGTCGGCGATGAACGCGGCGACGGTGGGAAACGCGAACAGCAGGCCGAGGAGCGTGACCAGTGAGAGCGCGGTGTCCCGAAGCGCCGCGGCCGCCCCGAGCCCGAGCAGCGCGATCAGGCCGAGGTAGAGGACGGTACTCGCGGCCGCCCGCAGCGTCGGGCCGTCGGCCAGGGACAGCGGCGGGTAGCCGGCCGACGCCACGAAGCCGTTTGCGGGCAGGATCACCCGGCCGGCGACCAGCGAGCCGAGCACCCCGAGCGCCCCGGCGCACAGCACGACTCCCAGCACGACGCCGATCTTCGCCGCGAGGACCGGCAGGCGGGTCGGGCAGGCCACGACGGTGGTGCGGATCGTCCTGGTGCTGTACTCGGTGCTCACCGCGAGCACGGCGAGCACGAGGACGGCGATCTGACCGACGTAGACCCCGGCCAGGCTGAGCCGGACCGTGTCCTCGTCGCACCCCGGCGGCACCGGGGAGCAGTGCGTGGTGCTGAGCGTCGCGAGCGCCGCCGCGCTGGTCGCCACCAGGCCCGCGAAGGCGGCCAACGAGAGCCACCAGGTGCTGCGCACCGAGCGCAGCTTGATCCACTCGGCGCGCACCGCCCTGGGCAGCAGGATCACGCGTCCCGCCTGCGCAGCAACCAGAACGCCACGCCGATGGCACCGGCCGCGTAGAGGCACAGCACCCCGAAGCCCGCCCACGGGCTGATCGCCGCCCACGGCTCGACGAGGGCGTCGGTGGGTTCCTTGGCGCGCTGGATCGCGAACCCGCTGGCGGGGGTGACCAGCAGGAACAGCTTCGCGGCCGGCAGCGGGAGGAACGTGCTGACGATCGTCGGGAGCAGCATGAGCCCGACAGCGATGGTGATCGCGCCGGCGCTGCGTCGCAGGATGGCGCCGAGGCCGAGGCTGAACAGGGCGACGGCGGCCATGAGCGCCGCGGCGCCGACGACCGCGCGCAGCACCGGCCAGTCCGCCAGCGACGCGGGCGGGAACGCCGGTGGGGCGAACCCCCTGTCGCGCAGGATGGGCTGGCTGACGAGGAACGCGGTGACGCTGGCGATCAGCCCGGCGACGAACGTGACGGCACCGAGCACCACGGCCTTGGCGGCGAGCACCCGGCCGCGGCGCGGGCTGGCGGCGAACGTGGTGCGGATCATGCGGCGCCGGTACTCCGACGTCATGAACAGCACGCCGACCGCAACCACCGCCATCAGCCCGACGAAGAAGCCGGTCAGGCCGATCGCGACCGGGTCGTCGTCGGGTGCGTCGCGCGCGATGTCGCCGGACCCGGTCACGGTGAACACCCCGCCGGCCTGGACCAGGTCGCCGCCGATGGGCTTGGCCACCGGCCGGCTCACGTCCTCGGACTTCCACGGTCCCGGCTCCAGCGGGGACTCCAGGCGCACGTTGTCGAAGGTGGCGGTGCTCTTCGTCGGCAGCTCGCCGATCGAGGTGCTGCCGGCCTGCCGCCCGAGGCGGACCTCCGGCGGCGAGTTGACGAACAGGCCGATCTCGACGGTGTCCGGCAGCCCGCGAAGGTCGACGGTGCCGACCGGGCTCCAGGTCGAACCGTCGGCGGACTCGTAGCCGGTGATCTCCGCGCCATGGCGGGCCAGCCGCAGCCAGTGCGGAGCGGCACCGCTGCCGACGGTGCGGTCGACCGTGAAGTTGGACAGCAGCCGCACGCCGTGCCGGGGTGTGACCGCGATGGCCGCGAACGCCGCACCGCTCCGGGTGCCGTCCTTGATCATCACGCCGGCCCTGGCCGATTCCTGGACGGCCCGCTGGGCGGTGACCCGCGCGGTGATCGAGCCGCTTCCGGTCAGCGGCTGGTGCACGAAGTGGAAGTCGTCGACGACCGGCTGACCGCCCGGGCCGACCACGAACTCGCCGCTGGCGTTGACGTCGGTGCTGCTGGCGGTCGCCGCGAGCAGGCTGACCAGCACGGTCAGTACGACCGAGGCGAGCAGCGCAAGCACCCAGCCGCGCACCGACCGCAGCTTGGTCCACTCGGCGCGCAGGTCCCGCGCGAAGCCGTTCACCTGGACCCAGCGAACTGGACTGAGTCCCTGGTCAGCTCCATGTAGGCCTCCTCGAGCGAGGCTCGGTACTCGCCGACCCCGGAGAACGACAGTCCGCTGCCGGACAGCAGCGTGACCACCCGCTCGGCGGTCAGGCCGGACACGGTGAGCGTGTCCCGGTCGGTCGCGGCCACCGTGGCGCCGGCGTTGGCGAGCACTGTCATGGCCTCGGTGCGCATCGAGGTGTGCACCACGACCCGGCCGCCGGACGCGGCGGCGAGCAGGTCACGAACGGTCGTGTCGGCGACGAGCCGCCCCCGGCCGATGACGACCAGGTGGTCGGCGCTGCCCTCCAGCTCGCCCATCAGGTGGCTGGACACGAGGACCGCGCGCCCGTCGGCGGCCATCGAGCGCAGGAAGCCGCGGATCCACAGGATGCCCTCCGGGTCCAGCCCGTTGACCGGCTCGTCGAACATCAGCACCGGCGGGTCACCGAGCATCGCCGCCGCGATGCCAAGGCGCTGCTGCATGCCGAGCGAGAACCCGCCGGCGCGCCGCCGCGCCACCGACGAGAGGCCGACCAGTTCCAGCACCTCGTCGACGCGACGACCGGGCAGGCCGCTGTACTGGGCCATCCACAGCAGGTGGTCCCGCGCCCGCCGGCCGGGGTGGACCGCCCCCGCGTCCAGCAGCGCCCCGACCTCGCGCAGCGGGCTGCGCAGGCTCGCGTACGGCCGGCCGCCGACGAGCGCGGTCCCGGCGTCGGGCGCGTCCAGCCCGAGGATCACCCGCATGGTCGTGGACTTGCCGGCGCCGTTGGGTCCGACGAAGCCGGTCACCTGGCCCGGCCGGACGGTGAACGAGAGGTCGTCGACCGCGACCGTCGGCCCGTACCGCTTGCGCAGCTCGCGGACCTCGATGGTTGCCTCCATGGGACGCGACGGTATGGAACCGGGGAGCCTCGGGTCGTCACGCCGGCGAGCCGTCTTTCCGACCCCGCGTCCCCCGGGCGGGGGACGTGGCGCGTCCCGATCGACGGTGACGCAGTGGCCGCCCGCTCTGCCGGACAATGAGCGCATGGCGTCCGTGATCTCCGCACGCACGGCGCTGCAGCGCGCTCTGGCCAGGGTCGGCCGCGCGCCGGAGTGGCCGCCGATCGCCGTGGCCATGCTCGGCCTGCTGGCGACCGTCGAGGTGGTGCTCCGATCCGGTGCCGCCGGCGGCACCTCCGGCAGCGAGGTCGCCGTCAACCTGCTGCTGGCCTGGGCCGGGACGGTCGCGCTCGGGCTCGCTCGCGGCCAGGTGCCGGTGGCCGCCTGCACGGTCGTGCTGGCCAACGCCGCCACGTTCGCCGGCGGCCAGGCGCCCGCCGTGGCCGCGATGGCGGCTCAGCTCGTCGTCGCGTACCTGCTCGGCCGCGGCCGCTCCTGGCAACCGTCCGCGCTGGTCCTCGCGCTGCTCGCCACGCAGGCGCTGGCCGCGGCGCCGGCGGACCGCGGGCTCCTCGTCGCCGTCCTGCTGTCCTCGTCGGCCGCGGCCGCCGGGCTCGGCAGGGCCAGCCGGGCGCGCCGGGTGGCCGCCGAGCGCGCCGCCACCCGGCAGACCATCGCCGACACCCTGCTCGAACACGCCGCCCGAGGTGAGCGCGCCCGCATCGCCAGGGAGCTGCACGACGTGGTCGCCCACCACATCTCGATGATCGCCGTGCAGGCCGAGGCCGCGCGGCTGACCACCCCCGGCATGCCGCCGCAGGGAGCGGCCCGGCTGCTCGCCATCGGCGACACCGCACGCATGGCGCTCACCGAGATGCGGCGCCTCCTCGGGGTACTGCGCGAGGACACCGGCCCCGAGCCGACCCGCGCGCCGCAGCCCGGGCTCCAGCAGGTCAACGAGCTGATCGACGGCGTGCGCGACTCCACCAGGGCCAGCACCCGGCTGATCGTGCGCGGCCGGGTCGCCGCGCTCGACCCCGGCGTTGAGCTCACCGCGTACCGGCTGATCCAGGAGGCGCTGACCAACGTCCGCCGGCACGCGCCCGGGGCCGCCGTCGACGTCGAGCTCGAGTACACCGACGCCGCGCTGCAGGTGCGGGTCCGCGACAACGGACCGGGCGGGCCGCCGAGCGCCGGGCACGGCCTGCTCGGCATGCGCGAGCGGGCCGCGATGGTCGGCGGCACGGTGTCGGCCGGTCCGGCGCCGGGCAGCGGGTTCCTCGTCCAGGCCAGCCTGCCGAGGACCGCATCGTGAGCCGGGTGCGCATCGTCGTCGCCGACGACCAGCAGGTCGTGCGGGCCGGGTTCGGCGCGCTGCTGGACACCCAGCCCGACTTCGCCGTCGTCGGCAGCGCGGCCGACGGCGCCGAGGCAGTGCGGGTGTGCCGCGCGCAACACCCCGACGTGGTGCTGATGGACGTCCGCATGCCGGTCATGGACGGCATCGAGGCCACCCGGCGGCTGGCCGCCGGCGACGGGCCGCGCATCCTCATGCTCACCACATTCGACCTGGACGAACACGTCTACGACGCGCTCGGTGCCGGCGCCAGCGGCTTCCTGCTCAAGGACGTCACGGCCGAGCACCTGTTCGACGCCGTGCGCGTGGTGGCCGCCGGCGAGGCCCTCCTCGCGCCGTCGGTGACCCGCCGCCTGATCGACGAGTTCGCCCGGCAGCGCCCCCGGCCATGGCTGCCAGGTGCCGCGCTGGACAGCCTCACCCCGCGCGAAGTCGACGTGTTGCGCCTGGTCGCGCAGGGCCTGTCCAACACCGAGATCGCCGCCCGCCTGGTGGTCAGCGACGAGACCGTCAAGACCCACGTCAGCCGGCTGCTGGCCAAGCTCGGCCTGCGCGACCGCACCCAGGCCGTCGTCATGGCCTACGAGTCCGGCCTCGTCGTGCCACGACCCGGCACTTCATGATCGGCACCGACACCGGCCACCGCGAAGATTCGGGACTGGTGTCGAAAACCGGGGCGGCCGTTCGACGCCTCGGTGAAGGGGCGGTCCGATCGGAGGCCCCACGACATCGAGGAGTACCGGAATGCGACTCACTCTGCACACCTTCCTGACTCTCGACGGCGTCATGCAGGGACCGGGCGGCGCCGACGAGGACACCTCCGGCGGCTTCGAACACGGCGGCTGGCTGGTGCCGTACGCCGACGAGGACTTCGGCGACATCGTCGACGGCTGGTTCCGCCAGGCCGACGCGATCCTGCTCGGGCGCACCACCTACGACATGATGTTTCCCTACTGGTCGCAGGTGACCGACCCGGAAGACCACGTCGCCGAGAAGCTCAACGGCCTGCCGAAGTACGTCGCTTCGCGCACGCTCGCCGACCCGGAGTGGCAGCACACCACCGTCCTGGACGGCGACGTCCTGGAGCGCGTCCGCGCCCTCAAGGACCAGCCCGGGCGGGAGTTGCAGGTGCACGGCAGCTGCGGGCTGGCCCGTGACCTGCACGCTGCCGGGCTGATCGACGAGTACCGGTTGCTCGTCTTCCCCGTCGTCGTCGGCCAGGGCAAACGGCTGTTCACCGACGGCATGCCGGC
>Ga0299913_10005728_pt1 | contig 10662 bp, 8 predicted proteins | sample RVTome_9_FD_201360 | JGI IMG/M metagenome (GOLD analysis project Ga0299913, IMG submission 201360) | Soil microbial communities from uranium-contaminated site in the Upper Colorado River Basin, Wyoming, United States - RVT155D38 (version 2) ... | reverse complement strand
ATAGAGCTCGCCCGTGAGCACCGCGATCCGCGGAAGCAGCGTGTCACGCGCGGGCCCGGCCAAGAGGCGCTCGAGCCGCTCGAGCGCCTCGGGATAGCGGCCGGCCTCCCAGGCGTACGCCGCGCTGTCGAACGCCACTCGCGCGGGGACCTGTGATTCCAGTCGCCCCGTCCAGCCGGCGACCAAGGCCAATGTCGTCCAGACGTTCCGTCGATGCATCGTGCCGCCTCCCTCGTGAGGCCGGAAATATAGCCCGCGATGCCCTGCCGCCCGGCCGGGCCCGCGGCTAGACTCCACCCACTTTCCCCCATGTCCCACTCCGTCTCCGGGATTCCCATGCGGATCTGCTTCCGGCTCCTGCCAATCCTGCTCGCGTCCACGGCCGCGGCGCAGCAAACGCCCACCGCCGGCGCGCCCGACACCTCCGCGTTCCGCCGCCTCGAGCTGCCCACCCCGACCGCGGTCCGGACCGGTAGCGGCGCGCCCGGCGCCGAGTACTGGCAGCAGCGGGTGGACTACGTGATCCGGGCGACGCTGGATACATCGGCCCGGTCGCTTCGCGGGGAAGAACGGATCACCTACAGCAACAACTCACCCGACACGCTGCGCTACCTCTGGCTCCAGCTCGACCAGAACGCCTTCAACAGCCGGAGCCGGGGCGCGAGGATCTTTGACCCGCGGAGCCGCTTCGGCACCGGCGGCGCCGAGGGCGGTGTCCGCATTCTGAAGGTCGCGCAGCCGGCAGTGGCGGCAGCGCGGGGGCGTACCGCGAGTCCGGCGGCTCAGCTCGAACACCGCGTGAACGGTACGGTGATGCGGGTGGATCTGGCCCGGCCGCTGCCTCCCAAGGGGAAGCAGGTGCTGGACATCTCCTGGTCCTTCCCATTCGGGCCCAACCGCAACCGAATGGGTCTCGAGGAGATCGACGGCGGCGTGACCTACGAGGTGGCGCAGTGGTATCCCAGACTGGCCGTCTACGATGATGTGCGCGGCTGGAACACCGAGCAGTACTACGGCCAGGGTGAGTTCTACCTGGAGTACGGCAGCTTCGACGTCAGCATCACGGTGCCGACCGACATGATCGTGGCGGCCACCGGGGTGCTTCGAAATCCGGCGGATGTGTTGACCGCGACGCAGCGGTCCCGGCTGGCCCAGGCCCGGACCAGCGCGAGCACGGTCGTCATCCGCGGCCGAGACGAGGTGCGCGACCCCGCCTCGAGGCCGGCCACGCAGTACGGCACCTTCACCTGGCGCTTCACGGCCGACAGCGTCCGCGACTTCGCCTGGGCCGCGTCGCGGAGCTTCATCTGGGACGCGGTCGGGGTGAACGGCGGCAAGACGCTCGCGATGAGCTTCTATCCACCCTCGACCGAGGCGCTCTGGAAGGAGGCGACGCAGTACGCCAAGTTCGCCATCGAGAACTACTCCGCCCAGTGGGCACCGTATCCCTATCCCACCGCCAACAACGTCCGCGGGATCGAGGGGGGGATGGAATATCCCATGATGGTGTTCTGCAACCGGCCCACGCCGGAGACGTTGTACAGCGTGACCGACCACGAGTTCGGCCACACCTGGTTCCCCATGATCGTCGGGTCGAACGAGCGACGGTACGCCTGGATGGACGAGGGCCTCAACGAGTTCATCAACTACTACAACTGGACCAAGCGATTCGGGCTGCCGCCGGAGCACCGCGGGAGCATTCCCGACTACCTCGCGGTGGCCAGGTCGGGGCAGGAGCGCCCGGTCATGACCTTCGCCGACCAGGTGCCGGGCAGATTTCTGGGAGTCACGGCCTACGACAAGCCGGCGATCGCGCTGCGGCTGCTGCGCGACGTGGTAGTCGGCCCGGAACGGTTCGATCCGGCGTTCAAGGAGTATTTCCGCCGCTGGGCCTACAAGCATCCCACCCCGGCCGACTTCTTCCGCACGATCGAAGATGGGGTGGGCGAGGACCTGAGCTGGTTCTGGCGCTCCTGGCTCTTCACCACGGCGCAGCTGGATCAGGCGGTGGATTCGATGGTCCTGGCCGACTCGGCGGGCGTCGAGTCGCGGATCTTCCTGCGCAATGCGGGGGGGATTCCGATGCCGGTGGACCTCGCGCTGCTGATGGACGACGGGTCCACCCAGCGGCTCACCCTGCCGGTCGAGATCTGGTTCGGAGGGGACCGCTACACCGCGATCGTTCCCGGCCCGCGGAAGGTCAACAGCGTGACCCTGGACTCCGAAGCCAGGTATCCCGATGTCCGGCGGGAGAACAACCGGTGGCCCGCGGCGATCAACCAGTCCGAGACGCTGACTACTCCTCCACCGCGATCTGCCACAGGCCGCTGAGCATGTCGCTGACGTAGAGCGAGCCGTTGGCGAGCTGCACGCCCCAGGTGAAGGTGTTGCCCGAGCCGCCCGGCTCGATGCGGTCGAGCAGGCGGTCGGAGAGGTCGCCGCTCAGCGTGCCCGACACGTCGAGAGCAACGACGCCGCCGTTGTAGTACGCCGCGTAAAGGATCTGCCGCGCCTCGTCCATCCAGAAGTTGTGGGCACCGGCCCCTGGCAGTCGAAAGCTGGCCACCTCTTCAGGATGTTCCAGGTCGGAGACGTCCACCACGTGGATGTCTCCGCTGGCGCTCTGGCCCACGATGCCGGGCCCTTCCTGGCCGATGAAGAGGTACCGGGCCTCGTCGGTGACGGGATTGTGGAACCACCACCCGTTGTGCACCGAGGGGGAGACCCCGTTCCCTGCCGTGACCAGTCCGCTCACGACTTCCGGCGCCGTCGGCGAGCCACCCCGGATTCCGTTCCCCACGTCATAGATGAACACGCCCGAGTCCCAGGCAAACACGAAGGCCAGGCCGCCGCGCACGTAGGTGTCGTGGATCCCGTAGTTGTCGGGGATCGGCACGCTGGCGGCGGGGAGGATGCTCTCGGGATCGGTCACGTCGAAGATCTCGAGCGCGGGATCGGGAGGATTCTTGGCGGTAAACGCGTATCGCCGCCCGTCGATCTCACCGAAGGTGGCGGTGTGCAGGCCGGCCGGCACATGCACGCTGTCGAGGAAGGTCGGCGCCGACGGATCGACGAGACTGTAGAGATAGAGCCCCTCGTCTGTGCCCTGCTCCGCGCTGAACATGAGGACTTCGCCGTCGGCGCTCACCTCGACGTCGCTCACGGTCCCGATGTTCGGGACGATGACCGAGTCCGCCAGGCTGGGACCGCCGCCCGCGTCCAGTGCCCAGATCTTGAGCGCATTCCCAGCATTCCCGTTCCGGAACGATCCGCCCCACGTGCCGGTGTAGGCGTAGTCTGCGTGGACCCAGAGGTCGGAGGTGTACCGGTCGGGCACGTTGTCCCCGCCGCCGGCGATGCTGAGTGTCAGGCTCGATGGCGGTGGGTCGATGGGTCCGCCGTCATCGTCCTCGCTCCCGCATCCCGAGATGGCCAACAGGAGCGCCGCCGATGCGGCCGCGGTCGTGAAGGTTCCGATCTGTCTCATTGCTGTTCCCGGTGCTGGTGGATCGAGTCGTGGGACGCCCCCGCGCCGTAACGCCCCATCCGATGCATGCCCCCGCCGAACCCCGCGCGGACCGCCAGGGTGACGGTCCAGAAGTTGTCCTTGCCGTACGTCTGCCGCACGTCGAAGAGCCCGCCTCCCACCTTCCCGATCCGTCCGTGGCTGATCTCGACCACAGGCTGGAGCACCACCCCGCCCCGCACGAGGCTGGGCGCCGCGTACCCGGCGGTGTGAATCGTCCAACGCGTGATGCCGAGGATCGAGTTTTCCAGGTGCGGGCGAAGCGATCGGAAGTGGGAGATCCGCTGCTCCTCGGGCCGCTCGGTCCGCTCCAGCCGGTAGTGGAGACGGTGGGAACCGGTGCTCCATGCACCTTCGGCCAGGAAGCTGGAGAAGGTGAAGAACCCGCTGGCCTCCGAGGTCCGGGCCCATTCGACCAGGGCGTACACCGGGCTCCGCCGCAGGGTGCCGTCCCATCGGCCGGAGAGACTCCACTTGCTCTGGTCGGTGCCCGCGCCCGGCCGGTGCTCGGGTGAGTGGACCCGCGCGTGGGACCCCTGCACCTCCAGCCCCGCGATCGGCGCGCCCGTCACCCGCGCGGCCCACGAGTCCCCGAACCGCCCGCCGATCCGCGGCCACTGACCCGGCCGCTCCGGCTCATCGCCGTTGAAGAGTCCGATCTCCCCGCTGATCCCACGCCGGTGCACCGCCGCAATCGCGACCGCCCGCTCCAGGATCTGGGCCAGGTGGTGGTTCACCGGATAGCGCAGGACCGGCCGGCTCATCGGATCGTCGGTGCCGAAGGGCGCGAACCCCTTCCCGGCGGAGAGCGAGATCCGGGCGCTCCCGTCGGCGTCGCGGAGCAGATCGTCCGCGGTGACCATCAGCTCGTGCAGATAGGTGTGCGGATGGCGGCGGTCCACGAAGCCCTCGCCCCATGCGCCGGGCGTGAGCTCTCCGCCGCCGATGGTCACCCCTTCGAGGTTCAGCGTGGACGTCAGGCGCAGCCGCGCCGGCCCGTGCGCTCGCAGCATGAGCGACGGCTGCACCACGCGCACCTCGCTCAACGACCCCCCGCCCGAGACCGGATCCGCCCAGGTGAAGGCGGCGATCGCGTGTCCGGCCAGCCGTATGCGCGGCCCCTGTGCCCGGGCGATCCCGCCCGGGAGGCCGAACGCGAGTCCGATGAGGAGGAGGGTGGTGCGGATCAGTCCGATTGGGCCACGGCCGCTCGGCCGACCGTGAGCCCGGCGCGAAGGAAGTCCCGATTCATCCGGGTGATGGTGTCGATGCTGATCTCCTTGGGGCACGCCTCCTGGCACTCGCCGAAGAGCGTGCAGTGCCCGAAGCCCTCGAGGTCCATCCCCCGGACCATCTTCGCCACCCGGTCGTACCGCTCCGGCTGTCCCTGCGGCAGGAGGCCGAGGTGAGAGATCTTGGCCGCGGTAAAGAGCGAGGCCGAGCCGTTGGGGCACGCGGCCACGCAGGCGCCGCATCCGATGCACTGCGCGGCGTCCATCGCCGTGTCCACATCGCGCTTGGGAATGAGGATGGTGTTGGCATCCTGGGCGCCTCCGGTGGGTGCGGTGATGTATCCGCCCGCCGCGATGATCCGGTCGAGCGCACCGCGGTCCACCACCAGGTCCTTCACCACCGGAAAGGCGCGCGCCCGCCACGGCTCGATCCGGATCTCGTCCCCGTCGCGAAAGCTCCGCATATGGAGCTGGCAGGTGGCGGTGCCCCGGTTGGGGCCGTGGGCGATGCCGTTGATCATGAGGCTGCACGAGCCGCAGATGCCTTCCCGGCAGTCGTGATCGAAGGCGACCGGCGCCTCGCCCGTCTCCATCAACCGCTCGTTCAGGACGTCGAGCATCTCGAGGAACGACATGTCAGGGCTGATGTCGCGCGCCTCGTAGCGGACCATCGTGCCGGGCGCGTTCGCCGCCGGCTGCCGCCAGATGTGGAGAATCAGGTTCATGCGGGTTCCCCGGAGCGCGTTGCCATGTTCTCATCCCGAGCGGACCGGCTCATTTGTAGCTCCGCTGAGCCAGATGCACGTACTCGAAGGCCAGCGGCTCCTTGTGCAGCCGGGGCTCGACGTCCTTGCCGGTGAACTCCCATGCCGCGGCGTAGGCGAAATGCTCATCGTCCCGCAGGGCTTCGCCGTCCTCCGTCTGATACTCCTCGCGAAAGTGGCCGCCGCACGACTCCTCGCGGTGCAGCGCGTCGCGGCAGATCAGCTCGCCGAGCTCCAGGAAATCGGCCACCCGGCCGGCCTTCTCCAGCGCCTGATTCAGCTCATTCGCGCTGCCGGGCACGTTGACGTCGCGCCAGAACTCCTCGCGCAGCTCCGGGATGCGGGCGAGCGCCTCGCGCAAGCCCGCCGCGTTCCGGGCCATCCCGCACTTGTCCCACATGATCTTGCCCAGCTCCCGGTGAAACGAATCCACCGTCCTGGTTCCCTTGATCTCCAGCAGACGGCGGGTGGACATCGCCGCCTCCTCCTGGACCAGCCGGCACTCGGGATGCGAGGGGTCGACCTTCTCCAGCCGGTTGGACGCGATATAGTCGCCGATGGTGCTCGGCAGGATGAAATAGCCGTCGGCCAGTCCCTGCATCAGCGCGCTGGCCCCGAGCCGGTTGGCGCCGTGGTCGGAGAAGTTCGCCTCGCCGATCACGTGCAAGCCGGGGATGGTGCTCATCAGGTTGTAGTCCACCCAGAGCCCGCCCATCGTGTAGTGCACCGCGGGGTAGATCCGCATCGGCACCCGGTAGGGGTCCTCGTCGGTGATCCGCTGGTACATCTCGAACAGATTGCCGTACCGCTCGCGGATGGCGTCCGCCCCCAGGCGGCCGATCGCGTCCGCGAAGTCGAGGTATACGCCGAGCCCGCCGGGACCGACTCCGCGCCCCTCGTCGCACACCACCTTCGCCGCGCGGGACGCGATGTCGCGCGGCGCGAGATTGCCGAAGCTCGGGTAGCGCCGCTCCAGGTAGTAGTCCCGCTCCGACTCCGGGATCTGGCCAGGCGCGCGGGTGTCGCCCGCGCCTCTCGGGACCCAGACCCGCCCGTCGTTCCGCAGCGACTCGCTCATCAGGGTGAGCTTGGACTGGTATTCCCCGCTCTGCGGGATGCAGGTCGGATGGATCTGGGTGTAGCAGGGGTTGGCGAAGTACGCCCCGCGCTTGTGCGCCCGCCAGATGGCGGTGGCGTTGGAGCCCTTGGCGTTGGTCGACAGATAGAAGGCGTTGCCGTAGCCGCCGGTGCCCAGCACCACCGCGTCGCCGACGTGGGTCTCGATCTGGCCGGTCACCATGTCGCGCACCACGATGCCGCGCGCCCTTCCGTCCACCACGACCAGGTCCAGCATCTCGGTGCGCGGGAACATCGTGACGCCGCCGCGGGCGATCTCCTTCTCCAGCTGCTGGTACGCGCCTAGCAGCAACTGCTGGCCGGTCTGGCCCCGGGCATAAAAGGTTCGGGAGACCTGGGCGCCCCCGAAGGAGCGGTTCGCCAGCAGGCCGCCGTATTCCCGCGCGAACGGCACACCCTGGGCGACGCACTGGTCGATGATGTTGACGCTGATCTGCGCCAGCCGATAGACGTTGGCCTCACGGGCCCGGAAGTCGCCGCCCTTCACCGTATCGTAGAACAGCCGGAAGATGCTGTCGCCGTCGTTGCGGTAGTTCTTGGCGGCGTTGATCCCGCCCTGCGCCGCGATGCTGTGCGCCCGCCTCGGCGAGTCCTGGAAGCAGAAGCACTTGACCATGTAGCCCAACTCGCTCAGGGTCGCGGCCGCCGACGCTCCGGCCAGCCCGCTGCCCACCACGAGCACGGTGTGCTTCCGCTTGTTGGCGGGGTTCACCAGCTTCATCTCGAAGCGGTGCTTGTCCCATTTCCGCTCGATGGGACCGGATGGAATACGGGAGTTCAGCGGCATGGCGCCTTCACTATCATGAACCCCCGCCGAGCAGTTGGAAGTAGGCCGCCACCACGATCGCGACGAACCCGAGCCCGATGAGCCCCGCCAGCAGCAGGGCCAGACCCCGGTGGAGCGGCCGCGGCGACGGCTGGCTCACGCCGAGGCTACGGCCGCTGCTCCAGACCCCATGGTACAGGTGAAGTCCCAGTGCGAGCATCGCGACCAGGTAGAAGATGGCCACCCACGGATTCTGAAACCCGGTCGTCACATTGTGGTAGGGGTTCAGCTCGATGAAGTCCGGATGCGCGTCACCGGTCGTAAAATGCAGGATGTGGTAGACCAGGAAGACCAGGATCAGCGCCCCGCCCCAGCGCATGGTGCGCGCGGCGAGCGTGGAGACCTGGGGGTCGCGTCCTCCCGCATACTTCTGCGGCCGGGCGGCGCGGCTCCGCAGGATGAGCTGCACCGCCGCGACGATGTGGAGGATGGCGGCCACCAGCAGGACCAGGCGGGCGCCCCAGAGGGCCGCGCCGGTGCCGTGCAGCAGGGCCGCGTAGCGGTTGATCCGGTCGGGCCCGTCGAAGACCAGCAGGTTGGCAAGCACGTGCGTGATGAGATAGGCCACGAGCACCAGGCCGCTCACCGCCATGACCGCCTTCTTGCCGACCGACGACGCCCAGAGCGCCTGAAGGCGGCTCATCGTCCCAACCCTCTCATGCGTCCACCATCGCCTGCATCACCCCGACGGCTTCCGCCGACTGGTGCAGGTCGGCCCGCTCCTGCGCGGTGAGCTCCAGGTCGATGATCTGCTCGAGTCCTTTGCGTCCCAGCTTGCAGGGGACGCCGCAGAAGACGTCCCGGAGCCCGAATTCGCCCTGAAGCCATGCGGAGCACGGCAGGATGCGCTTCCGGTCCAGCGCGATCGCCTCCACCATCTGGACGGCGGCTGCGCTCGGCGCGTAGTAGGCGGATCCGGTCTTGAGGAAGGCCACGATCTCGGCGCCGCCGTTCCTGGTTCGGTCCACGATGGCCGCGAGCTTGCTCTTTTCCAGCAGCTGAGTGACCGGAATCCCCGACACGGTGGTGTAGCTCACCAGCGGGACCATGGTGTCGCCGTGACCGCCCAATACCATCGCCTGGATGTCGTTCACCGACACGTCCATCGCCTCGGCGAGGAACATCCGGTACCGGGCGGTGTCGAGTACCCCGGCCATTCCCAGGATCCTCTCGCGGGGAAAGCCCGTGGCCTTCATGGCCACGTAGCACATCACGTCGAGAGGATTGGAGACCACGATGACGATCGCCTTCGGCGCGACGCGGGCGATCTGCTCGGCCACCGAGCGCACGATGCCGGCGTTGGTCTTGGTGAGATCGTCGCGGCTCATCCCCGGCTTGCGCGCGATACCGGCGGTGACGACGAAAACGTCGGCGCCGGCGGCCGGGTCGTAGCTGTTGCTTCCGATCACCCGGGTGTCGAAGCCCTCGACCGGACCGGACTGCCACTGGTCCAGCGCCTTGCCCTGCGGCACGCCCTCGACCACGTCGATCATGACCACGGTGCGGGCGAGGCTCTTCTCCGCCAGCCGCTGGGCCGCCGTGGCTCCGACGTTCCCGGCACCGACGACGGCCACTGTCTCGAGCATGAAAAGTCCCGCTCCGGGGGTTGGGGTTGAGGTCGAATGCGGTTGTCTAAGGCGGCGAAATGTAGCGGCTTACATACGGTCGGCAAAGCCTGGTGCGGCGGTCTGTCGCAGCGCCTCGTAGAGCACGATCCCGACCGCGGTCGCCAGGTTCAGGCTGCGGACCGGTCCCGACATCGGGATGGTGAAGCAGCGGTCAGGATGCTTCTCCAGGATCCGCTCGGGCATCCCGTCGGTCTCGCTGCCGAACACCAGGCAACTGTTCGAGCGATACGGCGCCTGCCAGAAGCTCCGGCGTGCGTGGGCCGAGAAATAGAGGCAGCGGCTCCGGTCCATCGCGTCGCGGAACGCGAACCAGTCCGGATGCCGCCAGAGGTCCACGTGCTCCCAGTAGTCGAGGCCCGCCCGCCGCAGGTCGGCGTCGTCCAGCGAGAAGCCCAGCGGCTCGATGAGGTGGAGCGAGACGTCGGTTGCGGCGCAGAGCCGCGCGATGTTCCCGGTGTTGGGTGGGATCTGGGGCTGGATGAGCGCGACCTGGAGCCCCATCAGCCGCCGCGAGTGTGCATCTCGCGCCGGGGATCGGCGCGCAGGCTCTCGATCCGATGCAGGATCCCGCGCTCGGGCAGACCGGCGCGCTCCTCGGCCCCCCGGTCGGTGCGCTGTCGCCAGAAGTCGGCGACGATGCCGGCGATCGCCTGATCCGATGCGCCGCCCCGGAGCTGCTCCCGCAGATCCAGGCCGGTCTCGCCGTAGAGACACGACAGGAAGGTGCCGTCGGCGGTGAGCCTGCCACGGTCGCAGGTGCGGCAGAATGGTATCGTCGTCGAAGCGATGACGCCGAACGTGGTCCCGTCGCGCAGGCCGAAGCGCTCGGCCGGCGCCCACTGTGTCTCCGGCAGCGGTTCGACCGGACCGTACCGGCTCGAGACGAGCTCCAGGATCTGGCGCTGGGAGACCACCTGGTCCATCGACCAGGCGGTGGCGCCGCCCACGTCCATGTACTCGATGAAGCGCGGCTCGATCCCGCGGGCGCGGCCGAACTCGAGGAGGTCGAGGACTTCGTCGTCGTTGTATCCGCGAATGACGACGGTGTTCAGCTTGACCGACGCGAATCCCGCCTCCGTCGCGGCGTCGATGCCCGCCAGCACGTCGGCATGCCGCCCGCTGCGGGCGAACTCCTGCATCCGCTCGGGCCGAAGGGTATCGAGGCTCACCGTGACCCGGCGAAGTCCCGCGGCCCGGAGCCCGGGCGCCTGACGGGCGAGCAGCACGCCGTTAGTGGTCATCGCGAGATCGGCGATCGCCCCTTGGCGGGACAGCATCGAGACCAGGGTCTCCAGCCCATGGCGCAGCAGCGGCTCCCCGCCGGTGAGCCGCACCTTCACCACTCCCAGCTCGCCGAAGACGCCGACCAGGCGATCGATCTCCTCGAAGGTGAGGATCGATTCCCGCGGGAGCCACACGTACTCTGCCTCCGGCATGCAATAGCGGCAGCGGAGGTTGCAGCGGTCGGTGACGGAGATGCGAAGGTTGCGTAGCGGGCGGCCCAGTCGGTCGGTCGGCGGCGGGGCGGCGGGGCGGCGGGGCAGCGGGG
>Ga0299913_10005727_pt1 | contig 10662 bp, 9 predicted proteins | sample RVTome_9_FD_201360 | JGI IMG/M metagenome (GOLD analysis project Ga0299913, IMG submission 201360) | Soil microbial communities from uranium-contaminated site in the Upper Colorado River Basin, Wyoming, United States - RVT155D38 (version 2) ... | reverse complement strand
AAGATGCACGCCGGCGAATTCGACGCCGTGGTTCTCGCCGAGGCCGGATTGCGCCGTCTCGGTCGTGAGGACGAGATACGGCACCGCTTCTCGCTCGAAGAGATGGTTCCGGCCCCGGGCCAGGCTGTCCTGGCGGTCGAGGCGCGGGCCGACAGCCCAGCGGTCAGGCTCCTGGGGGCCATCGAGGACGGGGATACCCGAAAGGCCGTCGAGGCGGAACGAGCGCTACTGGCCGGAAGCCGAGCCGGATGCCGGTCAGCCCTCGGAGCATTGGGGGTCGTGGAAGACTCCCTCATTCGGCTCACCGGATTTGTCGAAGACGGGGATGGCCCCCGATCTGGCCGGTCCGAGGCAGCACGGGCGGATGAGGCCGCCAGTCGATTGCAGTCGGTTCTTGGGTTGTGAAGATGGGCCGCGTCGCGATCACCACGGCGGCCGACCGCTCCTCCCTTCTCGCCGGCCAGGCGCGGAGTCACGGTTTGGAGCCCGTCCTTTTGCCCTGCATAGCGGTGACTCCCGCTTCTGATGCCGTGCTCCACCATGCGAGGGCCCTGGCTTCGCGTTCCGATTGGCTCGTGGTCACCTCGCCCCGAGCCGTTCGCGCCGTTTGGCCCGGCGGGGGGATGCCACCCTCACCGGTGGCGGCGGTGGGCCCGGCAACTGCTGCTTCGGTCGAGGAGGCCGACGGCATCGTGGGTCTCGTGGGCGAGGCCGGTGCAGAAGCGCTCGTCGCCCGGCTCGCCGAAAGGGTTGGGGGAGCATCCGTCCTCTTCCCACACGCCACCGGCGCCGACCCGTCGACTGTCTCTGCGCTCGAGAGCGCAGGTGCCCAGGTGAAGGCGGTTGCCGTCTACGAGACGAGAACCGTCGCCCCCGGGCCCGACCCCGTCGACGCGGCCGCCTTCGGATCGCCCTCCGCGGTTCGAGGCTGGCTGATCTCCCGGCACCTGGAGGATCTGGTGTTGGGGGCGATCGGCGAGACCACGGCGAGGGCACTCGCCGATGGCGGGCGATCCCCACAAGTCGTACCCCCACGGCCGGACTTCGAGGAGCTGATGGCACATCTGGCCGACCACTTGAGACAGAGGAGCCCCGCATGAGCCAATACCCGACGACCCGAAGCCGGCGACTGAGACGCAGCGAGGCGCTGCGGCGACAGGTCGCCGAGACCCGTCTCCATCCGGCGTCGTTCGTGCTTCCACTGTTCGTGGTGCCGGGCCGCGGGGTGTCGAATCCGATCGGCTCGATGCCCGGTCACTCACAGCTCTCGGTCGACGAGGTGGTCCCCGTGGTGAAAGAAGCGGCGGCTGCCGGTGTCGGTGGCGTGATGCTCTTCGGGTTACCGGCCTCCAAAGACGAGACCGGCTCGGGGGCCTGGGACCCTTCGGGCCCGGTCCCGACTGCGATTCGGGCGATCAAGGACCAGGCCGAGGAGATCACGGTGTGGGCCGACGTGTGCCTGTGTGAGTACACGAGTCATGGGCACTGCGGAGTCCTCGACGGCGAGGTAGTGGACAACGACCGGACTCTTCCCCTGCTTGCCCAGGCTGCCACGGCCTATGCCGCTGCCGGGGCCGATGTCATCGCTCCCTCCGACATGATGGACGGGCGGGTGGCCACCATCAGGGAGGCGCTCGACGAGACCGGCCATCTCGAGCTGGCCATCTGCTCCTACTCGGCTAAGTACGCCAGCGCCTATTACGGGCCCTTCCGCGAGGCCGCCGAGTCGGCTCCGGCGTTCGGAGACAGGCGGACCCACCAGATGGATCCGCCCAATGCCCGCGAGGCGCTTGCCGAGGTGACACTCGACCTGGCAGAGGGCGCCGACATGGTGATGATCAAGCCTGCCGGTCCCTACCTGGACGTGATCGCCGCGGTGCGGGCGCGGACCGACGTGCCGGTCGTCGCCTACCAGGTGTCAGGGGAGTACGCCATGGTCGAGGCTGCTTCCGCCAATGGCTGGATCGACGGGGATCGGGTCATGTTGGAGTCGCTCACCGCCATCGCCCGGGCGGGAGCCGGGATCACGCTCACCTACTTCGCCACGCGGGCGGCTCGGGCCCTCTCCGAGGTCTGAGTTGCCCTCCGAGCCCAGGTCCGAGTCGTCCGAGTGGTACCGGCGCGCGGTCGCCGTCATGCCCGGTGGCGTCAACTCACCTGTGCGTGCCTTCAAAGCGGTGGGTGGCAGCCCCCCATTCATCGCCTCTGCGGCCGGGCCCCGCCTGACCACGGTGGATGGGGAGGAGCTAATCGACTTCGTCGCCTCCTGGGGGGCGCTGATCCTGGGCCACGCCGAACCCTCGGTGGTAGCGGCGGTGGAGGAGGCGGCCAGACGAGGGACCTCCTATGGGGTGCCGACGGCTCAGGAGGTAGAGCTGGCCGAGCTCGTAAGGGAAATGGTCCCCTCGATGGAATTGATGAGGATGGTCAACTCGGGCACCGAGGCCACAGCCTCGGCGATCAGGGTGGCCCGCGCCGCCACCGACCGGGCGGGGATCATCAAGTTCGAGGGCTGCTATCACGGGCATGCCGATCCGTTCCTGGTCAAGGCAGGGAGCGGGGCCGCCACCCTCGGCGAGCCCGACAGTCCCGGGGTTCCTCAGGCGACGGTGGCCGACACCCATGTGGCCCGTTTCAACGATCTCGGCTCCGTGGAGGGGGCTTTTGGCGAAGCGGCCGTCGCCGCCCTCATCGTCGAGCCCGTGGCCGGGAACATGGGGGTAGTCCCCCCCGAGCCTGGGTTCCTCGAGGGGCTGCGCCGACTCTGTGATGAGAACGATGCTCTCCTCATCTTCGACGAGGTGATGACCGGGTTCAGAGTCGCCCCCGGAGGGGCTCAGGAACTGTATGGGGTCACCCCCGACCTGACCTGTCTCGGCAAGGTCGTATCCGGGGGCACCCCCTCTGCGGTTTACGGTGGGAGAGAGGACCTGATGAGACAGGTCTCGCCCGACGGCCCCGTCTACCAGGCCGGGACCCTCGCCGGAAACCCTCTGGCGGTGGCCGCCGGGCTCGCCACCTTGAGACATCTCTCCGAGAACCCCGGCATCTACGACGATCTGGAGACACTGGGCGCCGGGCTGGAGAAGACATTGGGCCAGGCGCTTGCCGCAAGCGGCGTCAACGGCTGTGTGCAGCGGGTGGGCGCCATGCTGACGGTCTTCTTCGGGCCCTCCCAGGTGCGGTCCTGGGACGAGGCGGCGACGGTTGACCGGGAGGCATACGCCGGCTTCTTCCAGAGGGCCTTCCAGGGTGGAGTCCTCCTCCCACCGTCGCCCTTCGAGGCCCTCTTCCTCATGCGCGCCCACCACGAGGTCATCGAGGAGGCGACCCACTCACTGGTGGCGGCAATCGAGGCCATGAGGTGACCAAGCCCCTGGTCGCGGCACTGGAGCTCCAGCCCCTGGCCCAGCCCCCGGTGTGGATAATGCGTCAGGCCGGCCGGTATCTCCCCGAGTACCGGGAGATCAGGGAGAAGCACACCTTCCAAGAGGCGGTGTCAAACCCCGGTCTGGCGGCCGAGATCACACTTCAGCCAATCAGGCGATTCGGGATGGACGGGGCGGTCATCTTCGCCGACATCATGACCCCACTCGAGGCGATGGGAGTCGAGATGGAGTTCGACCCTGGGCCCAAGCTCGAGCCCTTCGGTCTCGAGGAGGTGGCCCGCCTGCCCGCACTCGACCCGGAAAAGGCGGCGCATGTGGCCGAGACCATCAGGTTGGTCAGGGACGAGGTCCCGTCGGAGACCTCCGTCATCGGTTTCGCCGGGGCGCCGATCACTCTCCTCGCCTATCTCCTGGAAGGGGGCGGGTCGAGAGAGTTCATGGCGATGCGGGCGGCCCTGAGGGCCCAGCCTTCTCTCGCCGCCGAGGCCTTGGAGACACTTGCCCGGTCGATGCGGGTCTACCTCTCTCTCCAGGCCGGGGCGGGAGCCGACGTGGTCCAACTCTTCGACACCTGGGCCGGTCTGCTTGGCCGGGACACCTACCGGCGCTTCGCTCTCCCCGCCGCCCGGGAGAGTCTGGCCGGTGTCGCCGCGCCTGCCATCTACTTCGCGCCGGGAGCGGGCCACACTCTCGACTTGCAGCGGGAGATCGGGGCCACCGGGTACGGGATCGACTGGAGGACGCCGATCGATTACGCATTCGTCACCCTGGAGGGGCATGCCGTGCAGGGCAATCTCGATCCGGCAGTGCTTCTCGGCGACCGGGAGACGATCACCGGCGAGGTCGAGCGACTGCTCACCGAGGTCGGGGGTCGCCCCGGTCATATCGTGAACCTGGGTCACGGAATCGACCGCCGCACCCCCCCTGAGAACGTTGCTGCTTTGGTGGAGGCGGTCAGGTCTTGAGGGTGGTGGTGGTCGGCGGGGGTCTCTCCGGGCTGTTCGCCGCCAGCGAACTTGTAGCGGCGGGTATCGACGACCTGGTCCTGCTCGAACGCAATCCCGAGCCGGGGGGAGTAGCCCGGACCGTCGGGCGCGACGGCTTCATGCTGGAGCCGGCCGCCGGCTCCGTCTCCTTGCCTCACCCCCATCTCAGCCCGATACTCGACCGCATCGGGGCGGAGATGGTCGCCACGGAGCCCGGGGCCGCTGCCCGATATGTGTTCGCCGACGACCGGCTGGTGCGGGTCCCTGCCTCGCCCAGAGCACTCCTGGCGCCGGTCGTTCCCTGGAATTCGAAGCTGCGCGCTTTGGCCGAGCCGATGATCGGTCGGGAACCCTACGGTCTCGAGGAGAGCCTCCAGATGTTCTGCGAACGGCGGTTGGGCCGAACGACAGGAGCGATCCTCGCCTGGTTGATGGCGTCGGGGGTCTACGCCGGAGACCCCGAGCTGCTCTCGGCGCGGTCGGCCTTTCCGATGCTCGTCGGGCTCGAGGATCGGCACGGCTCGGTGATCAGGGGCGCCATCAGCAGGAGAAGGGACCGCTCGTCTGACGTCACTCCGAGGTCCCATGTGCCGCTCGGAGGTATGGGGGCGCTCGCCGAGAGGGCGGCGAGCTATCTGGGAAGCAGGTTCCGGGGCGGTTTCTCCGTGGAGTCGGTGCGACGCCACGGCAACGAGTGGGTGGTCGAGGGGGAGGAGTCGATGCGGGCCGATGCGGTGGTGGTCGCCGCCCGGCCCGAGGATGCCGCCCGCGTCCTCGACGGGGACCTGGCCGACCATCTGATCCGGCTGACATCGGCGCCGGTCGCCGTCATCGGTCTGGGAGGCACCGACGGATCGATGCCGTCGGGATTCGGTGCGCTGATCGGGCCGGGTCCGCTGGCGACTCTCGGGATCCTCTTCGAGTCGTCATATGCGCCTGATCGTGCCCCTGACGGATCGTGGTTGATCAAGGTGATCGCCGGGGGCGCCACTCGTCCCGAGGTGGTCGATTGGGAGGATGGGCGACTCATCAGCCAAATCCGGGAGGAGGCGTCCCTGATCCTCGGGCGGGAGATCGACCCCTCGTTCACCGAGGTGGTGAGACACCAGCCCGGCATCCCCCAGCCCGTGATCGGCCATGCCGAGTGGCTCTCCACCGTCGATCGTATGCTCGCCGATCGCCCCGGGCTCCACCTGACCGGCTGGGGTTACCGCGGGGTGGGCGTGACCCATCTCGCCACGGACGCGGTCCGTGTGGCCAAGGCTGTGGGCGGTTCGGTTGAGCGTGAGTGAATGACGTCGCTCAGCGACGTCATTCACTCACGCTTGGCCTGGTCAGCCCAGGATCTGGCTGAGGTCCAAGGCGATGAGCACCACCAGCAGGGCGATGACCCCGACGTGGAGAGCGGTGATCGGCCTCCTCCACGGGTGCCGGACCCGCCAGAAGCGTCTCAGGCTGAATACGTTGGCGCCGATCGCCACCACTCCGAGGACGATCCCCAAACCGGGGCCGACTCCAGGTGCGAAGCCGAGGAGCGGGGTGACGAAGGGGAGGAGCACATAGGTGAAGGCGCAGCGGATGCCGGAGACCAGCATGGAGATTCCGAAGATGCGCCGAGCGCCGTCGAAGGTCCTGTTGGGGGCGGGCTGTTCCCGGACTGCGCTGTCCATTGGGTGCGGACGATAACCGTAGGGACGGTGTAGCGAACCCCCTGATGACTCAGACCGTCTCCGCGACGACGTCCAGGTGTCGTTGCCAGAGCCCTGAGTAGACCCCTCCGGCCGCCACGAGGTCCTGATGTCGGCCCCTCTCCACCAGCCGTCCCCGATCGAGGACCAGGATCTCGTCGGCGTCGGTGATGGTCTCCAGCCGATGCGCCACCACGACGATTGTCCGTCTTCCCCGTTCCTTCGTCATCTCGTCGAGGATCAGCCGCTCTGTGGCGACATCGAGCTCCGAGGTCGCCTCGTCGAGGATGAGGACCTCGGGGTCGCGCAGGAAGGCGCGGGCGATGGCGAGCCGCTGCCGCTGGCCGCCGCTGAGGGTCTCCCCGAGCTCACCGATCGTGGTGGCCAGCCCGTCCTCGAGCGATCTCACCCATTGGCCGAGTGCCGCCCGGCCTAGGGCGCCCCACAACGCCTCCTCTGTCGCATCCGGACTGGCCAGGAGCAGGTTTTCCGCGACCGACCCGAAGAAGATGTCCGGGCGCTGTGGCACGAGCATCACCTCGCCGCGCAGAAGAGACGGGTCGGTGTCCCTGAGGTCGGCTCCCCCCACTTCCACGTTCCCCGAATGCGGGTCGCGGAATCTGACCAGCAGCTCGACCAGGCTCGACTTCCCCGAACCGGTAGGGCCCGCCACCGCCACATAGCTGCCGTCGGCTATTTGGACATCGACACCGGCGAGGGCGGGGTGGCGGGACTGGGGGAAGTCGAGGGACACCTCGTGGAAGGCGATCGTTCCGCCAACGGGTCGGCTGAGGGGCTCACTCGAAGGCCGCACGGGGGGCTCTCGATCGGCGAGGTGGAAGAGCCGCGCTCCGGCGGCGAGAGCCTGTTCCAGACCGGGGACGATATCCTCCAATGCCCTGGCCGGCGTGGTGCCCACCCAGGCCACCACGACCGCCGCAGCCAGACCGGAGAGTTCGATCACCCCCGCATCGAGGCGGATGGCCGCCGCCGCGGAGACTGCGACCACCGCGGCGCCGGCGAGGAGGTCACCGATCGCGGAGCGAGCAGATGCGATTCGGGAGAGGGTCTTGCTGATGGAGGCCGTCGAGGTTGCCTGGTCCCGGATCCAACCGACGGCGGTATCGCGGGCCGCGAAGACCGCCAGCTCACGGACACCCTGCACCGCGTCGGTAAAGACGGCGGCGGTCTCACCACTCGCCTCTCGGGCCTGGGTCGAGAGCTCGGCCACCCGTCTCGCTCTCATCCAGGGGACGATCACGGCGATGAGGATGGGGAAGGGGAGGAACACCGCGGCAGCCACCGGATCGACCCATAACGCAAGCCCGGCCGCGGCCAGCAGGGGCACCAGCACCGCACTGATGACCGGGGCGATGGTGTGGGCGTAGAAGGGCTCCACCCGATCGATGTCACCCACGACCCTGGCGACCAGGTCACCGGAGCGATCGGCTTCGAGCCCCGCCGAAGCGAGAGGGACGATGTGGCGGTACGCCTCGATCCTCAGCTCTGCGAGCAGTTGGAAGGTGACGGCATGCCCGGTGAACTGCTCGAGGTATCTGAAGGTCCCTTTGATGAGTGCCAGAGCCGACAGGAGAACCAGGAGCCCACCAATTGCATCGCCCGGTTCGAACGCGACGACGAGGGCTGCGGCGAGGGCGGGGATGGCCACCCCCAAGCCCTGGTTGATCACTCTCGCCGTCGCCGAGGCCGCCATCAGCGGAGCCATTGGCCGGAGCAGCCGGAGCAGTCTCCTCGCGATCTCCGTCCGGGTCATGTCTGGCCCGCTTCGACGGTCTCGACCAGTCTTCCGCCCCGGATTATCAGAGCGCGGCCCATCCCGGCGATGGTGGAGCGTCGATGGGCTATGACCAGCAGGGTGCGCCCCGAGGTGAGCCGGTCGATGGCGGCGCGGAGCCGGGCCTCGCTCTCCAGGTCCACGTTGGATGTCGGCTCGTCGAGCACCACCACCGGGGCGTCGACGAGAAGCGCCCTGGCTATGGCAAGCCGCTGAACCTCTCCACCGCTGAGTTGCAGACCGCGTTCGCCGACCTGGGTGTCCAGCCCGTGCGCCCGCTCGACAACGGTGTCCGTAAGGTCCGCCGCCTCCAACGCAGCCCACAGCTCCGGGTCCGTGGCGTCGGGTTTCGCCAATCTCAGGTTGTCGGCCACCGACCCGTGGAACAGGTAAGGGCGTTGGGGCACGAGCACGGCGGGGCCGCCGACCCTCACCGATCCGTGTTGCGGGTGGAGAAGACAGAGCGTGAGGTGGGCAATGGTGGTCTTGCCCGCCCCCGAGGGCCCGACCAGGGCGACCCGGTCGCCCGGCTCGATGCGAAAGCTCACCTCCTCGACGGCCTTTGTGCCGTCCGGGTAAGTGAAAGAGACCCGTCTGAACTCGATAAGCCCGGGTGCTGCAGATGTCGCGACCTCCGACGGCCATGAAGTCCTGCCGGCCGTGCTCAGCAGATCCTCGATCTGAGCCGCTGCGGCCCGACCGATGGCACCGACATAGAAGAAGCGCCCGATCTGACTCAGCGGCTCGATGAGCATCACTCCGAGAAGGACGATGGCTGTTGCCTCCCCGGGCGTTATCGCTCCGGCCGAGAGCCGCAGTGCGGCCATAGCCGCTGCTGCCACCACGGTGCCCACGGTGAAGAGGGTGTCCACTGCGAGAAGGGCGAGCTGGTTGACCCGAAGCAAGCCCATGGTCTCGGCGCGGAGACGCTCGGCGTCTTCGGCGAGCCGGTCGCCGTAGGAGTCGGCTTGGTCGAGGATCTTCAGGGTCCTCATCCCCTGGATCCCGTCGAGGAAACGGGCCGCCAACTGATCGGCTGTCTCCCGATAGCGGGCGCTGACCGATGCGAACCGCTTCTCGAGAAGACGGAGGAGCAGGGGGATCAGGGGGAGCACCAGGACGAGGACGATGGCCGTCGGCCAGTCGACGGTTGCTACCACGACTGCAAGGAGAAGCGGGATCGACATCCCGGTGATGAGTTGGGGGAGGAAGGTGCCGGCCAGTGCCCCGACGGCTTCGACGCCCTCGGTGGCCTTAGCCACGGTGTCGCCGGTGCGTCGTCCCGACCACGGGCCGACGCGGAGGACCGCGTCGAAGACCCGGGCTCGCAGATCGGATTCCACCCGGTTGGCGGTGGCCGCCGCGGTCAGCGGTGGTATCGCCGAGAGGGCGGCTCGGGCCAAGAGGAGGGCGGCCAGCCACAGGAAGAGGTCAGTGGGGGTGTCACCGGCCGCGGCCCGGTCGATGATTCCCCCGATGATGAGAGCCGCGCCCGCCCCGAGAAGAGCGCGGGCCCAGCCCACGACCACCGAGACCCGGAGGGGGGTCTGGCCCGCGGAGTAGAGGCTCGTCGACCGGGAGTCAGCCGTGGTCATGTGATGACGGCCATCCTAAGGATTGCCGTCCTCTGTCTCCTCGGTGGCGGCTCAGGGCGTGCTGATGGTGACGAAATTTGCAACCCGGCCCGCCCCCACGGTGTTCTCTCGGGCATGGGTTTGATTCCAGGCCACCTCGAAGTTGTACGATCGCCAGGTGCGGTCAGAGAGCTCGCCCGGGGGTCCTCCCGTGACTGAAGTGGGAGCCGTCGGCCTCCGAGGTCGGATGCTGGCCACATCCGAGGGCTCCATGGCCGGTGCGTTCGGCGCCAGGGAGTGGGGCCTGCTCGCCGGCATCGCCGCCATCTGGGGCTCCTCCTTTCTGTGGATGGACATCGGACTCGACTCGCTCCAACCGGGAGTCATCGTCATGGTGCGTGTCCTTCTCGGCACCGCCGCCCTGAGCGTCTTCCCACGGGCCCGGAAGCAGATTCCCCGCGCCGATCTCCCCCGGATCGCCTTTCTCGGGTTGGTGTGGATCGGCATCCCGCTCTCGCTCATCCCCATTGCTCAGCAGTGGGTCGACTCCTCCGTGGCCGGGATGCTCAACGGGGCCATGCCGCTGACGGCGGCGGCGTGGGCGACTCTGCTCCTGGGTCGATGGCCGGGCCGGATCCAGATCATTGGGCTTTCGGTCGGGTTCGTGGGAGTGGTGGCCATCTCATGGCCCGAGTTGACCGCCGCCCGCTCCACTGCGACCGGAGCTGTCCTCATCATCGGAGCGATCGTCCTCTACGGTCTCGCTGCCAATCTGGCGGTCCCGCTTCAACAGCGCTACGGGGCGCTGCCGGTGCTACTGCGAGCACAAATCGCGGCCCTGGTGGTCGTGGTGCCCTTCGGTGTGGCACAGCTGTCCGACTCGGAGTGGGCGACGGGCCCGGTGCTCGCCATGGTCCCCCTCGGGATTCTGAGCACCGGTCTGGCCTTCGTCATGATGGCCAACCTGGTCGGCAGGGTGGGCGGGACCCGAGGCTCGGTCCCCATCTACCTGATCCCGGTGGTCGCGATCATCCTCGGTGTTGCCCTCCGGGACGAGTCGGTGGCGCCGGTGGCCCTGGTGGGCACGGTCTTGGTCCTCGCCGGCGCATGGCTGACGTCACGACGGGACGCCGGAGCCGGAGCCGAGATCAGTCGGCCTCGATGAGGTAGCGCGGGCCCGGACCCCGCTCGGCCGCCACATCCCCCGGGTTGAGGATCGAGCAGCGTTTG
>Ga0299913_10005724_pt1 | contig 10664 bp, 6 predicted proteins | sample RVTome_9_FD_201360 | JGI IMG/M metagenome (GOLD analysis project Ga0299913, IMG submission 201360) | Soil microbial communities from uranium-contaminated site in the Upper Colorado River Basin, Wyoming, United States - RVT155D38 (version 2) ... | reverse complement strand
AGGGCCGCCCCGATGTCCGTGGCGGCTCTCGTGGGCGTGCTCCGGAGCCGGTCGATCTCGCGGAGCTCCTCGGGCAGGCGCTCGACCAGGGCGTCCTTGCCGAACGCGACGATGCCCGCCTGGTCGCCTTCCGGCATGACCTCGAGGGTCTCGCGCAGGAATGCGAGTGCGTCCTCGCGGCCGTCCGTGCCGACGCTGTCCGACAGGTCGACGACGAACACGGTCGCGAGCCGGTCCACGGGCAGGACCAGCTGGAACCCGGCGAGGGCCAGAACGAGCGCGGAGAGGAGGATCGTCCGGAGGGCGACGGCGGCGCGACGGCGATTCGCGCCCATGCGCCGGCGGGCGGCGAGGTGCGGCACGAACGTCAGGAGGAGTGCCGGGATGAGGAGGAGCAGCCAGATCGGCTGGTCGAAGCGGACGCCCATCAGCGGTTCCGGCCCGAAGACGTGCTCGAGGACGTGCCCGAGGTGGAGCCTGACGGCGCGGGACGGACGCCGCGCCACAGGCGCGTGACCGCGTCACGGTGGTAGACGAGCCACTCGGCGAGGAGGACGAAGAGGACGATCAGGACGATCAGGACCCACAGCTCGTCGCGCGCACCCGGTTGCTGCGCGGCGCCCGCGCCGGGCGCGCCCGAGGCACCGGGGTCGGTGGAGGCTGCCGGGGTCGGCTCGAGGGTGGGTGCCGGGGTTCCGGACGTGCCGGGAGCAGGGGATGCATCGGCCTGGCGCCCGAGCGCGGTGATCCGGGCGGGTGAGCCGGGCGCGATGTCACTCTCGCCCGGGTCGAACAGGTCCACGGCGAATCGCACGGGAGCGTCGGGATCCACCGGCCGCGTCGTGGGGCTCGCCCCCGGCGCGAGGGTCGCGGGCGGGGCGGCGCTCGAGCCCGGACTCGCGGCGGGCGTGGCGGTGGCGACCGAGGCCTGCGTCGGCGTGCCCCCGGACGGACCCCGCGTGGGCTCAGGGAAGACCGCCCTGGCCGTGTAGATGCCCAGCTGGTCCGTCTGGCTGAACGCGACCGAGGCGGCTCCGGCGGTCGCCGGCGCGAGGTCCACGGTCGAGCCGTCCGGCCGGGTGACGATGAGCGACGACGCGCCCGCGGGCAGCGGCAGCGTCACCGGGTCGCCCGGGGCGAGCGCCGTCGTGGGCGCCGCGGAGCCGCCGAACAGCTCACCGGTCAGGTTCGCCATGAGCAGCGGAAAGGCGACCTGGAGTGGCAGGTCGGAGTTCCGTGGCAGGAACGCGAGGACGCCGGCGCGCTTGCCCTCGGTCTCGCCGACGTACAGGAGGGGAGCGCCCGCTGGACCGGGGATCACGGTCCTCGCCCACGTTGGCGTCTCGAGCTTCGTTGCCCGCCCGATGTGGACGGTCGAGAGGTCGATGAACTTGAGGATCGGCTCGTCCGGCGAAAGCGTGCCAATCCCGGGATCCGTCAGCGTGCCGATCACCTCGCCGAAGACGCTCGTCGCCAGGGGTGCGATCAGCAGCACGGCCGACGCGAGCTCGACGTTCTTCGGCGCCGTGCCCTCGAACACGATCAGGTCCCAGCGCGACCCGTCGGGGCGGATCGCCTTGGCTGGAAACTCCGCGGGCTTGACGGTGAACAGGTTGACGTTCGGCAGGTAGAGCAGGGCGGTCTCGAGATAGGGGTCGCCCTCGCCGACGATCAGGATGTCCCGCGGCCGGTCGGGAGGGACGACGGCCCAGGCCCGGTCGTCGACCTCGAGGGCGTCGTCCGCTCCGCCGGCCGTGCCGGCGGTCAGCCGCGCCTCGATGACCGTGACGCCCTGCGGGATATCGTCGATGACGACCTCGGTCCGCGTCTGCGGCTCGAGCTGCGCGAGGTCCTTGGCCTCGATGAGGACGCCGTCCGCCCAGACCTCGAGCTGCCGGCGTGCGGGCTCGATGTCCAGGTTGGCGATGCTCAGGAACACCGATCTCGTCACGCCGGAGGAAGCCGGTCGCACGGCGAGCGCGACGATGGCCTGGTTGTTCCGCTCGCGCCCGACCTGCAGGACGCTGACCTTGTGGTTCAGCCGGTTCGTCGGCGTGATCGCGAGCGCGGCGTCGGTGGCCACGAGAATCTCCGCGTCGCCCGCGCGCGCGGCGAGGGCGTCGGCGAGATTCAGTGCGTCCCCGAGATCGCCGGTCGCGGCCTCGACGGCGATGCCGTCGATCGCCGCCCGCACCCGCCCGAGATCGGTCGTGCCGTTGACGACGACGCGCGCCGTCCGTCCCGCCGCGATCACGCTCACCGTCCCGTTTGCGGGCAGGTCCTTGAGCTTCTCGATGACCTGCGCCTTCGCCTCGGTGAGCCGATTCGGGGGCACGTCGGTCGCGCCCATGCTCGCCGAGGTGTCGATGACGATGACCACGTCGCCCGCGAGCCCGGCAGGCCGCTCGAGAAACGGCCGCGCCGCGAGGAACGCGAGCAGCGCGACGAGGAGCAGCTGCAGGAGCAGCAACAGGCTCCTGCGCAGGCGCTGCCATGGCGCGTTCGCCTCGACGTCGGTCAGGAGCCGCTTCCAGAGCAACGTCGACGGCACGACCTGCTGGTCCCGCCGGAGCTTCAGCAGGTACATCGCGAGGACGACCGGCACGAACAGCAGGCCAAGCAGCGCGAGCGGGGAGAGGAAGCTCACGTGCTAGCCCAGCACGCGCCGACGACGCAAGTCCGCGAAGACGAGATCGGTCAGTGGCATGTCGGTGGAGATCGGGACGTACGTCGCCCCGCGCTTCGCGGCGAGGTCGGCGAAGCCCTCCTGCCACGCGGCGAGGCGGGCCTTGTAGTCGTCGATCGTCGCGAGGTCGATCGTCACGTCGAGCCCGTCGCCCGTCTCGACGTCGACCAGGCGGACATCGCCCTCCATGACCGGGTCGAGCTCGTCCGGCGAGAGGACGTGGAGCACGATCAGCTCGGAGCCGGTCGCGGCGAGCTCGCGGATGACCTTGTCCGCGGCAGGGTCGAGCAGGTCGGACAGCAGGACGATCATGCCGCGGCCCTTGAGCTGCGCCCCGGCGTGGCGCGCCGACGCGAGCAGGTCCGTCGGGCCATCCGCGGCGTTGATCGCGGAGAGCGCGGCGAGCAGCCGGAACACGCGCCCGGAGCCGCGCAGCGCAACCTGCCGCCTCCCGGTGCGAGCAGCGAGGGCCGTGACCGCGATCCGGTCCTCCGACGCCAGCCCGATGTAGCCCAGGGCCGCCGCCGCGCGCTTGGCGAAGAGGAGCTTCGCCGGGCGTCCGGCCTGCATCGACGCCGAGGCGTCGAGGAGGAAGTGGATCGTGACGTCCTCTTCCTCGACGTACAGCTTGATGAACAGCTTCTCGAGCCGCGCCAGCACGTTCCAGTCGAGCTGGCGCAGGTCATCGCCGAGGGAGTAGTCACGGAAGTCGGCGAACTCGACCGACTGCCCGCGCTTGACCGACCGCCGGCCACCCTTCAGGCCGCCGCGAACCGGCCGCTTCATAATCAGGAGCAGCCGCTCAAGCTGCCGAAGGAAGCCCTCGTCGAACACCGTCGGATCGATGTCCGAAGGCAGGAACGCCGGCTTCGCGGACCGCCCACGTACCCGCTCCGGGGCGATCCCCGGCGCCTCGGCCGCCGCAGCGGGCGCCGCAGCGGGCGCCGCCCCGGGCGCCGCCTCGGGCGCGCGTTCGGTCGTCATCGCCCCGTCCTCGGCCACCGCAGCTGGGCGAGGTGTTGACTCACAGTCAACACCCGAGCGGTATCTACCGCAATTTGACGACTGGCAGTCGACGAATTGAACCAAGCCCGGGTCATGACCGGGCGAGATAGGTCTGAATGGTGACCGTGAGTCGACGAATTGCTGCATACGCTGACCACGTGTTGACTGTCAGTCCACACGTCGGCCGGCGATGGGGACGCGAGAGGCGACATGGTCGTGGCGGTCAACACCTACCGCCGGCTACTCGACGGAGGGCGGCGGGACGCTGTCCAGGATCGAGCGGACGATCGCCTCGGGCGTAATGCCCTCGGCCTCGCCTTCGAAGTTCAGGATCACGCGGTGCCGCAGCGCGGGCAGGGCAACCGCGCGGATGTCGTCGATCGCGACGTTGAACCGGCCGTCGAGGAGCGCGTAGATCTTGCCCGCGGTCACGAGCGCCTGGGCGCCGCGCGGCGAGCCGCCATACCGGACGTAGTCGCGGACGATCTCCGGCGCGCGGGGCTGGTCCGGGTGCGAGGCGGCCAGGAGCGAGACCGCGTAGGCGGTCACGTGGGGCGCGATCGGCACGGCGCGGGCTAGCCGCTGCATCTCGACGACCTCGGCCGCGTTCGCGATCTTGCCGGCCGTCGGGGCCTCGGCGCCGGTCGTCCGGTCCATGATCAGGATGAGGTCCTCCTCGGACGGGAAGGGGACCATGACCTTGAACAGGAACCGGTCGAGCTGCGCCTCGGGCAGCGGGTACGTGCCCTCCATCTCGAGCGGGTTCTGCGTCGCCAGGACGAAGAACGGCGGGTCGAGCGGGAAGCGCTGCCGCGCGACGGTGACCTGGTGCTCCTGCATCGCCTCGAGCAGGCTCGACTGCGTCTTTGGCGTGGCGCGGTTGATCTCGTCGGCGAGCACGAGGTTCGCGAAGATCGGGCCGGACTGGAACCGGAAGATCCGCTTGCCGTCCTCCTCGACCAGGATGTTGGTGCCGGTGATGTCTGCCGGCATCAGGTCCGGCGTGAACTGGATCCGGTTGAACGAGCAGTCGATGACGTCGGCGATCGTCCGGACGAGCATCGTCTTGCCGAGGCCGGGCACGCCCTCGAGCAGGACGTGGCTGTTGGCGAGGAGACCGGTCAGGGTCTGGCGGACCAGCTCGTGCTGGCCGACGATGACCTTGCCGACCTCGCGCTCGATCTCGGCCGCCCGTTCGGCGAATGCCTCGGGGCTCAGGTGGGGCGCGGCCGCGGCGGTGCCTGCCGCCGCGGTGCCGGCCGCGGCGGTTCCTGCCTCGTCGGCCGTGGCCCCGGCGTCCGTCCTCGTGTCCATGGCTGCCTCCCTCGACCGACGAGCGGTCACTGGCTCGGGTCGAGCGAGCTGAAGTAGTCGCGTACGAAATCGCGCACGGACAGCGGCAGGTAGCCGCGGTCGAGCGTCGTGAGGTAGAGGTCCTGGAAGTTCGAGTAGACCTGGCTGTACGGGACATATGAGCCGGGATCCACGCCGGCGCCCTGCTGGTTGCCCTGCGTGACCTGGCCGTTGCCGCCGGAGCCGGAGATGTACGACGGGTCGGTCGGCTCCCCGAGCCGATCGAACGGCGCGAAGATGTCACCGAGCTCGCCACCGAGCTCGTACGGCCGGTTCGGGTTCACCGGGCCGCCCAGGTTCCCGGTGCCGCCGAAGCCCGAGCCCAGGTACTGGGCGCTCGAGCCGCCGCCGCCGATCGCGCCCTGGCCGGCGCCCTGGCCCTGGCCGGAGCCGGACCCCTGGCCGCCCTGGCCCTGGCCGGACCCGGATCCCTGGCCGCCCTGCTGACCACCCTGGCCACCTTGCTGGCCGCCCTGCTGACCACCCTGGCCACCTTGCTGGCCGCCCTGCTGGCCACCCTGTTGACCACCCTGCTGGCCACCCTGTTGACCACCCTGTTGGCCACCCTGTTGACCACCCTGTTGGCCGCCCTGCTGCCCGCCGGTCTGGCCGTCGCCGGGGTCACCCTGCTGCCCCGCGTCTGCGAGGTCGCGGCGGGCGTCCTGGAGCTCGTTGGCGGCGCCGGTCAGGTCGCGGTTCGTGGCAATTCGATCGGACGCCTCGCCGAGCGCGTCGGCGAGCCGGTCGAGCGCCGCCTCGGCGCTGGCCGCGTCACCCTGGGCGAGGCTCTGGGCCGCATCCCGGAGTGCCTGGCTGGCGGTTCCGCCGGCCTGGCTCGCAGCGCCCTCGAGCTCGGAGAGCTGCCGGGCGAGCTCCTTCTGCTCCTCGGGCGTCATCTCGTCGACCTTGTCCGCGGCGCCGCGCAGGTCCTTCTGGGCCTGCTCGGGATCACCGTCCGGGTTTGCCTGCGAGTTGCCGGTCGCGGCGCGCGACAGCCCGCGGCTGAGCGCGTTGAGCGCGGCGGCCCGCTGCTCGTTCGCCGGGTCGAGCTGCGCGCGCAGTGCCGCCTCGATCGAGCCGAGCTTGGCGAGGTTCTGGTCCAGCGCGCCGGGGTTCTCGCGAAGCTGCTTCGCGAGGTCACGCAGCTCCTTGGCGAGCCGGGTTCGCGGATCGTCCGCGCTGGCGCCCTGCTTCTCGAGCTCGTCGGCGAGCTTCTCGAGCCGCTCTGCCTGGGCAACGGCCTCCTCGCGGATCTGGCGCGCCTGGGCGATGGCGATGTCCTGCGGGTTCGGGAGGAGCAGGACCGGCGCGAGGGCGAGCATCGCCACGAGCGCAACGGCTGCCGGCCGGCGCGAGAAGCGCGGCCGGAACAGGTTCGCGGGCGTGGTCCGGAGCGAGCCCAGCGTGTCGCGGCGCTGCCGCCGCACGAACGTCCGCCGTTCCTCGTCGGGATCGAAGGGCCGGCCTTCGGAGCCGGCAGCGGCCGCCGCAGCATCCGCGGCCTCAGCCGCGAGCTCCTCGGGGGTCGCGGCGCCGGCGACGTCGGGGAACGCGACGGCGAGCGCGAGCGCACTGGCCGCGCGGTCTCCGAGCCCGGCCTCACGGTCGACGGCAATCGCCGTCTCGCCGAGCACCGGCCGCGAGTGCACCGCGAGGGTCAGCAGCGCGAATCCGGCGACGACCGGGATGATCGCCGCGAGCGTGGGTGCGATCTCGATCGGGGAGAAGCGGGCCAGCGTCCAGAGGGCGAGCTCAGCCAGGACCGCGACGGCAATGACGATCCACGCCCGGCGCACGATGCGACGCAGCCACAGCCGGCGCCCGAACGGCGCGAGCAGCCGCCGGATCTCGACGAGGTCGGGGTCGAGCTGGCCTGACAGCGCCCGTCGCGGGTCCGCCGGCACGAACGGCGTCAACGCGGCGTCGGCCGCGGCCGAGCGTCGCCACGGGGCGCGCCACGAGGCGCGAATGCGGCCGCGGATTCCGCGCCGGGTGCCGGGACCGGTGGTTGCCATCAGGCGCTCCTCCTGCGGAAGAGGCGGCGCACGGGACCCGGCAGGCTGGGACGCCAGCGGCGCGTTGGCGTGACGAACTGGACGGATGCGAGCGTCATGACGGTCGCAAGGAAGAGGAATGCGAGGACGGTCTTCGGCCAGAACCGATCCCGCCACGTGATCGCGACCTGGGCGTTCGTGACATCGTCGTCCTGGCCGATGACGCCACCAGCGGCCCGAATCTTCACGAGCTCCTCGCCGGTCACGTTGTCTGCCGGCATGACGACCCCGCCGCCGCCCACGCCGAAGCCCGGGTCGACGTTCTGCCCGGGGAACGGCTGCGGCCTGGGGAAATCAGGCACGATCTGCTGGCCGACGATGCCGGTCACGATCCCGCACGTCCCGCCGAAGCCGCCGTCCTCGGTCCCGCACGCGACGTCCATCTGGGCCACGAATGGGTTGAGGTAGAGGAGAGCCTCCGGCGGCTGCCGGCGCAGGCCGGTGCTGTCCGACTCGGACGTGCTGCTCAAGTAGGCCCAGACGAAGACCGAGCCGACGACGAGGGCGAGCGTCGCCACGAATGTCAGGCCGGTGGCCGCGCCGGTACGGCGCGTGAGCGTCGAGAAGAAGATGCCGACCGAGCCGAGCCCGATGACGGTCGCGAACAGGACGATGTACGCGCGGATCATGTCGTCCGGAGCGACGCCCCCGAAGACGAAGACGAGGGCGGTCACCGGGATCGACGCGAGGATCAGGATGAACAGCCAGGCGAGGGCGCTGACCAGCTTGCCGAGGACGATCGCGATCGACGAGATCGGCGTGACCGCGAGCAGGTCGAGGGTCTGGTGTTCGCGCTCGCTGCTGATCGCGCCGGCCGTTGCCGCGGGCGCGAGGACCGCGACCATCAGCGTCTGGACCAGCATCAGCCCGATGAAGATCCCCCGACCGATCGACGCGGACGCGTAGTTGACCTGCCCGCCGAACGACAGCCCCGCGCTCCGCTCCTCGAGGATGCGCATGAGCATCCAGCCGATCAGCGCAAGGAGCAGGACGTGGATCGTGATGATGATGAACGCCCGGCGGCCGCGCATCCTGCCCCGGAGCTCCTTGACGATGATCGCGCTGATGCCGGAGCTGAATCGCACGCGCGGCACTCGGCTGAGCCGCAGGCGGCTCGTGATCGCGGTCATGCTTGGACCCCGGTCTGTTGCGACGCGGTATCGCGGTCGGTCACCTGGAGGAAGAGCTCCTGCAGGTCCGTCGCCGCGGGTGAGTAGCTCGCGACGCGGATCTTCGCGCGGACGGCGGCGGCGAGCAGCGCGGCCGCACCGGTCTCATCGCCACGGAACCCGATCTCGATCTGGCCGGCATCGATCGACGCCGAAGCCACGTCCTCTCGGCCCTCGAACCAGGCGCGAGCGGTCGCGACCTCGGCCTCGTCGCCGAGGACGCGGATCCGGAGCACCTCGCCGACCCGGAGCTTCTGCCCGATCTCATTGATCGTGCCGGCCGCGAGGACGCGGCCGTGATCGACGATCGCGACCGAGGTGCACAGCTCCTCGAGCTCCGGGAGGATGTGGCTGCTGATCAGGATGGTCTTGCCGATCGCGCGGAGCTCGCGGAGCAGCTCCCGGAGCTCGACGCGGGCGCGTGGGTCGAGGCCGGAGGCCGGCTCGTCGAGCAGGAGCACCTTCGGATCGTGGACGAGCGCGTGCGCGAGGCACAGGCGCTGCTGCATGCCCCGGGACAGGCTCTGGACGTACGCGTCGCGCTTGCCGGCCAGGTCGACCAGCTCCAGGAGGTCGCCGATCATCCGCCTGCGCTGCGCCGGCCCGAGGCCGTAGCAGCGGCCGAAGAAGTCCAGGTACTCCCAGACCTTCATGTCGTCGTAGACCCCGAACGCGTCCGGCATGTAGCCGAGGACGCGCCGGACGGCCTGGGGGTTCCGGCGGACCGATTCACCGGCGACCTCCGCGTCGCCGGACGTCGGCGCGAGGAGCGTCGCGAGCATCCGGAGCATCGTCGTCTTGCCGGCGCCGTTTGGGCCCACGAGGCCGAAGATCTCGCCCTCCGGGATCGACAGGTCGACGCCTGCGACGGCGATCGTGCCGTTGTAGCGCTTGACGAGGCCCCTGGCCTCGACGATGGCGGTCATTCGACGACTCCCTCGAGCGCGACCTGGAACCCGAAGCCGACCTGCGAATCCGGCGCCTCGTTGACGAACCGCACGAGCAGCTGGCCCGTGGCCGTGTCGATGTACCGCTCCGGGTCCGCGAGGGTATACCCCCGCGAGTCCCGCATCTGCGGGAGCCTGGCCCACTCGCCCGTCACCAGGTCGAACACGTCGACCTCGGGCAGGAAGTCATCGCGCCGTGGCAGGCAGCCCTCCGGGAGCGTGTTCTGGAGATCCGTGCAGGTCTCCGGGATCTCGTCGAGCGGCTCGATCTCGTCGCCGGCCGCGGGGACGCCGTTGCCGCCGCTCCCCAGGGAGAGGCGAACCTGGCTGATGGTGAAGGTGCCCACGAACGGAATCGGCCGGTACGACATCGTGGCGGTGCCGGCGCCCATGCTCAGGAACACCTGGTTCCGCTCGAAGAACTGCGCGTCGCTGTCGACCACCGTGCTGCGGACCAGGTCGGACGAGAACGTGACCTGGCCCTCGATGTTGATGTCGACCGGGACGTAGTACAGGGTGTTGCCGTGGCGTCGAGGCACGATGTCCCCGATTCGAACGTCCAGGATCTGGTCCCGGCCGAACGCCAGGATGACGGCGCGATCGCCGGGCAGCGAGCTGCTGAAGCCCGTCGGGTCGTACGTCAGCTGCTGGACCATCGAGTAGCGGGTCGAGCGCCGGACGCCCTCCTCGGACGAGTTGTCGAACGAGGCGCCGACGATCTGGTCCGCGAGCGAGGCGCCGAACGGGTTGTCGCGGACCGGCAGGCGGACCTGGATCGTCGCGCCCGGCTGGACGTCGCCGAGGACGACGCTCGAGCTGCCGAGGACGACCGCGACGTTCTCGAGGACCGCCTCAGACGCGTTCTGGAACGTGCCCGTGAGGATGCTGTTCTCGAGCGTCAGCGAGGCGCGCATCCGCGGGCCCTCGACGGGCAGCTCCGCGCGCACGATCCGCAGCGAGTTCGTGCCGACGGCCAGGTTGCGCACGGCAGACGGCCGCTCCGGGCCGGTCCCCTGGAGGATGTCCAGGAAGCCGGTGCCGAGGCCGAACGGATCCGAGGTCATCGGTGACGCGAGGAGCGGGCCCTGCGGCAGGTCGACGCGGTAGGTGGAGCGGGTCGGCGAGAACACCCCGAAGTAGACCTGCGCCGTTGCCTCGGTTGCGTCGGGCGCGCCGCGCACGATGGCGACCTCGTTGACCGCGACGTCGGTGCCCCGCAGGAGCGCGCCGTAGCCGAACGCGGCGGCGGCGAACGTGAGGACGAGGACCGGCATGGTGATCCACGCCAGCTCGCGCCGGTCGAGGCGGCGCAGGACGATGTAGTTGATCGGGCCGATGATGACGATGTAGGCCGCGATGAGGATCAGCAGCCCGGACGTCGGTGGCAGGGCGAGGTTCGGGAGCTGGTAGACCGCCGTGACGATCTGGCTGTCGTCGGACAGGTGCGTGC
>Ga0299913_10005723_pt1 | contig 10666 bp, 12 predicted proteins | sample RVTome_9_FD_201360 | JGI IMG/M metagenome (GOLD analysis project Ga0299913, IMG submission 201360) | Soil microbial communities from uranium-contaminated site in the Upper Colorado River Basin, Wyoming, United States - RVT155D38 (version 2) ... | reverse complement strand
TCTACATGACGCGCAAGCTGCCGGTCGGCATACCGATGGCCAACTGGCTCCCGATCCCGGATGGGCCGTTCAATATCATGCTCAGGATCTATGGACCGGACAGGGCGGCCATCCACAACCGATACATCCCGCCGGCGATCAAGCGGCGTTAGAGAACACTGACGCCCGGTGGCAGGCAGGGGTAAACCGCCTGCCTGCCACCGGCCGTGGCGCACGCGTTGATACGATTTTTGCTTCGGATAAACGGTGTGACCGTTTGTGAATGAACCAACAGCGGCCAGGGTAGAACTATGAGGGTTTGGCTTGGCCAAAGAAGAAACACTCCCATGCGTCCTTGGATTTGCCGGTGAGCGCGTTGTGAATGTTATCGAGACCGCGCGCGATAACGTAGAGCGCCGCCACTGCGGCAAAAACAGCCACCGCGACTCTCGGCGGCGCAAGGGCCCCCGTGGCGATGCCTGCCGTCAGCTGATTTGACGCGAAGAGCGCAGCGCCAAGACCGGAGAAAATCTCAATCTGGCCATACAGCGCCGGACGCCGGCACCGCACGAAATAAAGACCGACGCCCGCGATCAATATCAGCGAAACGCACAGAACGTGAAAGACCGTGACCAAATAGGAGTTGCCGAGGATCAGTTCGGGAATTCCGCCAACCGTGACCGTGCTGGACTCAACGAAGAAATGGTCGATCAGCGCGAATACGACGACCCCAAACAGGGTCGTCAACACGATCTGGTACAACGTCCAATCGGCTCGTTCTTTCATAGCCTGCCTCCAAGCACCCGCCGCATTCTAGCGTGTCGGCAAGGTCCGGATAAGTACGGGTATCAGCGGTTCGAGCGGCACGACTGCCGCGCACGCGCAGGCTTTTGACTATCAAGCCGTCCGACCGTAAACAGGCGCAGTCAATGGCGGAGCGCGGCGGCGAAATGACCTGGTCCGAGACGATCCTGCAGACCCTGAAGGACAATGACGTCCGGCTGGTCAGCTACGTGCCCGACAACGTGCTGACGCCCCTGATCAATGGCGTGATCGGCGATAACTACTTCATGTCGGTTTGCGCGACGCGCGAGGACGAGGCGCTCGGCGTCGTCGCGGGCGCCTGGATGGGCGGCACCAAAGGCTGCGTGATGATGCAGACCTCGGGCTTCGGCGTCGCGCCGAACGCCATCGCCTCGCTGATCGTACCGTTCCAGATTCCGGCGATCATGATCATCTCCGAGCGCGGCACGCTCGGCGAGTTCAACAGCGGGCAGACGCTGGTGGCGCGCACCATGCGGCCGGTGCTCGACTCGATCGCGGTGACGCACCACACGTTGACCGACGAGAAGACGCTTCAGTTCATGGTCGACAAGTCGATCAAGCAGGCGGTGGCGACGCAGGCGCCGGTGGCGCTGATCCTATCGCCGCTCTTGACCGGCGGCAACCCGCTCGCCGAAGCGAAGCTGAAGGGGTAGGCTGATGTAGCCTGGATGGAGCGCAGCGCAATCCAGGACCACCCTCATCACCCGCTTCGCTCCATGCGGGCTACGTTTCTAATTCTTCAGCCGGTAGCCGGTCTTGAAGATCCACCACACCGCGATGAGGCACAGCGCCAGGAACATCAGCGTCATCGCCAGGCTGATGCCGACATGCACGTCGGCGATGCCGTAGAAGCTCCAGCGGAAGCCCGAGACCAGGTACACGACCGGATTGAACAGGGTCACGGTCTGCCACACCGGCGGCAGCACGTTGATGGAATAGAATGTGCCGCCGAGGAATGTCAGCGGCGTAATCACCAAGAGCGGAATCGTCTGTAGCTTCTCGATGGTGCTCGCCCAGATGCCGATGATGAAGCCGAACAGGCTGAACGTCACCGACGTGAGCACCAGGAACCCAAGCATCCACACCGGATGATCGAGCCGGAACGGCACGAACAGCCACGCCGTCGCCAGCACCAGGAGCCCGAGGATGACCGACTTGGTGGCGGCCGCCCCGACATAGCCGATCACGATCTCGATGTAGGAAATCGGCGCCGACAAAATTTCGTAGATGGTGCCGAGGAATTTCGGGAAGTAGATGCCGAACGAGGCGTTGGAAACGCTTTGCGTCAGCAGCAGCAGCATGATCAGCCCCGGCACGATGAACGCGCCGTAGCTCACGCCCTCGATCTCGGTGATGCGCGAGCCGATCGCTGAGCCGAACACCACGAAGTAGAGCGCGGTCGAGATCACCGGCGACAGCAGGCTCTGCAGCGGCGTGCGCCACGTGCGCCCCATTTCGTAGAGATAGATGGCGCGGATCGCCGGAACGTTGAGCGTCATTGCCGTTTCACCAGATCGACGAAGATGTCTTCGAGCGAGCTTTGCGTCGTGTGCAGGTCACGGAAGCGAATGCCCGCGTTGCGGAGGTCCGCCAGCAACGCGGTGATGCCGGTCCGTTCGCCTTGCGTATCGTAGGTGTAGACCAGCTCGCCGCCGCCGTTCGCCAAGGTCAGCCGGTGCGCGGCGAGCGCGTCGGGAATGGCGTCGAGCTTCGCCTGCAGCTCGATCGTCAGTTGCTTGCGGCCGAGTTTGCGCATCAGCTCGGCCTTGTCCTCGACCAGAATGAGTTCGCCGTTGTTGATCACACCGATGCGGTCGGCCATGTCCTCGGCTTCGGCGATGTAGTGCGTGGTCAGGATGATCGTGACGCCGGACTCGCGCAGCGAGCGCACCACCTGCCACATGTCCTTGCGCAGCTCGACATCAACGCCCGCGGTCGGCTCGTCCAGAAACAGAATCCTCGGCTCGTGCGACAGCGCCTTCGCGATCAGGAGCCGCCGCTTCATGCCGCCGGACAAGGTCATGATGCGGGCGTCCTTCTTGTCCCACAACGACAGGTCCTTGAGGATCTTGGTGATGTAGGCGGGGTCGGGCCGCTTGCCGAACAGCCCGCGGCTGAAGGAAACGTTCGCCCAGACGGTCTCGAACGCGTCCGTCGTCAGTTCCTGCGGAACGAGGCCGATCAGGGAGCGCGCGGCGCGGAAGTCGGTGATGATGTCGTGGCCGTCGACCACGACCCTCCCCTGCGACGGATTCACGGTACCGCAGACGATGCCGATCAGCGTCGTCTTGCCGGCGCCGTTCGGACCGAGCAGCGCGAAGATTTCGCCGCGGCGGATCTCGAGATTGATCCGCCTGAGCGCCTGAAATCCGGATGCGTAGGTTTTGGAAAGGTCGGTGACCGATATGATAGGCTGCATGCGGCCTCCGACTTAGTCACCCAGGCCGCCGGGTGCAACCCTACAGGACGCCGTAAAGCAGAACCCCGCGCGCGGCATAGGGGCCGCGCGCGTAACCTATTCCAAAACGCAGGATACCGCGCTGGGAAGCGCGGGCTAAGCCTTTTTCACCAAACCGACGATGAACAGCACGATCACGGCGCCGATGAAGGCATTGATGATCGCGCCGAGAATGCCCCCGCCGATCAGGATTCCAAGCAGCGGCAGCAGCCAGCCGGCCACCACCGCGCCGATAATGCCGACAACGATATTCCCGACGAGGCCGAAGCCGCCCCCCTTCATCACCATACCGGCGAGCCAGCCGGCAACGCCACCGACGATCAGCCAGATTATGATCGCTTCAATGGTCATGTTCGCCTCTTTCGGTTGGCAACGGACAACCCCGGCCCGCTCACCGCGGCAAGCACGAAGGCCACGTGAGCGGCGAATCGAAGCGACATGATTCTACCTGCTCCGCAACCGCAAGGGAACGGAGGTTCGCGAAGACGGTATGACAAGAAGGGCCGGCGGATCAGCTATGGCGTCAGCGCATTGCGCTGCAATCTCAGACGGGCTTGCTCCTGCGCGCGAGCAGTATCGGAATCGCGCCCGCGACCAGCCCGAGAGCGGCGGCCAATGCGATGATCACGACGAGCGGCCCCGGCATCCCATTGGCGAACATCCCGTAGAGCTGAGCAAACGCCGCGCCGAGGAAGAACTGCATGAACACGCCGATGCCCGCGGCCGTCCCAGCAAGCTGCGGGATGGTAGCCATGGAGCCAGCCTGGGCATAGGGCATGGAGATGCCCTGCCCCATCGTCATGAAGAATCCGGGCAGGAACAGCGCCCACGGCGACATGCTGCCGGACAGCAACCACATACATTCGACGGTCACCGCAACCGCATTCACGAACGACCCAGTCAACACCATGGTCTCGACGGAGATGCGATTGCCGATGCGGCTGGAAATGAAGTTGCCGCTGAAATAGCCGAACGGAAACGCCAGGAAATACAATCCGAATTCCGTCAGCGGGCGATGCAGGTATTCGACCATCAGCGAAGACGACGCGGACGCCGCCGTCATGAACGCGGCCGAGCAGAACCCGGTCTGCAGCACGAAGGCCGTGAACCGCAGGTGCCCGAACAACGCGATATAGCTTTGCACGACGCCCTGCCGCGCCGGACCGCCAGCGTCACGCGGGCGCGTTTCGTAGATGACGAAGTAGGCGCCGATCGCGATCAGCGACCCCAGCAAAAGGGCGAAGCCGAACACGCTGCGCCAGCCGAAGGTGTCGACCAACAGGCCGCCGATGACGGGCGAGATCATCGGCCCGATGGTGTAGAACATCGTCAGATACGCCAGCACCTTGACGAGTCGCTCTGGGCCATAGGCGTCGCGCGCGATCGCCCGCACCAGCGTCATCCCGCAGCCGGCCCCGATCGCCTGGACGAACCGGCCGAGCACCAAGGTCACGGCCGTGTCCGCGGCTGCCGAGACCGCGCTGCCGAGGAGGAACAAGGCAAGCCCCGACAGCAGCACCGGGCGACGTCCGTACCGGTCCGCCAGCGAACCGTAGGCCAGGGTCGCGAACGCCATCGCAAACAGTGCGATCGAAAACGTGAGCTGGGCGACCGCATCGGACACCCCAAGCGCCGGCTTGATCGCCGGGATGACGGGCATGAACAGATGCACCGCCAGCGGGCCGATCAGCGCAATCGAGGCGAGCGCCAGCGCGAACAGCGGCGTCGGGCTGCGCACGGGGCGTGACTTTTCCGTCAAATCCATCGGCGACTGCATTCCCTGCTTTCACAGGGCATGGCAAGCCGGTATCAAGACATAGGAGTCATGTCGGGGGCCATGCCGGCTCTCGAACCCAACCAATCGAGGTCGCACGTCCGTGGCCAAGTCCGTTTCAAAGTCCGCTTCCGACAACGTCACCCGCGGTTCGGCCAAGGTGCTCAACCGCACCGACCTGACGCGCCGCCTGGTCGCGGTCCTCAAGCATGACGAGGCCGTGGTCGGCGGCATCGGCAACACCAATTTCGACCTCTGGGCGGCCGGCCACCGTCCGCAGAATTTCTACATGCTGGGCAGCATGGGGCTCGCCTGCCCGATCGCGCTCGGCGTTGCGCTGGCGCAGCCGGAGCGCGGGGTGATTGCGCTCGAAGGCGACGGCTCGATCCTGATGGCGCTCGGCTGCCTCACCACGATCGCCACCGTGAGGCCGCGCAATCTCACCATCATCATCATGGACAACGGCATCTACCAGATCACCGGCAAGCAGGACACCGCAACGCGCGGCGTCAGCGACATCGTCGCGATTGCGCGTGGCGCCGGCCTGGAGGCGACCTGGATCGCCGACGAGGCGCACTTCGACGAACTGATCGACCGGCGCTTCGAGCACGGCGGCCCGGTGCTCTATGCCGCCAGCATCGACGATAAGCCCGGCGTCGGCAAAACCGTGCGCGACCCGTCAGCGATCCGCCAGAGCTTCATGCGCGGGCTCGGCACAAGCCGCGCGGGCGATTTGGATGGGTGAGTGCCCGCGCCATCGATCACCAGTATCGATGACGCCAGCGCAGAGCCCGCTCAATCGGTTGAGCGCAACGGGGCGATCGGCCCGAAACGCCCCAGGTCGCTCTCAAGTGCGGCGACCTCGGCTTTCAGGCGTTCCATGGCCGGAACGATTTGTATTGCAGCCCCGATACAATCCGAGTGAACGCTATCCCAGAACTTGTGCAAGATCGTGCGTGCCAGAATCCGACGCTCCTCAGGAGACTTCGTAATCTTTCCAGCCTCCTCGTCGGCGCGCCGCGTGATCGAGATCAAGGTGTCGTACATGTTCTCCCCCTTGACGCAGGAAAGGAGCGCGACGGACTCCGGCAATTGCCCAACCAGATCTTGAAGAGATTTGCTGGCCAGCTTCTGGTAGGCGACACCGAGCATCGCTCCGCCCCTCCCCGTTGCCAGGTAGCTCACCGCATATTGTGAAGCGCTGCTCACGGCAAACGCTCCGATGGTGACTTGGAGTGACACCTTCGTGCCCATGCGACCGGCGAGATTGTATCCCATCCGCCTCACGATCACCGCGGTGAGAGGAGGGCAGACGAAGGCGGCGATGGCCGCAGCAACCAGGGCGACCGAGATAATAATGACGTCTCGGCTCCAATCGTCACACTGGCGAACCTTCAGCTCCAAACGCGCAGCTTCCAACATATGCTGCGCCGTCTGTACGCGAAATCTGGCTTGAGAAGTCAGGGTGGCGATCTGGTTGAAGACCGCCTGAGCGGCCCCGTATTCCGCCCTCAGGCGCCAATATCGCTCCAACTTCGTTTCGCCGGCTTTCTTCGGTTGCGGTCGTTGTGCCATAGCCCCTGGTCCCCTTTCGCAAGAGACGGCAAGAAATCAGATGGCCGGCCCTCGCGAGGGACGGCTAACAGTCTGGATTCATTCGAACTTGATCGCTGGTGAGAAGCCCCATTATCGATTTGTCATAAATGCCGCCGATCAGGTTCAAACAATTTTGAGCCTATGCCGGACGTCAGCAAGACACGTCCGCGACCGCATTGATCCGGCAAGCCACCCTACGCTGCAGCCGTCTCGAAGAATGACCGCGCAAAGTCACTTCGCCGTCGCCGCCCCGTCGATCACGATCACCGAACCGGAGATGAAGCTGCCGGCGGGTGACGCGAGCAGCAGCGCCAGACCCTTGATCTCGTCCGGCATGGCCAACCGATTCATCGGGCTCATGCCGGCGAATTTTTTCGCCCGCTCCGGCTCGGTCTTCAGCCGCCCACCGCCGATGTTCGTCAGGAACGCGCCCGGCGCGATTGCATTGACGCGGATATTGAACGGCCCAAGCTCGACCGCCGCATGGCGGACGATGTTGTTGATACCCGCCTTCGACCCCGCATAGGCGTAGCCGACGAACGGCTCCGAGCGCGTGCCGCCGATCGAACTGGTGACGACGATGCTGCCGCTCTTGCGCGGCTTCATGTGGATCGCCGCGAGGCGGATCGTATGGAAGGTCGCGGTGAGATTGACGTGCATCGCCTTGTCGAACAGCGCGAGGTCGAGCACGTCGATATGGCCCTCAGGCGACATTCCGTAACCCGGCCCGGCGCTGATGCCGGCATTCGCAAACACCGCATCGAGCCGGCCATGCCGCTTGGCGACGTCGTCGATGACGGCGCGCTGCGCGTCGACGTCGGCAATATCCAAAACGGTCTGCTCCACGTCGCAGCCTCCCGCGCGTAGCCGCACCGTCTCGCGCTCGAGACCCGCGGCATCGATATCGGTGAGGACGGTCTTGGCGCCGTTCTCCGCCATCACCTCGGCAAAGGCGAGCCCGAGCCCGCTGGCAGCGCCGGTGATGAAGGCGACATGACCTTTGACGTTGAAGAGATCGGCGGTCTTCACGGCGCAACTCCCTCGATCTTATCTCGTTGCGCGAGCCACTGCTCGCAATCGTCGAAGGCGCCGCTGATGCGCTGATGCCGCCGGTCGAGCCAAGCCTTGGTATGCATGTGCGTGAACACGAACAGTTCGCGCTTACGAATGGCCCGCACGACGCGCGCACCGACCGTATCGGGATGCAAGCCATGCTTGAGCTCTTCATGCAGCGGATCGTTACCCGGCAGCGGATAGGGACCGCCGAACCGTTCAGGCCGGTTGTCGCCGGAGCGGTAAATCTGCGTGTCGACCGCCGCCGGCGCCAGCACCGACACGCCGATCGGGGTATCGGCAAGGTCGGCATGAAGCGACTCTGATAGCGCCACGATGGCATACTTCGTGGTGGCGTAGGCGCCGCTGCGCCGCTCTGGATTGACCACGAAGCCTGCAATCGACGCAGTGTTGACGATGTGGCCTTGCCCGCCATGCGCGCGGATCAACGGTAAGAACGTCTGCACGCCATGGATCACGCCGTAGAGATTGACGCCGATCACCCATTCCCACTCCTTGGGGCTCAACTCGGCGACCGACTTGCCGTGCATCGTAATGCCGGCGTTGTTGCACACGACATGGACGGCGCCGAACGCCTCCACCGCCCTTTTCGCCGCCTGCTCGACCGAAGCGCGATCGGAGACGTCAGTCGGCACCGCGATGGCGCGGACACCGAGCGCTTCCACTTCCGCAAGCGCGGCGTCGAGACGGTCCGCCCGGATGTCGCACAGAACGACCGCCATGCCTTCGCGGGCGAAGGTGCGCGCCATGCCAAGCCCGATCCCGGAGGCAGCCCCGGTGACGACCGCGGTCTTTCCTTCAAGTTGATTCATGCAAGGCCTGCCACGCTGGAATGCCACGGCACTTGATCGGCATCCGTGCATACTGTCAACGCGGCGCGCGCAATGGACGCCTGCCGCGTTGTCCACTACGGTCTGCCCACGACAAGACAAGGGAGCCCTCTCATGGCCACCATGGATGTTGCGATCGACCGCAAGCGCCGGATCGCCGCGACGGAGATCACCGAAACGGAATGGAAAGTGCGCGTCGACCTCGCCGCCGCCTACCGCCTGAGCGAGCGGCACGGCTGGGGCGACCTGATCCAAGGCCACCTGTCGGTGCGGGTGCCCGGAACGCCGAACCACTTCCTGATCAACCCCTATGGCATGGCGTTCGAGGAGATCACCGCGTCGAGCCTGGTGAAGATCGACCACGAAGGCAGCATCGTCGGCGAGTCGGAGTATCCGGTGAACGCCGCCGGCTTCGTGATCCATAGCGCCGTGCACATGGGCCGTCCGGAGCTCAACTGCGTCATCCACCTGCACTCGGAGGCGGGCGTCGCGTTCTCGTCGCTGCCGGAAGGACTGTTGCCGCTCAACCAGCACGCGCTGCGTTTCTACAAGCGCATCGGCTATCACGACTACGAAGGCGTCGCCATCGATGCCGACGAACGCGCGCGGCTGATGCGCGATCTCGGTCCGCACAAGGCGTTGATCCTGCGCAGCCACGGCGTGCTTACCGCCGGCGCGACCACACAGGAAGCCTGGGTGACGATGTACTACCTGATGACCGCCATTAACGCGCAGCTCAAGGCGATGGCGGCGAGCGACAACCTCGTGTTGCCGTCGGAGGAGGTCTGCGAGCAGACCGCGCAGTTGTGGGAGAAGCCCGAGATGTACAGCGGCGACCGTGAATGGCCGGCGATGCTGCGCCGGCTCGACCGCGACGACCCCGCGTACAAGGATTGATGATAGGGCCGGCCGTGGTGCGCACGGCATGGGGACGCGGAGAATGTAGCCGTGGATTTTAGCTTCACCGAAGAGCAGACCATCCTGCGCGACTCGATCCGCAAGCTGATGGACCGCATCGCGACACCGGAATACGTGCGGCGTCTCGACCGGGAGCAGTCCTATCCTTACGAGCTCTACGAGGCCTGGGTCGAAGCGGGACTCCTGCGCCTCCCCTACCCGGAACAATACGGCGGGCTCGGCGGCAGCGTGCTCGACATGGTGGTGCTGGCGGAGGAGCTGTCGGCCAAGAGCGCTGATTTCTTCATGGCGTTCGCGTCGCCGACATTCTGCGGCTTGAATATCCTACGCAAAGCGTCTGAAGAGCAGAAGCAATACTGGCTGCCAAAGCTGTTTGCCGGAGACGTCCGGTTTGCTATCTCGATCTCCGAGCCGGACGCGGGCTCCGACGTCGGCGCGATGCGCACCACCGGGAGGCGCGACGGCGACCATTACATCATCAACGGCCAGAAGATCTGGTGCACCGGCGCCGGCGCCAAGAACGCGGTGATCAACGTCTATGTGAAGACCGATCCCGCCGCGCACTACCGCCAGGGAATGTCTCTGTTCCTGGTCGACAACGACACGCCCGGCCTGCAGCTGCGCAAGCTCGACATGCTGGGCCGCCGCTGCACCGGCACCTATGAGCTCACCTTCAACGATGTGCGGGTGCCCGCCGACCGGCTGATCGGTGGCGAGAACAAGGGCTGGGACGTGCTGCTCTCCGGCCTGCAGGTGGAGCGCGTGACTTCAGCCGCCGGCAACTGCGGCGCCGCGCAGGCGGCGGTCGATCTCGCCGCTCAATACGCCAAGGACCGCAAGCAGTTCGGCCGGCCGATCGGCGCGTTCCAGGCGATCGCCCACATGCTCGCCGACATGCAGACCGAGGTCGAGGCCGCGCGCACGCTCACCTGGCGCGCCGCCTGGATGGTGTCGACCGGCCAGAACGCGCTGCGCGAGATCACCATGGCGAAGCTGTTGTCGTCGGAGACCTACGTGAAGGTCGCCAACATGGGCATGCAGATTTTCGGCGGCTTCGGCTACAGCATGGAATTCGACATGCAGCGCCACTACCGCGACTCGCGTTCGGCGACGATTGCGGCGGGAACCTCACAGATTCAGCGCAACCTGATCGCCAATCTGATGGGCCTGAAGGTGCAGTAGCGGCGCTACACCCTGATTTAAGAAGCGGCC
>Ga0299913_10005722_pt1 | contig 10666 bp, 9 predicted proteins | sample RVTome_9_FD_201360 | JGI IMG/M metagenome (GOLD analysis project Ga0299913, IMG submission 201360) | Soil microbial communities from uranium-contaminated site in the Upper Colorado River Basin, Wyoming, United States - RVT155D38 (version 2) ... | reverse complement strand
CCACCACCTCGCCGACGGCGTGCTCCAGTCCGGGCCCGGCGACCCACACCGAGCCCTTGCCGCGATGGGCGGCCAGCGCGCGACCCGCCCGCAGCCAGGACAGCACCGACGGCGCGACCGTGACCGGCCGGCCGGTGCACGACGGCAGCGCGGCCCACGGCAGCGCGTGCAGCGGGCCGGTCGGCACCACCACGAGCGGCCGGTCGCCGACCACCGGCAGCACCGGCCCGAGCAGCGCCTTGTCCAGCGTGGACGCCGAGGCGTGCACCGCGGCGTTCATCGCCTGCTCGACCCGCCCTGACACGCCACGGGCCAGCCGGTGCAGCCCGAAGCGCAGCGCGTCCAGCTCGGCGTACAGCGGCTCGACCGGCCCCAGGTCGTGCAGCCCGATCCGCTGGTCGACGACCGACACGGCCAGCAGCTGTCCATTGTGGACAACCAGGCTGAGCAGCGCGGTCGAGCCGAGCGCGGCGTGCAGCGTCGGCAGGTCGAGCGGTTCGCGCCTGGTGGCCCACCCGCCGCCGCTGGCCATCGCGCGCCGGCGCACCGCCTGCTCCAGCCTGGCGACGCGACGCTCCGCCAGCGCGTCCGGCCGGCCGGCCTCCGCCGCCTCCCGCGCCGCCGCGGCCGCCGACCGCAGCGAGACCAGCTCGGCCGCCAGCGCCGGGTCCGCCGGTGGCCGCACCGCCGGCCGGGCCAGCGCACCGGCGCGGTAGCGCTCCGTCCAGCGCAGCACGGCCTTCGGGTCCGCGTCGGCGAGCGCCACCCCGGTCGCCAGCTCGGCGAGGTCGCTGGCCAGCAGCGTGGCGTGCGCCTGCAGCTCCGCGGAGCCGAGCAGCGCCGCGTGGTCGTCCACCACCTGCAGCCCGGCCCGGCAGGCGGCCAGCACGCCGCGCCGGTCGCCGTCGGCCTGCCGCAGCAGCGCCTCCGCGTACCAGGCCGCGGCGCGCACGTCGGCCGTGCCCCTGGTGCGCAGCATGGCGGCGCCGGAGAGCAGCTCGCGGGCCCGGCCGACCGCGCCGCGGGCCAGCGCCACCCTGGCCGCGGTCAGCACCGACGACGACGCCTGGAGGCGCCAGCCGTGCCGCGCGCAGTCGGCCGCGGCCCGCTCGGCGGCGCGCTGCAACGCGGCCGAGCGGTCCCCGGCGAGCCAGCGCACGTGCACCTGCAGTGCGGCGGCCAGCGGCACCCACCACCCGCGGCCCTGCCGGCGGAAGAGCCGGGCCGCCGCCTCCGCCCCCGCCCTGGCCGCGCCGAGGTCGCCCTGGCGCATCGCGCAGGTGGCCGCGACGAGCGTGGCCTCGGCGAGCTTGGTGCCGCGGCCGGCCTCGGCGCACGCCGCGACCGCGGCCTCCAGCACCGGCCGGGCGTCGTCGATCAGCCCGGCGGCGAGCATGGCCTCCGCCCGGTCGATGAGCGCCTCCGGCCGGGTCCGCAGGTCGAACCCGGCGGCCACGGCCTGCTCGAAGAACTCCAGGCTGCGCGGCACGTCGCCGGCCCGCACCGCGACGAACCCGCGGTTGTTCATGGCGCCGCCGGCCCGGTCGTGCTGGCCGAGCGAGGCCCACAGCTGCGCCGACTTCGCGAAGTCGGCGTCCGCGGCCTTCAGCGCGTCGGTGTAGGCGTATGCGATGCCGCGGCCGATCAGCGCGTTGGCCACCCACCGGGTGTCGCGGTGCCGGCGCAGGCCGGGCAGCGCGGCCGTCAGCTCGGTGATCGCCGCGCTGAGCCGCCCGGTCGCGCACAGGTTCAGCCCGCGCATGCAACGCGCCCGCGCCGCCGGCCGGCCACGCAGCAACGGCTGCGCGGCATCCAGGTGCGCCATGCTCGCCCCGGCGCGGCCGCGGTCCAGCTCCAGCCAAGCCATGGTCAGCCGCACCTCCGCGGCGCGCTGGTCGAGCCCGGCCCGCACGGCCGCGGCCAGCGCGAGCCTGGCCTGCCGCATCGCCTCGGCCAGCTCCAGCCGCTCGGTGTGGGCCAGCGCGCACGCGTGCCGCGCCACCACCCGCAGCTCGACGTCCCGGCGCGCCGCCGTGATCAGCTCGGTGGCCTGCGCGAGCACCCCGTCCGGGTCGAGCCCGTGCCGCTCGCGCAGGGCTTCGGCGCGCCGCAACCGCGCTGCGCGATCCTCGGGCGGGGCATGCACGGTGTCAGACGGTAATCCAATCGGTGGTCGTTGTTCGCTCACCGTTGCCATAAATGGCCAGACTCAGCGGTCCTGACGGCACCCCGGCCGCCCTGAACCGGCCGAGCTCGTCGACCGGGACGCGCAACGCGCCACCGGGATGGCGGACCTCCAGCACGCCAGGACCCGTCGGCACCACGAGCCCGACCAGCCGCAACGTTCCCGACGGCTCGACGCCGACCTCCACCTCGACGGTGCAGTCGTCGTCCGGTCCGCCGGCACCGGCGCCAAAGGTGACCAGCCGCGGGCTGCCACCGGAGCGCACCCCGGCCGCCTCGGCCGGCAACGCGGTGTCGGCCAGCACCTCCAGCAGCCCGGCGTCCAGGTCGCGCCACGCCGAGATCACCTCCGGCGCCGCGGCCGCGGCGGCCAGCACGTGGTCCGGCACCGGGTCGGCGCGCTCGAACATGCCGGCCAGCTCGGCCAGCAGCGGGTCGCGCTCGTCGACTATCAAATCGTCCCCCTCGAATGCCCCGAGCCGCCGAAGTCGGATCCGGTGAAGTCCGCCGCCGTCAGCCGCCGCCGCAGCGCCTCGAGGCAGCGGCCGCGCGTCGGCCCGATGCTGCCGATCGGCACGCCGAGCACCGAACCCACCTCGGCGTAGGACAGCTCGGGCGTGCTGGACAGGACCCGCAGCAGCTTCTGGCACCGCTCCGACAGGCTGGCGAACGCGGCCCACAGCCGCTTGTCCCTGTCCTCGGTGAGCACCGTGGTCTCCGGGCCGACGCCGGGGTCGGGGTCCGGCTCGTCGGGCAGCTCTCCAGGGGTCTCCCGGCGCCGGCCGGCGATCACCCGCAGCGACTCGCGGCGCGCCGTGGTGGCCAGCCAGCCCGGCAGCCTGGACGGATCGCGCAGGGTGTGCAGGTGCTCGGCGAGCCGCAGCCACGTCGTCTGGCACACGTCGGCGGCGTCGGCATGCTCCAGCCGGTGCGAGCGGGCCACCGACCACACCAGGTTGGCGTAGCGCTCCACCAGGAACCGCCATGCCTGCTGGTCGCCGCGTCCGGCCCGAACCACGAGCTCGGCGAGCGGTGGGTTGTCCACCCGATCCCTCCCGCTGGTGCCGACGCCAGATCCAACGCTCGAACCTACCGGGAGTGACGGTGCGGCCGGCGCACGGTGGTCCACCGCGCCGCCGGCCAGCCAGGTCTCCCGAGTCGTTGGGTTCATGTGGCACTCGACCCGTTCGACGCACTGGGCACCTTGGGCACGGGAAAGGCCGAGGTCGCGCCACGTGTCGCCGCCTTGGTGCCCTCGCCGAGGTGCAGCCGGCGGGCCACTTCGGCGGCCACCCGCGGCGCCGCGAACGACGTGCCGCTCCACTTCGCCACCCCGTAGTGGCGGTTCTCCGTGCGCGGCGCCAGGCGTCCGCGGGACGGCAGCAGCTGCACGTAGCTCGACACCACGTCCACGCCGGGCGCGGCCGCGTCGACCCACGGGCCGTAGTTGGAGAACTCGGCGAGCCGGCCGTCCGACCCGGTGGCGCCGACCCCGAGCACCTCGGGCAGCGCCGCCGGCCAGAACTTCCGGTCGTTCCCGAAGTTGCCGACCGAGGCCACCACCACGGCGTCGCGGTACTTGGCGATCTCGCTGCGGACCGCCGGGGGACACTCGTCGTTCTCGGTGTGGCAGCCGGACGCCAGCACGATGACGTCGATGTGTGCGCCCTTGCCGGCGGCCAGGTAGCGCGTCCTGCGCAGCCCGGCGACGACGGTCAGGTCGTCGGTGAGCCCGAGCGAGGACAGCACCCTGTGGTGCCGCAGGGTCGCCCCCGGCGCGTGCTGCAAGATGATGCCGGCCACGAACGTGCCGTGCCCGGCCTGCCGGTCCTGGCCGCTGTCGTCGTCGGCGTCGAGCACCTCGGGTGCCAGCCCCCAGTCGGACAGCCACGGCCGCCGGACGAACCACGGGTGCGGGTCGAGCCCGGAGTCGAGCACGGTGACCGTCACCGCCGGGTCCCACAGCTCGTCGGCCGGAGGGTCGATCGGTGGCGCCGGCTCGGGATTGGCCCCGGTGCCGTACATGACCGGCGTGCCGTACATGACCGGGCTGCCGGTCCAGCCGATCCGCGGCGTGGTGGCCGTGCTGCCGAGGTGCACGTGGTTTGCGGAGACGGAGCGCCTGACGTTCTCCCTGGCGGCGGCGCCGACGAACGACGCCGCGTCGTGGGCGATCTCGACGCAGCGCTCGCGCTCGGTCGGCCGCAGCCGCAGCTTCGCCAGCCGCAGGTCCTCGTGCAGGTCGTGCGGGCGGATCCGGTCCAGCCAGCGGCCGAACTGGTCGGTCACCGCGTCGAAGGCCTCGTCGCCGACGACGAGCTCGCCGGCGCGCACCACGCACTCGGACGGCCCACCCGCGTCGTGCAGTAGCAGATCGTGGTCGAAGCGGTTCCATGACTCGACGAGCTGGTCCAGTTCGACGCGCTCACCCGGCACGCTCTGCTCGCCCGACTCGGGCATGTCGTTTCCTCCCTGAGGTCCACGCGGACAGACCTGTCGCCTATCCGATCCCCCAGCCGGTCCGCCAGATACAGACAGTACAAAATCGGCCGGACCTGTACCGATTCCGTTGCCGTCTACGTCGACGGATGGTGATCACGGCCACCGGCGTCACCCATGAGGTGGCCGTTACCCGCTGATTCGGGTGGTTCATCCCGGACGGCCTCGCGGTGAGCCGACCCTAACGTTGACCATTGGCCTCGTTGACGAACTTCGACCTGGACGACGGGACGGTGCGACGGGGTGACGGGGCTGGGCACGGCTGATGGCGTCGGCGGCGCATGCGCGGAAATCCTGCGCACCCGCGGCGCCGGCCGGTTCGCCGCCCGCCTAGCCGCCGTCGCCGCGCTGGCCGGCACCGCCTGGCTCTTCGGGGCCACAATCGCCGAGGCGTCCGATTCCGCACCCGCGCCGTCCGGACCGGCCCAGTCCGCCCCGTCGAACCCAACGCAACCCGCCGACGAGCCGGCACCCGCCGCACCCGATGAGCCCGCGCCGGTGGCGCCCGTCGACGAGCCGGAGCCGGCGCAGCCGGTCGAGCCGGCGCAGCCGGTCGAGCGGCCGGTGGGGCTCCTCGGTGGGCTGGTGCCCTCGACGTCCGGGCTGTCCTCCCACACCGCGGCACCCGCGATGGGCGGCCTGCTCTACGTCGACGTGCTGCCCACCGCGGTGTCCGGGCTCGGTGGCGCGGTGGACGGCGTGATCGCGATCTCCGTACCGTCGTGGCCGCGGCCGGCAGCACCGGTCGAGCCGGCGTACCGCCCGACGGCCGAGCCGGCCGTGCCGCTCGTCGACCCGCCGGCCGCCACGCCGACCGGCCCGGCGCCGATGGCCGCCACGACCGGCGCCATCGCCCAGCCGACCACCACGGTCACGCTGCCGCCAAGGCCGCGCCTCGGCGCCACGGCCCATGCCCTGCGCGCGCCGGACGCCGCGCCAGGCACCGGGCGGCCGCACCCCCCGGCAACACCGTCACCGACCGCCCCGGCAACACCGTCACCGGCGGCCGTCCCGGCATCGTCCGGCACGGGCGGCGGGGCCACCACCTCCGCCGGCGGCTCTCCCGTGCCTGCCGGCGCCACCTCCGGTGCGCCCGGGCAACCACCGTCGGCCGAGCAGCTGCGGCCGCCCGTCGCCGACGGGCACGACGCGCCGATCTGGCGCTCCGAGCGCGCATCCACCTCTCCCGACTGACGGCACCCCGCATACCCCGCTGCCCGTCCAGGAGCAGCAGCCGCCAGCCGTCGCAAGTCTCGAGAGGACAGATCCGTGAACAGCTTGATCAGGTGCGGCACGTCCGCCGCGTTCGTCGCCAGCCTGCTGGTAGCCGGGCCGGTGCCGGCGTTCGCGATCGATGACGCCGAGCTCGCTCCTCGGGCGGTGGTCGACGTGCTGGCCGGGCTGTTCGACGCGCTCGCCGACAAGTTCGACCATGAGGTGAGCGATTCGCAGGCGCCGCCGATCAGGCTGCCGGTGCCCAAGCCGCTCACCGCCGACTGACCGAACGTAGGCCTGCGGGTTCCCGGTCTCGGCCAGACCACCCGCACGGCCCGGTGGGCGGGTTCCTCCACTGCCCGCCCACCGCCCATAGCCCCCGATCCGGCCGACCGCGCCCGGTCGGATCGGGGTGTGAGCCCCGGCGCCGCGTTGCCCCCGCGGCGCCGGGGCACCTTTATGCCCGGCACCCGCCGTGGCGCGAGGAGCCAGGAAATTGGTGTATCTCCGGGACCGGCCGGCTGCTCTACCCGGTGCAGCCAACGAGCACAGCGGCTGCACCACCAACCGTGGCTTCGAGGGGCCGCTGCGGTGGGTGGTCAGCGGCGAGTGACGGCGCCGCGCGGGGTACGGGGAGTACGCGAGCTCTCCTGCTGGCCAAGGGGAGGACCCAGCCGGTGGCTCGCAGGGGAACCGGGCGGCTCGGCGGAGTCTGGGAGCGACTCCGCCGGGCCGTTCGGCGTTTTCGCGTTTGTTGACGGACTTGCCGACAGATCTGTTGCTACGAGTTCCCCATCTGTCTCCAGGTGTATTAGGGCGATGCCCGCCCCCTCTGTTCTGGTGAAACCAGCGGTGGCCAGTCCGCCGACCGGGTAACGCAGGACAGGAGCACCGCCGTGTCGTCCCCGATAGCCGACCTGACGCATCGGCATTACGCGCTGCTACGGGCCGTCGGTGCCGGTCGTTGCGAACTGACCTACAGCTGCGAACCCGACCTCTTCATCGACGGCCGCACGTGCTGCGACCAGCTCGCGGCACACCTCCTGGCGCACGCCGGCCTGATCCGGCACGCCGCGCCCGGTGCCGTCGGTCAGCGGGTGCCGGCCCGGCTGACCGAGACGGGACGCTCGCTGCTGTCCACCGATCGCCCTCGGCTCGGCAAGGCGGCCTGACGCCCCGACGTTTGGCACGATCCTCACGTGACGGCTGCCAGGCGGATCGGGATCGACGAACGGCGCGCGCGCCTCGGGTTGCGGCACCGGCTGGTGGCGCCGGCCTCCGACCCGGTCGACGCGGCCGACAGCCTCGTCGCGCTGCACGGCACCGATCCGGCGTCGGTCTTCATCTCGGTCGCTGCCCGGCTGGCCGGGCCGGCCGTCGAGCCGACCGAGCACTCGCTGTACGTGGACCGGTCGCTCGTCCGCATCCTCGGAATGCGCCGCACGATGTTCACCGTGTCACGGGACGTCGCGCCGGTCGTGCATGCCGCATGCACCAGGGCGATCGCCGTCAAACAGCGGCAGCTGCTGGTCCAGCACCTGGCCGAGGGCGGCGTGGCGGCGGACTGCGCCACCTGGCTGACGGCGGTCGAGGAGGCCACCGTCGCCGCGCTGGCCGCACGCGGTGAGGGGACCGCGGCCGAGCTGGCCGAGGACGTGCCGCTGCTGCGGACCCAGCTGCTGATGGCCGAGGGCAAGCCGTACGAGGCGCAGCCGTACATCACTACCAGGGTCCTCTTCCTGCTGGCCGCCGACGGGCGGATCGTCCGCGGCCGGCCGCGCGGCTCGTGGACCTCCAGCCAGTACCGCTGGTCGCCGATGGAGTCGTGGCTGCCGGGTGGGCTCGCCGACTGGCCGACCGAGGCCGCTCAGGTCGAGCTGGCCCGCAGGTGGCTGCGGCGGTTCGGCCCGGCCACCGTCGACGACCTGCGCTGGTGGACGGGGTGGACGCTCGGCCAGACCCGCAAGGCGTTGGCGCAGCTCGCGCCGGTCGAGGTCGACCTGGACGGGGTGCCCGGCGTGGTGCTGCCCGACGACCTGGAGCCGGTGGCCTGCGACGAGCCGTGGGTGACGCTGCTGCCCGCACTCGACCCGACGCCCATGGGTTGGGCGTCCCGCGACTGGTACCTGGGGCCGCACCGGCCGTTGCTGTTCGACCGCTCCGGCAACGTCGGCCCCACGGTGTGGTGCTGCGGCCGCGTCGTCGGCGGCTGGGCCCAGCGGAAGACGGGCGAGGTGGCGTTCCGGCTGCTGGAGGACATCGGCTCGGAGGCCGCTGCCGCGGCCGGTCAGCTGGCCGACAGTCTCACGGGGATGCTCGGCGCGGTCCGCGTCACGCCGCGCTTCCGCACCCCACTGGAGCGCGAGCTCAGCGCGTGAACGGGTGCCGGCGCGAGCTCGTCGAGCATCACCGAGCAGGGCAGGTACTCGCCGCTTCGCCCGCGATCGACCCACAGCACGACCTCCCCCAGCTCGTGGAACGTCGCGTCGTCGATGCTCTCGACCGTGGCCAGCTCGCCACGATGACGGCCAGCGGTGATCAACACCCGGCTGCCCTCCGGGTACCTGCGCCGCGCCGCGTCCAGTACCCGTACCTCGATGCCCCTGTACTCCATGGCCAGGCAAACTATGTGCGCCGGCATCGGCGTGGACATCCCTCGATCCGGGCCAATGTCGGCACGGCCGGTAACCAGCCTGGCCCAGCTCCGGCCGTTTGACCAGTACAAACGCCGCCGCGCCGGCGCGACACGCGGGCACCGCAAGGCACCGGCTACCGCCCGTGTCCGCTGTCTCTGACCCGGCCTGGGCGCGCCCGCCCGCCGGCTGGCATCCGCAGCCTGAGCAGCGGCAGGACGACCGTGGCCGCCGTTCGCGTCGATCATGGCGCCCGCCCGGCGGCCTTCGGCGGCCGACCCAGCCCGCCCTGGCCGTTCACTCGATGGTGCGCGGTTGCCCGGCCGAAGCGGCATCGCGCTGCGGGTAGGCGTGCACGGTGGCCGTGGCCAGCCGAGGAATCGCCCGCCGGAGCAGGTGCTCGGCATGGTGGGCGAGGTCGTGCGCGCGGCGCAACGAAAGGTCGTCGGAAACGTCGAGCTCGACCTCCGCGTGCATGGCGTGACCGATCCAGCGCAGCCGCACGCGGTCGACGGTGACGATTTCGGGAATCGTGCGCAGAATCGCTTCGGCCCGGTCGACCAGTGCCGGATCGACGGCATCCATCAGCCGGGCGAGTATTTGTTTGGCCGCCGTCCAGGTCACCATTGCGATGGCCGCGGCTATGGCCAGACCCACGACTGGATCCGCCCAGCGCCAGCCGAGTGCGGCCCCACCGGCCGAGAGCAGCACGGCGAGCGAGGTGATGGCATCCGTGCGGGCATGCAGCCCGTCGGCGACCAGCGCCGCGGAGCCGATCCGGCGGCCCGTCCGGATGCGGACCTGGGCCGCGATCTCGTTGCCGGCGAAGCCGACCACCGCGGCGAAGGCCACCACCCACAGATGATCGATATCGGCGGGATCGGCCAGGCGCCTGGCCGATTCGACCCCGGCGGCGACGGCGGAGGCGGCGATCACCAGCACCACGATGACCCCGGCGACGTCCTCGCCGCGGCCGAAACCGTAGGTGAACCGCCGGGTCGCCGCGCGCCGGCCGAGCAGGAACGCGATGCCTACCGGCACGGCGGTCAGCGCGTCGGCCAGGTTGTGCAGCGTGTCGGACAGCAGCGCGACCGACCCGGAGAGCAGTACCACGAATGCCTGGAACACGGCCGTCGCGCCGAGCACCAGCAGCGAGATCCACAGCGCACGCATGCCGGCCCGGCTGCTCTCCAGCGCCGCGTCCACCCGGTCGGCCGCGTCGTGGCTGTGCGGCGTGAACAGGTGCGTCACCGACACCCACACCCGCCGCCCGGTGCCGTGCCCTCCGCGATCGTGCCCGTGCCCATGCCCGTGATGGCCAGCCATTCCACCCCCACCCCAAACACCACTCAGAGCTGACGGCCACACCATATTCGCTTCACCCGAATGCGACGACGGTGCAATAGCCCACCACTTGCAACAGCCAGCTACCACCAATTCGTCGTATTTGTTTCGTGCGCCGAATTCCCGTCATCACGTCTCGACCGTTCACCCGACGACTGCACTCCGCCGGCCTCGTCGCAGCCCCGCGAGACGAAATTGCAACCCAACCTCCGCCACATCGCGTCCGTATGCCAGGACACTTCGCTTCGGGAGGGGCCATGCGGCGTCTGTTGCTTGCCATCGCGCTCGGCGCGCTCTGTGGTGGATGCGGGCAGGTGACCGGTCAGGACGCCATCGCCCCTCCGGCCGAGCCGGGCTCGATACTGGACGAACAGGCCAGGCAGGCCCTGGCCCGCTGGGACGAGGCGGTCGCCAAGCACGGCGACGGTCCCAGGTTCGTGCCGATCGACGGCGGCACCGGCCAGATCGGTGACTGGGAGCTCGGCGTCGGCGACAACAACAAGCCCGCCGCCATGTCCGGTCTGCTCGAGATCGCAACCGGCGCGGTCCTGCCCCCCGATCCCGGCCCGGCCGAGGTCCGCTGGGACGACGGCGAGACGGTCACGCTGCCGCTGCTGTCCGCCACCGCGGCCCTGCAGGCCATGAAGGACGAGGGCCATGGCCGCTGCATCGGCTGCGAGAACCTCACGCCCCTGCAGGTCACCGGTGCCAGGCTGACCACGGTCGCCGTGCGCACCGATCGGGGCCAGGCAACCGCGCCCGCCTGGGCCTACCCGCTCGCCGGCACCGCC
>Ga0299913_10005721_pt1 | contig 10668 bp, 10 predicted proteins | sample RVTome_9_FD_201360 | JGI IMG/M metagenome (GOLD analysis project Ga0299913, IMG submission 201360) | Soil microbial communities from uranium-contaminated site in the Upper Colorado River Basin, Wyoming, United States - RVT155D38 (version 2) ... | reverse complement strand
CGCACGCGGGTCGCGGTGGCGCGGGCGCTGCGTACGGCGGAGCCCCAGGTGCGGCAGGCGGTGGACGAGGCGGCGCGCGTGGGGCGCGGGCTGCGCGCCGGCGTCCGGGCCGGCGCCGCGGCCTACCGTTCCAGCACCCGGACGAAGGAGCCGTGACCGTCCCGCCGGCGGCGCCGAGCGTCGCCCAGCGCCGACGGCTCACCGCCGTCGCCCGCGGGGCCGCCCCGGCGGATCTCTACGTCCGGGGCGGCACCCTGCTCAACGTCTACACGGGCGAGATCCATCCCGCCAACGTCGCGACCGCCGGCGAGCGCATCGCCTACGTGGGGCCGCGCGACGACATGGTCGGCCCGCGGACGGCGACGCTGGACGCCGGCGGACGCATCCTCGTCCCCGGCTACATCGATCCCCACGTCCACCCCGCCCACGTGGTGACGCCCTCGAGCCTGGCCCGCCACCTGCTGCCGCTCGGCACCACCACGGTCTTCGCCGACACCCTGCAGATCTGGGAGCTGGGCGGCCTGCGGGCGTTTCGCCGCGTCGCCGACGCGCTGGCCCGCTCGCCGCTGAAGTTCTACTGGATGATCCGCGTGCACGCCCAGGCGCGCTCCCGTGACGAGCCCCGCCGCTATCGTCCGGCCGACATCGCGCGGGCGCTGGCCCATCCATGGAGCTTCGCCGCCGGGGAGGTGACCCGCTGGCCCGAGGTCTGGCGCGGCCGCCGCGATCTGCTGAGCCGGCTCGACCTGGCGTTGCGCCGCGGCCAGCGCGTCGAGGGGCACACGGCCGGCGCGGCCGCCGACCGGATCGGCGCCCTCGCCGCCGGCGGTCTCACCTCCGACCACGAGCCCATCACCGCCAGCGAGGTGCTCGACCGGGCGCGGCAGGGCATCGCCGTCATGCTGCGCGAGTCGTCGCTGCGCCCCGACCTCGCGGGCCTGCTCGACGCGCTGAAGGCGGCGCCGGCCCTGGCCTCGCGCCTCATGCTGACGGCCGACGGCTCCATGCCGGCCTTCATCCGCGACCACGGCTTCGTGGACCACCTCGTCCGGGTGGCGCTCGAGCGCGGCATCCCGCCGATCGACGCCTACCGCATGGCCACGCTGAACCCGGCGACCTACCTCGGCCGGGACGGTGACCTGGGGGGCATCGCCCCTGGTCGCTTCGCCGACCTCTGCCTGCTGCGCGACCTCGCCGAGCCGCGGCCCGAGGTGGTGGTGGCGCGCGGGCGGCTGGCCGCCCGCGCGGGCCGCGTGCTCGTCGACGTGCCGGAGCCGGACTGGCGGCGCGCGTTCACGACGCCCGAGGCGCGCCTGACCGTGCGCTGGCGCGCGCGACCGGACGACTTCCGGCTGCCGACGCGGGCCACCTATCCCGTCGTGCGGCTGGTCAGCGCCGTCATCACCCGGCTGGAGCAGCGGGCCCTGGGCGAGGGCGACCTGCACGCCGCACTGATCGATCGGGGGGGGCGCTGGGTCGCGCCGGGCGTCGTCGCCGGCTTCGGCGACCGCCTCGACGGCCTGGCGTCCACGATCACCACCGACTTCAACATTCTCGTGCTGGGCCGGCGCCCCGAGGCCATGGCCCGGGCGGTGAACCGCCTGCTCGACGTGCGCGGCGGCGTCGTGGTGCTCGACGGCGAGCGGGTCGCCTTCGAGATGCCGATGCCGCTGGGCGGCGTCATGACTCGCGCGGGCCTGCTCGAGGCCGCCGGGCAGGAGGACGCGCTGCGGGCGACGCTCGTCGCGCGCGGCTATCCGCACCACGAGCCGCTGTTCACGCTCTTCTTCCTCGCCGCCGACTTCCTGCCGTTCGTGCGCCTGTCGCCCCGCGGCGTCTGGGACGTCAAGCAGGGCCGGGTGCTGCTGCCGCGACGCGCGCGCCGGGGCTGAGAGCGCCGATGACGCGAGCCCGCCGGCGTGCCGGCCTGGCCGCGCTCGGGGTTGCGCTGCTCCTGCTGGGTGCCGCGTCGCCGACCGGCACGTTCGCGCGCGGCACGCTGCAGGGGCGCCCGTATCGCGTCTGGGTGCCGACCCGGCCGGCTCCCGACCGCCCGCTCGTCGTGGCCCTGCACGGCTGCTGGCAGACACCCGAGGACTTCGCCCGCGGCACCCGCCTCAACGATGCCGCCGAGCGGCGCGGCCTCGTCGTCGTCTATCCCGCCCAGGGACGGCGGGACAACCCGTACCGCTGCTGGAACTGGTTCGAGCCGGCCGAGCAGACGGCGGCCGGGGCCGAGACGGGCCGGATCCTGGCCGTCGCCCGGCGCGTGCAAGCCGAGCGCGGGCTGCGCGAGCGCCGCGTGATCGTCCTCGGCTTCTCGGCCGGCGCCTGGATGGCGGTCAACCTCGCGTGCGCGGCCCCGGACGCGGTGGCGGGCATCGGCGCGCTGGCCGGCGGGCCGTTCCGCTGCGCCGCCGGCCCCGAGGGCGCGATCCAGTGCCTGCGTGGCGCCAGGCGCGGCAGCGCGGCGGCGGCCACCGCGGCGGCGGCGTGCGGCCGGCCCCGGGGGCTGCGCGCCTCGCTGTGGCACGGCGCGCTCGACACGGTCGTGAGCCCGGGCAACCTCGCCGCCCTCGAGGCCATGTTCGTCCGCCTGCTCGGCGCCAGTGCCGGCGCCACCTCGACGCACGAGGGCGCCGTCCGTGCCGTCTACCGGGATACGCGCGGCGCGCCGGTGCTCGAGACCTGGCTGGTGCGGGGCATGGGCCACGCGTGGAGCGGTGGCGACCTGCGCGGCAGCCACACCTGGCCCGCCGGACCCTCGGCCACCGAGCGCATGCTGGACTTCCTGCTGGCCGTGCCCTGACCATGCCGGGCCAGCGGCGGCTCGCGCTCGGTGTGCTCCTCGGCGCGGCGGGGCTGGCGATCGTGGCCTTCCCGTGGCGCGCGACGTGGTGGGGCGGCTGGATCCTGGCGATCGCCGAGGCCGGCGTCGTCGGTGGTCTTGCCGACTGGTTCGCCGTGACGGCGATCTTCCGCCGCCCGCTGGGGCTGCCGATCCCGCACACCGGCCTCATCCCGCGCAACTGGGAGCGCATGGCCGAGCGCGTCGGGGTGATGGTCGGCGGACGCGTCCTCACCAAGGACTACGTGCGCGAGGAGATCGCGCGCGTCGACCTCGCCGACCTGCTGGCCCGGGCCGCCGAGCGCGTCTCGCGCGCCGACGTCGAGCGGGCCACGCGGCTCGTGGCGGGCTGGGCCGGCGAGCAGCTCACGCCGGCCTCGACCGCCGAGCTGCTGGCGCGCGCGCGGCGCGCGCTGGCGGGGCAGCCGGTCGCCCCGCTGCTGGCCGCCGCGCTCGGCGTGGCCCGCCGGCAGGGCTGGGACCAGCGGCTGATCGACGGCGGGCTGACGGTGCTCGCGGAGTCGATGGAGCGCCCGGAGTTCCGGCAGGCGGTGGGCGAGGTGATCGACGACCTGCTCGCGCGCTACCGCGAGCGGCTGGGCGTCTACCCGCGGCTGTGGCTGGGGCTCGCCTCGCTGCTCGGCGTGCTCGACCGTGAGCGCCTGGTGGCGGCGCTGCACGCCGGGCTGCGCGAGGTGGCCCGGGAGCGCGATCACCCGCTCCGGATGCAGGGGGTCGAGGTCCTGGCCGACCTGGAGCGCCGGCTCACCGAGGATCCGGCGCTCGTCGCGCGGGTGGAGCGCGCCAAGGCCGAGCTGCTGGAGGCCCCGGCGGTGGCCGGGCTGCTGGACGAGGCGGCGGCGGCGCTCACGCGCACGCTGCGGGCGGAGCTGACCGACCCGCGCTCGGAGCTGGTGGCCTGGCTCGCCGACCGGCTGGACCGCGCGCGCCAGGTGCTCGCCGCCGACGCCGGGCTGCGCGGCGAGGTCGATGCGTGGGCCAAGGCGCGCCTGGGTGAGCTGATCGAGCGTCATCACGCGCGCATCGCGAGCTTCATCGAGAACGGCGTGCGCGCGCTCGGGCCCCAGGGGGCGGTGCGGCTGATCGAGGAGCACGCCGGCGACGACCTGCAGTTCATCCGCGTCAACGGCACGGTGGTGGGGGGGCTGGCGGGCGGGGTGATCTACGCGCTCCACCTGCTCGTGGACGCCTGGCGATGAGGCCCCCCGGGCGCCCACGCCCGGGGCGGCGTTTCCGGCGTGTTACACTGCGCTATCCGCTGTCGTCTCGGAGGTCATCGACGAATGCGCCCGCGAACGCCGAGGTTCACCCGGGTCCCGGACCCCCCGCTCAACCGGTACGACCTGATGCGCGCAGTCCGGCTCGACGCGTAGTTCCGACGATCGCGTGAAGAGCTACATCGCGCAGCGGCTGGGCATCGCCGTCATCACGCTCTTCGGCATGTCGGTGGTGATCTTCGTCCTGCTCCGCCTGGCCCCCGGCGACATCGTCGACGTGCTGTTCTCGGCGGCCGGCTACGTGAACCCCGAGGAGAAGCAGGCCATCCTGGAGGAGCTGGGGCTCGACCGGCCGTACTGGCGGCAGTACCTGGACTGGATGGGCCAGATCATGGTCGGCGACCTCGGCAAGTCGTACCGGTACGACCTGCCCGCCTGGCAGATCATCAAGCCGCTCGTCCCCGTCACTGTCGAGCTGGCCATCCTGGCCACGATCGTCTCGGTGCTGATCGGCGTGCCGACGGGCGTGCTCAGCGCCGTGCGCCAGGATTCCGCGCTCGACTACGCGCTGCGGGTGTTCAGCCTGGCCGGGCTGTCGATGCCCTCCTTCTGGCTGGGCATGGTCATCATCCTGTCGCTGGTGTCGTGGCTGGCCTGGCTGCCGCCACTCACGTACGTGGGGCCCCGCGAGAACCTGTGGCTGCACACCGTGCAGTTCATGCTGCCGGCGCTGGCCGTCGGCTACCGGTCCTCGGCGCTGATCATGCGCATCACCCGCTCGGCGATGCTGGAGGTGCTGCGCGAGGACTACATCCGGACCGCCTGGGCCAAGGGGCAGGACAGCCGGGCGGTGGTGTGGCGGCACGCGCTCAAGAACGCCGTGCTGCCGGTGGTCACCGTCATCGGCATCGAGTTCGCGTTCCTCATCGGCGGCCTCGTGGTGACGGAGACGGTGTTCAACCTGCCCGGGGTCGCGCGGTTCCTGGTCGAGGCGATCCTGTGGCGCGACTACCCCGTCGTGCAGAACCTGGTCATGTTCATCGCGATCGTGGTGATCCTCTCCAACCTGGTCGTGGACCTGCTCTACGGCGTCCTCGATCCGAGGGTCCGCTATGCGAGCTGAGCGCCGGAGCGGGGGAGGAGACCGGCGGTGGCGGTGAGGCCGCTGGGCGCCGAGATCGAGCTGGCGGTGCCGTCGCAGCCGGCCGGCGGGGCGTCGACGCTGGCCACCCTGGTGCGCTTCGTGCGCAAGAAGCCCCTGGGGGCCGCCGGCGGCGTGCTGATGCTGATCATGCTGGTGACCGGGCTGCTGGCCGACGTCCTGCAGACCCACGACCCGATCGCCACCGACGCCAGCGCCACCCTGGTGCGGTCCAGCGACGCGCACTGGCTCGGCACCGACCACCTCGGCCGCGACATCTACTCGCGCATCGTGCACGGCGCCCGCGTCTCCCTCATGGTGGGGATCGGCTCCACGCTGCTCGGCTCGGTGCTGGGCGGCGTCATCGGCCTGCTGTCCGGCTACGCCGGCGGCAAGACCGATCTCGTCGCCCAGCGGCTGCTCGACATCCTGCAGGGGCTGCCGCTCCTCGTGCTGGCCCTGGTCATGTCGGCCTCGCTGGGCCCGTCGATCCCGAACGTGATCGTCGCGATCTCGATCCCGATCGTGCCCCGGGCGGCCCGTGTCATCCGGGCCAGCGTGCTGTCGATCCGCGAGATGCAGTACATCGAGGCGGCCCGGGCGCTGGGCCTGCGTCATCTGCGCATCGCCTTCCGGCACGTGCTGCCCAACACGGTCGGCCCCTTCATCGTGCTGTGCACGGCCCAGCTCGGCGCGGCGATCCTGGTCGAGGCCGCGCTGTCGTTCCTGGGGCTGGGCGTGCCCGAGCCCTATCCGTCCTGGGGCCGGATGCTGTCGGTCTCGGCCGCCGAGTACGCGCAGAAGGCGCCGCACCTGGTGCTGTATCCCGGGATCGCGATCAGCCTGGCCGTGTTCGGCGCCAACCTGTTCGGCGACGCGCTGCGCGACACGCTCGATCCTCGCCTGCGCGGCGCGTGATCCTGGTCGCCATCCTCACGGTCCGCGGGAGGCGCTGGCGTGCGCCGGTGATTGAGACGCGGCGCGAAACGCCCTACCATACGGACCCATCGAGCTGTTCACCCCGCCGTTCCAGGAGAGATCGATGGCCCGGGAGGCGCGCACGGACGAGCTGAGCTGGCTGCCGGCGACCACGCTGGCGGCGATGATCAGGCGCAAGAAGGTCTCGCCGGTCGAGGTCGTGAACACGATCCTGGCCCGGATCGAGGCGCTCAATCCGATCCTCAACGCGTTCGTGACCCTCACCGCCGAGCAGGCGCGCCGGGAGGCGCGGGCGGCCGAGCGGGCACTGGGCAAGCGCGGCGCCCGGCTCGGCCCGCTGCACGGCGTGCCGTTCTCGGTGAAGGACCTCATCGTCACCCGGGGCGTGCGCACGACGTTCGGCACGCCGCTCTACCGCGACCACGTGCCCACCGAGGACGCGCCGGTCGTGGCGCGGCTCAAGGCCGCCGGCGGCATCATGCTCGGCAAGACCAACACGCCGACCATGGGCTGGATCGGCGCCACCCACAACCTGCTCTTCGGCGTCACGCGCAATCCGTGGAACCTCGACCGCACGCCCGGCGGCTCCAGCGGCGGCGCCTCGGCGGCGGCGGCGGCCGGGATGGGCCCGCTGCACGTCGGCACCGACGGCGGCGGCTCGATCCGCATCCCCGCGTCCTGCACGGGCATCGTGGGGTTCAAGGCCTCGTACGGCCGGGTGCCCGTCTATCCGGCCAGCGGGGCCTGGAGCCTCTCGCACGTCGGGCCGATGACGCGCACGGTGGCCGACGCGGCGCTGATGATGAACGTGTGCGCCGGGCCGGACGAGCGTGATCCGAGCTCGCTGCCGGCCGAGCGCGTCGACTACGTCAGGGCGCTGCGTGGCCCGCTGGCGGGGCTGCGGGTGGCCTGGAGCGACGACCTCGGCTTCGCCGACTGCGTCGATCCCGAGGTCGGCGCGGTGTGCGCCCGCGCGGCGCGCGCCTTCCGGGACCTCGGCTGTCGCGTCGAGGAGGTGACGCCGCGCTGGCCCTCGCCGTTCGAGGCGTGGTCGGAGATCTTCTGCGGCGGCATCGCCACCCGCCTGGCGCCCTATCTCGACCGCCGGGCCGAGATCGACACGGGGCTGGCGCGGATCATCGACGGCACGCTGCGCAATCCACCGACCAGGTACGTGAAGGCGTGGTTCGACCGGCTCGCGTGGTGGCAGCACCCGCGCGCCTTCTTCGAGAAGTACGACGTGCTCCTCACCCCGACGATCGCGTGCCCGCCGTTCAAGGTCGGGCTCGACAACCCGGCCGAGATCGCCGGACGCCCCGTCGCGCCCTACGCGTGGCTCCCGTTCACGTACCCGTTCAACCTCACGGGCCAGCCGGCGGCGTCGGTGCCGTGCGGATTCACCGCCGACGGGCTGCCCGTGGGCCTGCAGATCGTCGGTCGGCGCTTCGCGGACGTCACGGTGCTACGCGCGGCCGCCGCCTTCGAGCGCCTGCGGCCGTGGGCCGACCGCCGGCCTCCCGGCGTGTAGGGATTTCAAGACGCCTCACGGCACACGCCTTGCGTCCCCCGGGGCGAAGCTCATTCCCAGGAGGTTCGCATGGTACGTAGAACGCCAGCATTGATCGTCGCCTCGCTCGTCCTGCTCGCGGCCGGTGTCGCGGCCGCCAACAATCTTCTCGTCGGACCGTCCCCGGGCCTGACAGTCCGCAACGGTTCGGTGGTGGCGCAGTCGACACCTTCGACCACGACGCCGTCGACGGTCGGACCAAGCACCGGCGCTCCGACGCCGACCGACACCCTGGGCACGACGGAGACTCCGACGGGCGTCAGGGAGACGACGCCCGGCACGACGCCCGGCACGACGGACGGCACGACGCCCGGCACGACGACCGCCACGAGGCCGAGCGGCGCGCTGGCGATCGACCAGGTCGTCTCCATCACGCGCTCCGTCGCGCCGGGCAGTCCCGTCACGGCGTTCACCGTGCCGAGCGGGCAGCACCTGGTGATCACCGATGTGTGGGTGACGAACCCGGGGACCTCTCCGGCGTGCGGCGCGGCGGTGGACCCCTCGACGCCGGCCGCTACCACGGGCACGACGACGACCGGGACCGGCGAGGCCGGCACCGGGCTGCTGTGCGTCCCGGCGCAGACGTCGCTCGACCTCGGGTTGACGACCGGGCTGGAGTTCGACGGTGGGCAGGGCGTGGTGCTGGCCAACGCGAGCGCCACGACCGAGGGGGCGACGACCCCGGGGACGACGCTGCACTATCACCTGCGCGGGTTCCTGATGTCGATCAGCGGGACGTGACGTCGCCGATCGGCGACGTCGCCGCGTTTGGACGTTGACGGGCCGCCGCGCGCGGCTCACCCTCGATTCATGACGCTCGCCGATCTCCTCGTGTCGACCGCCGTGCTCGGCCTCACGCTGGGCGCCACGCTGCTGACGCTCGAGCAGGGCCAGCAGGCGTGGGCGGTCGGCGCGGCGTACGTGGAAGCTCAGCAGAGCGGGCGCGCGGCGCTCGCCTGGCTCGCCGCCGAGCTGCGCACCGCGGGGCAGGGCACCGGCCCGCGCACCGCGGCGGCGCTCTCGGCGGCCGAGCCGACGCGCGTCGTGCTGCACGTCGACCGCAACCGCGACGGCGTCATCGCCGGCGCCACCGAGGTGGTGACGTGGCGCCTGGCCGGCGAGGTGCTCCGCCGCGACGCCGGCGGCGGCGCCCAGCCGGTCGTCAACGGCGTCCGCGCCCTGCGCCTCGCCTACGTCGACGCCACTGGCGCCCCGACGACCGATCCCGCCGCCGTCCGCCGCGTGAGCGTCACCCTGGTGACTCGCGCCGATCACGCCACCTCTCACGCCACCCGCGACCTCGCCACCACCTTCACGACCGACGCCCACCTCCGCAACCGCTGAGCAGCGCAGCCGAACAGTGGAGTAGAATCGGCGCGTGCGGATCCTGATCGCGCTGCTCCTGGTGGGCACCGTGGCGTGCCAGACCGTGCCGATCACCGGGCGCTCGCAGCTCGTGCTCGTCCCCGAGGGAACCGAGCTGCAGATGGGCCTCGAGTCGTACCAGGAGATCCTCGGCAAGTCCAAGCTCTCCACCGACCGGCGTCTCACCGCGCAGGTCGAGCGCGTCGGCCGCCGCATCGCCGAGGCGACGGAACGCAGCGACTATCAGTGGGAGTTCAAGCTCATCGAGGATCCGCAGGCCAACGCCTTCTGCCTGCCCGGGGGCAAGGTGGCCGTGTACACCGGCATCCTGCCGATCACGCACGACGATGCCGGGCTGGCCGCGGTGCTCGCCCACGAGGTGGCGCACGCCGTCGCGCGCCACGGTGGTGAGCGGCTGTCGCAGCAGCTCGCCGTGCAGGGTCTCACGGTGGCGGGCACCCAGGGGCTGCTGGCCGGACGCGATCCCGCGACGGTCCAGCTCGTGAGCGGGCTGCTGGGCGCCGGCGCCACCGTGGGCTTGCTGCTGCCGTGGGGGCGCTCCCAGGAGTCGGAGGCCGATCGCCTGGGGCTGATCTACATGGCCAGGGCGGGCTATGATCCCCGCGCCGCGCGCGATCTCTGGGTGCGCATGGGCGAGTCCTCGAAGGGTCGCCAGCAGTTCGAGTTCCTCTCGACCCATCCGCTGCCGGCCACCCGAATCGCCCAGATCGAGGCCTGGATCCCCGAGGCCCTGCAATACTACAAGCCCCGCTGAGCTAGTCGCGCCCACCATCCGGGGTGGGGGATCCGGTGGGATCCCCCCAACCCGTCGCCCGTCGCAGCCGTCGTCCGGAATGGCCTTGAAAAAACGCTTATTTCCCCTTGACAGGCTTCACGAGCAAATTGTAATCTCAGCCCCACAAGTGGGGGAAAGTGGGATGAAGTGGCTCGCAGAACCCACGAGGGGACATGTTCAGAGGCCGCTACCAGCACACGATCGACCCGAAGGGACGGCTGAGCATCCCGGCCAAGTTCCGGGATGCGCTGGCCAGCTACGGGGACCACGCGGGGCAGCTGATCGTGGTCCCGAACGAGCATTCCCTGGAGGTCCACCCGCTGGAGGAGTGGCAGCGCATCGAGGACAAGCTGAACGCGCAGCCGATGTTCACGCCGGAGGTGCGGCAGCTGTCCCGCCTGTACATGTCGCGCGCCAAGGACGCCGCGCTCGATGGGGCCGGCCGCATCCTGCTGCCGCCGGACACGCGCAAGCAGGCGGGCCTCGAGAAGGACGTCACCCTGGTCGGCGGCGGGCGCCGGATGTTCGAGGTGTGGGACCGCTCGCGGTTCGAGGAGTACGAGCGGACCCAGGGCGACTCGCTGCCGACGCTGTTCGAGAAGCTGTCGGCGTTCGGGGTCTAGCGGTTCACGTTCCGGTTCTCGTGGACGAGGTTGCGTTGCTGCTGCGGCCGCGTGGCGGAGGCTGGCTGATCGACGGGACGGTGGGGATGGGGGGACACGCCGAGGCGATGCTCGAACGGACCGGCGCGGACGTGCGCCTGCTAGGGCTCGA
>Ga0299913_10005720_pt1 | contig 10669 bp, 8 predicted proteins | sample RVTome_9_FD_201360 | JGI IMG/M metagenome (GOLD analysis project Ga0299913, IMG submission 201360) | Soil microbial communities from uranium-contaminated site in the Upper Colorado River Basin, Wyoming, United States - RVT155D38 (version 2) ... | reverse complement strand
CTTTTCTTGCCCTTTACTAGCAACAAAACGAGGCATAGCGCAACAAGCCGCCGCCACGCTTGGCCCCGACTAAAGTGCCAATTTCATTGGCCGTTTGCTCGATACAGCAGCTTTAGGCAACTGCCGGCAACGGGCGGCTATCGACGCTTGTTCCGCCTGTCAAGCGGACGCCCGATCGTGAACACCGACCGTCTGTATGTCGAGTCCGGCGGTCGGTGGGCGCTTCGTCGGGCCGGATGGTCTCGCCCTCGGCTGACCAGAACCTTCCAGCCCTTACCAGCTCGCGGTTCGTGCCGCCTCGTCTCCCGGCGGCCATGGTGAGTGAGCCCTGTGAACAATCAGTGAACGATTTCTTCCCGAACACCAGGTACCAGCGACGTCCCGTCCGAGCTACACACATGAAGAAGTCGCGAGTCCAAGCGCTTGCATTAGCCTACGAACCAGGAGGTCGCAAGTTCGAGTCTTGCAGGGCGCGCCAACCTTTCAGTCGTTTACGGCTTCCACACTTCCCGGCCTGTGAACAATTGTGAACAATTCACTTCCGACCCGGATCCGCGGCCGCGCGCGCTTCTGGTGCCATGAGGCGGGCACGGGATCGTCTCGCGCCTCGCCTACCGCCGCGTGCGGCCGACGTAGACGTTGCCGGGCATCTTCGTCGCTGGGATGACCTGGCGCATCAGCTCGTACAGCCGGGGGTCGGCCTCGACGAGCCAGTCGTGGTTCCTCCCGCTGCCGAACACGTAGGGCCTCGATCCCCGTCGCCCAGTACTCGTTGAAGTTGTTGCCGGGATAGCCATCGGCGCCCAGTTGTCGCCCGGCTCGAGCCTGCAGGAGGGGGCCGTTTCTCGGCTTCAAGCTGGACCTGGATCCTGCGTGAGGAGGGGTTTGCCCCACAGCGACCGTGACCGCCAACTTCAGTTGTCGGGGGGACTCGACGCTCGATCACGTCCCGCTGAACGCACGGTCTGCCGCCGAGAGTCTTCGGATCGGAGACGATCCGCTCTTCAGCCGAACCCGAGCGGTTCACGACCGTGTATGGCGCCGCCGGTCAGCCTTCGGCACAAGGAAAGGACCACGAGTCGTCTCGTCGTCCCGCTCCCCTGCCGAGATGCCATGCCGCCTGTGATCGTCCTGCATAGTACCGGTTGTTGAAGCGCCGGTCGCAGTCGCGACAGTCGCAGTGACTGCGCACGTTTCCTGGGTTTGTCCGAACATCTGGGACTCTCCTTCCATGTTGAACGTAGGTGTCGAAATCTTGACCTGAACGTGCACGCTCGCGTCGATCGAGGCCATGCATGGTCGTCCCCTACTTCGGTGAGATCTCATAGGGGACCTGGATCGTGGCCACGTTGCCAGCCCGGTCCATGATCACGACGCTGAACGTCGCCTTCTTCAAGCGCTTGGTCGTATTCAGCAGTGAGCCGGCAGGCTGTGTTCCGGTGCAGCTCACCACACCGGAAAGCGCGTCTTCGCACCTGAACTGCACCTCCAGCACCGAGTGCCGCGGGATGATATTGAAGATCCCCGGCTGGATGACGTCGGCAGTGGGCAGAGTCTTGTCGATGTTGATGCCGGCGAGCAGCATCGGAACGCTCACCAGCCCCGCGTTGTCGACGCACGCACCCGGGCCGGAGCTCTGATCCGATCCTTCATCCGCGATCGTTCGAGGACTCGTGCACGAGGCAATACCCGACGTCTCGTCCGTGCCCGACCACGACACGACGACGTCCGTGTTGTACCAGCCGCTTGCCGAAGGCGCCGGCGACGCGGCTGGTACCGCCACCGGTGGTGTCGCATCCCGCTTGATCGTGACTCCGGCGGACGTGGTGCCTCCGACATTCGTGGCGGAGCAGATGAGCGACAGGCCTGCGGTGTCCGTGGTCAGGATCTGGGCATCGCATCCGCTCGATCCGGTGATCGGGGAGCCCTTGTCGTCGATCGTCCACGAAACGGAGACGTCGCTGACAAACCAGCCGTTTGCCCCGAGGGAACCGTTGATCACAGGCGTGATGACGGGCTGCTCAGGGCCGGAGCCGCTTTCCAGAGGGAGCGCCCAGAGCGATCCGACCGGGAATGCCGCCGCATTCTGACCGTACACGAAGAACAGATGAGCGCCCGATACGGTGAGCTCCTGCGGGTTGGTTGACAGCGCTCCCGGTGTCAGATCGGCGATCAACTCGGTGCCGGCCGTCGTGCCGTCGGTGCGCCACAGCTCCCTGCCGGTCGATGGTTCATCGGCCGTGAAGTACACATACCCGTTGGCCGGCGTCAGCCGCGACGGATCGGACGGCTTGAGAAGTCCTGGATTGATGTCTGCGACCAGCACCGTCCCGGCGGGCGTGCCATCCGTTTTCCAGAGCTCGCCGATGACTGGCGTTCCAGACACTATCCCGGACCCCGCGTAGTAGAGGACGTTGCCGGCCTTCGCGATGGCGGAAGGATTCGACGCAGTGCAGCCTGGCTCCTCCTCGAGTCTCACCGTTCCGTTCGCGGTTCCGTCGGATACGAATAGCTCCGGGCCGCAGACCCTGCCGTCGAAGGTGTAGCTCGCCCAGAACGCGATCTGACCGTTCAGCTCCGTCAAGCCTGTCGGCTCTGGACTTATGGACGCGCCGACGCGCAGGTCGGCGACAAGCGACGTTCCCGCCGCTGTGCCGTCGGTCTTCCAGAGCTCGCGGCCGTGGAGGCCATCGTCGGCGGCAAAGTACAGCCAGCCGCCGACGACCGTCAGATTTCCTGGGCTCGACGCCCCGGCGGGATTGATATCGACAACCATCCGGGTCCCCGCGAGCGTTCCGTTGGTGCTCCACAGCTCGGCGCCGGTTCCATCGTCGGCGGAGAAATAGAGCAGGCCGTTGTACTCCCTGAAGGCGCTTACCGCCGAGTCATCCGGACCGAGCCTGATGTCCTTGACCATGACCGTGCCGGCGGTGGTGCCATCGGACCGCCAGAGCTCGAAGCCGTTCACGCCGTCGTTGGCGCGGAAATAGGCGACGCCATTGAAGGTGGTGAACGGATCGGGACTCGTCGTGAATCCGCTGTCGGGGCCGGGCCAGATGTCCTTGACCAGCCACGTCCCATCCGGAGTGCCGTCCGTTCGCCACAGTTCCTCGCCTTCGCCGTAGGTGGGGAAGCCGGAAAATGCGTCACCGGTCAGCGCCGTGAACAGCACGATGCCGTTGGCGAGGGGCGTGAAGGTCTCGGGGAACGAGTCATAGCCGAAGCTGTCGTTCTGATCGTGGATATCCTTGATGAGTGCTGTCCCCGCGAGGGTGCCATCGGACCTCCAGGGCTCGAGGCCAATGTGGAATGGGCCGGGCAGAAGCCCGGCGAAGTACAGCGTGCCGTTGGCATCGGTGAGGTTGGTTGCCGTGAGCTCGCCGAGTCGGAACGGCAGTGGCGATTGAGCGATGGCACGCTGCCGTACGAGGCCCACGGCGACGACGATCAGCGCCAGCGCGAGCAGCGTGCGGGGGCTGAGGAGCTTCGATTTCATGGATTTGTCTCCAGCTGATAAGCGCTAGCGGGACGGCACGTGATGTCTGGTTCGGACACCGCCGGGGGCACACGCAAAGCGGGACATTCAGTAGGCGTCCGCATTCGACGGCCCGCGTACACACCACACGCGGATTGCGGGGTTCGTCTTTTCGATGATCGCCACTCTGAAACCAGCAGCGTTGGGAGGGATAACGAACCACGCATCGTTCACGGGGTCGGTGGAAGCGGATGATGTCGCGGACCAGTACGCGGCATGGACGTCGTCCACGTTGACGAAAGGGTGCCCATCGGGCAGCGCGGACGCGGGGTAAACCTTCGATGGATCCAGGAGACTCGCGAGCTCGTGGATGGAGGGGAGACGCCACCCCATGCGACCGCCTGTCACTCGACCCAACGGGCACAGCCGAACGGCAGCTCTCCATTGATGCATCGTCATCGGGGGCTCTCTCTCCCACACGAGTCCCGTCTCGCGGTCGAGCACCGCCTCGTTGTTCCAGTTGGCCAGCACGATGAACCGTGTGGTCGACGGCAGTTTCTGGGCCCATGACGGCAGGGCGTAGTACGGTCCGTTGGCGACGGTCTGCGCCGCCACAACGGTCACCGCGACGACGACCAGCGCCAGCGAGAGCAACATGCGGAGGCTGCGGAAGTTCGTTCTCATGGCTTTGTCTCCTGCTGAAAAGGGTCACAGCGTCGGGCGGCGCTGCCGCGCGCGACGCCTTGCGCGCAGCACCACCAGGCCGCTGGTCAGCAACAGCCCACTGATGCCCGGCTCAGGCACCGATGGCGTCACGATGGAGTTCACCACCCGGATGTTCGGGTCTCCCTCGCCGACGGGCAGGAACAGCACGTTCGCCAGTGTCCCGTCGCCCGACGGCCCCGGCGGGAGGTCGCCGTACGCGCCCGCCACGAGGCTGAGCAGCCCGCTGACGTTGTCGATCACACCGGGCACGAACAGGCTGAACGGCCCGGCGGTGAACGGCCCTTCGGTGACCGGCCCCGTCAGCAGATCGCAGAACGGATCGCCGGCGAACGGATCGCAGAACTCGTGAATCTGGACCACTCTCGGGTCGAACGCCAGGTCGAACTGCCAGGTGATCAGCTCCACCGTGCCGGTGATCTCGATCGGCACGACAAAGGGGCTGGTCGACGGATCGAACGTGCCGACCGAGATCGTTGCGGCCGCTGACGGCCGGCTGCCCGCCGCGAGCAGCGTGAACACGAGTGCGGCGCACGCCGTGATGCTTCGAATCTTCATCTCACTCACTCCTCAGTTGCCTGCACCTGCCGAACCGCGGGTCGAACACGAGAAGCGTCGCGCTCATGGCGCGTCCGGCGGCCGGTTGTCAAGGGCCGGCGTTCACGCGTCAAGTCCGCTCAGAAGTCGAAGTGGTGACACGCGTAGTACCCGAAAGGCAGCGGGAAGTACTCTCCGTGCCCGGGCAGGCAGGGTTGACCCTTGTACTGATCGGCTCGGATCAGGCTCTCGGTGCCGAGAAACGGCGCCGAATCAGACGAGGGATCGCCGGTATCGAAGACCTTGACCTGCATGTGCACGCTCGCGCCGATCGATGCGTGCGGGTCGAGGCAATGCACCCCGTGGCCCGGCACGTCCTCGCACTGCCATCCGGCCGCGGTGAGCTGTGCCGGCGTGTTTCCCGCACCGGCACCACGTGACTGAGTGTCGGCTGAGACACCCGCCGCCGCCGAAGGGGCCACCGGAGAGCGGGAGCACGCCGACAGCAGGAGTCCACCGCTTCCGAGCGCCACCACCATCGCCACTGCAACTGTTCGATTCGTCATACGGACCTCCATGGGCGCCCACGCTACACGCGGGCCGGCCGGATGTCCTGACCGTCCAATGTCAATCCCGTGATGTTTCGATGACAGATGCCAAGCGCCCGGGAATCACGTCCTGTGACCGTCATCCACACCCACGCTCGGCTGGTCATGTTGAATCGGAGCCGCAGACGCCGTACCATGCAGCCTCGACCTAAACTCCCTGACGAGAAGGAAATGCCGACGCTCTACCGGTTCGGTGAGTTCACGCTCGACCCCGACGCATTCCGCCTGGCTCGCGGCACGGCAGACGTGCCCCTGACGCCCAAGGCGTTCGAGCTCCTGGTGTTCCTCGTCCGCGAACGACGGAGGGGCCTCACAAAGCAGGAGCTCCTCGACAGGGTGTGGGTCGACACCGCCGTCACCGAAAACACGCTGACGCAGCGGATCAAGGAGATCCGCGAGGTGCTCGGCGACTCGGCGCAGGAGCCGAGGTACATCCGCACCATCGCCCGCGTCGGTTATCAGTTCGTCGGAGAGGTGACCGAGGACGTTGGGTCGCGTGAAGTGGCAGTGCCCGGCTTTGGCAGCCGGCGTGAAGCTGTCAGTCCTCTGACCGGGCTTCCTCCAATCCGGCTCATACCATCCGGCGCCGCGAGCGCCGCGCGGCTGCCGGTTACTGATTCGGACACTGTCCCGGACGCCGTTCCCGCTGAAGTGCCCGCAGCGGCACCACCGCCGGAAACGCCTCGGCGGCACCTGTGGAGGCGCTGGTCCTGGCCCGTGGCGATCGTGCTGCTCGCGGTCGGGGCCGGCGGGCTGTACGTCTATCTCACGAGCGGCGCGACGCAGGAGACGCTCGCCGGTCAACAGATCCTGTTCTCCTCCTTCGATGGCAGCCACCGGAGCCCCTCGTTCTCTCCCGATGGCGCCATGCTGGCGTATGTGATGGATGTGGACGGCGTTCCGCAGGTCTGGGTGAAGCCGGCCGGCGCCGGCAGTGCCTTGCAGATAACCTCCGGACCAGATGCGGCTCGGAGGCCACGTTGGTCGCCTCGAGGTGATCAGATCGTATTCGAGGCGCAGGGAGGCATCTGGTCGGTTCCGCCACTCGGCGGCGCGGCGCGGCTCCTCGTGGCGCAGGCCAAGAGCCCGAACTTCTCGTCCGGCGGATCGACCATCGTCTTCGAGCGCGGAGGACCATCCCATCGGTGGGGCCTCTGGCTGGCGGACGCAGACGGTACGAACGTCCGCCAGGTGTCGGGCGTGCCCGACAAGCCGTTCTGGTCCGAGCCGACGTTTCCTGCCCTCTCGCCGGACGGGCAGTGGATTGCCTTCTTCCGTCAGAGCGCTGGTCCGAGAGGCGATCTGTGGATCGTGCGGACCTCCGGCGGGGAGGCGAGGCGGTTGACGACTGACGAACGCGAGGGGGGCGCGCCCTGCTGGACGCGCGACGGCACCGGCATCATCTTTCCGTCGGAGCGGCGCGGCAGCCGCACGCTCTGGCGGGTTGCCCTGTCGGGCGAGGTGCAGCCGCTCACGACGGGCGCGGGTGCCGACGATGAGCCCGACATCTCCCGCGATGGGTCGCGGCTCGTCTATGCGAACCGGCGCGACCAGTCGTCGCTGGTGTCATGGGATCCAGCGAGCGGGCGGCTGCAGACCCTGGCCGAGAGTCCCTCGATGCATTGGCTTCCGGAGGTCTCGCCGGATGACGGCCGGATCGCGTTCTTCGCGAACGTCGCGGGCGACATGCACATCTTCACGATCGACAGCGATGGGTCAGATCTGCGGCAGCTTACCTTCGGGACGCGCCAGGACAATATCCATCCGAGCTGGTCGCCAGACGGGTCGGCCCTCTATTACTACGGCAGCAGGACCGAGCGGGGGGCTCCCCGTTTCGGTTGGCGGCGGGTGAATGCCGACGGGAGCGCCGACACCGAGGTCGTCGCCGGCTGGCAGTGGCTGACGCACAATCACGCACGCGTCGACTCGACCGGGACGCATGCGGTCTACACGCGGGTGCACAGCGACACGGGTGAGTACGCGCGCGATACGACCTACGTCCGCGACCTCACGACCGGTCGCGACCGGGCCGTCGAGGCGCCTCATCAGCACTCGGCGCGGTGGTCACCCGACGGCCGGCAGCTGGTGGGTCAGCGCCACGACGGCTCCGTGGCGCTGTGCGATGCCGCCAGCCTGCGCTGTCGGACGCTCGTGAAGGGCGCGCGTCCCGTGTGGTGTTCTGACGGGGGTCACATCTACTTTCAGCGGGATGTGACATCCACGAGCGCCACGGTGTGGCGCGTGGAGCTGGCGACAGGACAGGAAGAGGCGGTCGGCTCGATCGGGCCGTTCCACTCTCTGTCGCCGTCCTTCGGTGTCATCGCCGATCACCAGATCGTGTTCACGAGGTTCCAGGTCGGACGAAGCGCGCTCTGGGTGATGGATCTCGGCGGGATCTGACCAGGAGACACGCCTGGCTGACCTGACGCTCATATCGTCGCATTCGGCTTCGGTCCGCTCGATACGTGGCACCTCGCGCTCGCGGAGCGAGCCAGCGCTTTGGTTCGCCACAACTCATTCCACGCGCCCGCGCAGGCCCTCTCGGGCCGCCAGCGTGCCCGCGGCGAATCCAGTGCGGTCGCTCGACTGATGCTTCCTGTCCTCGGCCCCAGACGGCTGGAGCCGGACTCGATCGCGACCAGCCAAGGCCTTGGCGAGAGCCTCCGGAGCTTGGAGCCAGCGCGCCAAGAGCAGCATGCAGTTTCGAGTAGTCGTAGAGCCCGCGGCCGACAGGACGGGCCAAGTCCAACTCCCACAACAAGTTGCGGAAGCCTAGCCGTTCCACCTGGGGGAGCCTCCGGTTGACTCGTCGCGGAACCTCTGTAGCCAGAGGGTCGCTACACGCGAAGAGATCGCAGAACGCGGCTGAATCCCACGATATTCCGGCCTGCTTTCTCGGCGAATTGTCGGCAGCCGATCGCCTGCAACGGCGACCGCAGACATACCGCAGACATCGGTAGCGGCTCGACGGACGTCATGAGCACCGCCGTCGCGGATGCTGGTTACTGGCCGTGGTACCCTAGCCGTAACGGACGCGACACAGCTCCTGACGGAGGCGCTCCAACTGTCGGAGGAAAGCTGACGGCCTTGGCGGGCGAGTTGATTCAAAGCCTCGACCGCGACATCGACGCCGACGCAGAAGCGCCGTGGTCCGAGGGGATTCGCGCTCGGCTGGATCGTCTCGACGAGGCCGTCAGGACGATTCCATGGTCGGAGGCGCGTCGGCGCATCTCCGCAGCAGCGCGTCGTGGCGCTCGCGCTTGAGTCTGCAGGACGGTGCGGCCGGCGGGAGCCTCGATGCGCGGGTCACGTGGATGTGGTGGGTGCGGTCCTGAGCGATGCCGACAATCAGCGTGTTCTTCGGCATCGTCGTGCAGATGTTCTGGCGCGAACATGGACCGCCGCATTTCCATGCGACGTACGGTGAACATGAGGCCACTATCGATATTCGAGACCTCCAAATCACGCGCGGAGACCTCCCGCCACGTGCATTGGCCCTCGTGCTCGAATGGGCCGCGAACAACCGCGCATCCCTTATGGAATTGGGGTTATGTCGCCAACTGAAGCCACCCCGCCCGATTCCGCCGCTGGAATAGTGCCGCCGGCGCGATCGGCCGCGCCGTGGCGGCTCGTGTCCGTGCGTCCGGATGAGGACTTCCGTCTGCACGTCGTCTTCGCTGATGGAACCGCCGGCGACGTGCATCTGCGCGCACTCATCGAGAACCAGTCCACAAACGGGACCCTCTTCGAACTTCTGCGCGAGCCGAGTTACTTTCGACAGGTCCGTCTCGACATGGGTGCCGTCGCGTGGCCAAATGGAGCGGACTTGGCTCCAGACGCCATGTATGATGCGATCCGGGCGAGCGGACAGTGGGTGGTCGCTGCCTAGGCCGACGGAAGATCGCACGCGCGAAGCGCGATTCAGCCGGAACTCGGACGATCCCGCTGCAGAAACTGGAGGTCGCAAGTTCGAGTCTTGCTCGTAATGTTCGAGGACTCGGCCGACACGTTCCACGTCCCTTGCTTTCGGGAATTGTGGCTGTTTCATTTCTTCCTCCGGCTCGCAGACTCCTACTTGTGGCGTCTGCCGGCAGCGATCTCGCGAATGCGATTAGCGACCTCACGAGCGTCCTGCCCCGTGTATCGCTGCGCCAGCAAGCCACGACCCAGCGCGTGGAGCCGGTTATCAGGTGTGACGCGATACGCGCCGTCCGCTCCGAAAAACATCTGGTAAGCGGCAAGGTTTTCATTCCAGTACAGAAACAGAAGGTACTCGTCTCCTGGCTGGAATGCGGGGAAACCCTCTTCGACGTATCTTCGAATGCCTTCGTCTGTCTCGAGATCACCACCGGAGCGCACCACCTCAGTGGGCACCGGCAGGTGGGGATCTCGTTTGAGCACTTCAACTACGTTCAACGCGTAAGCAGTGTTCACCATCGGGACGGGCGCACCAGGCTCTCTCAGATCTCGGAACTGCGAGCCGACGACCCGAGCGCGGACGATTGCATGGGCGCCCGCAGTCGCACGTTCAAGCGTGCTCGGCTTCACCGCGTAATTGACGACGAGCGGCACTTCTTTTACCGATGTCTGCTGCGAGACGCCGGCCGCCGCCAGCAGAGCCATGACGAGCGGAATCGCTGCTGGTTGACCGGGGATCATGGCAGGCGCCTGATGCAAAATGCGTCGAGCCCGACTACTCTACGGGGATCCGGAAAATCGTCGCGCTCATCGGCGACACCTGCAGCGCATCCCGGATTCCGCTGACGGGTGTCTCCGTGAACCGCACGGCCGGGTCCTTCCCCGGATCGTTGTAGGCCATGTCGTCGGCCGCCGTGAGCACCCACGCCGTGCCTCGAGCCGCCAGGCGTACGCCGGCAACGTCGAGCTCCAGCCGCTGGCTTTCGTAGGTCGGGTTGATCACCGAAATCGTCAGCGCCTGCCTGTCCGCTGTCCAGGTGACGGCCACATCCAGCGGTTCAGGGGCGCCGCGGATCTCCACCGGAATGGTCCCGAAATGCCGGCGGTACATCACCAGTGCCTGGCCGGTCGAGTCCAGAACCGCGGCGGTCCTGCTGGTCTTGATCGCGCCAATCACGTTGACGGTCTGCGCGTAGGACGCCAGCGCGATCACGTCCGTCTGCCGGCTGTACTCGTTGATGCCGGCTGCAATGCCCAACGCGTCGCGCAGAAAGTAGCGCGTGCCCAGTTCGCCGAACACGTGCGGGCCGTACCAGTAGTTCCACTCGTCGAGCGCGACGCGGATGTTCTTGCCCTGCATCTGCGGGATCGTGCGCAGATAGTCGCGGTGCGCGTCGGCAATCGCGCG
>Ga0299913_10005719_pt1 | contig 10670 bp, 11 predicted proteins | sample RVTome_9_FD_201360 | JGI IMG/M metagenome (GOLD analysis project Ga0299913, IMG submission 201360) | Soil microbial communities from uranium-contaminated site in the Upper Colorado River Basin, Wyoming, United States - RVT155D38 (version 2) ... | reverse complement strand
ACGTTCCTCCCCCACCAAGCGGGCCACCGCCTCGAGGGTGGCCTCGGCCAAGACCTTCAACCCGTGCGGGGTCTTCTCTCCCGCGGCCTGCCCGATGACCTCCGACGTCCCCGATCCCAGCGCCACTTCTGCCTCGGACTCCACATTCGTAGACGAGAAGCTCACGCGCAACAGCGGGGGGCGGTCCTTGGACGCGCTCCCGGTGGGCTCCGCTACAACCGTGTGGAGCGATACGAGTGCCTTGTCGGCGGCGGTCCGAGGCCCCCTGGTCCGAGCGTCTTGCTCGGCAAGCTCGGCCGCTCGCTCGAGAGTCTCCCGGTCCCCGAAGTGCGATTCGGCCTCGAGCTCGAAGACGTAGATCTGACGCAGACGGCCTCCGAGACCGCGGGCCGCGACCTCGGCTTGGATCTGGTCCTGGATGGCCTGCTGGTCGGTGCCACGACGGCTGAAGGCCTGGATCTCGGAAGGAGCGCCGTCGCGGTCGGTGAGGATCACGCAGCCGAGCACGCCGGGAAGAGCCTTGAGGGAGCCTTCGAGCGCTACGAGATCGTCCGCCACAGTACCGGCATCCTAGGGCCGAAATAGATGCACCCGCTGAGCCTTCATCCCGGCGGACCGGTTTACAACTCAACGGGTGCACGACGGACAGTAGCGACGCGAGCAAGCTCGCACAAGGGTCACAAACCATTTTTCTTCGCGACCTCAGAGAAGATTTTCGCGACCCCGACAAGCAGGACATACCCCCACAAGCTCGAACTGCTCGAACGGGGCGCCGGGGCTCCCCCGGTTCCGCTCCTGGGCGTTTGCCCGGCGGGAGGGACCATGGCAGGATGCCCCCGGCGCGGCGGGCGTATGACCCTATTGGGTCCGCCCGGACGGCGCCGATAAAGAGATAAGACGGTAAAGAAGATCGGCGGCAACCGGGTCCTCGCGGGCTCCAGGAAGACCGATGGGCACAACTACAAGGGGAGTGCGGATGCACGGAGGGTGGAAGCGCGCGGCCATCGCCGCGACCCTGGTGACCACCCTCCTGGTCCCCGCAGTCGGATCTTCCGCCGGCATCCGCGAGCGGCTACGCAACCTCGACGCCGAGCGCGACGCGCTCGAGCAGAAGATCGAGGTCCACGAGGCGCAGGCATCCACGCTCAGGGGTCGTATCGATGCCCTCAACGAAGATCTCACCGCGCTCCAGAAGGAGATCATCGAGCTCGACGAGGACATCAAGCGGATCGAGTCACGGGTCCGGACGGCGCAGGCCAAGATCGATGCGACGCAAGCCGAGATCGACCGGATCAAGAACGTAGCGACCAAGCAAGCGATCGAGCTCTATAAGGCCGGGGGCACGGACACTCTCGATGCCTTGCTGGACTCGGAATCCCTCGCGGAGCTCGACTCTCGGGCTGAGCTGCTCGGGGTCGCGGCTCGGGAGAACACGGGGGCTCTGGTCCGTTACGGACGGCTGCGGGTCGAGGTGCAGGCTCAGCACCGAGAGCTATTCCGGATCAAGCAAGACCTCACCGACGAGTTTAAGAAGCGGTCGCTCAAGAAGTCCGAGCTGGATCGCAAGAAGCGCGAGCTCAACGGCGCGCTCACCGCGCTGAACGAGAAGCTCCAGTCCGAACGCAACAAGGAAGGAAATCTCCAGGACGAGTCCGACCGGATCCGCGGGGACCTCGAGGCTATCGCCGCTCGCAACTCCGTCGAGAAGCTCGGCACCTCGGCTCAAGGATTCATCTGGCCACTCAACGGGTCGGTGACGTCGTATTACGGCTACCGCTGGGGCCGCATGCACACAGGGATCGACATCGACGGTTACACCGGCCAACCGATCGTTGCATCGAAGGATGGCGTCGTCGTTATGTCCGAGTACTACTCCGGCTACGGGCTAACGGTGATCCTCGATCACGGTGGTGGCTACGCAACGCTGTATGCCCACATGTCTCGCACCGCGGTATCGGGGGGCGAGGTCGAACAGGGCGACGTTGTCGGTTATGTCGGATGCACCGGATCGTGCACCGGCGATCACCTGCACTTCGAGGTTCGGGTCAACGGCGAGCCGCGCGACCCGATGGACTACCTTCCTTAGGCGTATACTGTGAAGTCGGCCCCGGTCAGCCCGGGTCGCCTCGGCCTTAGACAGTCAGGGCGCTCAATCCCAACCCACACGGAGGATTGCTTGCCCGACGATGTGGCTGAGAGGCCACGTGACGATTTCAGTGAGAGCCTCACTCGAATGGCCCAAGTCCTCGTAGGGGAGGACACCCTCGATTCGATCCTGTTGCTCGTCTCGGAGCTCGCGGAGCGATCCCTGCCCGCGGTCCACGGTGTGAGCGTTTCACTCAACCGAGACGGCAAGCTCCTCACCGCCGCGCACTCCCAGGCCTTCGCGAGAGCGATCGACGAGCAGCAATACCAAGACCGAGATGGGCCTTGCGTCGAAGCGCTGCGCTCCGGAACAGAGGTCCGTTCCTTCCCGCTCGACTTCGCCAGATGGCCCGGGATCCAGGCACTGTCGGACAAGAACGGCATCCGCGGGGTCTTCTCGCTCCCCCTGATGGTGGATACGGGTCCGATCGGGGCGCTGAACCTCTACTCGATAGAGACGACGGCTCCGTCCGACGATCATGCAGAGAGGGCCCGGATCTTCGCCCGCCACGCGTCGGTCGTCCTCGCCAACGCAAAGGCCTACGACGATGCCGAACGTCATGTCGAGCAGCTCAAGGAAGCACTGCAAAGCCGGGAGATCATCGGGCAGGCGAAAGGGATCCTGATGCAACGGGAGCGCTGCACCGCCGACGACGCCTTCGACAAACTAAGAGAGATCTCCCAGCGTTCGAATATCAAGCTACGCGAGGTGGCACAGGGGGTAGTGGACTCCACGGAGAAGCACTGACGGAGATGGGAGCTCATCGCAGGGACCGTGAATGACATGAGCTTCATCGATATCGAAGACGCCCGGATCGCGGCGGACCTCTCGATCGCGGATCTGTGGATGGCCTACTTCAGTCTGGGAGGTTTCGCCAGCCTGGCCGCCGTCCGGGATCACCTGAATGACACGGTCATGCCGGCGCGCGACCACGATCTCCTGGTCGACGCGCTCAACGACTGTTTCATCGGGCAAGGCGGGAACCACCCCGTGCGCTACAGCGGAAAGCCCAAGGATCAGAACGTGGACAGGGTGGGGGCCTAGCTCTTTTGGGCTGGCCCTGGAGGCGCCGGGGCGATAAGGTCAGGTCGTTCTGGGTTGAGCTACCAGCCCCGTGGTGCGGAGCTGTCGGGTAGCTCCCGGGACCTTCCCCCACAGAGTCGGCCCCACCGGCTACCCGCCACTCTCACCACGCAGGCTCATTACTGCAGCGGGAGGATTCTGACGGATGTTGGCGGGGGTCCGGTGACAAGTCGCTCTCCCACGGTATTGATCGTGGACGACGATCCCGAGATCCGTCACGTCCTGAAGCTTCTGTTCGAGTTCGAGAGATTCGAGATCGTGGGCGAGGCAGCCGACGGGCTTAGGGCCGTGCCTCTGGCGATCGAGCATCACCCCGACTTCGTCATCCTCGACTACCTGATGCCCCACATGGATGGGGCTCGGACCGCAGAGATCCTGCACGAGGTCGCGCCGGCAGCGCGGGTCGTGGCCTTCTCTGCCGTGCTGACGGAGCGGCCCGAGTGGGCCGACGCCTTCCTCAACAAGGAGCGGATCAACGAGATCGCCCCCCTGCTCGGGCGCCTCGTAACGGAGAAAGCTTCGTAAGCTAGGTTCGTGCGACGCACGGCCCTAGCGATCCTCATCGCGGTCACTCTGGGTGGCTGCGCGGGCGACGACGAGCCCGATCGAACGACTCCCCTGGGCCCGTCGTGGAGCAGCCGAGCAGCGGCGCCCACCGAGAGAACCGAAGTCACTGCAACGCGCACCGGGCGCCTCGTCTACGTTGCCGGAGGATTCGTTCCCGAGGGCGACACGACGACCGCGCGCGTGGACATCTACTCGATAAACGACAACTCATGGTCGCGCGGCCCCGATCTGCCGGTGGCGACTAACCACGCCATGAGCGCGACGGTCGATGACAGGACCTATGTGGTGGGAGGTTTCCGGGGGCCGGGACTCACCCGCCCGACGCGCCGGGCGTTCGTTCTGAGGAGCGGCGCGTGGAGGGCGATCCCGCGCATGCCGGCACGCCGTGCCGCGGCAGCCGCCGTTGGGATGAACGGCAGGCTGTGGGTCGTAGGCGGGGTCACAGGCAAAGGTCTCGCCGCAAAGACATTCGTCTTCAACCCCCGAACCGGTCGATGGTCACGACGACCGGGTCTCGACGTCCCCCGCCATCATCTCGGCGTCGCGCGCTACAAGGGTCGGCTTTACGCGGTAGCAGGACGCGAACAGGGAGGCGGGAACCTGGACGCGTTCGAGCGCTACAACCCCGCCACCCGCCGCTGGACCACGCTTCCCGACGTCCCCACCGCACGAAGCGGGAACGGTGCCGCCACAACCTCGAATGGATGGATCGTCGCGCTCGGAGGAGAGGGGCCGAACGGAACCATCGGGGAGGTAGAAGCATTCGTGGTGGGAGATCGGCGGTGGCGGAGCCTGCCCGCGATGCCGACGCCGCGCCACGGCCTCGGCGTGGTGGCGTCAGGGCAGAGGGTGTTCACACTCCTCGGAGGCCCCCAGCCCGGCTTCGCCTACTCCGACGCGAACGAGGTGCTGCGGGTCGAATAAGAGTCGAATAAGAAAGGGCCCGGTCCGAAGACCGAGCCCCCAATTTCATCCACTTTGCAGTGCGGTGGGCGAAGCTCACCGCATCTGATGCAATGAGGTGGGCGAGCGCAGCGAGCGCTCTTCACCTCATTGCCTACATCATGCCGCCCATACCGCCCATGCCGCCCATGCCGCCCATGCCGTGGTCGTGACCCGCGTTGGCTGCCGGGTCCTCTTCCTCCGGTTTGTCGACGACGGTCGCTTCCGTCGTCAGCAGCAGAGCTGCGATGGACGCTGCGTTCTCGAGCGCGGAGCGCGTGACCCGAACCGGGTCGACGATCCCCGCCTTCAGCAGGTCGACGTATTCGCCGGTGGCCGCATTGAGACCGTGGCCCGGCTTCTCGTTGCGGACCCGGTCGACCGCGACGCCACCTTCGAGCCCGGCGTTGCGAGCGATCCACTTCAGCGGCTCGTCGAGCGCGTAGGCGACCACGCGTGCCCCCGCTTTCTCGTCACCCTCGAGATCGAGGGCTTCGACGGCATCGCGTGCACGGACGAGCGTTACTCCTCCACCCGGGACGATGCCCTCTTCGACGGCTGCTCGGGTGGCGGAGACGGAGTCCTCGATGCGGTGCTTCTTCTCCTTGAGCTCGACTTCGGTCGCGGCCCCCACCTTCAGGACGGCGACACCCCCGGACAGCTTCGCGAGACGCTCCTGCAGCTTCTCTTTGTCCCAGTCCGAGTCGGTGCGGTCGATCTCGGCACGGATCTGGTCGATCCGGCCTTTGATGTCACCCTCATTGCCCGCGCCTTCGACCATCGTCGTGTTGTCCTTGGTGACGACGACCTTCCTGGCGTGGCCGAGCAGATCGGTCCCGACGTTCTCGAGCTTGAGGCCGACCTCTTCCGAGATGACCTGACCACCGGTCAGGATCGCGATGTCCTGCAACATCGCCTTGCGGCGGTCGCCGAACCCAGGTGCCTTGATGGCGATCGCGTTGAACGTGCCTCGGATCTTGTTGACGACGAGGGTCGCGAGGGCCTCACCTTCGACGTCCTCCGCGATGATGACGAGCGGTTTCCCGGCCTGCATGACCTTCTCGAGCACAGGCAGCAGGTCGCGCACCGAGGAGATCTTCTGCTGCACGATCAGGATGAAGGGATCTTCGAGAACTGCCTCCATCCGATCCTGGTCGGTGATGAAGTAAGGGCTGATGTAGCCCTTGTCGAACTGCATACCTTCGACCAGCTCTAGCTCGAGCCCGAAGGTGTTCGACTCTTCGACGGTGATGACGCCGTCCTTGCCGACCTTGTCCATCGCCTCGGCGACCATCTCGCCGATCTCGGGATCGTTGTTGGCGCTGATCGACGCAACGTGAGCGATCTCGTCGCGGCCCTCGATGTCGCGTGACTGCGACTTGATCGAATCGATGGCGACTTTCACTGCCTTCTCGATCCCGCGCTTGATCTCCATCGGGTTGGCACCCGCCGCCACATGGCGAAGACCGTTGTGCACCATGGCCTGTGCGAGCACCGTAGCCGTCGTCGTGCCGTCACCGGCGACGTCGTTGGTCTTCGATGCGACTTCCTTAACGAGCTGGGCGCCCATGTTCTCCCATGGGTCGTCGAGCTCGATCTCCTTCGCGATAGTGACGCCGTCGTTGGTGATCGTCGGCGCTCCCCACTTCTTGTCGAGCACGACGTTGCGGCCGCGCGGTCCGAGCGTCACGCGCACCGCGTTGGCCAGACGATCGACGCCGGCCTCGAGGCCGCGCCGAGCCTCGCCTTCGAATCTCACGAGTTTGGGCATTCAGATCCCTCCCTGGGAAGCGACGGCCCGGGAAGGTCCCGGGCCGAGCGGATGTAGTTGGACTACTTAGCGGCCGACGACCGCGAGGACGTCGCGGGCCGAGAGGATCAACAGCTCCTCGCCGTCGAGCTTGATCTCGGTACCGCCGTACTTCGAGTAGATGACGCGGTCGCCTTCCGCGACGTCCACCGGGATGATCTCGCCCGTTTGCTCCGACCGCTTGCCGGGGCCGACCGCCAGTACCGTGCCCTCCTGGGGCTTCTCCTTGGCGGTGTCGGGGATCACGATGCCCGAGACCGTGGTCTCCTCGCCCTCTTCGGGGCGGACCAGGATGCGGTCTTCGAGCGGCTTGATCGTCGTCTTCGTAGCTGTGGCCATCTCTCCTCCTCGGTGCTCAGGGAACCTTCGATTAGCACTCTTAGTGCCCGAGTGCTAAGGATAGCCGGGCCCGCCCCCCACGGCAAACGGGGCCTTAGCCGGGTCCCAGATTCGGTCGGGAGAGGCGGGATAGGCGCGCAGCGCCGGCGCATCTCCCGAGGGGCCGGATCAGTCCAAACCGAGATTTGCATCTGGAGACGCGTCGAGGGGGGAGTAGCGGCCCCTGCGGACCATGGCGGTCCCACACGCGGCCACCATCGCGGCATTGTCGGTGCAGAGCTCCAGCGGCGGCACGAACAGCTTGACCCCGCGCTCGTCGCACGCCACCTGCAGGCCCCCCCGGAGCCCCGAGTTCGCTGCCACTCCCCCGCACAAGAAAACCCGCTCCACGCCTGCGTGCAGCGCTGCATCCATCGTCTTCTTGGTCTGCACGTCGACGACTGCCTGCTGGAAGGAGGCGGCGATGTCCTCGACCGACACCGTCTCGCCCTTCGACTCAAGCTTTCGGACGTAGTTGATGACGGAGGTCTTCAGTCCCGAATAGGAGACGTCGAAACCGGGCTCGTCGATCATCGCGCGCGGGAAGCGAACGGCCTCGGGATCCCCCAACAGCGACAGCCGGTCGATCTCGGGCCCACCGGGATACTCGAGCCCCAGGAAGCGCGCGACCTTATCGAACGCTTCACCCGCCGCGTCGTCGATCGTCGATCCCAGCACGTCGTAGACACCATGGCCCTGCGCGTGGACGAGCAGGGTGTGTCCACCCGAGATGATCAGGACCACGGCTGGGAACTCGGCAGCCGGATCCGCCAGCAGGTTCGAGTAGATGTGGGCCTCGAGATGGTTGACGCCTACGAACGGAAGCTCGAGGACTGCCGCCATCGCCTTCGCCTCGGCTACACCTACGAGTAGCGAGCCGATGAGTCCCGGACCGATCGTCGCGGCGATCGCATCGAGGTCCCAGAACGTCGCGTCGGCCCGGAAGAGAGCCTCTCCGATCGCGGGACTCAATGCCTCGACGTGGGCCCGAGATGCGATCTCGGGAACGATCCCTCCGTACTCACCGTGCAACTCCGTCTGCGAAACGATGACGTTGGAGAGGATGGTCCGCCCACCCTTGACGACGGCGGCCGAGGTCTCGTCGCACGAGGTCTCGATACCAAGGACGAGAGTGTCCTCATCCCACTCCTCGAGCTTTCGCTCTTTCACCGCGGTCGACGGAGCCGTGCTCGTCGGATCGGCAGGTGCGGCGGGGAAATCGTCGGCAGGGTCCCGCAGCCAGAAGACCTCATCCATCGGCATTCTCCAGAGCCAATCGATCGAGCTCGCTCCGGATACCCTGCAGCCGAAGCCTGTAGGCGGTTGAACGAACGTCGTCCGCGACCATCACGTAGGCATCTTCGTTCGTCTCTATGTAATAGCCCTTACGAACGCTCGTTATCGAGAATCCGAACTTCTCGTACATCGCTCGCGCGGCATCGTTGGAGACGCGCACCTCGAGGGACAGGATCTCGGCCCCCCTGGCGACAGCTTCGGTGAGCAGGGTAAGCAGCATCCGGGAGCCCACTTTGCGCCCGTGGAGGACGGGGTCCACCGCGATGTTCGTGACGTGGGCTTCGAGACCGGTGAACATCATTCCGGCGTATCCGACGACTTCGCCCTCGTTGCGAGCGACGATGTACGAGCGGGTCGATCGCTGGGCCAGCTCCGACAGGAACAGCGAGGCGCTCCACGGACGCGGGTACACACGCCCTTCGATCGAAAGGACACGGCGCAGGTGGCGGCGCCGCATGCGTGTGATCTCGATGGCCGGGAATGAGGGCGGCTCGGGCAGTCGCGCGATAGCCATCAGGCGGACCTGCTCCCGCGGATCTGTTCCCACTGGATGCGCCGAGCCGATCGACGCAGATACAGAGGCTTGAGCTCGTAGAGAGAGTCGAAGTCCTCGCGGAAGAACCGGTGCAAGGAGAGCTCGACCAGCGAGCTGGCCGTGGGAAAGGCGTGCTGCATCGTGCCGAGCTCCACGACCGCGACGTCCTCGAAGATCTCTGCATGGACGAGCGCGCCGTTGCCGACCATCAGGACCTCTTCGGGACGAGATTCGAGTCCGACCGCGAGCCGCTGTGGAGTCTCGAGGAGATAGTCACTCATCCGCTGGATACCGCCGGGGGACGAGCGATAGAACGCATGGAAGACCTGGTTGCGGCGCGCGTCGAGGACGGCACAGATGGTCTTGGGCGAATAACGCACCTCGTAGGCAACGAGATCGAGACTGGCGAGGCCGACGATCGGGACCGACAGCGCCTGCGCCAGCGCCTTGCCCGTGGCGACGCCCACTCGCATCCCGGTGAACAGTCCCGGCCCCAGGCTGACCGCAACGCCCCCGATGTTGCGGTAACCGAGCCCAGCTTGGTCCAAGCAGAACTTCACTGCCGGTAGCAGGAACTCGTTGTAGCTCGCGCCGCGTGCAACGAGAGCGCTCGCTACGACGCCCTGTTCGGAGCCGATGGCGACGCTTGCTTGAGGCGTCGAGGTTTCGATGCCCAGGACGAGCATCAGTTCTCCTTAGCTACTGGTTCCCGGAGCATTATCGTCGCGTGCTTCGGACCGCGGTGCGTCCACGAACCGGGGGGTGGGAGCGCCCGGCTCGGACATTGCATCCAGCAGCGCCTCGGCGGTCATCCGCATCGCCGAGAGCTTGTGGGCCCATTCCGAGCCGCGCGGCCGGAAGATGATGACGCGTTGATCGTCGGCATCCACGTCGGGTGACCTACGGATCACGACTTCGAGGTAGCGCCGGGGCAGCAGCGGCATCACCGCCTCCCCCCACTCGACCAGCAACACCGCACTGGGATCAAGGAGCTCCTCGAATCCGAGATCCAGCACCTCCTGGATCGAATCCAGACGGTAGACGTCTACGTGCACCACCGGGAAGCGGCCCTCGTATTCGTGGATGAGCGTGAAGGTCGGAGAGGTGATGCGGCTTTCTACTCCGAGTGCCGCGGCGAGCCCTTGCACGAAAACCGTCTTCCCCGCACCAAGGTCACCCGCGAGACTGATGACATCGCCCGGCAACAGAGTGGGGGCGAGCGAAGCGCCGACGATGCGCGTCTCCTCCGGAGACAACGTTATGAGCGATAGGTCCATGATCCGGTCCAGACTCAGCTAGAAGAGACCGAGCTGTTCGGCGTCATCATCGGCGAGAGACTGCGATCCTTCGGGCTGCGGTTCCAAGCTTTCCAGAGTCGCGTGGACCAACTCCAGGTCTTCACGCATGGCATCGACGGGACTCATCCCACCGAACCGCCCACCTCGCAGCGCCGCGGCGGGATGAAACGTCGGGATGACAACGGCTCCGCGTCGTTCGTACTTCTGGCCACGCGCCTTAGTGATCCCGAGGTTGTCTTCGAGGATGAACTTCGTCGCGAAGTTTCCGAGGGTCACGATCACCTTCGGATTCATATGGGCCAGCTGCGCGTCAAGGTAGGGGCGGCACGATTCGATCTCTTCCGGTAGTGGATCGCGATTGTTTGGCGGGCGGCACTTGAGGACGTTCACCACCGCGGCGCGGGACTTGGGGATGTCGACATCGTCCAGCAAGCGATCGAGTAGCTGACCGGCCGCACCTACGAAGGGGAGCCCCTGTTGGTCCTCGTGGAACCCGGGAGCCTCCCCGATGAAGAGAAGGTCCCCGTCGAGATTCCCCTTGGCCCAGACGACCTGGGTCCGGCCCTGGGAGAGAGGGCACTTCGTGCATCCAAGGGCCTGCTCTCTAACCGCGTC
>Ga0299913_10005718_pt1 | contig 10672 bp, 9 predicted proteins | sample RVTome_9_FD_201360 | JGI IMG/M metagenome (GOLD analysis project Ga0299913, IMG submission 201360) | Soil microbial communities from uranium-contaminated site in the Upper Colorado River Basin, Wyoming, United States - RVT155D38 (version 2) ... | reverse complement strand
GAATCGAGGCTGCTGCTGCGCCATGCATGAACTGCCCGCCGCGTCGTGGATGCTGATTGCCTTTTCGACCGTGCCGTGGCTGGTCGTGACAGCGGTCTATTACCTCAGGAACTCGCGTCGCGATTCTTCCGATATTGTTCAAAAAGAACAAAGCTGACCCATGGTCGATCCCGTAATCGTCTCGGTCCTTGTTCTCTACCTGGGGATTCTGTTCGGCATCGGTTTCTGGGCGCGTACGCAGTCGAGAACCATCAAAGGTTACTTCCTGGCGGGGAAATCGCTGCCATCCTGGGTGATCGCCTTCAGCTCGAATGCCACCGGGGAAAGCGCCTGGCTGCTTCTCGGATTGACGGGCATGGGCTACCTGGTCGGGGTCCATGCGTTCTGGATCGTCCTTGGTGAAGTATTCGGCGTCACCATCGCGTGGTTATACGTTGCGCGGCCTTTCAAGGCACAGACGGATCAGTTCGACAGCATCACCGTTCCGGATTACCTCGAAGCGCGTTTCCGGGACGACAGGAACCTGTTTCGCAAGCTGGCGGCGGTCATCATCTTTTCGATGGTGGCGTTTTACACCGCCGCGCAGCTGACCGCCGCAGGCAAAGCCTTCGACATCTTTCTCGGTACCGGCTACCTCAACGGCGTCCTCATCGGCGCCGCTATCGTCATGTTCTATACCGCGGTCGGCGGCTTCAAGGCGGTCGCCTACAGCGACCTGATTCAGGGTCTGTTGATGCTGTCCTGTCTGTTCGTGCTGCCCATTGTCGGCATCGTTGCCGCGGGTGGGTGGTCGGCGATGATCGACAACCTCGGGACGCAGGACCCGTTCCTCCTGACCCCGATGGGAAGTGAAGGCCTTTCCGTAAAGGGCGTCGTTGCGGTCCTGGGCTTTATGGGCATCGGTCTCGCGTTCCTGGGCGCCCCGCAGTTGCTTGCCCGTTTCATGTCCGCGAGGAATGACAGGGAACTGGTGCGCGCGAGCTTGCCGGCGGTTGCGTGCATCATCGTTTTCGATGTCGGGGCGATACTCTCGGGAATGGCAGGTCGCGCCTTGTTCCCTGACCTCGGCGATCCCGAGTCGGTGCTTCCTGTCATGGGCCAGGCACTGTTTCATCCGGTCTTCACCGGAATCTTTCTCGTCGTCATTCTCGCGGCCATGATGTCGACGATCGATTCACTGCTGATACTGGCGTCGTCGACGCTGATACGCGACCTTCTTCAGAAGACGCTGGGCTCCGGAGCCTCCGACGCGCGTCTCGCAACCTGTGGAAAGCTGGCCACGTTGCTCCTGGGATCGGCCGCCGTCGCTCTGGCGGTTACCGAGGCCAAGGTCATTTTCTGGTTCGTTCTGTTCGCCTGGTCGGGCCTGGCGTGCGCGTTTGCGCCGCCTGTTCTCTGCGCGCTTTTCTGGCAGCGCACGACGCGTCAGGGGGCACTGGCCGGGATGGCGGGCGGATTTGTCGTGACGGTGGCGTGGGCGGCATTTTTCAAAGCGAGTTTCCACGATCTCTACGAGATGATCCCGGGATTCGCGGCGGGTCTGCTGCTTACAGTCGCGGTCAGCCTGGGAACAGGTACGACCAGGGAACTTGCGGCGGTGCGCGGGACGCAAGTCTGAGCAATTCCACCTTACGCCACCTTGTCGTCGTCCGTGTTCTTTTGCTGCGAGTCGCTGCTCTCCGCCGCGTCCCGCTTGATGAAGCTCATTTTGCCCTGGGGTTCAAGAATGGCCCAGGCAACATTGCTCAGGCGCGCGATGCCGGCCAGCCGCATTTCGGAGAGGATTTCCGCGCGAGTGAGGCGGTCGCGATGCAGGTTTTCCTGGACAATCCGACCGTCGCGGACGATCACCCGGGGTTCACCGTCAAGAATCGCTTCAGCCTTGGGGGAGCAGAAGGTCACCCAGCTCAGCGCCAGCGCCCAGAAGCCCATGGTCGTGATCGCGAGGATTGCCCCGGTCAGGGAGAAATCGTTATGTGTGACTCCCTGTTGAATCAGGTCGCCCAGGACAACCAGCACGATCAGCTCGAACGGCGTCATCTGCGCCAGCTCCCGCTTCCCCATGACACGAACGAGCAAATACAAGGCAAAGAACATTACGGTTGCGCGAATCACGATATCCATCAGGGGAGCACCTCCATCACGTAAAAGACTTTCGCAAGTACGGACTCGCCGTCGGCGACAGCAATCGTGGCTTCGTTGGCGGACGGCGTGTGGCCCGGGTTGATCTGCGCGTCGAGCTTCACTTTCAGACTTGCTCCGGATGCGAGCCGGCCGAAGTGGAACTCGTAGGAACCATTGCGGAATCCATACTCGGAGGGGTCCGGCAGGACGGTGTTCACCGTTACATCGCGCAAGAGGTCGGCGCCTACAAGGACGACGAGATCCTGAACGTCCCTGAGCGCCTCGACGTCCAGAACCAGCTCGAAGAACTCGCCGTTGCGGGCGCGCCCTGGCCCCTCGACCTCGAGCTGGACGCCGCTGCCGGCGCCGACAAGCCTGGTATCGCTCCCGTACATCCCGAAAAAGGCGGGCGCCAGAACTATCGCCAGGCCGCCGAGCCCGAACGGCCAGCGTCGAAAAATCGAGCCGCGGGCCTCGTGTATATGCTTGTGTTCTATGCCGCCGGGTCTGGGCAGATCGTCCATCGGTTCCTCGAACATGGGTTTCTCTGAAATGGATTCCTCGAATCGCCGGCTCTGCCGGTGACTGTTCGACGTCACCGGACGCCCGGAAAGCAGCAGCAAGAAACGTGCCCGACCGGGGGGGCCGTGGCGCCGTTTTTCTTCCCGCCGGTGCGTTGCAGGCGTTATATGTGGTCGCGTGTCAGGGGGTTGTTCGCCTGGCGGGCTCTTGCGGCGCTTTGTTCCCCGGGGTGGGTCGGACTAAAGCGCAAAATTACATGCACTTATCTTGAATTCCTGTGGTGACGTGTCAGAATGCGAAGCTAATCGGGAGAACAACCCGGCGCAGGCATTTGTGCGGCAGTGCGCAGGCACGACGCGGGGTGCCAGCTAGAATCCGGTTACAGTAGATGAAGAATAACGAACCCTCTAACGGACCCTAGGCGGCACGATGTCAACCGCGCCCGGCACCAGCGTTACGGGATCTCTGCCCGTCAAGCACCGTCGTCCGAGAGCCGGCGAACGCAATCGTGGTGCCGTTGACGCGTTGCAGACGAAGATTGCCGTCAATGTACTGACTCTCGATGCCACGCGTTATCACGAACAGCTTCGCGAAAACATCGCCGAACTTCCCGATGCCACCGGTTCCGACGCCGCCTTTCTCGCACTTTTCAACGAAGCGGGTACTGGCATCGAGATCGTACTGTCGTCCAGTGCCGTTTTTTCAGGTTGCAACCCGGAACCGCTGACCGGCGAATCGTTTGACGACTGGCCTTGGCTGCATGGGCGGCTTGGCCATCTGCGTCTGATCGACATCTCCGACACCGACGACGGCCCGTCGATGGCCGCGCCGGAACTGAAACGGCTGGGCGAACTGAACATCGGTTCCTGCCTCATCATCGGCTTTACCGTGCGCGACGAACTCGCAGGTTTCGTCGCGCTTGCAAACGAACGGCCGGTCGAGTGCTGGGACGCCAGCCTGCATTTGCTGATGAAACTCATCGGTGCTTCGCTCGCCTCCGGACTGGAGCGCATGCGGACGCTCGCGGCGCTGGAAGAGCTCGAGGAACGCAACCACCTGGTGAACCTGACCGCGAACGACGGCATCTGGGATTTCGACGGCCAGACCAAGCGTATCGAGCTGTCCCGGCGCTGGAAGGAAATGCTCGGTTACGACCAGGATCGCGACGACGTACTTCCCGACTGGTATCGCCTGGTGCATCCAGACGACATGGCGCGGGTGCAGGGCAAGATGCGCGAGCATCTCGAGGGCAAGACTCCGTTTTTCGAAAGCGTGCACCGGATGAAGCACCAGAACGGGGAGTGGCGCTGGATGACCAGTCGCGCGAAAGCGCGCCAGGACGACAAGGGCCGGCTCATTCGCCTGCTCGGCGTTGAAGTCGATATCACCGAGCGCAAGCTGTATGAAGAGGCGCTCTTCCGCGAAAAGGAAAGCGCGCAGATCACGTTGCGTTCCATCGGCGACGGCGTCATCACCACCGATGCGCACTGCAACGTCGAATACATCAACCCCGTTGCCGAGGACCTGACCGGCTGGAAAGTGGACGACGCCAGCGGCAGGGCGATTGACGACATTTTTCGCGGCTTCCACGAGGAAACCTGCGAACCACTCGAGAATCCGTTATCGGTGTCGATTCGCCGCGACCGCTCGATCAAGTCGGTACGTCCGACCCTGCTCATTCGCCGCGACGGTAACGAACTCTATATAGAGAGCACGGCGTCACCCATCCGCAACGGCAAAGGGGAGGTGACCGGCGGTGTGCTGGTGTTCCACGACGTCAGCGAGTCGCGCGAACTGAACCGCCGGCTCAGTTACCACACGAGCCACGATATTCTTACGGGCCTCGTGAACCGCCGCGAATTCGAGAACCGGCTCGAGCGCGCGCTGAAGAGTGCGCGCGCCAGGGAGACGTCCTATGCGCTCTGTTACCTGGACCTCGACCAGTTCAAGATCGTCAACGATTCCTGTGGGCACAGCGCGGGGGACGCGCTGCTCGGACAGCTTGGCGCGTTGCTGAAGTCCAAGATTCGGTGGCGCGATACGCTGGCACGGTTGGGCGGTGACGAGTTCGGGGTATTGCTCGAGAGCTGCAGCCTGGATGAAGCCATGCAGACGGCGGAAATCCTGCGCGCCGCCATCGGCGAGTTCAAGTTCCTGTGGGACGATCGGAGTTTCCGGCTCGGCGTCAGCATCGGCGTAGTGCCGATTACCGCGGACAACGAAGACGTCGCCTCCCTCATGAGTGCAGCCGACAGCGCCTGCGGCGCGGCGAAAGAAGCCGGCCGTAACCGGATTCACAGCTTTCTCGAAAACGATATCGATCTCATGCGGCGCCGCCGCGAAATGCAATGGGCCGCGCGCATCAATAACGCACTGGACGAGGACCGTTTCGAACTGTTCCGCCAGACGATCCAGCCGTTGCAGACGACCGAAGACGGCGCTCACTACGAGATCCTGCTGCGCATGCGGGACGAAACCGGCGGCATCGTTGCACCGGGGTTGTTCATCGAAGCCGCGGAACGCTACGGCATCACACCGAGCATCGATCGTTGGGTCATCCGCAATGCGTTCCGCTGGCTGGTGTCCGAGGCCGATGAGCGAGAACGCCTCCGCCTGTGCTCCATCAATTTATCCGGGCAGAGCCTTGGTGACGAGAAATTCCTGCCGTTCGTCATCGATCAGTTCCAGATGAGCGGGCTCGATGCGACGAAAATCTGCTTCGAAATCACGGAAACTGCCGCGATTGCCAGTTATTCGCAGGCCAACCGGTTCATCAATGCACTGAAGGAGCTCGGCTGCAAGTTCGCGCTGGACGACTTCGGTACCGGGCTCTCCTCGTTCGGCTACCTGAAGCACTTCCCGGTGGACTTTCTCAAGATCGACGGCAGCTTCGTCAAGGAAATTCTCCACGACCCGATCGACCGCGAGATGGTGCGGTCGATCAACGAAATCGGCCATTTGACGGGCAAACAGACAATTGCCGAGTTTGCGGAGAACGAGGAAATCATCACGATGCTGCGCGGCATGGGCATCGATTATGCGCAGGGGTACGGGGTTGCGGAACCGAAGCGCGTGACCCGGGCCGTGGCGTAACGCTCAACCAAAGCGCATCGACAAGTCGATCGCCTTAATATTCTTGGTCAACGCCCCAATCGAAATAAAATCGATCCCGGTCTCTGCCACCGCCTTTACCGTCTCCAGCGTCAATCCGCCCGAAGCCTCCAGCAAAGCCGGCGGGTAGCCCTCGCTCACGTTGACGGCTACTGCCTCCCGCAACTGCTCGAGCGTAAAGTTGTCCAGCAACAGGCGTTCCGCCCCGGCGCGAAGTGCCTGCCTCATTTCATCGATGGATTCGACCTCGATCTCGACGGGCAGGCCGTGGTGCAAACGGCGCACTTCCCCAATTGCCGCTTCGATTCCTCCGGCACTCAGGATGTGGTTTTCCTTGATCAGTATGGCGTCGAACAGCCCGATGCGATGATTCACGCCGCCGCCGCAGCGAACGGCGTATTTCTGAGCCAGGCGCAGTCCCGGAATGGTCTTTCGCGTGTCGAGAATCCTCGCCCGCGTACCTGATACTGCGTCGACGTATGCGGCCGTGACCGTCGCCGTGGCAGACAGGGTCTGCAGAAAGTTGAGAGCCGTGCGCTCGCCGCTCAAGAGACCACGCGCCGCGCCCTGCAGCCGGGCAACGGTTGAATCCGCGTGCACCCTCTCGCCGTCCCCGGTCAACCATTCGATCTGAAGGTCGGGATCGCATCGACGATAGACCTCATCGACCCATCGGCGGCCGGCCTGCACCATGGGCTCGCGGGTCACGATCGTAGCCTCCGCCGTCGCTGATCCGGGAATGAGCTCCGCGGTGAGGTCCCCTTTCCCGACATCTTCAGCCAGCGCATCGCTGACATTCTTTTCGATCACGGATCGCAAGTCATGCATAACGGTTCAACCGGTGAAATCCGCGGCGGTCGCCATCACAAAAGAAAGCCCGGCAGGGCGAGCCGTGCCGGGCTGGCCGATCGGAAGGACAACGCTACATGAAGAAGCCGTGTCCCGCGCCTACCATGCACATGATCATCGGAATCGACAGCATCGTGTTGGTTCTCGAGGCCAGGAGGGCCGTACGTTTTGCTTTGGCGATCTCCTCCGGGCCCGCTTCCACGAGGCCGAGGATCTTTTTCTGATTCGGCCAGATCAGCGCCCACACGTTGAACAGCATGATGGTGCCGAGCCAGGCGCCCATACCGATGGTCAGGGCGTAAGGATCGATCGGATCCGTCAGCATGCCGAGGGCCAACGCGTCGTCGAGTTGTCCGCGGTGCAGGAGAAATGCAGCCCCCGACAGCCAGGTAACGACCGCTGCCCAGCGAAACCACAAGAGTGCCCGCGGTGCGACGTACTTGGTGATGCCCGCGCCGCCCGGTCCGCCGGTATCGCTCGCGGCCTGTGCCAGAGCCGGTACCTGCACGAAATTGAAATAATAGAGGAGGCCGATCCACGTAATTCCGGCCAGAACATGCAGCCAGATCATGATTGAATTGACGGGCATCGCGCTGGCGACATGGTCACCCATGGTGACCAGTATCAGGATGATCGCCAGGATCACGCCCGCAACAATCGTGCCGGCTATCGAGTTCAATGGATTCATGTTTCGTTCTCCCAGGGGATTATTGGTTCGTTCGATTCTTATAGTTCGGAAGCAGCTTCCGGGGGAGCCTGCACCCTCATTGGTGCAGAGGGCCCGGCTATTATAAGGTGTGCGTCTCGCAAAAGCAGGGCCGCTTCGGCTTCAGAGCAGGCCGGACGCGATAGCAGAAACGACATCATGAAACATTTATATTTAATTGAAAACAATGGAAAAACATTAGACAATCGGCGCAGGTCCCGCGGCGGTTCCTAGTGGATGGTCTTTCGAAAGCGCCGGGCGCGTCTGCCCGTCCGCCGTCGCCCTGCATCGACATCTGTAAGCTGAACGTCAATGGAGTGTGCATTGGCTGCAAACGCACCATTGCGGAGATCGCACAGTGGTCCGCGATGACGGCGGAAGAGCAATGGCGTGTGGTGAATGCGCTGCCGGAGCGGCAGTCCCGGTAATCCACAATGCGCGATAATGCATGAGGGAATTGTTACTACAGCGCAGGACCCGCGTACAATGGCGCGCAATGATACCCGGGATGCCACACAGGACTGCTCTCGCGGCGCGCATGCTCGCTGCAGCGGCTTTCGCGTTCGCGCTCTCCGGCTGCACCGCCATGTTGCTGGGCGGAGGCAATAGTGACGGCACGCGGCTTGGCAGCGACGGACGGTCGTCGACGCAGACGGCAAGCGACCACGCTATTACCTCGCGCGTGAGGAACCGGTTGATCGACGACGCGATTCTGGGACGGTACGACCTGCGCGTCGAAACGATGAATGGTCACGTGATATTGCACGGAACGGTCGGTAGCTATGAGGCACGCGAGCGGGCGACGCGTCTGGCCGGGGCCGTGGAGGGCGTTCAGCGGGTGGATAGCCGCATCAGGGTTAGCGGCGGAACTTGAGCGCGCCGGGGGCTGTCCTAACAGTTCGCGGCTAACAGTTCGCGACGCGGGGCGAAGAGCAAAAGAGCAGAAGTGCAATGGAGCCGCCCTCGCGGGTTCCACAACCATACTTGACAGCAGGTAAAGCTACGTGGACGTAAATGAGAGAATCGAGCAGCAGCTGAAGGACAACAAGGTGCTGCTGTACATGAAGGGCACGCCGGATTTTCCACAGTGCGGGTTTTCCGGGCAGACGGTGATGGCGTTGAAGTCCGTTGGCAAGCCTTTCGCCTACGTGAACATCTTCGAAGATCCGGAAATCCGGGAAGGGCTCAAGAAATACTCGAACTGGCCGACCTTTCCCCAGCTCTACGTCAATGGCGAACTTGTGGGTGGCTGCGATATCGTGGTCGAGATGTACAAGTCCGGGGAGCTCGAGGAGCTGCTGTCCGAAGTGCCGGCCTGAAAGTGGTGCACAGAGCGCTGTAGGAGCCCGCCATTGCGGGCGACCATCACCGGCTTCGATGAACGCCGCGCAGTTCGCCCGCAATGGCGGGCTCTTACAGCGCTTTTATCCTGCCTTGTGGCATTCTCCGGCGCTTTCCATCGCGTCTTCCATTGCCTCGAAGTTCTGCGGCCTCGCCGACGCGAAGACGCTGCGAAACCGGTTGACGACGTCGCAAAAAACGTCGGCGGTAATCTCCGCGTCGTAAGCGGCCGAGTGCGCCTGGCTTTCGTCCCATACGAGTCCGGCTGCGTGCACGGCGCGTGACAGGACGGTCTGTCCGTATGCGACACCACAGAGCGTTGCGGTATCGAAGCTGCTGAAAGGGTGAAACGGATTGCGCTTGATCGAGGTTCTTTCCACGGCTTCGTTCAGGAACGCAAGGTCGAACGACGCGTTGTGCCCGACGAGTATCGCTCGAGAGCAATTGTGCGTGCGTACGGCGGCGCGCACATCGCGAAACACGCGTTGCAGCGCGTCGCGCTCATCGATAGCAGGGCGCAGCGGATGGTCGGGGTCGATGCCGTTCACCGCGAGCGAGGCCGGATCCATGTTCGAGCCTTCGAACGGCTTGACGTGGTAGCGGATCGTTTTCCCCCGCGTCAACGTACCGTCGTCGTGCGCCTCCAGGAAAACCGCCGCGATCTCCAGCAGGGCATCCGTCTTCCAGTTGAACCCGCCGGTCTCGACATCGACGACCACGGGTAGAAAACCGCGAAAGCGTTCGCATATCGCAAAGGGTTTCATCCGGGGGACCTTATCAGATCGAAACCCCGATTGTCGCGCCGCGAAATTACGTCGCGTCGGAAAAATCGGGTAGTTGCCTGTCCAAGACCAGATCCATCGTAAAACGGACGCCGAAGCCGGTGATGTCCGTGGGTATCGCCCCGAGTCCTCCCTTGCGTTTCGAAGCGCTCAGATCGACGTGTATCCACGGTATGTCTGGACTCACGAACTCGTTCAAAAACGTTGCGGCCAGGATATGGTCGCCACCGGCATCCGGCGTGCACTGTTTGATATCGGCAACTTCGCTTTCGAGTTCGGAGAGGAATTCCTTTCCAAGCGGAAACGGCCAGACCCTCTCGCCGCTGTCGCGTCCGGCCTTCTTCAGGATCGGATGCCAGTCCGGACGGTTGGTAAAGACGCCGCTGTATCCGCGCGTGATTGCATTTATGCACGCACCGGTAAGTGTCGCGTAGTCGATCACGAGGCGTGGGTTGACCCTGCAGGCGAGCACCAGTGCATCGGCAAGAGCCAGGCGGCCTTCCGCGTCGGTGTGCACGACCTGGATGGTCTTGCCGTTTGCTGCGGTAATGACGTCCTGTGACTTGTACGCAGTGGGACCGATTCTGTTTTCCGTAATCGGCAGCCAGCAATCCACGGCATGAGGCAGGTCGAGTTCGGTCATTGCGAGCAGGGCCCCCACGGCGACCGCGCTGCCGCCCATATCGATGTGCATGTCGGCCATCGCCTGAAACGGCTTCAGGTTCGTCCCGCCGGTGTCGAAAATGATGCCCTTTCCGACCAGGCCCAAGGCAGGAGGCGCTGCAGCGGCAGCGGGCCGGTACTGCAGCCGCACAATGGCTGCGCTGTCGTCCGGATTTCCTTTCGCGACGGCCAGGAAGGCCCCGGCTCCCAGCGCCTCCAGATCGCGCACGCCGTACTTCTTGAACCTCCATCCGTAGTCACCTGCGAGATGGCGAAGAAAAGCAACGTACTGAGGTGCGTCCAGCTTGTTCGGCGGCATCGCCGTGAGCCAGCGTGCAAGGTTGTTGCCTTTCGCCTCTGCCTCCACGCGGCGAAGATCCAGCCGGTCGTCGAGCCCGAAAATGCGGATCCTTTTGATGCGAGGCGGCTTCGCCCTGGACTTGAACACCGCCAGGCTGAATCCTGCCGCAAGTGCGGCCGCGGTGAGATGCAGAGTGAGTTTCGCCGCATCTTCATTGCGGAACCCCAATACCCAGATACCGAGGCTGCCGCCCCGTTCGGTGAGCGCGGCGGC
>Ga0299913_10005717_pt1 | contig 10673 bp, 14 predicted proteins | sample RVTome_9_FD_201360 | JGI IMG/M metagenome (GOLD analysis project Ga0299913, IMG submission 201360) | Soil microbial communities from uranium-contaminated site in the Upper Colorado River Basin, Wyoming, United States - RVT155D38 (version 2) ... | reverse complement strand
GCGTCTGCGCGATAGGCCCGCTCGGCCTCCGCACGCGTGGAAGCGCGGTAATGCCTGACGATCTGCTGGTTCACCTGCTCCCCCGTCGGTGCGGTCACGCGACGCGGGCCACGCGGCTGTGGTCCGGGGCGCGGACGAGCCGGCCCCAGCCGGCAGACGCCAGTGGTACTACGACACGAGCCGCCATAAGTCCCATTTCGGCGCGAGCGTACATCCGACCTGCCGGAATAGGCCACACTTCCGGGCGCTAACGGCGATCAATCCGTTGACGCGCGGCACCTCGACCCATCCGCTCACTACCGTAATCCACCTATGTGCCCAGCGCGGCTCGACGCGGCGCGGCTGGAAACGGGCCCGCTGGCTAGTGGCCGCCGAGCAAACGAGCGACGCGCGGCTTGCCGGCCAGCTTCAGCAGCGTCCGGACATTGCCCGGCGGCAACCGAGCCAGTGATTGCAGCGCGGCGGCAAGCTCGTCCTCCGGCACAGCCGCCAGGGTGCCCAGCAGGCGATCGAGGGTGGCCGGGTCCTGCCGCTCCAGGACGACGAACAGCTTGCGCAGCGCGGCGGTGTCTGCGCGCACGACCGCCGACAACGCGTGATCGAACTGGCGCACGAACTCGAGCAGCGATTCGAGACGCCCGCGCAGAAGCGCCGTGGCCTCGTCGTCGGGTGCGTTGCGCGCCTCGACCAGGCACTGCTCGAGGATGGCGATCACCGGGTCGCCTTCGCGCTCCTTGCGCGACTCGATCACGCGCCGGAACCACTCCCAATGGTCGTCCAGGGCCATCCACGCCCGTCCCGCGGGACCGCGCCGGCCGCTGCGGCGCGGCTCGTCGGCCCGGCGCACGATGCCCCACTCCTCGCAGCTGGCGAGGGCCAGTCTGATGGCGCGGTGCGACAGGCCGAGCGCCTGCTGCAGCTCGGCGTCTGTGACCGGGCCACCGTGGGCAAGCAGGTAGCCCTGCACCGCGGCGGTGGAGGGGGCCACTCCCCACGCAGCGCCCATCCGGCTCCACGCCTCGGCGAAGCGGCGCCTGATCTGCTCAGCCGAGCCGGAGCCGTCCCGGCCACCGTCGGCAGGAACGTGATACTTGACAGTAACTTGTTCGGCAGCCATGATTTGTGTTACTGAATGGTATCGAGTATCAGCAACCGCCGCGCGCCACTCCCGACACTGACCGTGCTGTACGACGGCGACTGCGGCTTCTGCTCGTGGTGTGCCTCCATCCTGGCACGCCTCGATCGGCGTCGGCGGCTGCGGCTGGTCGCGCTGGCCGGCGCCACCCTGCCCGACCAGCCTCCGCTCGACCAGCTGGTCGAGTCCATCCATGCCGTCGACGCCGAAGGTCGATGGTGGGCGGGCACCGACGCATGGCTGGAGATCTTCCGCCGCGTGCCGGCACTGCGCCCGCTCTCGTCGGTGGCGCAGCTGCCACTGGCGCGCCCGCTGTTCGACCTCGTGTACCGGCTGGTGGCGCGCAACAGACGCCCGTTGAGCAGGCTGCTGGGCCTGACCGCGTGCATCCGACGGCGATGACAATCAGCCCTTGGCGTATGCGCCGGATCAGCGATCATGTCAACCGTGGACGAGCGCTGGGCCGAGGTTGATGACTATGTCGCGCAACAGTTCGGGCTAGCCGACCGCGTCCTCGAGGAGGCGTTGCAGGCGAGCTCGGCTGAGGGCCTGCCGCCCATCCAGGTCTCCGCTCCGCAGGGCCGCCTGCTGCAGATCATCGCGCGCTCCATCGGGGCGCGGCGGATCCTGGAGATCGGCACGCTGGGTGGCTACAGCACCATATGGCTCGGGCGCGCGCTGCCACCCGACGGGCAGCTTGTCACGCTCGAGCTCGATCCGCACCACGCCCGAGTTGCGCGCGCCAATCTCGAGCGCGCCGGCCTGGCCGAGCGGGTGGAGGTCATGGTCGGCGAGGCCTCCAGGTCACTCGCGCGGCTGGCATCCGAGGCGGTCGCCCCGTTCGACATGGTCTTCGTGGACGCCGACAAGGAGGGCTACCCCGACTACCTCGAATGGTCCGTGCGCCTTTCCCACCCGGGCACCGTCATCGTCGCCGACAACGTCGTCCGAGCAGGGGCGCTGCTCGATCCAGATCATGCCGACCCACGCGTGCGGGCGGTGCGCCGATTCGCCGAGCTGCTGGCGGCCGACGAACGGCTCGAGGCGACGATCATCCAGACGGTGGGCAGCAAGGGCTACGACGGGATGGCGGTCGCGGTCGTTCGCTGAGCATGACCCGTCGAATACCTCTCCTGGCTCTGTATGCGGCCGACGCCGTGTCGGTGACCGGCAACGTGCTGGCGCTGATCGCCATCCCGTGGTTCGTGCTCGAGCTGACGGGCAGCGCCGCGCTGACCGGCATCGTCGCCTTCTTCACCGCGCTCGCGTCGCTGGTCGCGTCATTCTTCGGCGGCGCGCTGGTCGATCGAGTTGGCTTCCGGCGCATGTCGGTCCTGGCCGACATCGCCAGCGCGGCATCGGTCGCCGCCATCCCGCTCATCCACCTGACCGTCGGCATCGAAACGTGGCACCTGCTCGTGCTCGTCTTCCTGGGCGCGCTGCTCGACGCGCCGGGCACGGCCGCGCGGACCTCGATGCTGCCCGACGTGGCCGATCTGTCGGGCACGCCGCTCGAGCGGGCCACGAGCGTGTCGCAGGCCGTCCGGCGCGGCGCGACGCTGGTCGGCGCGCCCATCGGCGGCGCGCTGATCGTGCTCATCGGCACCCACAACGTGCTGCTGCTCGATGCCGCCTCGTTCCTTGTCTCGGCGGCTCTAATCGGCCTGCTCACGCCGTCGATGTCGTTCCAGGAAGCGGAGGACGCTTCCCGCCGGCCGGCCGGCAATCGCTACATCGACGACTTGCTCGAAGGCCTGCGCTTCCTGTGGGCCGACCGCCTGGCCCGGGCGATCGTGCTGACGGTGATGATCACCAACTTCCTCGACGCGCCGCTGTTCGCGGTCATCATGCCCGTCTATGCCTACGATGTGTACGGGTCATCGGTCGAGCTGGGCCTGTTGCTGGGCGCCTTCGGCGGGGCGGCGCTGGTGGGCGCGGTTCTTTACGGCATCGTCGGCCCACGCCTCCCGCGACGCCTGACGTTCGGCGTCGCTTTCGTCATCGTCGGCCTGCCGTTCTGGGTGCTCGCTCTCCAACCCCCGTTCGCGGTGGCCTTGGCCGCCTTCATCGTGGTTGGGCTGGCCGCCGGCCCGATCAATCCGATCATCACGACGGTCATGTTCGAGCGCGTGCCTCGCGCGATGCGCGGCAGGGCCATGGGCGCGCTGACGTCGGGAGCCTACGTGGCGATGCCGCTGGGCATGCTAATGGCGGGCTTAATCAGCGAACGCTTCGGCGTCATCGCCGCCGTCGTTCTCGTGGCCGCGGCGTACCTGATGGTGACCGTTTCTACCTTCGTCAACCCGGCCTTTCGCGATATGGATCGGCCGCGCGTGGACTCGACGTGAGCGACAGCACCACGACACGACTCGATCGCGTCGTATATGAATGAGGTGGCGGGTTAGGTTCGTAATCCGACCGGCAACGGCGGCAATTCCTCGTGGAGGCGGGGGCGCGGCATCGGCTTGACCCCTGCCGCCTCCCCATTCTTGTCACGAAACACGACCAGCACGCGACCCTCGGCGTGGGCCGCAGACGGAACGAGCAGGCCTCGCCAGCCGGCGCGCCAGTAGGCTTCGCCGATCGGCTGCGTCCTAGGCCATTGGCGTCGTGTGGGCATGAGTTGCGCGAGGCCGTGAGCGGCCAGCACGTCGGCCGCCGTCAGGTCGGCGACGCCGTCGACCTCTACCTCGAATCGATAGACCGAGCGCGGCAACCGTGTCTGGGGCGGCACGCCCAGCTCGGCCGAGTGGCGGTACCACTCGGCCCAGGCCGTGGCTTCGGTGCTTGCCAGGTAGAGGGCACGCACGACGCTGCCACGCTGCCAGCGGCCGTCGGCCGGCTCCGGCGTCAGGGCCAGCGGATCAGCCGCCGGGCGGCCGATCCGCCACCAGGTGCCTGTGGCCGCGCTGGCGGGCGCGGTCAGGCGAACGAGTCGTTCTCCAGCTCTGCGACCAGGCGCGAAACATCTCGATAGCGGCCGGCTGCCAGGGCGTCAAGCGGCGGCTGATCGGCGAGCGCCGGCAGGGGCTTCTGGAGCCACAGCGCAATCTGGTCGTCGTCCATCTGTTCGGACAGCCGATCGACGATCGCGACCAGCTCGAGCAACCGCTCCCGATGCTCCGCGCGCGGCCGGCGGGTGGCGCGCACCCAGGCGGAGACCGTGGCCCGCGCCGCGCCCGTGACGCGGGCGATGTCGCCGGTTTCGATGCCCAGCGACTTGACCCGTTTGATCTCGTTGGCGTAGACGGCCATGGCGCTCATCTGTAGCCGAATTGTAGCTAATCAGTCACTTGCCGGGCGAGCCCGGAGGTGCGGCGCGGTAGGCAATGACCTCGACCTTCTCGAGCGTGATCAGGCCGTCTCCGACGAGATCGTCGAGTTGCGGCAGGATGGAGCGGACCTTCTCCTCCGTGTCGACCGCCTCGATCAGCAGAGGCAGATCCTCGGACAGGCTCAAGATGCGCGTTGAGTGGAGATGCTGCTTGGCGCCGAAGCCCTCGATGCCTCGAATGACGGTCGCCCCGGCGAGTCCGCTGCGGCGCAGCAGCTCGACGATGACCTGATACAGCGGCCGTCCCTGCCAGCGATCGCTCTCACCGAGATAGATGCGCACCAGCAGCCCAGTTCCCTGGAGCTTCATCAGACAAGCCTCCCGGCGGCAACGCCCAAGATGACAGCTGCCATGCCCACCACGACCGACCCACCAAGGTTAGCCGCGGCCAGAAGCCACGACCCGTCCTCGATCATCCGCCAGCTTTCCAAGGCGAGGGTCGAGAAGGTCGTGTATGCGCCCAGGAAGCCAATCATCAGCGGAGCTCTGGCCTCGACCGGCAGCGCCGCGCGCTCGACGATCAGCGCGAAGAGCGCACCGACGAGGAACGAGCCGGAGACGTTGACGACGAACGTGCCCCAAGGCAGCCCGCCACCCAGCATCCGGGTTATGGGTTCGTCAATCAGGTATCGAGACACGGCACCGGCGAAGCCGGCGGCGCCGACGAGCAGAACTGTGGCCACGGCGACTCCTGCGATCAAGCGGATCGGTAGGAGCCATCAGCCCGGGTGGGCGGTTGCGGCGAGCCCCATCGCCGTATGGTGCCGAATTCTAGCGAGGGGAGGCCGGTCGCCGCGATCACAAGATTCTGTGGCTCTCACTCAGGCGCCAGCGGGAATGCCCGGATCACGGACACGGCGTCCGGGCAGGACTGGAACTCATTACTGTCGCCGCTCCCGCCGACGTCCACCTCGTCCCACTCGCGGGCAACGTGGGCGCCGTTCCGATCGAACAGCTCGACCCGCCGATCTTCGCGCACCCTGGCTGTCCAGCCCTCTGGCCAGGACACCCAGACCCAGGCGAAATCAGGCAGCGCGAGGTTCAGGCCGCCCAGGTCGCCGCGAGCGAGCGTGCCCTGGAATGCTGTGGTCGAACAGCCCGGGCCGGAGGGAGGCGTACCGGTCTTGAGGTTGAACCCGTCGCTGTCAGCCATAGCGTCCATCGAGTCGATCATGCGATGCACCGCAGACCGCTGGAGGTCCGTGGGCTCACCGCCGTAGCGCACGTCCACTGTGATCTCGCGGTGACCAGGCACGAAGAGAGTCGCCAGGGTCGAACGCGGACCGTCTTCGATCGTCGCAGCCAAGCCGCTCTCCAGCACACGGGCGTCGAACGGCGGCGTCTGGAAGACGGTCGACGCCGGCCCGGAGTAGAAGTAGCTGAGGTGGGCAACGAGCTCGCCGGGATCGACCGTCCAGGCGTCTGCGTTGACCTGTGTGCTGTGTTGCGTGCCCGATTGCCAGTCACCGGTGCCGACCACGACATACGTGTACTGACCTATGCGCATGTCTCGCTCGGCGATGACGCGCCACTCGGCCGGATACTCGAACGAGAGATCGTCGCCCTCGTAGGCGGCCAGGGCGATGGCCGTGGCCGGCGGAGCCGACGGCGTGAACGTTGGGACGGGCGACGTGCACGCGGCCACGAGGGCAATGAGAAGGACGAGCCGCCTGGAGCGACCGATCACACGGCGATTATGCGCGCCTCAGCTCAGGTCGCGGACCTCGCTCAGGCGCCGTTCCAGGTAAGAACGCTCAACCTCGTTCGTGGCCAGGCCGATCGCCCTTTCGTATGCCGCGGCGGCCTCGTCGACGCGGTTCAGTCGACGCAGGAGCTCTCCGTGGGCGGAGTGTAGGAGGTGATAGTCGCCCAGCTGTCCCGCGGCGCGAAGCTCGTCGACGATGGCGAGTCCGCGCTCTGGCCCGTCTGCCATCGAGACGGCGACGGCGCGATTGAGGGCCACGACCGGACTCGGCACGACGGCCAGCAGCACGTCGTAGAGCCGGACGATGCGCCGCCAATCGGTTGCCTCCGGCGTCTGTGCTCGGGCGTGCTCGGCTGCGATCGCCGCCTGGAGCTGGTACTGGCCCGGCGGCCCCAGGAATGCCGCCCGTTCGAGCACGGCCAGGCCTTCGGTGATTCGTTGGCGGCTCCAGCGCGAGCGGTCCTGATCAGCGAGCAGTACGAGCTCACCCGCCTCGGTCTGGCGTGACTCACGCCGCGAATCGTGAAGCAGCAGCAGTGCCAGCAGGCCGAGCGCCTCGGGTTCATTGGGCATCAGTTGGACGAGCAGCCGCGCCAGGCGGATCGCCTCCGCCGTCAGCTCGCGCCGCACGAGCGTGGCGCCGGCGGTTGCGGAGTAACCCTCGTTGAAGATCAGGTAGAGGACGTGCAGCACCGACCCTACGCGGCCGGGCAGCTCCTCAGCCGGCGGTACCTCATAGGGGATGCCAGCGGCGCCGATCTTGCGTTTGGCCCGGACCAGCCGCTGGGCGAGCGTGGGTTCGGGAACCAGGAAGGCACGCGCGATCTCCGGCGTGCGCAGGCCGCCCAGCAGCCTCAGCGTCAGGGCAATCTGGGCATCGGGCGCGATGGCCGGATGGCAGCAGGTGAAGATCAGCCGAAGCCGATCGTCCTCGCGCTCCTCGGACAGAGCTGCTTCGGTCGCCATCTGCCGGGCGAGCTCTTCAGTCTTCTCTGTCAGGCGCTGAGCGCGGCGCAGCCGGTCGATTGCCTTGTTGCGCGCCGTCGTGGCGATCCAGGCACCCGGGTTAGGTGGCAGGCCCTCCTGCGGCCAGTGCTCGAGCGCGCTGACGAAAGCGTCCTGGACCGACTCTTCGGCCAGGTCGAAGTCTCCGACGGCACGGATCAGCCCCGCGAAGACGCGGCCCGATTCCTCGCGAAAGATGCGGTCGACGGCATCGAACGCCGGTGGACCCGGGCGTCCGATGCCCGCAGGTGCTGAGTCAGCCAGCGGCGATCGTCGCTGGGGCGTCGTCGGGCACGCCCTGCTCCGGATCGGGGAAGTCCACGACAGGCCGGACCTCGACCGTGCCGCGCGCGGCGCCCGGGATCTTCGCCGCCCACTTGATCGCCTCGTCCAAGTTCGGTGCCTCGACCATGTAGAAGCCGCCGAACTCCTCCTTCGTCTCCGCGAAGGGTCCGTCCGTGACTATCGTCTGGCCGTTTCGGACGCGCACGCTGGTCGCCGTCTTGGCCTCGTGCAGCGCCTCGCCGCCGAGCATCGCGCCGGACTCGGCCACCTCGCGGCTGAAGGCGTTGTAAGCCTCCATGACCTGGGCATCCTCTTCCGGCGTCGACTCCCACGGCTCGACATAGATCAACAGTGCGTAGCGCATGGTTTCGTGCCTCCTGGGTTTTCTGCCCCGATGTTCGGCGAACCGCTCGCCGTCATCAACTCAACGATCGGCCGCGCGCAATTTCGACACGCGCCAGCGGTCGCTCATCGGCCAGAAAGCTGCTCGACCACCGGCGCCATGGCTTCTGCCAGCTCTGGTCGCACGGCGATGTAGCTGATGCTCCAGCGCTCGCGTCGTTCGATGAGCGTCGCGATCATCTCGGCGGGCGTACCGAAGAGGTAGTGCGGGCTGCGCGCGAGCTCATCGGCAGCAAGGCCACCGGATCGCGAGCCGCTCGCGCGGTTGACTCCGAACAGGATGACGTTGAGCTCGAGCTGTGGCCAGCGGTCGCCGGCCGCGGCGCGTATCCACTCGATCTTCTGATCGAAGCGCGCTTCACTGATATCGACATCATCATGCCCGCCGCCGGGCAGGGCGCGTGGGTCGAGCCCGACGATCTGGGCCTCCTGCGCCGCGTAGCCCAGCATGCGCGGTCCGCCACCGCCGATCAGCACCGGCGGGTGTGGTCGCTGGTGCGAGCGCGGCACGTCGGTCAGGCGCATGGACGGGTAGGCAGCATCTCCGTCACGCTCGATGCGGCCCTCCGACAGTGCCTGCTTGAGCACCGCCACCGTGGCGCGCAGGCGTGCGAATCGCTGCCGAGCTTCATCGAATGCAAGGCCGGCCTGGTCGTACTCGTCGTTCGCCCAGCCCGCACCAAGGCCGATCTCCAGGCGGCCCTCGGTGAGCAGGTCGACAGTGGCGAGGTCGTGCGCGAGAACGACCGGGTGGCGCAGGTCGTTGTTCAGCACGAGGGTGCCGATGCGCAGGCTCGTCGCCTCGGCCGCGGCCTGCAGCACGGGCAGGCTGGATAGCGTGCCCAGATGATCAGTGCCGAGGATGGTCGAATAGCCCTCGCTCTCCGCACGCCGTGCAGTCTCGATCAGGCGGGCCCGAGTGAGGCCGTCCTTTTCAACGATGAGCCCGAAGCGGAAAATCTTGGCCATGCCCCCGATTGTGCTCCTCTGCGTCAGCCAGCGCTTCGTCCACGAACCGGCCGAGCAGCCGAGACACCTGCGCCGACTGCTGGCGGTCGGTCATCATCGAGATATGGCCGACGTTCAGCTGGACGAACTCGCTCGCCGACGAGAGGCTCGTCAAATCCCGCTGACGCTCCAGGTGCTCGTCTGATCCGACGCCGCTCAACACGAGTAGTGGGAGATCCCCGTAGTGTCCGAACCGGCGCACGTCCGCCTCGCTCAGCGTCCACGCCTCGAGCTCATCGGCGGCGGCATCACTGTGCGAGCGCCAGCCACTGACGGCACGGGCGGCCGCCGCGTCTGCAGGTGGCAGCCCACCGAACTCGTCGCCCGCCGGGAAGAGGCGCATAAGGCCGGCGTGGGAGCGCCACGCAAGGAGTCGGTAGATGCGCCCGTACGACGTGTCGCCACCACCGTCGGGATGTGTCGTGTCGAGCAGCGCCAGGCCCGCGATCTCGTCGCTATATAGGCCCGCAAATACGCGCGCCGAGTAGCCGCCGTAGGAGTGGCCGACGACGATGAAGGGCGGCTCGTGACCGGCGATTCGGAGCGCTGTCCTGAGTGCCTCGGCAGCCGATCGGGCGTCTCGCGGGCCGTTCGCGCCCCGGCTCCAGCCCAGTCCGGGCCGATCGTAGGCGACGACCCGGTGGCGCTCGCCGAGGTCACCCGCGATCCAGGCCCATACCGACGACGGCGTGGCGGCGCTGACGTCGAGGATGATCGTCGGGCCGTCGTGATCGGCTCCCCATGTGCGCAGGTGGATCTCGCGGCCGTCGCCGATGGCGATGAGCTGCCCGGGCGGTGGATAGCGCAGACGCTCGTCGTGCTCCCAGTAGGCAAGGGCGCAGAGCCAGACGAGGCCCAGGGCCGTCACCACCACCCCGATGCGCACGGCCGCGGCCGCCAGGCGTCGCCGCCACGTCTCGCCCTTCATGTACGTCAAGCGTGAGGGTCGGATCCCGTCGCGCCCATCGAACAATGGTCCATGAGCAACGGTCCGATACGGCACTCTGCTTCGGCACTCCGCTGTTGACTTGCCTAACAACCGTTAGTTAGACTGACGGCGTGACGACCGAGACTCCGCGCCGCCAGCAGATCGAGGACGCCGCGTCGGCGCTCTTTCGAGACCGTGGCTACGCGGCTACCAGCGTGCGCGACATCGCCCATGCACTCGACATGCAGGGCGGCAGCCTGTACGCGCACGTCGCGTCGAAGGAAGACGTGCTGTGGTCGATCGTCAGCCGCGCGGCGGATCGGTTCAATGCCAAGGTCGGGCCGGTGGCCATCGGCGGTGCGCCGGCAGCGGCGCGGCTGCGTGAGATGATTCGCGCCCACGTCGGCGTGGTCACCGGTGCACAGAAGGATGCCGTGGTCTTCCTGCACGAATGGCGCTTCCTGAGCCAGAGCCGGCGCGAGCAGATGGCCGAGCGGCGCGACGCGTACGAGGCACTGTTCCGGCACGTGATCGGGGAGGGCATCGCGTCGGGCGCGTTCAAGCCGGTCGATCCACGAATGGCTGCCATGGCAATCCTGTCCGCGCTCAACGGCATCGCCACCTGGTACTCCGCCAGCGGTGAGCTTGGCCCCGATGAGGTGGCCGATCAGTACGCAGACCTGTTCCTCGGCGGACTCGCCGATTCCCAGCCCAACTTCATGATGAGGACGTTCGCATGACCGACCCGCTGTCGCTTGCTCCCATCCTGTCGCCCGACGAGCGCTCAGCGCCGCTCTTCGCCGACCCGGACCTGACTCACGAGGAGCGTTACGTGGCGTTCGTTGAGCACGTTCATGCGGGCAAGAAGGTC
>Ga0299913_10005716_pt1 | contig 10676 bp, 9 predicted proteins | sample RVTome_9_FD_201360 | JGI IMG/M metagenome (GOLD analysis project Ga0299913, IMG submission 201360) | Soil microbial communities from uranium-contaminated site in the Upper Colorado River Basin, Wyoming, United States - RVT155D38 (version 2) ... | reverse complement strand
TGACCCTGGGGGGGGCCCCCGCCCCACGCCGCGCTAGTGGGTCGCGTTCTGCTCCGCCCACAGCCCGAGCAGGCCACGGAAGTGGGCGAGGAACTGCTCCTGCTCGTGCGCCGGGTAGGTCGCCGCGACCGTGTCGCGCAGCAGCCGGTCGAAGTCGTCTGACGTGACCCAGTCGTGCACCTGCTCGGGCAGGTGCGGCAGGTGCTCGTCGCACCACTCCCGGTAGCGGTCGGTCTCGAAGTGCTCGTCGGCCAGCGCGGCGTACGCGTCGAGCTTCTCCTCGTAGGTGCGGTCGGAGTCGGCGATCTCGAAGTAGCGCGACGTCTCGAGGTCGACGTTGCTCCGGCGGCCGGTCACCACGCAGTAGACGGACCACCGCACCAGTGCCGTGATCGCCCAGGGGAAGTAGTAGTGGAGGCTCGTGACGGCCACGTCGGGGCAGGCGTTGGCGTAGTCGATCGGATAGACCTCGTCGCCGGCCACCAGCATCTCGGCGGAGTTGAACTCCCAGCGGAAGAAGGCGTTGACGATCCGGCTGATCTGCGCGGCCTGGCGACCGGCGGACGGCGACAGGAAGTCGTGGGTGACGGCGTACCGCTGGTGCATCGGCTGATCGGGCCGGAAGTCCATGACCATCGTCTCGGGGCCGATCGTGAGCGCCCGGGCGAAGTGCTCATAGTCGACCGTGGCCTGGAGGTGCATCAACATCTCGCCGGACTCGTCGTAGGCCCGGTGGAGGTCGTCGCGGTCGTTGACGCGGGAGACCCCGCGCCAGCCCCCGCCGTCGAACGGCTTCATGTACATCGGGTAGCCGAGGCCGTCGGCGATCGCGTCGAGGTCGAACGGCTGGTTGTACTTCTCCGACGTGTAGGCCCAGCGGACGTTGTCGACCGGGTTCTTGTAGGGCACCAGGATCGTGTCGGGCACCTTCAGCCCGAGCCGGAGCATGGCGCAGTAGGCGCTGTGCTTCTCCATCGACTGGAACGTGAACGGGCTGTTGAGCAGGTAGGTGCCGTTGACCAGCGCGGCCTTCTTCAGCCACTCGCGCGGGTGGTAGTACCAGTAGGCGAGCCGGTCGATGACGAGGTTGGTGCGGACCGGATCGGTGAGGTCGAACGGCTCGATCGTGAGCCGCTCGCTCGACACGGTGTGGGGCTGGCCGTCGACGGACAGCGGGCCGACGCGGCGCAGGATCGACTCGAACGCGCGTGGCCAGTCCTCCTCCGCGCCGAGCAGCAGCCCGATCAGGTGGTCGGTCATCGCATTCCTCTCCGTGAGCCGGCCGTCAGCAGAACCGGGGCAGGTGGTAGGCGAGCTGGAGCTGCCACCACGGCCAGTCGTGCGCCGAGTCGGGGCCCCAGACGTCGAGCTCGTGCCGGAGCTGCTTGCCGGCCAGGAGCTCCGCCATCCGGCGGGCGCCCGGCAACGACCGCGTGGGGTTCGTCTCCCACGGCCCCTGGCCGACGACGAGCACCACGTTGACCCGGCTGCGCAGCCAGTCGAGGTGGTCGCCGTGCAGGTGCGGGACGTAGTCGGTCGGGTTGGTGAAGAACGCCGCGTCGCCGCGGTCGCCCCACGCGTGCCACTCCGACGGGTCGTAGGTCCCGGACTGGCAGATCGCCAGCGGGAAGAGGTCGGCGCGGGTGAGCGCCAGCTGCAGTGCGTGGTAGGCGCCGAGGCTGCAACCGGTGGTGGCGAGGTCGCCGTGGCCGGGAGAGTCGCGGTCGATCAGCGGGACGACGTGGTCGGTGATCCAGGCCTCGTAGCCGCGGTGGCGCCGCGCCCGCTCCTCGAGCGGGAGGTCCCGGTCCGCCCAGGTGACGTCGTCGACGGAGTCGACGCAGTAGAGCTTCACGCGGCCCGCGTCGAGCAGGTCCTCGACCGCTCCCACCATGCCGTTGTTCTCGTAGTCCCAGGCCCGGCCCTGCTCGCTCGGGAACACCACGACCGGCCGGCCGTAGTGGCCGTAGCGGATCACGGTGCCGCTCCGGTCGAGACCGGGGATCTCGAGCTCCCACGTGGCGCGCTCGCTCATCACCACACCTTTCGCAGCAGGTCGGTGAGATGAGGATCGAGCAAGTCGCGCCAGCACGTCCAGGTGTGCGCCTGCCGGACCTCGCCCCAGCTGACGTCGAGCCCGACCTGGAGGAGGTGGTCGCGCAGCAGCAGGTTGTTGGCGTGGTTCTCCTCCGCGGAGCCGCAGGTCATCGCGACCGAGGGGGCGTCGGGTGCACCCCGGGTGGCCGCGTGGACGGTGGCGACGAAGCCGGTCACGGCGTCCCAGAACTCGAACCCCGACTCCTGCGGGTCGAGCTCGGGCGTGAAGAACGACCCCGACTGGAGCATCAGACCGGCGAACGTGCCCGGGCTGGTCCACGCCGCGTGCAGCGCCGCCAGCCCGCCGAGGCTCTGCCCCACCAGCACCGGCCGGTGGTCGCTCGGGCACGCGGCCAGCAGCGCCGGCAGCACATGGTCGGTCAGCGCCGAGGCGTAGGCCGGGTTGGCGGAGTAGCGCTCGTTGCGCGGTCCCGGTGCCAGCAGTGCGACCCGCAACGGGGGCAGCGAGCCGGCGGCGATGCCGGCGCCGGCCCAGGTGAGCAGCTCGCCGTACGCCGCCATCTCGGGGCCGTCGTGGACCAGCAGCATCGGCAGCGGTTTGCCGCTGTCGGCGCCGGCGGGCGCCCAGACCGTCACCTCGACCTCGCCGACCGGCGTGGCCTCGACGACGACTGCTGCCTTCTCGGACGGCACCTGTGGCTCCCCGAGCCATGCCGGCGGGGCGTACGCCGGGAGGCCGACCCAGGAGTGCTCGCCGAACGCTCCGCTCACGGTCTGCGGGTTGGTCGGGTCGAGCCGGCGACCGCCGTCGACGTCGAAGAGGTACTCCAACCGGTCGACGGGCAGGTCGGGCAGACGCAGCTCCCAGCCGCCGTCGACCGGACCGAGCGCGGGGTCCGCCAGATCGAGCTCGCTCCACAGCCGCACCGACCCCACGTCGCCTGCGGGGTCGGGGTAACGCACCACGACGGCGTCGCCGTCGACGGCCGTGCGGAACGCGGTCTCGCTCATCGGAGCAACCCTAGTGACGGGAGCGTGCCGGCGTCGCGGTCAGCAGCGGCCCGGCCCTCCGTACCGGAACGAGGTGTCCCCGGTGAGCCTCACGCTGTAGTTCCGGCGGTCGCTGTCGGGGCTGATGCTCAGCTGCACGGCGGGCCCGTCGTAGAACCGCACGTCCGTGACCTTGGCCGCCGTGACGCGCTTCGCGCGCTTGCCGTTGCCCATGTCGGCGCAGAGCCGCTGCGACGGCTTGGTGTAGACCTCGCCGAAGATGGACGAGTAGTCGCTGCGCGTGAACGTGCCGTTCCACAGGCGCGCCGGGTAGAAGCCTGACTTCTTCCCGTTCACGATCAGCCACCACCTCCGGTTCTGGAACTTGAAGCCGATGGTGATCCTCGTCCCGGGCTTCAGCATCGCGCCCGGTCGCTTGCCCGGGCCGCGGTCCTTGAAGCCACAGCCGAAGTCGTAGCACGTGCCGCTGCCGTCGGCGGGCCGCCAGAACACGAACAGCCGCGGGCCGTCGACGTACTTGCGCCAGCCGGCCTCGACGAACGCGCGGTTGTCGGTGTCGCCGACCGCGATCTGGCCGATGGAGTGCTGGCCCTTGAGGCCCTTGACCTGCTTCGGCCGGTGAACGGTGAACGTGGCCCTGACCCCGCGGGAGAGCTCGCCGTCCGGGAGCACCTGGGTGAACGTGGCGCCGTAGTGGTAGCCGGGCGTGACGCCGCGGGCCGACGGGAGCGCCCGGACGCCGGCCTCGCCCTCGACGGGCGCGGCTGTCGACGGCGTCGGTGCGGACGTGACCGCGACCGCGAGCGCGGTGACGACGAGCAGTGACCGGATCGATGACATGTGACCTCCCTGGGCCGAGAACGGGGTCGTCAGCACCGTAGCGCGTGTCTTGTGTGCGCCGGGGGCGTGGTGGGCCGACCGCCTTCGCGACATGATGAGCGACATGTCAGCGACGAGCCGAGCCGGGCAGCCCGCCGAACCCTCCGACCTGATCGACGTCGGCGACCTGCTCGCGGCGTACGCCGACCGGGTGCCCGACCCCGACGACCCCGACCAGCAGGTGGCGTTCGGCACCAGCGGCCACCGCGGCACGTCGCTGAAGACCTCGTTCAACGAGCACCACATCCTCGCCACGACCCAGGCGATCTGCGACTACCGCCGCGACCAGGGCTACGACGGGCCGCTGTTCATCGGGCGCGACACCCACGCGTTGTCCGAGCCGGCCTGGGTGTCGGCGCTGGAGGTGCTGCTCGCCAATGACGTCGACGTGCGGGTCGACAGCCGCGACGCCTTCACCCCGACGCCGGCCGTCTCTCACGCGATCCTGCGGGCGAACGCAGGCCGCACCAGTGGCGGTGGTCTCGCTGACGGGATCGTCGTCACGCCGTCGCACAATCCGCCGAGCGACGGAGGCTTCAAGTACAACCCGCCGCACGGCGGGCCGGCCGACACCGACGCCACCTCGGTCATCGCCGAGCGCGCCAACGACCTGATGCGGGCCGGCCTCGCCGACGTGAAGCGGGTCGCCGACGTGTCGGGCGCGGGGCGCTACGACTTCCTGGCGGCGTACGTCGACGACCTGCCGGCCGTGCTCGACCTCGACGCGGTCTGCGCCGCCGGGGTCCGGATCGGCGCCGACCCGCTCGGCGGCGCCAGTGTCGACTACTGGGGCGCGATCGCCGAGCGGCACGGTCTCGACCTGACGGTGGTCAACCCCGAGGTGGACCCCACCTGGCGCTTCATGACCCTCGACTGGGACGAGAAGATCCGGATGGACTGCTCGTCGCCGTACGCCATGGCGTCACTGATCCGGCGCAAGGACGAGTACGCGATCGCGACCGGCAACGACGCGGACGCCGACCGGCACGGGATCGTGACGCCGGATGGCGGGCTGATGAACCCCAACCACTATCTCGCGGTCGCGATCGGCTACCTCTTCGGTGGCGCCCGCCCCGGCTGGCCGGACACCGCCCGGATCGGGAAGACCCTGGTGTCGAGCTCGATGATCGACCGCGTCGCGGCCGGGCTCGGCACGCCGATGGTCGAGGTGCCCGTGGGCTTCAAGTGGTTCGTGCCCGGCCTGCTCGACGGCTCGTTCGGGTTCGGGGGTGAGGAGTCGGCCGGCGCGTCGTTCCTCCGCACCGACGGCACCGCCTGGACCACCGACAAGGACGGGATCATCCTCGCGCTGCTCGCCTCCGAGATCCTCGCCCGCACCGGGCTCACGCCGAGCGAGCACTACCGGGCGCTGGTGGCCGAGCACGGCGATCCGGCGTACGCCCGGATCGACGCCCCCGCAGACCGGTCGCAGAAGGCCAAGCTCGCCGCGCTGTCGCCCGAGGACGTCACCGCGACCGAGCTGGCCGGGGAGCCGATCACCGCCCGACTGACGGAGGCGCCCGGCAACGGGGCTCGGATCGGCGGGCTCAAGGTCACGACCGAGAGCGCGTGGTTCGCGGCCCGGCCCAGCGGCACGGAAGACGTCTACAAGATCTACGCCGAGTCGTTCCGCGGGCCCGACCACCTGGCCCAGGTGCAGACCGAGGCGCGCGAGGTCGTGTCGGCGGCCCTGGGATGAGCCACCCGACCGCCGCAATGCTCGACGCCGCGGCGGCCACGGGTCGCGAGCCGGGTGGCGCCGTGTGCGTGATCCGTGACGGCGAGGTGGTCGTCGACCACGTGGTCGGAACGCGCGACGGCAGCGTGCCGTGGACGCCCGACACCCTCGTCATGACGTACTCGGTCGCCAAGCCCTTCGGGGCGCTGACCGTGCTCGACGTGGTCGCGGCAGGCGGGCTCGGCCTCGACCAGCCGGTCACCGACGTCTGGCCCGAGTACGGCGCGCACGGCAAGGACGCCACCACCATGCGGCAGGTGCTCCACCACTCCGCGGGGCTGCCTCGCTTCCCCGACGCCGCCGCCGACCTCGCCTTCGACGACCTCGCCGGGCTGACACGACTGCTGGCGGCCGCGCCGCCGGAGTTCGAGCCCGGCAGCGCGGTGGCCGAGCACGCGCTCACCTACGGCCACCTCTGCGACGCCGTGGTCCGCCGGGCCACCGGCGACGACCTCGCCGACCGGTTCGCCGCGATCGCCGCCGCCCACGGCTGGGACCTGCACCTGCGGGTCGGCTCGGCCGACCTCGCCCGGTGCGCCGACGTCGTCGCGCTCGACGGCTGGCCGGGCGACTACGAGACCGACCTCCGTTTGGGACCGGCGCTCGCCCTCCCTCGCGGCCTGCTCGACCCCGACGTCCTCAACTCCGAACGCTTCCGCCGCTCCAGCTTCCCGGTGATCGCGCTGCACGCCAGCGCCCGCGGCCTGGCGCGCTTCTACGCCGACCTGACCGCGCCGGACGGCCCGGTCGCGGTCCGCCTCGGGCCCGACCTGCATGCGGCGTACGTCGGACCGCAGGCGAGCGGCCACGACCTGCTCCTCGACCGCGACGTGACGTGGACGCTGGGCTTCCAGGTCGACGACCAGGACCTCGGGATGGGCGGCGCCGGCGGCTGCGCTGCCTGGTGGTCGCTCGCGGACGGCCACGCCGTCGGGTTCGTCACGCGCGGTCTCGGCGGCGAGGACCGCGCCGACGGCGTCTGGGAGACGCTGGCTGCTGTGTGAGGGAGCCGCTCAACGTCGGACGACCAGCCGACCCGCCTCCACACCGACCGGGACGGGGTCGCCGACCTCACCCACGAACCTGCCGCTGTCGTCGTGCTGGCGCCACGCGAGGAACTGGTGCCTGCCGGCCACGTCGGTGACGATCCTGCCGCCGTACCAGCGCTGCTGCTCGTCGCCGTCGAGCAGCTGGTGGGTCGCCCAGTCGAAGGGGCCCGTCGGTCCTCGGGTGCTGCTCAGCACGTGCGTGCCCGCCGTCCGGGCCGCTGCCGGTGCCTCCGGCGCGGTCGAGGCCGATGTGGAGAACAGCAGCCACCAGCGGTCGGCGATCCACACCACCTGTGGGATCTCGAGGTGCCCGAACATGCCTGGTTCGGTCACCGGCTGGCGCACCTGCCAGGAGAGCAGGTCGTGGGAGACCGCGTGCCCGACGACGCCACGGGTAGGTGCGTCGCCGGAGGCGGCCCGCGCGGTCAACAGGGCGTGGAACGTGCCGTCCTCAGCGCCGAACACCCATGGGTCGCGCCACGCCTGCTCCGGCCACGACACGGGGTCGAGCAGCTCGTACCAGCGCGGGTCAGCCTCGATCACCGGGCCCGCGCCGCGGCGGCGCCACACGGTCAGGTCGTCGGAGACGGCGAGTCCGACCCGTTGGACCAGCCCCCGGTCAGCGTGGCTGGTGCCGGTGTAGAACATCCACCAGGTGTCTTCGTGCCGCAGGACGCTCCCGGTCCAGGTGGTCAGGTCGTCCCACGCGGGCTGGGGGGCCGGGGCCAGTGCGTCGGGGAGGACGGTCCACGACCGCAGGTCCCGGGAGGTCGCGTGCCCGACGCTGACGCTCCAGTGGCGGTCCTCGGGGTTCTGCGAGGAGCGGGGGGACTGCAGGTAGAACAGGTGGTGCAGGTCGCCGTCGAGGGCATGCCAGAAGTCCCAGACCCAGGATCCCGGGATCCGTAGCGCCATCGTGAGCCTTTCCGGTGTGAGGCGAGCAGACGGTGGACGGGTCAGCCTTTGACGCCCGAGGACGCGACGCCCTGGACGAAGTAGCGCTGGAAGATCAAGAAGATGACCAGCAGGGGCAGCGTCATCATCGCGGCGTAGGCCATGATGTCGCCCCACTGGACCGGTGGTGTGGTCTTGAACGTGCCGATACCCAGCGGTAGCGGGCGTACATCGACGCCGCGGGTCACCATCACCGGCCAAAGGAACTGTCCCCACGAGAACAGGAATCCCAGGATCGCCATCGTCGCGTACGCCGGCCGGGCGAGAGGTGCCACCACGGACCAGAAGATCCGCACCGGTCCGGCCCCGTCGACCCGGGCTGCTTCCTCGAGCGAGACCGGGACGTTCAGGAAGAAGGTGTAGAAGAGGTAGACGAACAGCGGGTTGGCGATGAACGGCAGGATCTGGACCTGGTAGGTGTCCAGGATGCCGAGCTCGGCGCTCATGAACAGCAGCGGTACGGCGAGTGCCTCGAACGGGATGATGATCAAGGAGATCACCACCGCGACCAGGAAGCCGCGACCGGTGAAGCGGAGCCGAGCGAGGGCGTAGCCGAGCAGGCTGTTGACGACGAGCCCCAGCCCGACGATCACGCTGGAGATGATGACCGAGTTGAGGAAGACGCGGCCGAAGGAGGCGCGCGTCACGGCGTCACCGTAGTTCTCCGTCCCCACCCACGGCGTCGGGAGCATGGCGTCGAAGGAGTCGCTGCCGGCCAGCACCGCACCGTCCTCCTTGAGCGAGGACGCGAGCATGTAGACGAGTGGGAACAGGAAGAACGCGGCCAGCACGATCATCACCGCGTGCTGGAGCAGGTGGCCCCCTCCGAGGCGCCGCGTCGTCGTGGCGCTCACGAGGCCTCACCCTCCTCGCGAACGAAGCGTCGCTGCCCGATCGTGATCAGCAAGACGATGACGAAGAAGGTCACCGCGATCGCCGACGCCGCCCCGATCTGCTGCTGACCGAAACCGGTCTCCACCAGCTCGAGCATCATCGTCCGGGTCGACCCCAGTGGTCCTCCGGGTGTCTGGGGCATGATCCAGACCTGGTCGAAGAGCCGGAAGGACAGGATCGTCGTCACCGTCACCACGAAGATCAACCCGTTGCGGATCCCCGGCACGGTGACGTTGCGGAACTGCTGCCAACGGGTCGCCCCGTCGATCTCGGCTGCCTCGTAGAGCTGGTCGGGCACGTCCTGCAGCGCGGCCAGCAAGATCACCATCTGGAACCCGACGCCCTGCCAGATCGAGGTGACGATGATCGCCGGCAGCGCCCATGTGGTCGAGCCGAGCCAGTCCGGGGCGAACGCACCGAACGTCACGGTCTCCATCACCGCGTTGACCAGGCCGCGAGGGTTGTAGAGCAGCGTCCAGACCACGGACGCCGCGGCGATCACCGTGACGACCGGGAGGAAGTAGATCGTGCGGTAGATGACCCGGCCACGGATCTTGGTGTTGACCAGGACGGCCAGCCACAGGGCGAAGGCCGTCTGAACCGGCACGACGACGAGCACGAAGGTGACGTTGTTGCCGAACGCCTGCCAGAACGACGACGAGCCGAGCACCGAGGTGTAGTTGTCGAGCCCGACGAACCTGGTGGGCAAGGGGCTGATCAGACGCTGGTTGGTGAACGAGAAGTAGGCGGCCATGAGGAACGGCGCGATCATGAACAGCCCGAGCAGCAGGAGTCCGGGTGCGGAGAACAGCCAGCCGGCCCATGTGTCGCGGGCGCGGTCCCGGCGCCGTCCGGTCGCCGTTCGTCCCGGTCGGGCCGGGTCGATCCCCGATTCAGGGACGTTCTTCGTGGTGGTCTCAGCGGACATGGTGTCCCTCCTGACCCGAAGGCGGAGCGGGCCTGGGATGGACCCGCCCCGCAGTCGAGGTCACGGTGCCGGGTAGCCCTCGTTGGCAGCGATGTCCTCGTCGATGGCCGTGACCGCCTTGTCGAGCGCGCCCTGGACGTCAGCGCCCTGGACGATGTCGTCGATCGTGGTGGTCATGGTCTTGGTGATCGTCGGGTAGGCCGGGGTCACCGGCCGCGGGACTGCCACGTCGGGGGCCGCCTGCAGCTGCTGGACGAACAGCTCGAGCGGACCGCCGGGTGCGTAGAGGTCTGAAGCTCCGATCGCGCTCTCGGTCCCGGGCACCGCCCCGTTGGCGGTGGTGATCTCGGCGATCACCTCGTCGGACATCAGGTGCTCGATGACCGCCCACGCGGCGTCGGGATCCTCGGCGCTGGGTGTCATCCCCCAGGCCCACGAGCCCATACCGGTCTTGCTCCCGGTACCGAAGTCGGGCAGCGGCAGGACGACCAGGTCGTCACCCACCGCGTCCAGGTACGGCGCGTACATCCAGTGCCCCACCCACGAGATCGGTGACTTCTTGGTCAGGAAGTTCGAGTCATCGGCCGCGTCCTTGTCGATCAGGCCGTCGCTGACCCAGGTCTGGAACGTGGTCATCGCCTCGACGACCTCGGGACTGTTGAGCTGGCCTTCGGCGGTCTGGTAGTCGGAGCGGTCGATGACGTCGCCGCCCGCAGACCAGATGATGGGGTCGAAGGCATAGCTGAACCACTCGCCTTGGGAGCCGTACCAGAACTTCGTGTCGAGCGGGTGCTCGTAGCCCGCCTTCTGGAGATCACGCAGGATGCCCTCGAGCTCCTCGGCCGACCAGGCCTCGTCAGCCGACGCCGGGATGGAGGCGCCGACCTCCTCAAGAGCGGAACGGTGGGCGTAGAGCCCCAGCCCGCTGTCGAAGCTGCCGACGGAGTAGAGCCGGTCGGCGTAGGTGCCCTGCTGGATCAGCGATGGCAGCGTGGCCTCGCGCAGCTCGTCCGAGATGCAGTCCTCGATCGGGACCAGGTTGCCCGACCAGGCGAGGTTGGCCAGGTTGGGGCCGTCGAAGTCCAGCACGGCCGGCAGGTCACCGCTCGCAGCCGCCGAGTTCACCTGGTCGGTGTACTGACCCTCCGGGATCATCGTCAGGTCG
>Ga0299913_10005715_pt1 | contig 10676 bp, 14 predicted proteins | sample RVTome_9_FD_201360 | JGI IMG/M metagenome (GOLD analysis project Ga0299913, IMG submission 201360) | Soil microbial communities from uranium-contaminated site in the Upper Colorado River Basin, Wyoming, United States - RVT155D38 (version 2) ... | reverse complement strand
CGCGGCGATCTCCGGTGCCTACATCCTCGACCCGTGGTACCCGCGAAACTCGTCCATCTGGGGGCAGTCGGATGAGCCGGGCAACTTCGAGGATCTCGCCGAGCTCGAGCGGAACTGGCCCGCCTTCCAGGGCCCGCCGGGCTACGAGACGATCGGGCCAGGCTGGTCGCGCCCCGAGGGCGCCTACCCTGACCGGGACGGACGGTTCGTGGTGCTCGTGCCGACCACCCCACGTGCTCCGTCGGCGGGCGGGTCAGCCCCCTAGCACCACCAGCGTCAGCCCGATCCCGTAGACCAGGCTGACCATCGCGACCATGCCGATGATCCACGTCGCCCGGCGCAGCGCCCGCTCGCCCGGCAGCAGGTCGACGAGCACCGCGCGGACCCCGAGCGCGGCGTGCACGATCACGGTGACGAGGAGCCCGAGCTCGGCCACCAGCGCCACCGGGTGCCGGAGGTACGCGACGACCGCGTCGTAGTCGCGCAGGCCGCCTTCAACCAGGAAGTGCTGGGCCACGAGATGGGTTCCGAGGAAGACGACGAGCAGGACGCCGGTCGCGGCCTTGACCAGCCACATGCTCCCCGCCCGCGACGACGCCCGCTGGTCGTCGGTGGGGATGTCCGCGCCGGGGACGTACCCCGGCAGGGCGCCGGGGGGACGTCCGGCGAAGCGACGCGGCCGAAGCGACGGCCCGCTCATGCGAACAGGATCCCCCACGCCGCGAGTGCGGCCAGCGCGGCGCTGGCGACCAACACCACGCCGAACATCAGCCCGCTGCGCCGCGTCCCCCTGCCGAGCGTGAGCAGGATGACGCGCACCCCGTTAAGGCCATGGAAGATCACCGCCGACACGAGGAGCACGTCGCCCACGAGGAAGGGCCGGGAGCCGAACAGCCCGAGGAGGTCGTTCCAACCTTCGGACCCTGCCGTGAGGCGGCTCAACACCACGAAGTGCGCGAGCAGATAGGCCACGAGGATCAGCCCCGTGAAGCGGTTGAGGACGAACGCATACCAGCCCGGATCCCGCCAGCGCGGCGTCATCCAGGCCGTCGCGCGCCGCCGCACACCCGCCCTGGTCATGGCGCCGACCCACTGCGGTGGTCACCGCGCCAGACGCGCCGTCGGAGGCTCATGATCCGCGCCGCCGGATCGACGCCCGCCGGGCAGACCGCACTGCATGACCACACCGAGCGGCACTGCCAGATGCCATGCTCGGTGTTGACGAGGTCGAGGATCCGAGCCGGGTCACCGGACCGCGGCTCTTCGATCGCCCGGTCCGCCGCGGCAAGGACGGCCGGGCCGAGGTAGTCGGGATCACCGCTCGCGACCGGGCAGGCCGAGACGCAGGCAAGGCACTCCAGGCAGTCCTCGAAGCGCTCGGCGGTCCCGACGTCGGCGTCATCGGTGACGCCGGAGGCGCTCCGCGCGTCGGCCTCCACGGCGCGCACGTACGGGAGTGGCAGACCCGCGACCCTGGTCAACATCACGCCCGGGTCCACGGCAAGGTCCGCGACGACCGGGACGTTGCGCAGCGGCTCCAGGGTCATCGACGAGCGGCCGTCCCACACGTCGTGGAGCGCGGTCACGCAGGGCAGCCGCTCACGCCCGTCGACCAGCAGCGTGCACGTGCCACACGACGCGTGGTGGCACGCGTGTCGGAACACGAGGGTGTGATCCTGCTCCGCCCAGGTGCGCTCGAGGACATCGAGCACCGAGTCGCGCCGCGGGTCGGCCTGGACCTCGAAGGTCTCGAAGCGCCCGTTCGACGCGTCGGACCCCTGCTGGCGCCAGACGCGCAGGACGATCGTCGGGTCAGGCACGGTAGTAATCCCGGTAGGAGCGCAACGGAACCACCGCCGTGCGTCCCGGCTCGTCCACCTGCAGGTGCCGGCACACGACATCAGCGGTCGCCTCGGCCATGGCCCGTGCGGTGGTCGTCTTCCCGCCGCTGATCGTGACGAAGCCGTGCACGTCCTCGGCGGAGTGGTCGAAGCACTCGAACGTCCGGGAGAGCTCCCGACCGGACTCGAGATCCGCCGTTCGACCGATGAGCGGTCGCGAGGCGGCGAACACGCCGCGGCCCTCTGCCCCGCGGATGAGCGGGACGAGCTCGGCCCCGCGCTCGAGCATGAGCTCGACGTGCGCGGCGGGGATGGTGACCCGATCGGGGTCGTCCACGGTCCACGATGACGTGCCGATCACCACCGATCGCCGCTGGGGCACCACGATGTCCCCGTCCGACGGCGCGTTGAGCCGGTTGATGACCCGGTCGACGAACCGACCGGCAACGGCCACCATCACCCCGGCCGTCGGGACGACCGGCACATCGACGCCGGCCATGGCGGCGATGTATCCCGCCCACGGGCCTGCCGCGTTGACGACGATGTCCGCTCGCACCGTGGCTCGTCGCCCGGTACGGCGATCGCGGACGACCGCACCCTCGACCGACGACCCCGCGACGACGAGCTCCTCGACCTCCGCGTACGGGCGGATCGTGGCCCCGTTGGCCTGCGCCGTGGCGAGGAACGCCAGGCAGAGGTGCAGCGGGTCGAAGACGCCGTCGGGGACCTCGACCGCGGCGAGCACGCGAGCACTGAGCGCCGGCTCCAGCTCGCGAGCCTCACCGGCGGACAGGTCGCGGGTCGGGATGCCGGCGCGCTCGCAGGCGGCGAGGAACGGTTCGCGGTAGGCAAGGTCCTCTTCGTCGAGCGCCACGAAGAGGCCGCCGTTGAGCTCGAGGATCTCCGCGGCGATGCACGCCAGGATGTCGCGCTCAACCCGGCATTCGATCGCCGATTCGGCGTCGCGCACCGCGTAACGGCCCCCCGAGTGCAGGAGTCCGTGGTTGCGCCCGGTGGTGCCGGACGCGATCTCGCCGCGCTCCACCACGGTCACCCCGATCCCACGCATCGCCAGGTCGTGCGCGACCGCGGCGCCGGTGGACCCGGCTCCGATGATCAAGGCCTGCGGCTGGGACGATGGGCTCACGAATGCCACGGTCGGTCTCGCCGCCCCGAGCCGACAGGGCCAACCCGACCGTTCTGCGCGGGCAGTTTGGCCGCCCGGCCTCCTAGCCGGCCTGGCGCACCGAGCGGAGGCGGACGGCGAGGGCGAGAGCCAGCAGGATCGTCTTCCCGGCCTGGCCTATGGCGAACCCGAGCGGGATCGCCACGATTCCGGCGTCCTCGACCAGCAGCAGGGTCGCCCCGACGGTGATCCCGAGGCCGGCAAGCGACGCGAGGACCTGCAGGATCGTGTGCCGTGTGGCATAGATCGCTCGGCTCAGCAGGTGGCTGATGCTCTCGAATGGCACCGACAACGCGAACGCGGCCAACGTCGTCGCCACGAGTGCCACGTCCCGGTCGCCGAACGCGCCGCCGCCGAGCAGGACGCGAATTGCCAGCTCGCCGAGCAGGATCAGCGCGATGGCAGAGACGAGCGTCACCACGCTGATGCTCGCCAGGTTCGTCCACAGGATGCGCAGGAACCCGCGACGATCGCCGACGGCATACGCGGTCGACAGAGCCGGGAAGACGGCGAGCGCAAATGCCACCCCGACGAGGCTCACCGGCACGGACTGGAAGTTCCGGGCAAAGCTCACGGCGGTCACCGAGCCGGCGGCAAGCGAGCTCGCGACGGCGGTGAAGAACAGGAACGTCATCGGCTCCACCGGATGGCTGATCATCTTGGGCACCATGAGCCGGACGAAGTCTCGGACCGCCGGTGTTCCCGTCTCCCAGCCGAGCCTGACCTGGAAGCGGCTGCCCCGGAGCCCGACGAACCGGCTGGCGAGGTGGATCGAGGCCCCGATCACCGCACCGATGGCCGGGCCGTAGATGCCGAACGCATCACTGAACGCCACGGTCCCGACGATGATCCCGCCGTTGTAGAGCAGCGGCGCGATGCCGTACCAGAAGAACCGCTGCTCCGCGAGGAGCACCTGCCCGAGCGTCAGCGATGCGGCAAAGAGGATCGGCGTGACGAGCATCACCCGGAAGAGGGACACGTACAGCTCGCGTTGGGCGCCCTCGAAGCCCGGCGCAATGAACGAGGTGGTGGCCTCGGCGAAGACGAACATGAGGACGGCGGCGACGCCCATGATCGTGACGGCCCCCGTCAGGATCGTCCGAGCGAACCGATCGCCCTCCGACCCGTCGCCACGGGCGCGCAGCTGCATGAAGATCGGGATGAACGGCGCTGCCAGGCCGGCTTCCACCAGCACGTCGAGCAGCAGCTCCGGAAGCACGAAGGCCGCGTTGTAGGCGTCGAGCTCGGACCCGACGCCGAACGTGCGCGCGAAGATGCGATCCCGCACCAGGCCCATCACGTAGCTGCCGAAGATCAGTGCCGACAGCACCGCCGCCCCTCGAGGCAGGAAACGGTCGATCAGGGCGCGAACGGCCGCGATGGTGCGCCTCATCGGGAGGGATCAGAGATGGGGTGCAGCCTAGCCGCCCCGGCGTTGACCGGCATGCGCGACGCGGCGCTACGCCTCCGCCAGCAGAAGGTCACGGGTCATCGCGATCTGCGCCCGATGCTCAGCCTCGTGCTGCACGAGATGGTGGATCGCCCACGCCGGCGATACGTCGTAAGGAGGCAGCGAACGAATCCGATGGAGCTCGGCTTCATCCAGCGCGCCGATCGCGTCGAGCGCATGGGATCGCACCCGTGCCAGGCGCTCGAGCGCGCTCCGCATCGGCTCCGGCGGGATATCCGAGAGGCGGCCGCCGCCATCCCGGACGTCGATGGGGAACGCTGCCTCGACCCAGCTCGGCCACTCGGACTCGGGGAGCTCCTGGATCTCTGTGAGCACCCAGTCTGCCTCGATGAGCGCCACGTGGTAGAGCAGCTGACTGATGGTGTGCAGCGGCAGGGCGGTTGGTCGCCGGCCGAGCATCTCCTCATCGACCGACGTGAGCTCGAGAAGGGTGCGACGGCGTCCATCCTCGAGGGCCGCGAGCAGCAGGCCGACCTGTGGAGCACCTGCGATCGGTTGCAGGACAAGCCGGTCGCGCTGGCTCACTCGGGCTCGTCGCCCCCGAGGCGGCGCAGGCGTCCGGCGACCTCGGCAAGCACGGCTTCCCGGACCTCCGGGAATTCGTCCATCAGCGCGTGGAACTCGCGATGGCCGATGACGAGCAGGCGGGTGATGCCGTCGGCACGCACGGTGGCCGTGCGTGGACGACCATCCAGGAGGGCGATCTCGCCGAAGAAGTCGCCGCGGTGCAGCTGCGCGACCTGGTTGCGCCGGCCGTCCAGGACGCTCACGTGCCCGTCGAGCACGACGAAGAACTCGTGGCCGATGCGGCCCTTCTCGGCCAGCACCTCGTCGAGCCCGACCTCGACCTCGTCGGACAGCTGTCCGAGGCGCTCGAGCTGTCGAGTGTTCATGCCCGCGAAGAGCGGCACGCGCCGCAGGTGGTCGAGCTTCTCGTCACGCGTCATGGCCGAGAGTCTACAGAGGTCGGGCAAGGGCTCCCCTGCCCGGCCAGGGTCCCGGGCAGTATCCTCGCGCCGAACCTCGTGCCGCTGAGCGACCCCCCGTGATTCGCCCTCCTCCCGAGCCTTCCCGCGACCGGGAGCCGATCATCCCCGGCCTGCCGAATGATCGGCGCCGGTGGCTGGTCGAGGTCGTCCAGGTGGTGATCGTGGCGGCCCTCCTGTACGGCGTCGTCAACGAGTTCGTCGCGCGGCCGGTCCGGGTGGAGCTCGGATCGATGGAACCCGGACTCATGCCCGGCGACAACCTCCTGGTGGACCTCCTGACGCCGCGCTGGGATCCGTACGCGCGGGGGGAGATCATCGTGTTCGATCCCCCGCCTCCACACGACGCTGACGGCGTCCCGTATGTGAAGCGCGTCATCGGCCTGCCGGGCGACAAGGTCCGGCTCGAGAGCGGGCGGATCTGGGTGGCTCCTGCCGGTGGGGTCGCGCGGCCCCTCGACGAACCCTACGCGGTCGGTGGCCCGACCCTCCCCCGGGGAGACGGGCCCACGGTCTCGTGGGAGGTGCCGGAGGGTGGGCTGTTCGTCCTCGGCGACAACCGCGGAGCGTCGGTCGACAGCCGAACGTTCGGCCCGATCCGGCTCGATCGCGTCATCGGCCGCGCATGGGTGCGGTACCTGCCCCCCTCGCGGATCGGGATTCTCGACTCGGGGGATTGAGTATTCCGCGGAATCCGTGGTACGCTCTTTCGAGCAACGTCCCACGATGGGACTCGATATTGACGCGGCACCACGAACGCTCCTCTCAACGGTCTTAACGGCGAGATGGCTCGCTGAGGCCGCGCGAGAAGGAGTGTTTCTCTTTGTATACCTTCACCGACAAGACGCTGACCTGTGCCGACTGCAGCACTGAGTTCAGCTTCACCGCCAGCGACCAGCAGTTCTACGCTGATCGCCAGTTCAGCGAGCCGCGCCGATGTCCGGCGTGCCGCGCTGCCAAGAAGGCGGCCCGCGGCGAGAGCACCGGCGGTGGCTACGGCGGCGGTGGCTACGGCGGCGGTGGCGGCGGCTACAGCGATCGCCCGCGCGAGATGTTCAGCGCGACCTGCGACGGCTGCGGCAAGGAAGCCCGCGTTCCGTTCCGCCCGACCGGCAGCAAGCCCGTCTACTGCAGCGACTGCTTCCGCCGCTAGGCGCGACGCAACCACCTGCACCGAACGACCCGGTGGCCCCAGGGCCCCGGGTCGTTTGCCGTCCCGTTCATCCCGCGGCGGGGTGATCGCTGGCAGCGGTCACCGGCCGCAGTCGACGTCTGTCCCGTGGCGCTGACCGCTCAGGGCAGTCAGGGAGCGCCGAATCGGTACACCAGACCGACCCCACCGGGATCCACCAGCGTGAGCAGGTCGCCCTCGATCCTGGGGACGAACCCGTCACCGATGACGCTGACGATGTGCGAGTCCTGGCTCGCGAGCTCGGCCGGGCACTCCATCTCCCCCATCCGCAGCTCGGGCGTCCGGATCTGCGCGCCGTCCTCGATCCATCGGCCGGTGAACGTGCGACAGCCGGTGCCGCCGCTGAACGTGCCGTCGGATCGGAGCTCGAGCGTGGCCCGGTCGCCGGCGGGCGGGCTGGCGATGTCCCCGACAAAGATCGTCTCGAGCACCCAGCTCGTGCCGACGAGCTCCGCCACCGGCGGCTCGGGCTGAGGATCGAGACGCAGGTCCACGCCGTCGCCGCGCATCGCCAGCTGTCCTTCCACGACGCTGACGCTCCGGACGCGACGGAGTGCGGCCAGGTACGCGGACTCGAGCGCCATGACCTCGTCCGGCGCGCACGCCATATCGGTCCCGGAGAGCTCCCCGATCACGATACCTCCCGACACCGGATCGATCCGACCGCCGTACTCGTTGCAGGCGGACCTGCCGGAGATGCGCGAGCCATCGATGACGGCCGTGATCGGGTGCGCATCCTGGATGGGCAGCGGCACACCGTCTATGGTGCCTGATGCCAGCTCCCACGCTCCCACGGGATCCTCGGCTGGGACCGATGCCGACGGCGCAGCACTCACCGCTGAGGAGCCGCATCCGGCGAGGAGCACGACGCCGAGAAGGAGCAGCCGGCGGTTCATGAGCGCCAGACGCCCGGAGCGCTCGCCGGGTTGCCTCACGCGAGCCGCCGCTCGATGAAGCGCCCGCTCCCCACCTCCACCGCGCGACCACGCAGCAGCACGTGCTTCGCCGCGCCCTGCACCTCGAGCCCCTCGTACGGGGTGAAGTCGCTGGTGTGATGCAGGTCGGCCTGGCGGATCTCCCGAATGGCCGATGGATCCCACAGCACAAGATCCGCATCGGCGCCCGCCTCGATCCGGCCCTTCCCCTCCAGGCCGAACAGTCGGGCGGGGGTCCGCGACAGGACCTCGGTCATCCTGTCGAGGCCGAGTCGGCCGTGAGCAACCCCCTCCGAATACACGACCGCCAACAGCGTCTCGATCCCGGGCGCGCCGTTGCTGATCTCCGGGAATGGCAGCGCCGGGAGCGCCTTCTCCGTGTCGACGCGATCCGGCACGTGATCGCTCGCCACCACGTCGAGGATTCCGTCGCGAAGGCCGCCCCACAGCGCGTCGACATCGGTCCGCTGGCGCAGCGGCGGCGAGATGACACGCTTCATGACCTCGGCGTCATCCGGGTCGGCGTACAGCGCGTCGGTGAGGGTGAGGTAGTGCGGGCAGGTCTCCGCGTAGATCGGCTCCCCGCGCGCCTTCGCCTCGGCGACCTCGTCTAGGGCCGCCTCGCAGGAGAGATGGACGATGTACAACGGCGCCTCCGCGCGACGTGCCAGCTCGATCGCATGCCGGGTGGCGCGCGCCTCGGCCTCGACCGGCCGCGTCCGGGGATGGTGGCGCGGACCGATGTCGCCGCGCCGCAGCGCATCGGACACCAGGGGGTCGATCACCGACGGGTCCTCGCAGTGCAGCTGGAGCATGCCGCCATGCCGCGCGGCGGCCTTCAGCAGCGCAGGAAGCGCGTCGTCCGGAACGGCGAAGTCGTACACCATGAACGCCTTGAAGGTCGGGACGCCGCCCCGGATGAGCTCGGGGAGCTCGTCGAGCGCATCCGGCTGCTGGGCGCTGACGACCGCGCACAGCCCATAGTCGACGGCTGCGCGACCAGCCGTCCGCTCCCGGAACTCCTCGAGGCCACGCAGCAGCGAGGTCGAGCCGTGCTCGCTGATGCCGGTGCCCGGATTGTTGAACGTGAGCACCGTGGTCGTGCCGCCGTGCGCCGCGGCACGCAGGTCGCGCTCGAACCGATCCGGGTGCCCAGGATCCGACAGGCGAACGTGCGTGTGGACGTCGACCACCCCGGGCAGGACGAGCAGCCCGGTCGCATCGACGACCTCGAGGCCCTCGCGCGGCAGGTTGGCGGCGATCCGCTCGATCCGACCGTCCGCGACGGACAGGTCGGCCCGGCGTGCTCCGTCCGACGTCACGACCGTGCCGCCGACGACGACGAGATCCGTCACCGCGGTCAGGCCTCGCTGATCTCGATCTCCTGGGCGCCCTCCCACAGGACGCGGCGGCCCATCTCGGGCAGCTGCTCGTGTCCGGAGGTCAGCGTGGCGAAGTGGTTCCCCGCCAGGGGGCCCACCCGAGAGCTGAAGCTGCAGGCGCCGTATGGGAAGAGGATCTCGCACTCGCTGATGTCGTCGGTGTAGATGAGGATCTGTCCGGGTGCGGGATGGGCCGTGTGGTTCTCGTAACCGACGGCCGGCCTCTGCTCGCCGAACGGGATCCAGGTCGACTCGCCGCTCCACTTGCAGTGGATGAGCTTCGAGCGGATCGGGAGCCAGGGGCGCAGCGCCTCGCGGGTGAGCGGCGCATCCGCCTCCCACCTGGCGACGAAATGGAGGTCGTCCCCCACGCGGATCTTCAGGTCTGACATGCGAAGCAGGATACGCCGCTAGCGGGGCGTCGCGTCCGTCGGCCGGAACGGCGCCCCGTGCCCCGGCACGATCACGTCGGCGAGCTCCAGCACCCGTCCGCGCGACGCGTGCAGGACGGCGGGATCCGGGGCGTACGGATCCTCGGCGGGACCAGACTCCGACCACCACAGGTGGGTGAAGACCACGATCCCGTCGGGTGTGCCGGCCATGGTCGAGATGTCCTCGGCCGAGTGCCCCGGCGTCCGGAGCAGCCGCACCGACGGGGCAAGCTCACGTCCCTCGGCCTCGACATCGTCCCAGCGCCCGGCGAAGTCGTAGATCGCCCAGTGGTCGTGGACGCGGGCCGCGGGGAAGAGCGCGACGTTGAGGGCATGGTCCGGGTGATGGTGCGACAGGACCACGTCGGTCACGTCGGTCGCCTCGACGCCGAGGGCACGCAGCGGGTCGAGGATGGCCGCCTGGGACGGTGCCAGCCCCGGATCGACGACGATGATCGCTTCCCCGTCGCGCACCAGCGAGCAGGTGCTTGCGCACGCCGGGCCGGGCGAGCCGGTGACGAGCACGTCATGGCGCGCGCTGCGGGCGATCGGCGCATCGGTCATCATGCGCCGGAGCATAGCGGAGGGCATCCATGGCAGCGACGCGGCCGACGATCAGCACCCACGTCCTCGACCTCGCCACCGGCGATCCGGCGCCGGGGATCGACGTGGCGCTCTTTCGCCTCGACCCCGACGGCCAACCAGAGCTCCTCAGCGAGCTCCAGACCGATGGGGACGGACGCATCCGCGACCTCCTGGACGGCGGCGAGCTCGTCGAGGCCGACTATCAGCTCGCGTTCGACGTCGGCGGCTACGCCGATGACCCCGATGCCTTCTTCCAGTCGGCCGCCTACGCCCTGCGGGTCACCGACACCGGGCGTTCGTACCACGTGCCGCTCCTGCTCAGCCCGTTCGGGATGAGCACCTATCGCGGCAGCTGAGCGAGTGTCCCTCGATGTCCGCGACTTCGAGCGCGGCGACCACGACTGGGCGCGGCGGCTGATCGGCGACCACCAGGGCGGGGACCATCGCGTTGCGCGCCTCGGGGAGCTGCTCGATCCGACCGAACAGCAGGGCATCGTCGCCGAGATCGATGGTCGGGCGATCGCGCTCCTCACCGTCCACGAGACCGAGCGCGGGCTCGAGGTGCTCACGCTCCACAGCGAGGCCGGCGGCGTCGGCGCCGGAACGCGGCTGCTCGAGACGGCGCTGCGCGTGGCCGAGGCGTCGGGCTCGCCTCGCCTGTGGCTCG